>Ga0307513_10001415_pt1 | contig 34494 bp, 32 predicted proteins | sample 15_EM_MG_FD_202174 | JGI IMG/M metagenome (GOLD analysis project Ga0307513, IMG submission 202174) | Populus trichocarpa ectomycorrhiza microbial communities from riparian zone in the Pacific Northwest, United States - 15_EM | ecosystem: Host-associated > Plants > Roots > Unclassified | place... | reverse complement strand
GGCATAGCGAGTGATCCGGGACAACAGGCTAGGCTTTGGTGTAAAGAAATTCAGAACTTACTGAGATTCGCACGACACAGCGAGGTATCCGGATTATCAAGATCCGGGACAGCGGGGTGTGAGTGTACTTACACCACCCATCACAGCAAAAAAACGGCGATGGACGAATCAGTGGACTACGCGCATGGGGGAGACATTGCCTAGGATCTTAGTGGCCCAGGCCCTCCATTGAAACTCGAGATGTCTATCTTCCTTGCCGGTGATATTGATATTATACAATGTTTCTCTTCCTTTCTTCACCCACGAAGCAAGTCCCCGGAGTAGCGAGTATTCTCTCACCATCTATTGGCTCGTCTTTTCCTGGGCTGTGCGGTTTTAAACCTTAGCTCAAGGCATTTTTTGTAAAACCAGTGCTGGATGCCCGGTATGTAGGAAAACATTGTACCACTTTTCCCCCTATCCCCGTGCTTGCGGTGCGGCGCGCTGTCGCATGGGGGGGTAGTAAGAAATAAGGAAATGAATAAATTTGCCATCATATCGTATCACTCGAGGTGTCGATTTTATGATTCTCCCGCACGGTAATTCGCCATAGAAAGTCGCTTACGGTAAGTAGTGGTGTGCGATACCATCATTTATTTTCTCCGCCATGTGAATACCAAGCTGAGCCGAGCCAAACCAGTGCGGCAGATCGGGGCATTGTATCCCCCCCCTCTGTCTGTGCCGGATCTCGGGCACCTCTGGCGTGGTGATAGGCAAGGCTATCGCCCTGGTTGGTTCGGATATACCTTATTAAAGGAGTAGTCCCATTTGCGTGTCGGCCTGGCTAGTCGGCGAATTTGAGCTTCGCCAAGTTGGAGATAAACCACCGTTGTTACCCCCTAGAGTTAGGAGGCGAAAAAGAAAAAAAAAAAAACTGCCTAAAAATAGGCTAGGGGATTCCTTTTGAGAGAGAAAGCTAGTGACTGGACCGGGGCGGTTTAAACATGACAATATCACATTTCAAGCGAGGCATCATGAGTACTCACTCGTGGCGATGGGTGTTTTTTTCTCTCTGAAGAGGGCTAAGACTAAAGCCCTTGTTTTCTGTTAGCACCAAGGGGGGGGGTTGACTAACTGCTGTAGTGATAGTGATAGCGACAGCAGTGGTGGGAGCAGCAATAGCCACAAATAGCATCATGACTGCAGCGGGAACGAGGAGATGCGTGGAGGTGGAGGGGAAGGGGGGGTGGGGGGTGGGGGGTATAGTGGATTGGAGGTAATGCCTGTGCCGAAAGCTGGATGAAGCGGCCGCGTGCCCGTCTACGAGAGCAGTTTTTTTCGGTGCCTCCGGACGGCTGGTTTAGTAACCACTACGGTACTCGAGTACTATCCCTTCGTTTGCATTGGCGGAACCATAGTTGAGACCACCTTCTACTGCGTGCCTGAGGGGATAATAAAGCCCCCTATCCAGATAAATTATATGCAGATCCTCGGGGTCAGAAACGCTTATTAGCTAAGTCACCATCGGGGGGGCCTCAGTACTGAGTATACCCCTTTCAGCCAAAATTCCGTGGGACTAGGCATACGAACGAACGAAAGGATGCCGGGGCTGCGTCGTCTGCTTGGTTTCCGGGGGGGAGTGGTTGTTCATTCCTTTGCCCAACCCGTCGATACGACACCCTACCGTTGATGGCCCTTCGCTGAGTAACTTAATTTGCTAAACGGCGCCCCCAGCCATCCAACCACCTTAGAAAATGTTGCGGTGTTAAGGTTACAGGGCAGTGATAATTTGACCACATACCTTATGATACCGTACTAGCTACGACCTGCCACATTTGTATCATAAATTACCATGCATACAAAGCCGATGCCTTGATTCTGCTGCTGTTATTCGAGCAGATGCTTGTTTGACAGTTCGTCGAGGATGCTCCTGCGCTAGTGCGGAGCTAGTCTCCGGGCGGAATCTGTCAGGAGAAGTGTTGGCCTATTGACTTGCAACACAATGTTTCCCTACGTAGCGAGCGCCCGGCACAATGAGCACTGGTTTACAGAATGCCCTGAACTGCAGTTTAAACCTGCGCAGCCCACGAAAGACGAGCTAATAAATGATGGACGCTCGCTACTCTGGGGTTCTCTTCGTAGGGAAACTTTGTAATGTACTCACCCATCTTTGCCAAGAATACCTCCGTGAGCCGAATATTTGGCGAGAACTCCAGCAAAATATCGGCTGGCGGAGGTATTCTTGGCAAAGACGAGCGAGTAATCTTTATCAAGCTGTACTAAAGTATGATACCATCGGTATTAGTGCTTGATGGTTTAAGTATACACATCACAATTCGATTTTTCCGCCTGTTTTCCGTCTATTGTTCCCTAAACTGGTTTAGGTGGAGCTTTTGATTCTTTCCGTGGTCCGGGCTCTAGGGGGTGTGTGAGAGATAACAACTTGTATGTTTCGTATTGCAGTGCAACATGCTGTGCTCGAGCGCAGTATTCACTCGTTCACATGATTGATATCTCCTGGTGACGGCCAAGGTCCGTGAGTTGAGTGATGGAAAGGGTTTGTGGCCTGGAGGGTGGCACCCCTTCCGGTATCGGCCGGAGTCATATGATGATGTCGGTGTTGCTGAAAGATGCTGAAAGATGCTGAAAGATGGATGTGCATAACGATACAATACCGTAAGAAATTAAACTAATACATTGATCGAACACTGGTCTATGCTAATGAAATGGGGACTTCGCGATTTTGCATCCAGAGCCAAACCCTAGCGATCTGGTTGGTCCAGGACCGCATTCGCCTTGCACCCGGAGCCTTTTCGCAAGTCTCTGATGTCGCCCAGAGATTGCTAACGCCATCGGGAACTTATGATGGGTAGCGTTTGCGTGCTGTGTTGAATGGCACGCCCCAACCAGGGCTGCTACATCCTTCTACCTCGAGAGCCAGCAAGTGCCTCATCTCTTCTCCATGCTCTCAAGTCCTTCGTTCCCATAAACCCCTCTCCACCTTCGGCTCTCTGGTCCCACCCACCTAACCTAACGACAACTGCTGTTGCGTTATCACCCTCTGTAGTGACCTCCTCAGCGAATTCAACTAGTTCCCTAGCTCCCTCATCCGGAGTTCTGCATTCCTTCACAATGTCGACAACCTCCTGATCTGTCAAGACTCCACTAATCCCATCACTCATGAGGACTATGAATGCGTATTCAGAAGGCCCAAGTTCGCGTTGATAAACTTCAGGTTCGGCTGACACTCCAAGACGTTTCTGGGAAACATCCCCAAAAGACCGAGTGTTTGAAAGAACTCCAAAGCGCTCTTCGCCGAAAGAATCTGAGACGAAGGCGGTTGCATAACGACGAAGCCTCCTCGATTCAGTGGGCGATGAGGGATGGTGGTTTGTTGTTAAAGGAAGGGCAAGCCCTGTGGAGGACGAGGAAAGGAGGATGCGAGTGTCGCCAATGTGTGCAGTTACGAGTGTTGCGGAGGTTTTAGGATCCCAGAAAGGAGTCGCGGTACTAGATCGGATCAGAAATAATTCAAGGTTTCGGGGGGGGAGAAAAAATCCTAAGGAGTAACTCATACGGAGTAGAGATGAGTGCTATGGAAGCAGTTGATCCGCCTTTAAAGGGAGTGGGCTTTTTGGGAGCCCCTCCCTGAAGAGCACCCTCTCCAGTGAGAAACCATGGCTTGGTACGTGTGATGAAGTCCATGTCGGCTTTCAGAAACGCGTATGTTAAAAGAGCTTCCATCTCCCCGGCCTCCCCCCTTCCTCCAAAATCTGGCTTAAACCTTCTAAAGTATCCACCTACTATGTCTTTCCAAGCAGAAACTAATTGGGCTTGCGCAGACACCTTTTGCTCTCCACCCTCAGAAAAAGCCTTAGCACTCTGCTCGATGTATGTGTGTAGGTAGTCTTTAGCAAAAGCCGAGCAATCCTCACCACCATGGCCGTCAAACACTCCGAAATAAAAAACGGAGGGATCCGTCGGCGCAGAGTCAAGTGAAAGTGTGAAGGGCGGAATATCTATCACCCCAGCTTGATACCAGTCCTCGTTATAGGGCCGATTTCCACGGGATCGACAGGCTCCAAAGTGTTGCTTTGCAGACCGAAGTGGGATACGAACTACCGTGTCATGAGGCTCACTACGTGGATGTTAGTAGTGATTTCAAAATATGAGTGATATTTTGTGATTCTCTGACTGAGGGAATACAGGCCGGGGTTATGGGACTAGGAAACATATTTGGGGGGTTGAGGCTGCCCGAAACGCTGTCTGAAGCCATAGAAATCTCTAATTGAACTATTGTGGATAGAGGAGAAAATTCTGACCGACACTAACCTGGATTTAGAGGAACGCTCAGGTTTGACTACTGCCCTGGGTAGATGCGTAGTAAAATAATCGTGAAACATACGCCTTCCACCTCCCCTTCCCGAGTATCTATGGAGTAACAGCTCCCCTTTGGCCCCAGGTGTCGAAGGAGGCCCCAGTTTTCTCGGGCCACGCTGTACTAGGGGGTTGTAAACCGAATAGCCACAAATAGAGCGATATTGAAATCTGGGAGGACAACTGGGTGGGGCCCATGAGGTAGAACCGGTGCAGAATCTTGATATAAAGGCTATCGGATGGAGATTTGAAATTAGTCTGTGAGGATTGGGGCTGGTTCTCGTAACCGATAGAAAAAGACTCACCATACGTATCTTTTAAGGCCCAGATACCACGTGGGGTAAATGCCGTTCTCCCCATGTCACCCTACCACAAATAAAAATTGGGAGCGATGATAAAAGGGTCGGTTTGCACTGCTACTGAAAAAAGCCTTCTGTCGGCGAGATAAAGAGGCGCCGAGCCTCCCTCCCAGCGGGGGCTTGAGTGTTCTAAAGAAATACCCGTGTATCCCCTGAGTTATTGTTTGACAAAAATTCTTGGATCTTGATTGGAGGCGGGATGCGCGATACTCGTGTGCTGCACAGGAGACCATAGAAGGTGTAGGGACTCAAGTAACCGGGCCCCTGATGAGTTTTCTGAAGAGTGCTGAGGTTCCTAAAGTTCGGTAGTAGGGTATCAGTATCAGGAGATGGAAGTGATGTTTACCCTGTTTGTTTGCTTCGTTTATCGTTCGTGCCTGGGCATGCACGATACCGCGAGAAATCGGAAGGACCCGAGATTTTCGGGTAGGCTTACTTTCTTTTTTAGCCTGAAGCTCTAAGCCAACATTGTCATAAGTTACGGCGCATATCATTCCTGGGCGCCAGGGTTTCTGGTGGTTTGTTGGTTCTCATGCATAACGTAGGCCACGGTGGGCCGAGACACACAGTGACGCGAAACAGCCTAAGTAAAAAGTACACTTAGTAAGCAAAAGCTAGCTTAGTTGCCACTCGTTTCGTGTCACCGTGTGTTTCGGCCCACCGTGGGGTACCTTACTCGTACAATACTCCTGATAATATTCCGTGCATAAGACCAATAACTTATCGGTAGCACCTGTGCTGTGATCATTGACCAGCCTCGTGCGGCGCTGGAAAACAAGGAATGAGGCTGACGGAAGACTCTCTGAATGTTGCCCATGGAAATAGATGTCGCACTGCACCATCCCATTTCTACAGCATGAGACTAGTTGATGGGGCGCCGAGTAGGATGGAGTAGCCATAGGGCAGCGGGCAGTGCGAGCAGGGAGGCTCGCCACGCCGGCTCAGCAGGTCAAACAGGAGATGTGCAGTGCATGGACCGCAGACTGAAAAGATGAACTGGGGCACTACTGTACTTGTAGTACCGGCTCTGGAAGTGGTTTGCAAGATGGTCTGGCGGCCTACAGGCGGTCAGTACAGTGTTGAGCTCTACACTCGTGAATTTCATGGGTATCGGGGCTCCTTCATACCAACACCCACCAATAGATCCTTGGCTTCAAGTTGTTCGGATACTCGCGATGTCGAAGTGTTTTTAAAAAAGACTGCTATTACATCCCACCAAAATCTGGCCTTTTTGCTTGGATTTGGGGGGTATGCGGTGTCAGTCTTTTTTAAAGACGCTTCGACATCGTGAGTATTGCTCCTTTGGGGTTCGCGGGTAACTTGCCTACGTTCGAATTACCGGCAAATATGCACCACCGACGGACCAGAAAACGGGGCTTTCTAGCGCATAAACTAACTCCAGTGGATGCAACAGGGGCAACCGGATTGAAGCTGGACGCTATGCACGGGAATAGCCAGCAACGAGGAAGAAAGGCACAATCACTGGAATTGAAAAATTTTCAGCCTAACAGGATCCCGCACTTTGGAACTCTAGCTAACAACTTTCTTCGCAGCATTAGGCTCTTGTCTAGGGATTCTGTCAAAGCAGCAGCGGAGCTATTGGTACGTCGCGAGCCACGAGTTCTCACCACACTCCACGATAAACTCCTTCGAACAGCAGTGCACATCCCAGATCTGAACCGGTGTGGTGGGCCCCTTGATTGGGTCAGCCTTCTCCATTCAAACCGAGTATACGACATCTCCTCCGAGGGAGGCGGTGGTGGTCGCTATCCTATCAGCAGTCCAATGCAGGTGCTGTACTCGAGTACTCGAGTAATATACATCATCTATGGTACCCTACTATGGCCTGTTGTACGGTAGCAACCTACCGCGCTATTAAAGCCGACTGACTAGATAGCTCCGGTAGACTCCTCGGATAATATTCGCGGGCCCTTGCTGAGCCCAAGTTACGAGGAGACGTAAGTAGATGTAGTCGCAAACGTCAATACCATAACATCGAAGCTAAGAAGATTGAAGAGGTAGATGGATAGCTAGTTATCAAAGACCAAGGTGAGAGATGTATCTATCATGCTCCCAGATGCCAATACCAAACGAACACTCCCAAACCCTTGAGAACGCGAACCCCTCGATATTCCTCGAAAGCAGTAGTCTATGATAAAAGTATCTCTAAGCAACTGTAAGACCTGCCATGTTGTACCCTTTGCCGAACAGTTATGGTGGGGAACAAAAAACACCCGTTTCCCTCCACCTGGTAGTAAAGTGCGAAACACAAACCCCTACCGCCAAAGGCAACCCAACAACATGGGCAGTGGCATCACTGGGGATGCCCCTAAGGTGAATCCGAACAAGTGAGAAGCAATTAGGTAACGCGCTAATTTGGCACACGAAAACCTTGTATGTATTCACTGGCGCAGCCGAGTCGATCTGCTGGTACCCGTATCATCTGGTAGACCGGATTTCCGCCCAAGACCAGGCGTTGCTTAAGGTTGGATGGTGCATGAAGTCTGCAATCGGCTCTCTCAGTACTCCCAGGTAACATGGTACAGTAACCACATAGTGGTTTTAGGCGCCCCCAAAGCGACGCACCTGAGCGTGTCACAAGCACTCATTGGAAGGGTTGGGGTGGTGATCAAACAAGTGCCACAAGCGACCCAGTGGTAGCCAGGTTAACTAGGGGCACTTGGATTGAGAGGGCTGATTTCAGACTCCACACGCCATCCAACCTTAAGCAACGCCCGGTCTTGGCGGATATCCGGACGACAGAAGATAATACGGGTATCGTGAGGGAGATCCCGAGCCGGAACAGGAGTGCATTCGTTCTGGCTTAGTGATAGAATGTTAATTTGCCGATCATAACCTTCTTTTACAGGGTAATACGAGTGTCTCCGCAAATATCTACTAATCCGTTCGCCAAGGAAATGAGCAGTGCTCAACAAGGCATGGTCTTATCATTCTCATGCTGGCACCAAAATTTTGACTTGGCTCTAAACTCAAACATGTCCATCAAAACTTGAGATATCATACCGGTAAACTTATTCCTATTCTCTCTCTATTAATGTGTGGAGGACCACCCACCATGTTCCTATAGAGCCATAAGTCCCACTGGAGTAGTCTCTTAGGAGGGGCGATTCATAAAGTACTGAGGATGTATTGGCGCCAAGGTGTCCGGATACTTTATGAACGGGCTGGCATTGTGCCGCTCACCAAAACCAAAAGTCTCTCCCCACTCTTTACTCGAGTACCTGCGCACAAACAACGACTCCACCGTACACACGCCCAGAGTAGCGGTTGCTCCTAACAGCTACCCGGTATATATTGAAAGAATATTGAAACCCTGTAAGAGTCGCACTTGCCTCCCATAACCTCTTGACTGCTAGGCACTGGTTCCTCGGGAGTCGGGACACATGATCCACGAGCGGCATCTATTAACACAGTTCTCCTATCGTAAAGGCCGCCAGAGGAGAGCGGTTAACGTGTAGTTACTGGCGGCTATACCTTGGGGATAGACTTTTGATTTTAGCGAGTAGTATGATACAATAAAAAGAGAAATGTAGCGATCTAGAGGATCTAGAGGATCCATTGCACTCCTTTCTTCCCTTTGCTCTATCCCCTCCTGCCTGCCAACAATGAAGCATAATAATATACTTGGGTGGCCGGACGGAATAGGCAGAAGAAAGGGAAGAAAAGGAAACAGAGTCAACGAATATCTCGGACTTTGTGGAAAACACAAAAAAGAGCTTCCCGCGAGATCTCCACACTATGCAGAGATAGGTGTTATGGCTGCGGGGGTAAGACCAACTATAAATGGGGCAGACTATTTCCAACTCCCCCTCGAGATCAAGGAGCCCGCGCTAGTACTCTGGTATGATAGTATGACAGAATGCACTAGCATTCGTCCTCCAATGGCAAAGTGCCAGTATGAATGGTACTATTTCTACTACTACTGCCACTACCGCTGCTGCTGCTGCCACTTGACCGCTGTATGATATCTCACCCAACCCTTTCCTAGGCTCGAGCAAAGTATTGGCGTACGGTACGGGTTGCTGGGAGGCTAATTGAAGGGACGAAAGTGAGTGTATTCATATTTGTATAGTAACACTGTGCAATGTTGCAATGAAGGGGGGGGGGGTTCGATCAAAAAATGATCGAAGGCTAGGAACGCGCTTTTTCGAACCGGGGGGTTATAAGATAGAACCCCCTCTAACAAATCGGTAAACCATGATATTGAAGGCAGTTGGAAGCAAAGAAATGAATGAAATGATAGGAAAAGAGGGCAAAATGTAGCAGAAAAAGCAAATAAACTGGCACTCGCGCTCTGCTTTCCTGGCTTCTGAGCAATAAACACTCTCACATCTGGGTTCAAGGTAGAAATTCGCATCAGAGTTCCTGCTATTTCTGCTTACTAAGACATTAAAGGGCCCCCCCCCTTTTAACCCCCCGGGTTCGATCATCAAAGGCCTTCTTTGCAACACTGACACTGTGTGGCAATAATTTTCGGTCGGGAACTGACAGAGCCCTCCTTGTGATAAATTGCTCTGCAAAACTCAACTTTCGGTTCCGCTCGGTGCATGTTTGGTCCCCGGGCACAGCATGATACCGTATCACGTAATATGGGCCCTCACACACCACCAAACCCTGCACCGGGAGGTGACAATGCATACACTAGCATATGACATTGAGTCCAAGCATAGCGGACACTGATGCATCATACTGGTATATCACGGGAAATATCCATCTTTTAGCTTACAAAAGTTACCACCCTCACTCGCTATGTAACCAGAGCGAGCGTCAGCGTCAGGGCCCTGCCTGCGAACCCCCAAACCTCCTTTGTCATCGCCTGTCTTTTACCCCGGGGAGGCGATCTCTTCATTCTCTTAGCCCTTTATTCCCCCCCCTTCTTTCCTTTTACAGTATTTCAAGCCTTCCTTGGCTGCTCATGTGGCGCTGACTTCTTTCGTTCGTTCCCCTCCTTCCCACCCCTGTGGAAGCACAAAAGAAGACGAAAGAACCCACATCTCAAATTACAACTACGCACGTGAGGCTCGGGTCTGGCAAAGTGAACAAGGTCCTCCACTTCTTTCCCCTTCGATCCGGTTAATTTATCGCTTGGCTCTACGGTGCCTTCTATCCACACAAGCCTCCTGCTTGGAACCCCTAAACTTACCTACTGGTAGCTGGTTGGGTTGTCACCAACCAAACAGATACCACACAAAATGGATTACACAGATAACCTCCTCCGTTTCTCCTCCGGGCCTCCCCCACTGTCACCGCCACGTCCATCTCCCGCTTCTGCGTTTCCAGGCTTCTTCACCTTTACACCACCCTTCCCCTCAGACACGCCTCTCGGGGAAGCACCAACTTCATCAACCCTCCCGTCTCCTCCCCGATTGCAGGAGCAGCAACAGCAAGCTCTACCTATCTCACAGTCTCGTCAAATACATAGGAACCGAATCTCATACTCTTGCCATGCTTGCCGTAGGCGCAAAGTCAAATGCGATCGCCAGCACCCTATTTGTGGTAATTGTACCAGGACATCTGATGTCTGCATCTACGACGACCATAGTAACAAGAAGAAGGGATCCAAGAGCGGTGTCCAACAACCTCAGAGCATCACGAACCCGCCACGGACGAAACGTCAAAGAACCAGAGAAGACTCCGAAGACCGGGAAACAAGTGAAGGCTACCCAGCAGTGGCCATTACAGCCAACACCAATGACCCTGAATCCACGTCCCCCAGGCAGGAGAAGCAGGAGAAGCAGGAAGGCTTGGAGGCTCGGATGAATAAACTTGCCGAGGTCGTCGATAAGTGGTACAAGGATGCGTATGGTCAAGGGATCATACCACCGCCCAGAAAGCAGGCTCTCAGTGGTGTCGGGACTGACAGTTCCGATACAAAGAGCACATTTGAGGGAAGCCTAGGGCAAATCCCGACAACTGAAGATGCATCGTCCCAGGAGCAGGATATTTTGGACAACATGAGAAAGCTCACTCACTCAATCAGCGGTGTCGGCGGTACCAGCGGTTCACCAGGCCGCTCAATTGCATGTTCCTCCGTATCTTCGCCTTATTCGCCGCGTTCTCAAAAAACTGCCACAACACCTGGGAGCAGTGTTAGCGGGTACTCCCAGCAAGTTTCCGCCCTTGAAGATACAGATGGAGCTACGCAACTTCCTGATGAGAGGGGGGAGCTTGCTATGAGGTTGCTGAACCAAGAAATTGAAGCAGCAAGAGCGAAAGGTACGGGTGACGGTATAGATGATCTAGGATTGGGCCATTTGAGTATCCAGGGTCGTGGGAGGAGTCGATATGTTGGAAGAAGTTTTTGGGCCTCCATAAGCCACGAGGTAATATTGTATAAACAGTTCCAGCAGCATTTCCTCCCATTGTATAAACACTCCGCGGATTGTTTACTAACGATAGATTCAAGATCACCGAGCTTAATGAGGTTTTACGTACCAACGAACCACCTGATGCGAGGCCTTCTGTTTGTCCTCCAGCAGAAGAGATGATTGATCTGCTCCAGAAACCTCGCGATTCCACTGCTTCCGAGACTTCTTCCAAGTCGACTACACCGGACGCAAGTAAGCCTTTGCCACCATCAATAGCCGGTGCACCAAACTTTTGTGGGCTATCCCAGTTTGATAAATCATCTCTTCTACAATTTGAGCCTCGTGAGAGCGGAGGGAATCCATGTGAGATCATACCTCTAATCCTAAGGGACCTCCCGGGCAAGTCTGTGTGCGATATTATGTACAAGGCCTTTCTTAACGGAGTGCACCCCATAATGCCTCTTATTCACGTTCCGACATTTGCAAAGGAATATAGCGCTTTCTGGGTATGGTTTCCAAATAATATCCGCTCCATGCCAGATCCGACACTATCCGAAAACCATGGATTTTTTCCATTGTTTTTTCAATCCTCTACGCGGGATCGATGTCCCTGACTGCAGAGGCCATTGAAAAAATTATCCCTGGCCAAACCAAGATGGAGGTGACCAAAAGCCTTTATTCCGGATCAATGCATGCTTTATCGGCCTCTTCCTTTCCTAGAACTCCGACTCTCAGTTCGCTCATCGCCTTTCTCATCGCTCAGACTTGTCTCATCCGGGAAGAGGAGCCATTGACCTCTTGCTCGTTTCTTGGAATGGCTATGCGCGTTGCACAGTCTATGGGTCTCCACCGTGATGGGAGTCTCTTTGGTTTGAACGAAATTGAATGTGAGATCCGTCGGCGTATCTGGTGGCACATCGTCTATTTAGATGTTCAGGGAGCTATCGCGACTGGGCTTCCACCACTGGGGGGGAGTGGAGAAGACTTGTTTGATACGAAGATGGTTAGCGAGCTCAAGGATGAATACATCGGACTTCCGCCTCAAGATCGTAGGAAGGCTGCTGAAGCCGCAGCTGCGACTGCCACTACCACTACTACAGCAGGACCACAGACGTCGGGGAAACACACCCGCAGGGCATCCCTGGACGAATATTTAAACAGCCCTGCAATGATTCTTGCTGCTGGCAGGTATGACATGACGACTGTCCTAAGGAAGCTTATCATTCAGCTTTTCTCCACAAAACCGCTGCACAAAGCGGATCTTTTGGATATGGGCGGAGGGATTTTCAGACTCAAGCTTAGACTAGAGGATCGAATTGCAAGGATTCCAGCTAGGGGAATACCGGAAATGGGGTTCACTCCTCGCTACGATCCCGACTTTCATGAGCTTATAGGGCACGATGAAAGCTCTCCTGATGCCGAAAAGGCAATTGTTTTTAATGGTTGGGCTAGGATCATGTTGAGTATGTTTGCGGATAGAACCTTTGGTGTCTTCTACCAATCGTTTTTGAAAAGTTCAAAGAGCAAACTATGGGATCATGCCAGACATTGGTAGGGTCTAATTCTTAATTGGGAAGAACGCAACTAAAGAGCAGATAGTGCATTGCGTTTTTGCGTCTCCTTCCTCCAAAAATTTGTACATGTTTCGAAAAACCCACTCTTCCAACCATATCAATGGTTCTGTCCTGGTACATTTCAACCCCTTCATGCTACTATGATACTACTTATCGATCTCCACGAAAGGCCCCAAAGTGCTGAAGCCCCGCGGAACCGCGAGTTTGTGGATGAGGTCTTTGCCCTCTTTGGCGAGGATGGAAACTCTTTACTAAATGCGGCTGGGGGTAATCAACCGCTCTTGGAGGGTGGGAGCTTGGCATGGAAAATGTTAGCGAGGCTGAGAAAGAAAGCCTACAAGAGAGCTGGTATAAAAATTGATAAGCCCGCGGGGGGAGGAGAGGAAGAGGGCATGGCGACACCAACTGCTCCGCCAAAGCCAAGGGGTATATCGGGGCGTGATGGGCACCCAAATCCAGACACCCTTACGGTTCCTGCTACCGGGGATGTAGGGAGGGGGTCCCCTGAGCCTGGAACATTACCACCCCTCGATATACCAACGGGTGGGTTCGAGGAAATGTTATTTATAACTGATAATGTCATCACTGGAACTATGCTATACAAAGACACTGCGGAGGCTGCAGTGAAGATTTGGGAGAAGGTGGCCGCCGCAGGTATCGCAGTGGACGGTGACACTCCCATGGACCCTGGTATGCCAACACCGCCTCTGGAGGAGCTGCCTACGGATATTCCTATTGGTAATGCCACCGAAGTTGGGGCAGATGATGTTATGGATTTTGACTGGGAAGAATGGGATGCTGTGTTTGGAAGGTTTACCGCGATTGAAGGGATGGTTTTAAGTGACACTCCAGTGCAGCGGGGAGCTGAATAGTTACTTTTCATTTATTTTTCATGTAAATTGGACTTTTGCTGTTTCCATTCAGGTTTTGGAGGTGTCTTTGTTTTGATTTCACGGCGCCTACGTTAGCTCGTGTGGGAAGGATATGTAATGTAATTTAGTTCTCGATTTTGTGAGTTGGCCGCAGTAATTTTATGTTGTGACCTGATCTCACCGGTTGCTTAAGGTGCCGCTGACCCTGCTTGCTCGGCTGGATAAGTTATAAGCTTTTGTGGCATGGGGTCTACCAGGGGTGCGTGGTTCAGCCCAAGGGTCAGCAAACGGAATGTTCCGCTGATATTTTTTTGGGTCAGCAGATTGCTCGCGGAGCCGCATCAAGTCAAGAATGAACCTAGCGTGCACAGACCACCTAATAAACAAACTTCACTGTGTCCCTCTTCGCCCCACCATTCCCCCCCACTAATATCTTCACTTCTCTACCATCTTCCTTTTTTACAAAGGGGATTTACTCATAACAGGTGACATCCGCCATGTCGTCCTCAATTGTCGGCGCCCGTGAATTGCCTTCGTCCCAGTACGACCTTTCAACCTACTGGGGCAGAGTCAGGCACTCTGTAGATATCGTAGATCCCCGGTGCGTGCGGTGCATGATTTTTGTAATAAGCGATGGTACTAACATACCGCTTTTCCAGCACCCTGTTAACCTCCCGGAAAGCCCTCGATGCTCACACAGCCCTCCTGGCGAAATACAAGCGCGGGGAGATCTCCCCGCAAATGACCCCCGAACTCTGGCACGCAAAGAAGGTGGTGGACGCAACCTTGCACCCAGACACCGGAATTCCCGTCTTCCTCCCCTTTCGCATGTCCTGCTTCGTCTTCTCGAACCTAGTCGTCACAGCGGGAATGCTCACGCCAAACCTGACCACCCGCGGAGTCCTTGGCTGGCAGATCGCCAACCAGACCCTCAACGTTCTCATCAACACCTCCAACGCGAACAAGTCCTCGCCGTTGAGCAATGGCCAGCTTGCGACCAGCTTCCTCCTCGCCGTGAGCGCTTCCTGCGGCGTCGCTGTGGGACTGGGAAAGGTGGTGCAGAAGGTGGACTTTAAGCCCAACGTCAGGATGATCCTCGGCAGACTCGTCCCTTTCGCGGCTGTGGCGACGGCAGGCGTGATGAACGTGTGCTTGATGCGTGGCGGTGAGATTGAGAAGGGAATCGACGTCTACCCCACCAGCGATGACGGCGAGAAGAAGGAGAGTTTGGGGAAAAGTCGGAGGGCCGCAATATTCGCTGTTGGCGAGACGGCGGTCAGCAGAGTTCTCAATGCGACGCCTATCATGGTCATCCCCCCATTACTGCTGGTCAGGTTAACGGCTACGGAGTGGCTGAAGAGTAGGCCAAAGCTGGTTATGCCTATCAATTGTGGTGCGTTATCCCCTCCTCTCCCCCACTCTGTATGTAGTGGTACGGTAGTACCGCAGTGGTGGAATTTAGCTCACAGGCACGGAATCAGGGCTCATCTTCGCCACCTCCATCTTTGCCCTACCCTTAGCGCTAGGAGCCTTCCCGCAGCGACAGGCCGTAAAGGCGGATTCGCTGGAACCTTGCTTTTGGGGGAGAGGCGGGAAGGAAGGTTTGGTGGAGTTTAACAGGGGGATGTAGGATCCGTTTTTTCTCTTGTTTTTATTCCTCTCTCCTTCTATCTCCTTCTCTTATTCCACCGGGCGATACCAAAGTTAGACAAAATTTAAGCGCAGGGTATGCTATTTAGAAATACAGTGTCATACCCTACCGTACTTGAGTAAATTTGTTTCCACCGTTCATTTCACTCCTCTTTGAAGCAGCGCTGCATCTGTCTCCATACTGGCATACATCCTGGCAGTACACGTGGGTGTTTCACAACAACCCCCTGAAAAGTGCATCTGATTGCCATCGTGTTCAGCGCAATACCGGCAGCGCCGCATACCACTCTCAGCCAAACTTGCACGCGCTTCTCATATATGATACTAGTCTAAGGGACACCCATGACAGCAAGAAATGGGCAAAAAAAGAATGGAAACCATCACCAACCCACCCACCCATCCATCCCTCCAACTCCTCCTCCCCCTCCAGTCACCGGTAAACCACCTAAAAACACAACCAACAAAACAAATAAACAAATAAACAAACATAGGGGGTGCAAACACCCATCCATCACAAACAAGCCCCACCACAACCGCCGGGGAGGGGGCAGAGGGGAGGGAAAGCAAAATGGGGCGCAGATGGGATGGGGGGAAAAGGAAAAGAAAAAAAACCCCTCTCATACCGGTTCCATGCACAAAAGTTTTGATGCGCCAAATGCGCTCTCTCTACTGTATGATACGGTACTTATTCACTCGTTTATGTGACGGGGGGGGGGGACGCAAAAGTTTTCAAATCGGACCAACTTATATATTATACTCATCATCGCATGTGTGTCCAGATTACGGAGGCTCTTGCTCTTGCTCTTCTTCTTCTTCCTCCTCTCCATCCCGGGGGGTCGGTCCCCGGTATGATACTGTAACTGCAGAGCACCACTGTATGCGATGGCATTCCGTCAGTCGGTCCGTTTCGTAAGGTTTTATTGCATCATTTGTGTGCTTTTCGTGGTTGCGCCATAGGTGTGCCCTGCCATGGTACAGGTATGAATAACTTGATAAATAACATTGGGGGGAGTGTGAAAAAAAATTTGCTCCTGCGATGCACAGTAGGTTCTGGAAAGAATGAAAATAGTGATCACGTGGCTGGTTGGCAGGGCTAACTAACTGACTGATTCTGGTTGCCGCTGGAGATGAAGGAGGAGGAGAAAGGGAAAAAGTAAATAGCTTATGGTATGGTACATATGGTATTTGCTTACAGCCTGCCTACTACTGGTATGATATTAGTAGTAGTAATTGAATGGCGTTTATGAGCACGCACCACCGTTGCATTCTAAAGTTCTGGGCGGAAAAAAACAAGCTGAGCCAGCTAGTCGTGTTCACAAAGAGTCGTTGAGTGATGAGCGTGCATTATTCACGTAGGATATTCTCGGACGAGGCGCGGCTGTGCATCGTAGCGTGGTGGCATCGCGCGGTACCGTGGATCAGCCGCAGACTGAGGTTCGCCCCCTGGTAGCCTAGCGGACACTTGCTGATAACTGGGCATAGGCGTATTCATAGGTTATCACTCGTAACGCCGGGCACCTGGTATCATACTGTAGAGAGGTGACTTTCTGTTGTATTGTAGCTATTTTCAACTGCAGCCCTGAAAGGAATATGGTGAACGGATAGTAGTAACGCTGAGTGCATTTAGGAGCGAAATGAAATAGGCAGTCATCTGCTGATTATGCTATTTCTTTGGAGAACTTTGAGGGGGGGTATATGACAGATGTGATATGATAGGGGATGGCATGTGGAGAGGAGAAGAGCAAAGGAGGAGGTCGAAAACCGATGAGGAAAAAAAAGGACAAAATAGAATAATAGCAGAAACAATCCCGCAACCCGAACCCACGACAAAAGAAAAGCCGAACCCAGGAACAAGTAGAATAAACCCCGAACCCCAAAGAAAAGGAAAGGAAAGGAAAGGAAAGGAATAAGAAAAAAGTATTCACCGCCCATCACGTCGGGTATGGTAGAAATCAAGCTATGCTCCGAACTCCCCCTCCAGAAACCCCAACAGCCCCCCCAGCATCAGCCCCCCACTCCCTCCACCCCTTCCAATTCCTAGCTAGAAACTCCAACCTAGCCCGCCGGCTCAGGTTCTCGACTTCAACAGCAGAATCCATGCCATTCCATCCTTCCAGGTCAACTAGCGCCTTCCCCCCTCCCCCTCCCCCTCCCAAGAGCCTCCTATCGACCCAATGCTCTTCGCCACAGGGCCAGCAGGAGTCTCCGGCGCCTCCCATGGCGCTTTTTAAGGTTTCGAAGCAAGTAGCGCAGTACCGGTCCCGTCGCTGGATGGGGAGTTCGCTGGTTGACTTCATGTCCGCGCGGGGAGTTGGCGGTAGACAGTGGGGGGAGTTTGGGCATTTAGCGACGCGGTAGAAGGTTCTGTGAGGGTGCGGTGGAGAGGAATGGGAGAAGGGGGAGGGGGAGGGGGAGGGGGAGGGGGGGAGGGGTGAGTGGGTGGAGAAACACTTTGAGTAGAGCCAGAGTTCGTATTGGCACATTTTTTGGTGTTCCTGGGTAAGTGTGTGTGTATGTATGAATATAAGTATGAATGTATGTACGTATGTACTTGTGTATGTTGTTGAAAAGCGGATTGTTGGTCTGGGTTGTTGCAGTCCTGTCGCCGTCCTGTTTCCGTGACAGTGCGATGGAGGGGCAGTAATAACGGACAGTATTATACAAAGGCGGACTAGAGAGCGCCTTTTCCTATCCACCTTCGTAGTGTGCAGGACCTTGAGAGATATAGTAGCACACAGGGTCACTACGCGAAAGAAAAAAGAAAAAAGGACAAGAAAAAAAGAAGGAAATAAAGCCCAATGTGCGAGAGAGAATGCTTTTGCGATCTCCCTAGCTCCAAAAAGTGAGGGAAAGTCGAATCTGTAGCCTTGTCGAATGCGGTCACTGCTTTTCCCTCCCTGCTATCCCGCCGAAGACGTAGCTATGGCTCAATGGTACTGTGCTCCAAAATTTCGTATGGAATTGCGCTGCGCAGTGTACGTCGCAGGGACGGGAGAAACCCTGCCAAAAGAAAGGGATCTTTTTTATCCGGTTGACCAGTCAGTTGCGCCTCCGGTTGTATCAAAGTTTCGGGTATATGAAAATTTTCTGCGCAATTTTTTTGGCAAAATCCTGAAAGTCCCGGGGTCTTTATAAGACAGTTGAATGGAAAAGGAGACCAATGCTCTCTTTCTTCTCCCAAACAGTCCCCCCCCCCTTTTTTTAGCTTCTTGGGCGAAGGATGGACGGACACTGGACAAATATCAAGCTGCCGGTGGTGAAGGTTGGGACATTCAATGCTTGTTTCCTGTTTTTTCCCTTGGTATCCCCTCAGTTCCCGGTCGTTCGGGAGCCCACGTTTTTCTCCCTTTCTTCCCTTCTTTCACCTGAAGCGCTAGCGCACTTCTCCCTATCACCAGGGAAGAGTGCAAGAAAGAAGAGAATGCACCAAATGATGAAGTGTCCCCCCCGCTGCTGGACGTCGTCTTATCCCGAAGCAAACCACCTTTTTCCTCTCCGTTTTCCACTTAGCTTTTACAACGCAACACAATGTAGCGATGACTATCACCACCACCACTAGGGCAGGTATATGGTGACTAGGAGCCAACAGATAAGCTAGCTTAGCTAACTTAGCCCCTTCTTGTGAGGTTTCACCTGGTCTCTATCGAAGTTCCTCGATGATTTCCGCTCTCGCTGTACTGTGCTGATATCGTACTTTCCATGAATGAACGAACCCAAGGGGACAAGCGTATGAGGGTGGAATCGCGGTGAGTGAGTAAGCGAACACCTGAATAAGTGAATGAATGGATGGATGAACGGGCGGGCAAACGCACGATGTGAAAGAGTAAATGAATGGGTAACCTAGGTGAGGATGCCCACTGTACATAAATACTCGTTCGTTAGTTCGACCTCGCTTTCTCTTCGATCTCCTCCTTTTTTAGGCAGGCAGACAGGCAACGAGTGACTGAGTGAATGAATCAATGAATGGAATGGCTGAATGAATGAAACCAAGAAGAAAAGAGGGAATCACAGGGGGTGGCGGGTGGTGGTATTGGATTTCCTCGGGAGTGGGAAGGAGGGAGAGAGGGAGGCAAATTGCTCATTCTTTTTTCCTTTTCTTTTTCTTTAATCAGTTGAGGCTCAGCTCGGGAATGACTTGCCTACCTTGTGGATGGTTGGTACGATCATACCTATTGTGGTATTATACCCGGTCAGCACCGTCTGCGAGTAAATTAACTAGCTATCATATCAATCTACCGTACTCGCTCGTCTTTGCCAAGAATACCTCCGCCAGCCGATATTTTGTTGGAGTTCTCACCAAATTTTCGGCTCACGGAGGTATTCTTGGCAAATACGAGGGAGTAGTTATCGGTGCGATGAAGTGGCTGCGATAATCATCTAGCTAACTACTCGGTATTAACTGTGCTGGTAGTTTTTGGACCCAACTGATGTTTGTCGCCCATCATACCGGTAGTGGACAAGAGTCCCGGTGATTGGACACATTCATAATACAGCCAAATTAGCCGTTTTGAGAGGTTTTTGATTAGGCTCCCGCTCAGCCCTGATAGAAACCCCCCCCCAAACCATTCAGGTACCGGTAGCTGTATATGCATGTAAAAATTATCTTCCGACAGTTGAGAGCCATTTTGCAACCCACAAAATATTGGGAAATTGTCTTAGTAAATTGATGGTAGCTTTCAAGTAATGGTAGAGCCTTCTTACAGGCTTGTTGGGTCTTCTGTTGGTACAGTAATGGGTATGCTTCAAATCCACCATCAGATATTACATAGACAAAACGGGTTTGTGTCCAATAGTTGTAGCTATTATTTCAAATCTTGATACCGGCATGTTTATGGCAATGCCTGAATATTTTACTAAGCGAGAAATACCTGCGGGATATGGAGATGTAAGATGACTGTAGGGGTACTATTGGTTGCATTGAACACAGTATTACTTTGCGAAGGCGTCATGTTTGCAATATACATACCCAGCGATCAAATATGTCACCGGGCTTTGGTATAAAGTTGCAATGAAACTCAATAACTCACTCCTGTCCTATCCTGTCAGCCTCCCGGTAGCAGCAGCCAACAAACCCACCCCCAAATCCATGCCATTAACCCCCTTGCCCATCGCTCATCCTCAGGCATTAAGCATCACTATCTCAATTCCCTTGTTTCTCCTTGCCCTCTCCTCGATTCCACTCCCTCCCCCCTTCCCCAGCGCCTGCATTGAGTCGAGCGATGGAAGAACTCCCCCCCGATGTGAAGAGCAAATGAGGTACCGCCTTCCTCTTCCTCCTCCTCTTCGTCCTCTAGGGGCGGCTGGAACGGGATGAATGTGGGGATTACGCCGTCCGATCCGGATGGGTAATAATGCGCTGTGCGCATAGCACCGCACACCCGGGCGAAGGGCGAGAGAAACACCGTACCCGAACTTGGAGTGAGGAGCGTTGGGACAATCAATGCGCAGCGGGCATATTATGGTGGTGGGATGATGAGGATGGGGTTACGAGGAGCTATGGTGGTGGTGGTGATGGTGTCATTGTTATTATTAGGCAGCTGGGCGGAGGGTGCTTAGTATGGGCTAGTTGAGCCGCGGTGCGCGGTGTGTGAGCCGTTTTGTTTCCTTCTGTTGTTTTACTACGTCGGGTTGTGTTGGGGTGGCACTCTGCAGCGCCGAGCACTGTGATGGGGGCGCAAGTCGGCTTACTATTCCCAGACCTGGATATGGTGCTACTACTGAGAGTACTTGTAGTAGTAGTACTTGTGCAGCAGTTACTTAATATGGGCCTTAGTAGACTACTAAAGTACTCTTCAGGTATCATGGCGATTTCTTTAGCTTTGGGCGCAGGAAGGGCCCATACCACCCCCCCTCGTTCTTTATTCCTTTCTCCCCTCTGAATTCTGGCAGGATACCCCACAAAGGATGCAGGAGAAGCGAGTAGTGGGCAGCAACCCTGTGTGTCATGCGCCCTTGCATCGGTATTGTAGTGTGTGGCATTCCATCATCTAGAGTAAACGCAAGAACCACCTCCAAAAGTCCACCTGCATCTCAGGACAAAACAGTCTAGACAAGACGATCAAGACGAGACAATCAAGACGAGACAATCAAGACGAGACAAAACAGCCAGTTGCGCGGACTCTGACGCACATCTTCAGGTCACGCGCTGATCACCCGGTTCCGTGCTTAACTATACCCCGCCATTGCTCAGGAACTAAACCTAGCAGAACCCCATACTGGTGCCTATTCATTCATAAGACCAGTCTCGCCCTAGAAGAACACGAGTTCTACACGGCATGTACCGCATATATATCGCACCCAGATGTCTAACACTGTACGATACTTGCACTCTATCACAGTGTAGTACAATACAGGTGAGTAATAAGTTAGATGAACAACAGGTGACACAGTCTATGTACTTGTCACCGCAAAGTACCGTATCATATATTCACCAGTAGCCAGTACATAGTCGGCTCTCCGGAACAGAAATGATAATTTCCGTGGCTACGGGACACAAACTACCACCACGTACTGCACGGTACCGAGCCCACGATCCTTTCATCCAACTTACGTGTTCGCTATGACGAAAACGTGCACTTTCTGTTTTTCTTCACGAAAAAACAACTGCACCACGGCGAAGTTAAACGACGTGACATACTACCTTTTTTTCCCCTTTCCTCTGTCCTCCCCCGAAAGGAAAAATGCTGGCGGGCGGAGGTACGAGTATGTGACCACCCAGTACGTTGCGTGTCTTGCAGAGTCGGGGAATTCGGAAGCCTAGGTGACCGGCTCGGTGCCAGTTCGGTTCCCTTCCCACTTCTTGCTTTTCTAATCTATTTTTAGGCTTGGTTCGGCATCTTAAAGGTGCCGATACCGGGATATCATAGGCTGCTTCTCTCTTCCTTTACGGCATGTTCCCCAAGACATCCACATACCGGTACTATCATAAACCTAACAATTGAGCTGTGTGCTTACATTGTTCGGGTTTCCTCCTCCGGTAAGACCTGGCTTTTCCCCCTGTCTCTGTATGTCTTTCGGAAGGGCTAAAACTGACTTTTGCTACTGGCACAACTGACTGATGTCTGACCGAGCCCAATAACGGACCGGCCGCAACGACAACAACAAAGGTTTCGGGGAAGGCTCTAGAAATATTTAAGATCGGCTCCTCTCTGATTCTATGCGCCCTTTTTCCTTTCCCTTTTTCCTAACAAAGTGTATTTGTTGAGAAATGCAAGACAGATAAGTTACACTTCATGCCAAGTGCAAGTTGTTATTTTAGTATCTATTACTAAGCAATTAAGGGTGAACAGCAGATTCGGTGTTTGATGTCTGGCCTAATGATGTTCCTCCGGAAAAGGAAATCCTGGACTACCTATAAGCACGCCGCGCTGTACTGTACTGTGCCCTACCGCCCTTGAGCTTCTGCAGCAAACTGTGGCGTGTTCGACACCCCACAAATATCGCCATTTTTCGCTTTTCATTTTATCGCAATGTTTTCCCCAATATTGCACCTGACGTGAGACCGGACAAAACTTTTGCAAAATTCCGTATCCGCACCCGGACACTTTTTCTCGCACCAAGGAATGGGCATATTATAGTGCAAATGACAAAATGAACAAATATATATATATATATTTGAAGAGCGGGGCAAACAGATGCTGGTGCCATGCAGTGCGGGTCTCCGTGGAGATCAGGAATTAGGTGGAGGTTTGGTTAACTTTTGCAATTGGGTGATTGTATAAAATTGAAGGGTGAGGTGGGTTGGTTGGCGGAAGGGGGGAGGCACTTTAGTGTGTCCACGCAGCACTGCAGAAGGGTCATGTAAAGGTACAGGACGACATGTTCAAACCTGCCATCCTGGAGGTGTAATGTTTTTGACCATCACGCCCCCAAACCGGGTCGTTTGGACACTTGCATAAATGGGGAATGGAAACGGAAGTGGAAATGAAAGCAAGGCACCCTGCTAGAGTGTACAAATGAAAATATACCGCAGTAATTTTGAAAACGTGTTATTTCCTAATGCTTAGAACAAGCCACTTGCACCTGCAAAACGAAAATAAACACCTTATTATGGTAAAGCTACGGGTACTTTTCTGTTTATCCCGGCAGAAGGAAAAACCCCACAAGAGGGGTAGGTACCGCGGGGTGTCATATTAACCCGAACACTTGTACCGCGCAGCCAAGTACTATAGCTGAAAACCGGCGAATGTATTTCCTTCGACAACCACCAGACAGACCTAAATGACACGGCCAATTTCCCACCCTCACAGCAGCACACTTTCACCCCCGGAGTAAGGCTAGGCGTATCTTATCTCTTGTTGTTGAGGTTACCTAAATTATTACTGCTGGTATTAAGCTGGGGTACTTGGTTGGGAGGTACAAGTGATCTCGTTAATTTGACACCCCTCCGTATCGACAAGTAAGGAAAATATCAACTTTACAAAATACCATGTCACAAAAGTGAAGCATTTCGAAATCTAACTCAGCTATTTACCTCTTTACCCCTCAACCTCTAGGCCTCCTGCTAGTTTCCGTTTTTGGTCAGAATGGGCGGGTGAGAGCCCGGAATCTGACTATAACGTACTGAGCCTGGAAGTAGATCTATCTATCTATCTGTGAACTTCGCACAAATCCTCACTCACTCACTCCGGAGAATTCGGGAAAATAAAACCTCCGAATTCAGCTCAAAAACTGGCAGATCTAAAATGATGTGCTGCTATGATACCGGTAATATCTCCTGCCCTTGTGAACCTCCTCCTCCTCCTCCTCCTCCTCCTCCTCCTCTTAGTGCTGTGGGCCAATTGAGATTTCCAGATTTCTGCCCCCTTGGTGCACTTTTAGCTGATCCGCCCGACCCACTTCCCGGCACCATACGTTTACTGTTCATCTTTTTTTTTGCTTCGGAGTTAATTTGTATTGGGCATTGGGGGATAAGGTGCTTTTGGGATACTCGTAACTTTCTGACGTTCGCGAACACAGCTACTATTATTGCATATGCGCAAAAAAATGGGCCAGACCCGCAGGATTTTGGTTGTACGGTATGCAATGGCAGTCGTGTTCACAAACGTCAGAAAATTGCCGTAACTGTGATATATATTTTTATTGGAGCGTGCCCAGCAGGGGGGGCATGAATTGGTGTCACATTCAAACATGGATATTTATTGTTTTTTCTTTCTTTTTTCAATTCTATCTCTGAATGTATGCGGTTTGATTCGTTATTATCTCCGAATTGGGATGATGCTGTACAGTACTGTACGAGTACTCGAGTGCATGCTGAATAGGGCGCTCAAAAAAAAAGGAAAGAAAACAAAGAGAGGGGATGCAGGTACCATGCAGGGTTGGGTCAGCTTTTGTTAGGTTAAGATGATGTGGTACAACGTCCCAGGAATATTGAACCCGAACACTGAGGGTAAAAATTCGTCTGGCGGATTGTCTGTGCACATCTATGACCCCGCACTAAATTCGGACTCAAATATTCGGGTTCAGTATGCCTAGAACGTGTATCGTGCGCAAATTACGGCAGTTTGGTGGAACAAGCGGGATGCTAATTGAGTAACTATTGGTTATTCTTTCCCTACGGGGGCGGGAGGAGGTAAGTGTCAATAGTGGGTTGAATTGAACAACGAACGAAAATTCAGTAAAATTTCTACAGCACACAGGCTCCAATACCCAGCCGAAGGAGTATTCGGCGATCAAGCCTACTTCCCCGTGTGGTATTGCCCTTCTCCTCCATAGGCGTGCATTGTGCAGTGCACTATTGGGATTACTGCAGTATGGTAGTTCCCGGAAGCGAAGGTAACCTTAACCTGCCCTTGCCGCTATGAACCCGGCCCTCCCGCGGGTCGGCCAGCCAGCGAATGAGTTGGTTCGCTGACCTTTCGCCAATAGAGCAGCGTTAGTATCTCCCGGCAGCCGCACCAGCAGCTGAAGTGCTTCTACTACAAGGCGCCTGTGCTCTCCCCCTCCCTCCCTCCATCCTCCCAAGCAGGTTGTGAATACAAAGTGCTAGATGTGGGACATGTCAAGGTTTGGTGGGCCCTAGAGCGGGAGAGAAAGCCAACGACCAATTACAAATGACCGCCTCCCTGATTGCATTGCATAAGTGGGTACATGCGGATCCTAGCGGTGCCCACAGGGAGTGAGGGGTGTAGGCAGAAATAGCAGGGGCACATGTGAACCAACAGCAATGGGATGCTAACACCCCACCTCCCTCACGATGCATCACTCGCTCACAGCTCCCCCCGCCTCCTCGTGTACATCTGTGCAGCGCCAATCTCTCGCAGGCTCTGGGACAAGATTTCGCCGTAACCGCCAGCGGGGGGTTGGGCAATTAGGCAATGGTCGTGATCACCACCGAGGATTCCAATTCGCCATTCACACATACAACCTTGGTCCCAGCTAGTGTGCAGGAGATACCTAGTGTGCACGATGATCACGTGATCGACCTCATCTCACCCCGTTTGCAACCTCCCTGCTGCCTCGCAAATTGCCTTAGCGGGGTGGTAGGTAGCTTAGTTAGAGGATTGTGGGGCCAGGCGAGCTAATTAAGTTGGTGCACGCCTAGATGGCTTTCCGGCTCGTCTGTTGTGCCTCTCGAAGGCGATATGCACATTTCTTACTGGAGGGAAGGACGGATTGATGGGCGGGTGGGTGGGTTGAGGGGTAATCACTACCAGTATCTGACTAGTTGTCCTGTGTTCATGGCAGGTGCTAGGAGTCCGGGGGAGTGGGTGGGGATTGAGGGCTAGAGTTGTGTGCAGCTAGTGGTGGTTGATTGTGTTGTGACGGGGGTTTCATTTTTGGCACTCGGGGTAGAGGAGGGGAAATGAATGATTGAGCTGGTTACCCCAGCTGGCACCGTTGCTCAGATCGATCGCCTGGTGCTAGAACTTTCATGTGGGATGGCCCGGATATGATGATGGATGGAGTGGCAGATGAATGGGATTGGGTTGGTGGGTGGGTGAGATGGCGGGAGGGCAGAAGGGGAAGCTCCGAGATGATACAATAGGATCACGAGTGCTGCGCTGTGCTATCAGGCGCAGGTGCTTTCTCTTCAAAAACGCCGACTCCTTATTTCTTTCCTCTTCCTTTGCAACATGTCAGCTGTGTCTAGCCCGGCTATCCTAATATGATAAACTCCCGGGACCAAAAAAAAAAACCTCCGAAGCGCCATATATATCCGAAACTCCAAAAGGATGAACATAATAATATGTATGTATCCAGTGACCCCTACCCCAGATTGAACGAACAACTGCCTGATCTTCTGCCTGTTCCTCGAGGATCAGCCCCTAGACTGCCGCTTGCCTCGCGGTACTCCTCTTTCCAAGAACTCCCCTCCGGACAACAATGTATCCGGCCATAACATTAACAAGAATCAACGCCTCAGCTGCAACAACTCCCCAGCCTAGGGCAAATACGAAATTCTGAGGTGCATAGTTAGCCCCCGTGCATTCATTATTGTACTGCTCCTTTCCCGAAACCCCCCGACGAGGAAAGGAAGTTAGGAAGAGAGAAACCTACCAGCTCCCCACAGACCATCCAAAACTGCACATCTGGATGATCAACCCCAGAGTTTTTACAAGTCCAGCCCCAGACCGTATCTCCCTTCCCCTTCCCACCAATTAAGTAGCCAGTGCCCACAGCAGCAAGCACAAGATTGACGCTGCTCGCCCCTAAATTCAACCAATCCCCCAATCCGCCAACATGTCTAACATCGGGCTTCAAGCCTGCAATGAGCACAATCGTGGATAATGCTGCCGTCACTGAGGACATAGCTAGCAGTATCGTCGTAGGGCGTAGGTTGGGCACAGCCGGCCACAAGTCCCGGCCATCGTACAACATGTGTCTCGGGAAAGTGCGATTTATAGTGGAGTAGATTGTTGAGATGGTGATCAGTATCGCAAAGGAGAATAGGGCGGCTGCCAAGCGGAGGACGAAGCGGGCCCGGGAGACGTAGAGGGGAGTGTTTCGGCAAGTGGGTGGTGGTGGGGGTCGGGAGAGGTCGGTGGTTATGTGGGTTAGTGGTGGCAAGAGGAGGGACTTTTGGAGGGACGTGGTGGAGGAGATTGACGATGGATAAGATGGTGGACGGACAGTTGCTACTGGTGGCGGTGGAGGGGGGAGTTTTTCGGAGAATGAGGACATCTTTTTTGTTTGCATTGCTGATAGTAAAGTCTGTCTATGACCGAGTAGATATTCGATGATGCACTTTCCTTCGCAGGAATTTTGTAAAACCAAGATCTTTATCTGCTGGATTCTCATCTAGATATATATCCCTATCCCACCCTGGGTCCAATCCCTGAGTGCCAAAAACTCTCCGCATACTTACAGGAAATAGTAAAAACCTGAAACAACTAAGCCGAGCTTACTGGTCTGAGTTTAGTTACGCTTGGACGCCTCGATAAGAAATGTCGTAATTTTTCTGGGCAACGCGCCACTCCTTGATACAGTACCCCTTACTCTTAGAGCAAGAGAATGTTACTAAGGAACTGTATTTCTCTCGTGAAGGGGTTCCCCTGACCTGCTGGTTTGAGGTCGAGTAGCTCTACTATGGCTGAGCTGTGGCACCTTAGTGTGCTATGCCGGTAATTTGGAATGAGCGCGCTAAGAATAGGTTTTCTAGCAGGAGACAAGCCCCCACCCATACATATGTCCTATATCGGTGTTCTGTCGGGTCAGACGTTTTTTCCTGAGGGGCTCACTTAGGGAATTTTCGATTGATGGAACCAGTAATGTAACTTAGCTTGCCTTTGTTTATTATCTGACCAATGCCATAGTGCCGGTACTGGGGAGTTCTGTGCTCGAGTAGGTGTACTGGCGCGGCCGAATTGGACTAAAGCTGGACACTTTGTATCGACGTAGCCACCTCAAGTATCGTATCCGGCTCTAACTCGGTCGCGCCAGTAGCCGTAGTGGTGGTTGGATGAGGCCTAAGCTCGTGGTGCTATGATAGTATTATGCGCTATGACTTAGCACATGCTTGCGAAGCCCATCCCCACCAACGGTTAAGATAGCCAATCACCAAACAACCTTCCAAATGATTTCCATCACCCTTCCAGAATCATCCCATTTTAACATTTCCCCAAACTATTTTAGAAACAAATACCCCCTGAAGCCTTGAAGAACCTTCCAAATCCCTATCATGGCGAACCCGGTACCACAACCGAGCCACACCATTCCCAAAACAGACTCCTTACTGTATCAAGCACTTCAGGTGAAACCCCGAAACCCGTTTCAAAACACCAAGCCCCAAACCTTCTTTGACTTAAACCTTGATAACCCTCTACAGGCTCTGACCTACCCAACGTCTGTGTGAACCCTCGTTTGATACTGGACGGATCTTCGTCGAATCTCGCTCAAAGACTACTGTTGCTTGATCCACCGAACTCAAACATTCCCAACTCATCCCCCTTTTCTATCTTCGCCCCCCGAAGTTCATGCTTTTTCGCTGAAACTGGGTTTTCCCTGGTCTTAGCGTTGGGTGCACGCTTATCAAGCCACCGTCCCTGCCCGGGAAGAGGAAGGGACGTGCATCCACCAAACTATTCCAATCTCCATTGCTCCAATTTCTGCAACAAGCACCTGCCCAAACCCCGGGCTCTCAATTGCGAGCACGCTCCTGGCGCTCTGGGTGAAGATGTCGATGAGACCGCGTAGGCACAGTCGTCGACCCCGTAGCAGAGATGGCTTTCCATCATCTAGCTTCTCCAGAAGTAGGCGAGTGACAGCGGTGATAGTCCTGCGGCGATACGTGGAAGTTGAATGATGTGGTTAAGGGATTAGATGGGTGCTAAGACTGTGAAGTGAGAGTCTTTAATCTGGAGTTTTTGCGTTTGCGAAGTAGTCGCAGACCGCTGCTCTGTAGTCTGAGCAGATTTCTCTTCCCCGAGTGAAATTAGGTCTGCATCAGACTACGCAGGGGACTGGTTTACTGGGTCGCCCCTGGAACACATTAGACGGACCCCCAGCTTGATAGTGGGTGAAGACGCTTGGGAACGTCTGCCCAAGCTAGCAGCTGTCATACGGGTTATGGTTTGGGATTACCGGGTCGCCCCTGGATCACTCGGTTTGAATTCATCCATGTGATGGAAGTCTGCAAAAAACCCGGTCCGCTTTTGTGACGAAGGTTCTGACGCGCCGTTTCCCACAGGTCTTACTCTAGTTAGCCTTACCATAGCTAAATTTACTGCGGAGGGCTACCACCCATCTCAGCCGACGCGGGTGCTGGAGGCGGATACGCAATCTATCGACTAGCCATTCGGGAAAGTATGTTATCCTTCCAAGCAGTCTCGGCGAAAATTCAGTACCACGAGCCCTCCATCCTTACCGAAGGACTGATATGCCCCTCCATCAACCGTAGGCCACCCAACGTCTCTATCTTTTTTTCCACCTATCACTCGAATATCAGATGCCAACTACAACTCTCCCCTGCATGAGGGCAGTTACCACCCTGACGCAGGCAAGACCGCAGTCAAGCCAACTGGGCAGATGCGCTGGCAAATCAATTTTGTCGGGCAAACTCTGCTTCAAGGGCAGATATGGTCCGGTTCCTTAATTGGCTCACGGAGGAGAAGCCACGATCAGATAGAGGGTCGGGATTTGGGGCATGGCGAAAGGACGATTCTCAAGAGTTCTAGATGGACGATCCAGTAACCTAGGTCAGGCCATAGTGCTGTTTTAGGAAGACAGGGCGGGGTAGGTGTGAGTAATAGTTTGCCCAGCCGAGTTTTCGTGGCAGGGACGAAGGGGGGGGAACCCAAGGCAAGATCTTAGGTTGAAGTAGGATCTGCAGCACATATATTATAGTTCTAGTTCTTATATAAGCGAATTACCTCAGGGTCGGCACTATCGGAAACTCCAGCCATCGGAGGACCTCCCAACACTGGAGCCCGGGATAATTTTACGACAGCAAAGCACGTGGGGCATGCGGGTAGCCTCCGCAGCTAGGAAAAATATTTGGGATGGTGAAATGAGCGCTAATTGATCATGACCACATATGGCCCTACCCCAGACACCACACATTTTGAATCTAACATGATACCGTAAGCTACTCGTATTCACAACATACTTCCCTTTACTTATGCTCCGACCCTGCTCTCATTCCCAGAATATCCTTCACGCCCTCTCTAACCGCTCTGCCAATAACCGTCCCATCCTCAGCACTCCCCTTGGTTGGCAACTAATGACGCCCCCGGTTTTTGGCGCATAATTAGCATTTCTCATTCCTCGTACCCAAATTCGGAGGGGCAACATACATCAACGCCTCTAGTGTCATGAACCCCCACCTCGCTGCCATGCAACCACAAGGAGTCCGCATCATCAGAGTATTTGCAGCAGTTCTGCTAAGTCCCACGCCACCTCTCACGGCGTGCTCTGGTGGTTACTGCCCGAAGGGACAATCTTACGCAGCTCTGGTGAATTATTGCCATTGAGGTCATTTCAAGGGGTATTTATTGCTCCTCATGAGCTATGGTAAGGAGCATTGTTCCGGTTTTCTTGTTCTGGGGGAAAGGAGTGGTGTTAAGCTTTTCGTTGACGTCAAGTCTGGAAACAAGCGAGCCACTAGAGACCTCTTATCGATAAGAGCAACCTGGTCCACAGGATCTCTATCTGGGCTTAAACTGAATTATTGACTCAGTAGGCGGACTACCAATATATCGAGCACCCACTGCTTAAGGGAATATAAGAGAGTCTAAGCCGGATGGCCCAAGAGGAAACTATGACTAACCATATCCCTCGCTACGCTTGCTGATCTATCAAAGACAGTGCTAAGTTAGTCAACCGCCTGCCCATGTCCCTTTTCACCTCATCTTACTTAAGTGCTTAGGTAACTTACTGAAACCCTGTTAAGAGCGGAGCAATCGCGGACTGACATCGCACCGTATTTTCCTATCGCTGGATCCCCAGGGACCGCGAAAAATCCACCCTTGGCCCCGGTACTGCGAATGCCAAACCAAGATAACACCAGCCTAGGCAACCATCACTCTCTGCCACCCTCTCTGCCATTAGGCCACCCTGCACAGCAGTATTAGAAATATTGCCGCACCTATCACAGCATCTAAAGAAGTCACTCTAACAGCCACCTTCAGAACTTTCGGTTATGGATACAACGGCAACGGTAACGGTTACTGGAGGGGTAAACCAGCGGAGAGTTGAGCCTCGGCAGAAAGTAATACCACGGGAGTAGCCACCTTTTTCCCGGAACGAGTTAAGATAGGCGGTGGGGAGCATCGTCCGCAGGGTGCTACACACCAAAACACTCTTGCACCCCCCGCTCTCCGCTTATACTGCACTCTACCTGACACCCCCTGGATTTCCCAGCGATTGGATACCATGCAATTGCAATGGCACAATTGGAAAGAGATGATAGTAACTCTACTCGAGTACAGCCCCGCAGGGTGGACACGGTCGCAGTACAGTAGCGTAGTTTATTATAGGAAAGGAAGAAGGCAAAGGGCTGCTACGGCACAGTACTATAGGCGGATGGGCGATAGGAATGTGGGCACAACAAGTACAAGTATGAAGGATCCACCCTCTTTTTCTCTTCGCTCTCCATCGGATCCCCACCGTAGTCTATCGGTGAACGAGTACGACGTGTTCACGATATCACAATGCCTATTTCTTCCCGTTGGTCTTGCGAGATACCTAAGTGCTCTTTGGCGACGTATCTATTTGAGTCCCCAACCGCGCCGCTACCTAAGGAACCATTGTTCATTGACGCCTTAAATCCCAATAAATTCGTCTCTTACTATGCATATCGTTCCCTAGTTCAGCGGATTGCCTCAGGGCTCTTGGCTCTCGATTTACGGCCTGGTGACCGGGTGCTTTTGTTCTCTGGCAACAATGTCTTCTATCCTTCGTTTCTCAATGGAGTCATTGCTGCTGGGGGTATATTCACTGGGGCAAATCCAAGCTTCACCCTGAGGGAAATAGAGCAGCAGATTAGGAGTTCTGGGGCTAGGTTTTTGGTTGCCCATAGAGACAATAGCGATATTGCGAGGGAGGCCATGGAGAGTGTTGGATTAGATGAGGGGAATGTCTTTATGTTTGACGAGGGGTTGGATATAACGGCTGCTGGGGAGATTCTTGGATGGGGTGATAAATCAAGTCCCGGTCGGACACGGCATTGGAGTGATATCGTGGAGAATGGTTATGACGGGTTTGTCTGGCAGGAGCTCAAGACCGACGAAGAACTCGATACTACTGCTGCGATTAACTACTCCTCTGGGTACGTTATCCTTACGGTCATGTCGCCCCACCATTAATGCATAAGCTAGGACCACCGGTATTCCAAAAGGGGTCCAAATCACGCACAAAAATTTCGTCTCAAACGCCCACCAGCTGATCTATCTGCGCATGCAGTCTGATTCTATCCCCGATGGCACTCGCTGGCTATGCATGCTACCAATGTACCACGCATACGGCCAAGCCTACTACGCAACCGTTGCACCCAAATGTGGAGCTCTCCTCTACATGCTTCAAAAGTACGATTTTGGACACTTCCTAATGGCTATCCAAAAATACAAAATTACCACCATCGGCGTTGTGCCTCCAGTTATGGTTACTCTAGCAAAGCATCCCGACGTGTTAAAATTCGACCTAAGCTCCCTAAGTAGGTTAGGATGCGGGGCTGCGCCATTAAGTAGAGAGGTATTAAGGGAGGTCGAGGAGAGGCTGATGAGAGGCCGGGCAGCGGAAGAAAGAGTAAACCTGAAGCAGGGATGGGGCATGACCGAGTATTATGAATTACCCCGCCGGCGCCAGGGCGTAGGCTAACACCGACACGTGTACTAGGACTACTTCTTCGGCCACGGGCTTCCATCCAGATGACATGGATGATATGGGTTCTATCGGTGAATTGCTGCCAAATTGCGAGGGCAAGGTTTGATCACCCCTCCCCAATCATGGGCTAACGCTTATCAGTAATGGATTGCTACTAGGTCATGGACGCCGAAACTGCAACCCGGGAACTCCCCCCGAATACCCCGGGTGAAATTTGGATCCGAGCGCCTAATGTTACGAAGGGGTATTACAAAAACAAGACTGCAACTGAGGATACGATTACTCCTGATGGTTGGCTCAAGACTGGGGATATAGGGTACTATAATGAAGTAGGGCGGTGGTTCATTGTTGATAGGAAGAAGGTTTGACCTTTATTGTCTATCTATTTGGCAGCCAGCTAACCTTTCCCAGGAACTTATCAAAGTAAAGGGAAACCAAGTGGCCCCAGCGGAGCTCGAAGGGCTATTGCTGGAACACCCTAGTGTCTTTGATGCAGCGGTCATCGGAATCCCACAGTCTGCCGCCCTAACATTTGTCTTCTTGTCCAATTCACCCCCTGTTAACCCATGCGTGATAGCGCTGAGGACGAACGACCGCGTGCATACATCGTGGCAAGCCCCGGCATAACCGTAACCGCAGACGAGATCCGCGAATGGGTCAAGAAGCGGGTAATAAGATACAAGTGGATCACCGGCGGTGTCGTACTCATTCCTGAGATTCCAAGGAATCCAGTTTGTCACCCACCACCAACACACGCTTTTTAAGAAGGCTGGGACTAACCCTTGATATAAAATCTAGGCCGGCAAGATCCTCCGAAAGGAGCTTAGAGATAGAGCCAAAACCGAGACCGGCGACTCAGGAAATGTGGCGGCCAAGCTATAGACAGAAAAGCTGAACTTGAGACCTTGGATTTCAATGTAATGGTTAGGTTTATCTATTTATTGAAAATCTAATGATCTCCTGGAATTAAGCTATTTTCTCATTCTTTGTTCTCTACGAAGCAAAACAAGCCTATCGCGTGGTAATAGTGCCCGGGGATAAAAAATTCTCCGAAACATCCACTAGGATTTTCAAGATTGTCTCACATACCGAGTGAGATTTTGTGAAAACCTCTATCGCAATTCCCGTTTCAAAATGCCCTTTGTTCCGAGGCCTGGATTATAACCCCACCAGTACCCGAAATACAAACCCCATATACCAAATTTTTCATTCCCATCGACTTTTCAACCTCTTATCCCTATCTCACCAAAATCGTAACGGGATCAAAAATCCAATATCATGAAGAAAATCCTCCTCCTCCTCCTTCTCCCGATAGTGCACGCAAACCCCTGGCTCCCGCAAACCTCCTCCACCCCGTGCACACCCAGCAAAAACTCTACCTGGACACTGAAAACCTACCCCTGCACTCTGCAAACCCCTAGCGTCACATCAACATTCTGTTGCCTCCCTCACGAAACCTGCCAAATATCCACCACCGGAAGAGCCCAGTGCCTCCCAGAGCTCACCAACAACATCTCCGGCTCCCCCAGACCAGCGAACTGCTCTGGTATGGCAGAGTGCCCGCTGTTCTGTACGCAGTAAGTGTCTTCCGGTT
>Ga0307513_10001414_pt1 | contig 34499 bp, 29 predicted proteins | sample 15_EM_MG_FD_202174 | JGI IMG/M metagenome (GOLD analysis project Ga0307513, IMG submission 202174) | Populus trichocarpa ectomycorrhiza microbial communities from riparian zone in the Pacific Northwest, United States - 15_EM | ecosystem: Host-associated > Plants > Roots > Unclassified | place... | reverse complement strand
GAGATTTCCCTTAATAAGCCCATGCCAAGTCAGTTGTGATATGCTGATTGGTGGTTGCGAACAAATCTCGCTGAGGGGGCCAATCTCGCCACAGGTGCAATCAGTCTAACCCGAGCTCTACCTCCGCCCCCCCCAATTGCGACCAGGACGTGCCCCAACAAATATCCGTGAGCTCTCTCGCAACTGAACTAACCTATATTGACTTTAGATTACCAATCAGTGCTCTGCTCTCTCTCCCGTCCTTTGAAATACCGGCAGCCCTCCGAGTAAGTCGGTATTATACTTGATTTATGAAAGCGCTTGGTGCAGCAATCCTTACATGGGTTTCTGCTGTCGTGCGCTGCCCTCTGACCTCAGGGTTCTCTAATTCTCGATTGTTCCTGCCCTCCGGTACGGGATGGGCGCAGGCAGGATTGCTAGGGGGTTGAAGGGGCACGACCCAGATCAGCGGACAAACCATGTTTCCCTTCAGCCGGGTGCTACACCGCATTCTTTCCGGTCAGTAGCAACTCCATTCTCCATCTTTGCGTAACATGAGCTGAAAGGTACATTTCTAACCCCCCTAACCTTCCATATTACCCATAGCTTGAAGACCATGGATGAGCTCATTGGACCCTATGCATCTCCTTGGTGCCTTTGTGTTGGCGCCCGCACTTTGATGCCCTCCCGGTTCAGTGCTATGGCATGGGAATACTCGAGTATTTACGTAAACCAAACCACAGTAACATCCACTTTGCCTACCTGGAGCAGGCTATTTAGATTAACTGTTCAGATGACCAGTTAGTAGGAAGTTATATTACTCGCGGCGAAAATAAGTGCCGCGGCAACGGCACACCACGATCAACCGCAAAATTCTACAGTCATGATGACCGCAATTGCGATTAGAATTGCAACCACAACTATAATGACTATTAATACTGAGGCCCGCACATCCGTGCCCCTCCCTCTCTCTAGGGGCATTGCATCTGGCAATAGCACCTTTCATTCTGACTGTGGTGTTGACCGAAGTTGTCGTGGTATTGGGATGGTTGAGTGTTGCAAGGAACTGCGGTTGCGCCCGTTGCCTCAGGGCTGAACTTATTCTCGCCGTGAGCAAGGTCTTTGGAATATTAATCAGTTCATGGGTTTTAAACATTGGATGGGACAGGATCCTACCGGCTACCTTCTTCAGACCCCCCTACCGCAATTTTGTTGACATGCTCCGTTAAGCTCATTGCGGCTGAATCCAGTGATTTCTGGTGGTGGGTTCAGCGAGTTTTTACAGCATACCAGCGGAGCTCAAGTAGACTGAAGGAGCCTCTTGTGGGAGATTTCAATTTTCACCGACCATTTAGGCACCTAACATCGCATACACACATAATACCCTAATATATTGCTTCAGCAGAGAAGCCTGTGTGAATTCGGATCTTTGGGGCCGGCCGGTATGTGAGATTGATTAGTTATTTTTCACTCGGTGCTTAAATCCCTTATTGATACCCCTTCAATAAACAGCCTGCAGACAATAGGCCGCTCCTTGCAGAGCTCACAGTTTGACTACTCAGTGAGAAACGAGGCCTTAAATGCTTAGAGAACGAATCACGAGAGTCCTTGCTTGCTGGCTGATGCAGGGCAAAGTTAATTTCTCCACCTTTTCCGACCTCTAGGAGTACTAGGTTAACAGGGTGGAATTACGTGAGATCTCTTTAAACGGGAGTTGTCAGAAGCTTCGCTTTCGGCAGAGGCTGGTAGATCGTCGATTCCGTTTGGGGTCTTCATAAAATTGTCTGAGGTGATTACAAGTCTGTTTCGGCCTTTCTATTAGTACCGTAGAAACTCGCCAAAATCGCCATGCAAGCCACCAGATTGTCGCACTCTAATTGGCCAGCATGACGGACCGTGGCCGCAAGTCTACTCTCCGATTGGCCACAACCCGTGAATGGTGGGCTTGGCTGCATAGCGAGTTTGGCAAGTTATTACGGTATATGTAGCCGCTTCTTTAGCTGGTGCTGTGCCTAATTGGGCTTGAATTACCCTAAATTCACGGTCATGCGGGCTCGTTAGGGTTAGGAATTAGATAGTTCAAACATGGCTCTGTAATCGAGATAGTCAAAGGCACCCAAGACTAGAAGCTGCTGTTAAGGTATATTGTTTATCCGAACCCTCCTCCCAACAGGCTGTGCACTGTGCAGCAACACCGTGCTTTCAGGCCCAGGTTTAAGGTACCGTAGGTTGAAGGCAAAGTGCCGGTGTGCACAGGTGCCTGTCTGGCTTTGTATCATAAACCACCGCCATATCTTGACTCTCGAGAACCCTTATGATATGATGCACGCAGAGTGCCCATAGTGCAATAGCAGATACCCCCTTCTCTAATAGGCATTTCTAAGCATAGTTTCTTCCAACCCCATCCCCCGCCGGACCCCCGGCGGCTTACTATAGGCCCAAAAGGGTGCTCCCGAGGGTCTTTGTTTCACAATATCCCTTCATTAGCACACCGTACCAATGCTAGTGAGAAATGGTAATTATTGGTAGTATTTCTAGCTATCGAGTGAGGAGTGGATACCCATCGTGCTTACAACATGTGGGTCCTTTCTGAATACTTGCTGGGGGCGGTCTATGGGAATGATTTATCAATGGTAGATATTTAGTGGCTGCAAGGGGGGCTTTGTCCTTCTTTCGAGCTTAGTCCAGCGGGGGTTGTTGAGCAGCAACTGTTGGTTGAGGGCCTCGTGCTAATGGATTGCCACTAATGGATTGCCATGATAGAGGTATTATAGATGGGATACTATAGTGAATATCCACGGGCGATATTGATTGTGAGGAACAATAGTGGTAGGCTATTTGAATGAGGTTGTCGTAGATGGGTTTTTTACAGCCTTTCCTTCCACTCGAATTCACCCTTACTAGGTGGAAAGAAGCAAAAGTCTACTGTACTTGGAGAGTTATCGTTTCCTGGGGGATGGCTACACTACCATCCCACGGCCAGGCGTGAGTCTTAGGGAATCTCCTGTAGTCCAACTCACCATAAGAAGTTTGAAGTCTTTAGGGGAAAAATGATAACGACGGCCTTGGTTAGGACTTGCTCGAGAACTGTATCAGCTGATGGGGACAACCGGCAATTAATCCAATTCATCTTCCCTTCTCTGGCAGGAAAGCAGGGTTTCTAGCAATGGTCAGAGTCTCATAGTATTTATCCCTGCGAGAGCTCCGAAGCTCTAATTTAGGGAGATGCAGAGGCTCACGATACACAAAGGTAGGTAACCGCTGGGGATTGTAGGCTATGGATTTTATTTCGGGTCTCAATGCACACCAGCAGCGCATGCAGACTAATTGAAGCTAATTATTTGACAGAGACTACCTTGCATCCTGAGAGCTCATTGGCCCACAGCGTAGAGGAGTGCTAAGATTATGGTGGGGCTTCGCAATACCAATCCTCCTGCCAAATGAGGCGAATAGCTATGGTTGCACTAGCAATGCCAAATTCTACCTGCTAGCAGCCCAGATTTCAGGTATAAAACCCCTCTCTCCACCCCCCGACTTGCTTCATCACCATCCTCAGCTTCCCTGACAACCCATTAAGAGCTTTGACATCCAGCTTCAACCCATTTCGATCTTCAACATCCTATTCAAAATGCAGACCAAGATCTTTCTCTCTTTCTTGTTGGCGACTTTCTCCGCTACCGGTGTCATTGCCACTCCGGCTGCGATTAACGCCCGGGATCTCAGATCCGACCACGGCCCACCTACTGAACTATCAAAGGTCGGGACACCCGTAGGAGCCCCGAAGCCCTTCCCCAAGGGAACTATCATCACTCCCAAAGCCAACGACGTTCCCGTTGCTTCCTCCAATCTGGACGCCAGAGACCTCGTGAGTAGAAAGCTGCCTTCCACCAATTGGGCCTGCAGACAGTGACTAACTTATACAATAGGAGAGCCTTGAAAAGAGAACCGCTGGGTGTATTTTCGTATCTGCGGACGAGTAAGCAACGCCTTGCTCGGTATGCCCCTTTCCCCCTAAAGCTAATGGGATCACTCTAGAGGCTTCAAAGGTAATAATCTATACATCTGCATCGCGACCAACGGCGGCTGCACAAACTGGGATGATTACTGGAGACGGAATATTAGCGCCTTTGGCCCCGACCCAGGTATTACCCTCTTGATTCGGTCTAATGAACCCTACTGATATCCTCTCCCACAAGGTACCACCTGCCAACTCTTTCACGATCCCCAATGTGGCGGTGGCGCCACCGTTGCTTTTGGGTACCCTGGGTATTCAGTTCTCGGACCGTGGAACGACAACATGGGATCTTTCCGCTGCTGGTGGTAGTGGACGGACGTAATTCTCCGTGACTGACTGAGGAGGCATACGCCGGCATTTGCGCACATGTTGGCAGTATATCTTTGATGCTAGTTTCAGCGTAAACCTTTTTTGGTTCGTCTGGCTGGAGGGGAGGAGCTGTTTTGTATTAGATAGTTGTTTTGTATTGTTCTTGAAATTTATATGGTTTGGCCACCAGTATTATATTACCCAGTTGTGGTATTAAGTGCGTGGAACAAGTTTCTTGGACAAAATTAAGGCGTTTTGCGATATTCTGCCCTTTTCAGGGCTCCACCTTCCAGAGAAGAGAAGCACATCAATCACCAGTTCCGAGGGATTAATAAATCAACTACCCATATGAAGAAACCCTCTTCCGCCCCCGTTGCACTGATGCGTGACCAAAACAGCGTCTTTTTCCCCTCAGGGTAATACGCTCCCTCGCACTTTCCTATAAATTCTAGCTCGGTAAAATGAAATGGATACTGGCTAAAGGGAGGTCTAAGAGGAGTAGTCTGGCAAAAGTTGAGTTTCTATATTCCGCGAGTGATTGTCTATGATCCATTCAATTGATGCTCAAGGACTGCTTGTTTACTTGGTTAACTATCGTGATACTTAAGCCGAGAATAAGCATCCGGATCACCAAAAAACGGTTTGCAAATTTCTTTATGCGCTACAACCCCCCGCGAATTCAAAATTTTTTGTATGCGTGGAAGGATGCTTTTTCCTGGCGTTTAAACACCTAAAAAAGAAGACAGTAGCTCTGAAGATGCCAGATCCCAGACACCGACAAGTTCTTGGTCACTCGGATCCAGCCCACTTGAAGTTTCTTGTGCGACCATAGCGCCACGCGCCGAAAATCTCGCCAACATTGACCTAGACAACCCGGAAGGTGCGAGCAAGTTAGCATCCCTAGGCTTCATAGGCCATTGCCAGGAATCTTTAGTCTCGTGGGGGGCGGGCCTGTCGACTTCGCGATTATCTTTACAGTGGGTTATGGAAGCATCTAGTATTTCTTGATGTGAATAGGGGGCGGCCGGGTGAGCGGATTTGTTTGGCGCTTGCACGCTGGGTGCCATAAAGGCTCAAATAATTGAACCTCACTCTAGGACGTTGGAGTTGCCTTGGATGGTGAGGTCAGGTTCTTTTTTTGTCTTAAGCTTGGCTAGAGGGGGTCAGTTTTCGCTGTGAACTCGCCCCCTATCCAAGAGAAGGAACTTCGGATGTCTTAGCGGGGGGTTCAATTATTCGAGTTCTTACGGTAGGAGGGAGGAGGCAAGGTGTGGTCATAAACACCGCTTTCATGCTCCTCTCGCTAACTCAACCGCAAAGATAGGATTATATACTTGTATAAAACATGGTGAAATAATCCACGGATGGCCACGCATACCTCTTTACCGCCACACATGCCCCCATTTCCTCATATGCTCCAGAATACCTAAGGCAAGGTACATCTCTAGAGCCCTAAGGAAACACCTTCGGCTACGATAATTAGGTGAAGTTCAAGTTTTTCCCACTCGAGACCTTGACAGAGCGCTTTCTCTTGGCAAAGACACCTGAGTTAATAGACCTTGATCGAGATTTCATGTACTCGTACTAGTACTCGAGTACTACTACCGAGCGTCACCAACATGTCGACCCCGAATACCGACAACAAGGGACACTCCATTTAGAGGAGACATTCAGCCCCGAGGTTGAAAAAGCGCTATTCGTGTGCCAAGTTTCTTGCCGATCTGCCGGTTTTGTATGCAAGACGTTACACACGCCATAAGTTTTTCGACCCGAAAGGCCTGCATAACCGTTTCTCAGCCCCAGGGCTAAATGACTCTAATAAACGCGAATCGACATCAGCCCTGCCCCTGCTGACACAAACCCCACCCACCCCCCTAGCTTGAGTGGCAGAGCGGAGACCAGGGACACGAGTGTGGCGTGGAGTTGTGGCTAGGAGAAGAAAGCGTTTGTCAAGGCCGGACACCGCTCTGCTCAGCTGCAGCCACATGTATTAAAATAATGTCATTCTCCGTTAATTGGTTTTCTCCGCATATGCAATATTCGGCTTTTGGGGGCATACTGGCTATCTCAGACTAGTTTAGGGTATTCGTCTAATACCAAGATTTCCTTCGGTTTCGGCTCCTTAGCCGAACTTGAACTACATACCTCAAGTCACTGACGCTGCCTTCTTCAATATCAGCCGTCTATTAACTCAGTGGATTGAGGGACGCATTTCGTCAACAGGGACCCGGGCCAACAGATAGCGAAGTCAGTCTCTATTCGATTCAACTCTATTCATAATCCAAGAGCGCGAACACAATGCTCACAGAGGGACAGTCAGTCTTCACCCAGGATCAGATAAGGGCTAACTGAAATCCCTATTTTGCTAGCCTCCGGTAAGGCTTTTGCTCTTAGCATCTAACTAAATGGGGGGGGGTATAGTAGGCTATAATGAGTTCTTTTGATGTATCATGTATGAGAACGTAGGACATCACAACCCACTGAGGGAACTTAGGGGACTTGTGGCTAATATGTTGGGTGTACAAGGCGGATTAGCAGCTCAATTTGTGCTCAGGCGCCACACAGTATAATTCTACAAGGGTGAGAGTTTACAACCGAATGATTTCTTGTGATAGTGGGGTGATAAAAGAATGTCTATACCGGTGGGTGGAAATGTGTTCCTATCCTTTAGGCACTGGGGCTCACTGAAGATATGAACGGATTTTTGTCCCCCGGTGTATCAGTACCTCCTGGATCATGCCAGAAGGCACACGATATATTACTGATCTAGCTTAAACTAACGCACTACCAATGTTGGAGAGAAATATTTGGAAAGGAAATAGGGGTGAGGATTCCAAACACTACCCCGTGTACAAGTATTCCCTCTTTCATGGAAACCTAGTGGATACATCAAGAGCATCCAAATCATTACTTCCAACTCATACTATTTGCCCCCCTACTGCCCCCCATATCCTGCCGGAGATGCCCACAATCCTCTACAAAAGAAACTAGTAGACTCCTAAGGTTATTTACGACCTAACGGGTGATTCTTTGTCGATACTCCACCACGTCGGGCACTCCTCCTTGCTGAAATTGCCGCTCCCAAGAAATCGCAAGACTAGACAAATGTTAGACTATGGTCTAGTTCTATTTAACTTTCGTAGTCTCCCCACTTGGCTGCCCGGGCCCGCAGACCGCTGCGAGCCCTAGTTCGAATAAATATATGAAAACTAATGGGAGGCTATTCAGGAGGATCCTCACTAACTCCAATCTCACTCTCGTGATATTAAGTTGTCTGCCAGTTAGACTGTCTCTAGGCAGTAGAGGGATACATATCCAGGACACACCTGAGGCTGCAGTAGAATTGCTCTTCTAGATTTCGAGAAAGAGCTGTGAGAAGTTATCGAAGGTACCTCTTAAGTTATGCTATTCCCAGACAGCAAAGATGCAGACCGTAATTCGGCAAACAGCAAGGCCCTTGCTTCGTTGAGGGGTAATACAAGAGTACGAAACCATCACTCGGTCGCCATTAAGAGAAAAAGGTATCGTTGGCACCTTCAGACATGCTGGAAGCCGCTTCGCGCAATCCGCAAATAGCACCACGAACATACAGCAATTACTCTCTTTTTCTTTTCTTTTCTTTTCTTTTCTTTTTTTTAAAAAAAAGGAAGAGCGGAAGACCCCTCAGGAGATGCGGTCCAGAAAGTAAATTCACCGTATAGAGACAGATCTGAGAAGCGGAGGCGGAATCGGAATTCAGCCCATTCCGATTAGTTCCCCATATCCCAAGAGTCATGCATTTGGATTTTCCTCAACACTTTGGGTAGCCGCCAACCAGTTAGATCCTAAACTTCCAGGGAGTAGGGTTGGTAGTCTGTTGGTTACATATAAGAAGACACCCGCTGTAGAGGCAAAGTATTGGCCAGGTGAGGGACGGTTCTGCTTTATTTTCCCCCAGCTCATGTTTTGCCACCCTCGTGTGCCCCGTCCTTCTATAGCCGAAATTATCTTATCTTCTTTATAGCTTCTTAGACCTAACTTTAGTCATGCCTCGCCCCTACTCTTCTCCTTCAGAAATATGGGTATCTCATACCATGGAAACTCAAACAATTGGACCATGTGCTAGGACTTTGGAGCTGCCCCTCTTGGTAAAACCCGAAGTTTTTCTTTTTGTTTGTCTCGGGAGGCAGACTTTTGGTGCTTTCCGCCCATCCCCCAGAGGAGGAAATTTCTGACTGCATAGCACATAGTCCCATTATTCCAGTTTTTACGGTATTCAGCCCAGTGGACGCTAGCGCCCCAGATGGGCTGTCCGAGATCCTTTGCCCCCTCCCTTCTGCGTATCTGAACCGCCCATGGCACAGAGCGGATTAGCAGCTCTCCAACGACTCAGGGTGTTAGTTCGAGTGACACTATGTGATTAGAGATCAACAAGGGTGGAGCCCAGATTGGATGAAATTGCAATTCTAGGTAAGAAGTCGTAGTTTCTATTGCACTTAAACTTCTTAGATATCACCGGTGTTTCTGTATCAGATCCTAGGGTTAGCTTCCACCTGCTTACCACCTTAAAAGACTTCGACAAGTCGGTCCGGCAGAAATGCAAGCCGGGGCATATCACCTAACTTAAGCTGAAATAGCACTGTAGAGACGAATCAGGGGAATAGGAAAAGCAAAGGTTTTTGTGCGTTTCTAGGATGCCTTTATGGCCTGAAGCGTCGGTGGAAAATGTACTCTACGGAGTAGAGAAAAGGGGGTGGTTTAGGTTGAGTTGAGGGAGAAATATTACGGACCTGCTCGGAACCCCACCACCAATTCCTTAGTTCTTGTCGGCACTGTCATTGCCAAACACCCCCGACGTACTACTGCGAGGAGACTTAGATGAGCTTACTAGTAGCCCCAAAGCTAGAGACCAACAGAGAGCCAAATTTATCAAGCACTTTTAGCCCAATCTTTCTTATAGTTAGTCTTTCTTACTTCCCCTAGGACTACAAATTGCAATATGAGAAGCCCTACTAAACCACCCAACTCTGTGAAAGTTTCCCCCCATCGAACCATTTATTTGCAATTTGCCTACTCCTACGAGTACCAACCAATCCACATTGTGATATAAAATCCCCGCCCAAAGAATTAAACCTTTCCGACAGTATCTCCCTCAGGCCAGTCCTTGATTCAAGTAGGCCTAGCCCGCAGAGGCAATAGTATCAAGAGACTTGGGGATTGGTGCCGCTCCAAATATGCTGGAGTCTGGTACCGTCGGCAGTCACTCCTTCTCACTCGCTCCCCTGGTATCACCAATTCTTGGGTGAAGTTGCAGACGGGCGTATCACAACAGCATTAGGATAACTTGGCAACTAGTGTGGACCGACAGTTTAGGCAGACCATCTTACCACCTGACATATCCTTTAGGCCTAGATTAAGAACCCCCCCCCCCGAACAACAGTGCCCCTCCTAATTCTTATCCTTTCCGTTACAAGGGAATATAATTCATGCAGCCTCCCGAATAATCTGCATCTGCCGGGGTTTAGAAAGGGAATCTTCACACAGTGCTCTGCCTTTCACTTCTCCAAGCGTCTCTAAAATGTATCGTGAGAAGAAAAAAAACTTCTCCGAAGAAACTCAAGCATGGGCCCGCACTAGCTCGGGCTGGCTGAGTTCCTAGAAAACACTACTTTCCAAATACCCTGCTTCTTAGCCTCCTGCCCCCTATACCAATATCTTCACAAAGCCGCCATTACAGACCCCCAACACCGCTCACCAGGATCCTAAGGCAACACCGCAAATGATACTCTAGGCAGCCTCCCCAAACCCCCTAATCCCCTCCGACACATGGCTCTCCTAAAACGCGCACACACACCCCTTGCGCTTCCCCGCGCCAGGTCACAACTGTGACCTTAACTTCATCCAACAGTCACTACAGTAAGAACCCGGCGCCTCAGAGCCTCGAACATCGTCCGGTGTAGAGTTACCTGCTCAGGTGATACCCACCACGATAATCTCCGTTTTTATTTTTAGTCCTTTTTCTCTCCTAGAAGGGGCTAAGCAGCCAGTTTTGGCTACGCCCCTCGCAAAGCAATAATTTCTTTTTCCATGGTTTGAAATTTTCGACAAGACAGCAGTCTATTGGGTCGTTTGAGTTTCTGCAACATTCGGTCATTATGGTGGGTTGAGAAATCATCTCCAACTTTTGTACAACTAAGCCCCGCACTCCCCAGGTATCATACCACGACAGTACTATGTCCACGTATACATCACCTACCGCGTGTCGGCAGAGACGACATGCGCACGTACACCACCTACGGTGCTTCCCCGTAGACACTACGGAGTACGGTACGCATGCCACTATCGCCACCACCCACGGCAACAATCATGTACTCGCACTCGCCAGACAATGGCAGACATTGCGACAACTCGGGGCCCTACCACATACTCAGCCCCAACCATCGTTCACACACTAACCTTCTCCGGGGATGTGGCCGTACTCGCTTGCGCCACTGACCAAGCGAATATGCGATATTAGTTTACCCGGGATGGTGCCTGTCTAGGTTGGGGCTATGTACCGTAGCTTAAATCATGAGGTATCCCTGCTGGTCGGGAGAGGGAGTGGAAATGTGGGCAAGGCAGTATTGTGAGGATGTGATAATAGAGAATAGTTTTAGTAGTGGAATACGGATTCGATCGTGACCTCTATATTACAATCGCGGAATAGGAAAATGCACACCTCTAGCAAATATACAGTTCGCCGCTGATTGGTCGGATCTCAGTGATCCAAGCCTACGAGCCAATCAGTGGGTACTGTATACTTCCGGGGGCGTATATTTCCCTGTTCCGCGATCGTACGGTAGGATTCCAAATGATTGAACAGTGTGCTATGCCGCCCGAGGTGCCTCCTTTGATAAGGTCCAGTATTGCTATTATTATTGACATTATTGTTACCTCCCCCAGACGACCAAACTCACCTCCTGCTGTGCCCTCCCCTTTTCTAGGGAGGGAAATTTTTGACTACCCAGACAACCCGATTACCCAAGATCCTGCGATGCTGTAGTTGTTATACCGATAGGTGAAGTTTTGTAGACAGATAGGTACCGGTAGTCGAGAAGCTGAAAGAGAGTACGTCATTCCGCCACTGTGGCGCATTCAGCTAAAGTTACTACAAATCTTATCCCAACAAAAAAAAAAGATAACCCCGGGCTTTCCCCTCCTCCTCTTTACCCCGTTTTCCATTCATTCGCCAACGCCTATACCGTAGATTCTGGGTAAACTCGACCCGCCACCATTCCCGGTATGGCAGTTACTATCCCCGGAAGAGCGAATTCGCCACGGGGTTAGTCTTTGAGAGGAATAGTGGCTGCCTTAAGAAGCATGGCGGCGGGTCGAGTTTACCCAGAATTTACGGTACTTGTACCATCCCCCCCGCATCCCCTCCCGGAACCGCCGCCCAAATCCGGGTAATGGGAATCCACCCGAGTGACACACAATGACCCACCCCCACCCACTTCATAGAACAAAACCAGCTTGCCCCCATCTAATCCGAGCACATGGCAGCGGACCCACCTCCGTTGTGTGCTGCGGCCACATTGGCATGATATCTCTCATTATCTAATTGGATAAAGTGAGGTGGTCCAGAGAGTGCGCAGGCCGGGTAATTTGTCTCCGAGGTTTGGTGGGGAGGTGCTATTTTTTTTTATACTGGTTGCAGTCGGAGGGGAAGTCTCGGAGACGGCCGATCTGCCAAGGTGAGATGTTATCATAACTCAAGGTCTCTAGCCTTTGGAATTATCAATACGATGTATTTGGGTTGTGCGCATAAACCCGTAGAACTCGGTCTAGTTGGTCGAAATTGCGCGTGTGTAACGCGAGTTATGCAATCTAATCCTGTAGGCCATTCAGGCTAAAATCTGGTGAAAGTGGGAAAAAAAAGTCCGTCCAGCTCCTGGCGTGGCGGCTAGGATTTGTTTTTTGAGCAGTCGAGAAGGCCCTCAAACCATCCGGCAGAAGTTCGACAGACTCACCATTGGTGCCTGGCGCAGTACGGTGGTCTTCTGATGCTGATGGGGGATAGGTATCCTAGGTAGGTGGAGAGAAGCGCTATGTAACCTAAGTCATTAGAGCTCGACTTGCCGAGTAAGATATCGTAGTAAAATACGGCTGTAATTCCCACATAGCGTACTAGTACTCAAATGGCCCACCAAGGCTACTATACCCCCTACCTAGCCCTCGAATCCCACTTCAGATACACACTTAGCGTACCGGTAAGCCGATCGGTTAGCCAAGAGAAAAGAAGAGAAAGGGATCCGAGTGGACGCTTTGCAATTCTTAATTTGCCATCACAAAAGTTGTATTTCGTGTGTAAAAGGTACGACGGTGTCTATAGTAGCCCGGCCTATGTGTCTCGATTGTTAGCATTCACGCACACCAGCATGCACAGAGGGAGTGTAGCTATAAACCCGGAAATTACACGATACTGTGCCATTGTATCATAGAGGCACTTTCTAGGAAGGAATGAGGGAAAAAATCTGACATACTGTTCCCTTTACCTGCTGTGTCCACTCAGTAAGGAATACGGCGTTGTGCAGCGCAGCCCCCGAGACAAAATATGATAATTTAACCAATACTCGCACAAAACTGTATAGCCAATCTATCAGCTTTCCTCCCGCACAAGGGTAGGGGCCATCAACTAGAACCAGCAGGGATATACTTGGCTCGTTAACCGTCCTACAACCTCTGGCCGGACCTTGTACCGCGCCGCGCACTGTATTGTATTGTCTTGTATTGTATGATATAATACCCCTCTCTACTCGACAACCCGACTTGATACAAATCTCATCTTATCCAATCCTATCCAATCCTTCATTCCAAGTCCAAATTAAGAGTAAAGAGATACGAGAAAGCGAGAAAATAAAAGGGATATTTGGGGGAAAGGTTACACCGACATCGCCTATGCTCCATGATTCCCGCAATCGCGATCCTAAGATAAGAAACTAGAGAAACAGAGGAGGAAGAAACTGAAAGGAAACGAATACGAGAGGAATGAAGAAAGAGCTATAAAACTGGAAAAAAGAAAAAAAGAAATCCGAGCCCAAGATACGCCAACCCCCTCTATCAAAAACGAAAATTTCCCAAAAACTCAAAAACCTATTCTTTTTTTTTTTACACAACGCTAGCCCAACCAGACGAAAAGGGACAAACATGGCTACAATAACGACAATGAACAGATTAGTATAAATACCCTTCGATTTAGATCCTCCTATCATTATCCCCCTGCTCCATCCCCCACATGCTTGTATCACCGCCAGTCCCACTAGGCGGAGCACTGAGCAGCACAGAAAGCACATCCTCGCCAACAGGGTCAAGCCCTTCAAAGCCGATACCATCCGAGGCTGGGAAATCTGCCGGCACGAATCCCCAATCCAAGTCAACCCAACTAGTGTCCATCTGTGCAGCAGCACCACCGCCACCAGCTAAGTCACCACTGAACCAACTCAGCGCGCTCAACTGCTGTGGTGGTGGCGGTGCCGGAGCTGGGCTGGGTGCTTGGTGTAAACTAGGGACTTCCAGGGTCCGGGATTGCGATTGGGATTCAGCAAAGAACCCCCTCGGCGAGTGGGCGCTTGAGCTCGAGGCGCGACGTGTGCCGTCTTGCGGAGATAGCATGCGCGATGCATTAGTCGAGGCTTGACTCACGACTATGGAAGCGTAGGTATCGAAGCGAGCTTTTGAGCGTTGGGCCAAAGGCCAGCGTTCTGCGAGGTCGCTGAGGAGTGACGAGCAGGAATTAATATCCTCCATTAGCACCTCGTGCGTTGTGTGGGTTTGCACCTCGCGGCAGTTCCTGTAGGCGTATAGCATCATTGTTCCACTAGCAAATATAGATTGTGCAGTTGGCCAGGAATGCTGGAGTTCTCCGTAGCGTTTTAGCTTTGATTGTATGCGGACTGCCTCGACGGAAGAGGAGAAACAGTGCTGCAGGGCTGGTGCGGTAGGCTTCGGGAACGCGGGAGAGGGCCTGAAGAGGAGTTGGACTGCTTCGTGGTACTTGAGCTCGACCATTTGGCCGCTACCTAAAGGTGAGCCAGTACTCCCCGACCCTCGTCGAACACCACCTAGCGAAACCCTCACTTGATCCCGAAGTTCTGTCAGCTGCCGATATGTCGCCATCTGCCACTCAGGTAAATCCACCTGCCAACGACCAACATGGGGTTGTGAAACCCGGTATATTGTAGTTCCAATGCTGCTGATAACCTTCATCATCCTAAAAAGGCAAATTGATCCTGAGAACGAGGCGCGGGCATTCTCGATACTACCAGACATATTAGACCCCATTGGTAAGGATGCCATATGGTGCAACTCCTCATCATTGTCCCCCTCTTCAGGAAAGTCCACATCAAACGATTCGTCCCGCAGTGAGAACGGTCTGCCCAGGGCAATCCCGAGATTCCGGTCTAAAGCATACGCACACCAAAAGATCCTCTTCTTAATCCCGGCATGGTCTTGACCACGATATGAAATAATCTTCCGCTGAAACCCTAGATCCACACACGTTGCCATGATGACGGCGTTCAGATACCAAACGTTAGGTCCTTCCGATGCGTGCAGTGACCGCATAGCCAAAAGCAAGGCATTCTGAGCACCTGTCAGACTCCCGGTGATGCTAATATCATTGATAACCTGCATGGCACTCGCAAAGTACCCCTCCGAATCCGACGCCATGCTCTGACTAGCTCGGCCCCGCCCAGAGAGGATATTGGCACCAATAGACAAAACCATGAACACATGGAAACGGGCAACAGCCGCCGTATACCCGGGCGGGAGGTGATGAATAGCTCCATTCTCGGCATGATAGGTGGCCTCAAGGCAAGCGTCGAATGTCTGGCGGTGCAGAAACGGATATTGTAAGGCTACCGTGGTAAAGTAGGTCGATGATAGGATAACACACTCATCCGTATTTGGAAGTGCAGCGGGCTTAGAATCCAGCCCCGGCAAGACCAAACTGGACCCGACGTCTCTACCCCCCTGATCTAAATCGGACTGTCGAAGCTCGCCACTTGAGGCGTCTTGGAAGACCAACCGGGCAAATGAAACACTCGAGGAGGACCCAACGTATTTCGGCTCTTCGAAAGCTGAAAGTGACAGCAACCCCACATCCTGAGACACTGGATCCTGAGGTTGAAACAGTGGACTGGCGGCAAGCAATGGACTTGAGGGTGCCGAGCTAGGTGATGGTGATGGCCCGTCGGAGAAAGTATATGGGCTCACGGGAGCTAGGTAATTAGGTGATGGAACAGGAGAAAAGTCAAAAGACGCCGGAGTCGCACACGTTGAGGCTGGAGACAGAGCGAACGAAGGAGACGAAGTTGAACTCATCGACGAAGGTGGGGGGTGAAAATCCGGTCCCGTTGTTACAATTCGAATGGCGGGAGGCGAAGGTCTCGATCTTAGTTCCACTGGTGGCCCAGCCTGAAGGTCCACATCGGGTGCTCGAGCACGAACGATATCTTCTAACCATTTGATCCTGTTTTCGAGCTCAAGCACATGACTAAATTTAATCGAAGCAAAGGGTTTATGACGATGCACATCAGTCTCTAGATTCCATTTCCTCACAAACACCTCGATGCGCCAGAAACTCTAAGAAAATTGCACACAAAATGGAAGTATTTTCTCACCTCCGTGGCATATTGTTATCCCCAGTCCTATCCACCTCAATACAATCAACTCCTGCCTTGACGCAGCTTTTACAAGCGGGTAAAGCTCCATCACAGCGGATTTTCCTGGTGCGACAACGTTGGCAAGCTGTCACCGTCTTCTTCTTCGCAGCACCAGGCACCGGAGTAGCAGCCGTTGACGTTGATAGTGAAGAGGTGGAGGCAGAGCGAGATCGATTAAAGTTTGGTGGAGGCTTCCCCAGTGATTGTGAAGAAATAGATGGCTGTTGCTGTTGCGGAGCCCACCCCGCGCCGCTGCTAGCTCCAGTCCCCTGCTGTGGTGGAGTCCCTAAAAACCCACTCGAGTCCATCATGTTGCCACCAGGACCTCTGCTGCCCTCGTCTGGGAAGCTCACCGAGGGGACAGATAACGTTCGACGTTCTCTCTTCATTAATTGGAGGCTCGTCGCCTGCGTCTTCTTGACTTGTCTCGTTATCTTCTTTTTTTTTCTTTTTTTTCTTTAGATGATTCCCCTCCCGCGGTATGTGCGACAGTGCTGACGATGGACAAGTAGAAAGCAATGGTCGGACCAAACTTTGGTTCCAAGAAAAAAACTTGAGCCTTTGTCTCCTCGGAGCTGGACCTTTCTGCTGTCCCCTCTTCTTTCCTTTTTCTGTCTCCGTTGCCCTTACTTCCTCAATTTTCCAGCCCTGCCTCGCCTCTCTTGTTTTCTTCCGACCCTCACTGATCTAATCTGATCTCCCTCCCCTATCTCCCGTCTTGAACTTTTTTTCCTCTTTTTTCGAGCCTTCCCTTGCTTAGCGAAGTATCCTCAGAGGCCTAACAAGCTCCCAGTACCCTAAGGTTATCGCCGCTCGCAGGTTCAACAGCGGTATCCAGCAGTTTGCAAGCAGCCGCAGACAGACCAAAGACGATAACGGTTGTGGTTCCCGAACAGAAATTCAAGCGCATGATAATTGTCTCTGCAGAAAAGAGAAAATTTGGAAGAGAGAGAAAGCCAAAAAGAAAAAGAAAAGAAAGACACAAAAAGGCCGGCAGTGGCAAACGAAGATCAAAAAAGATGCAGAAGCGGGGGGGGTTGCCTTTGAATCTGGGCTGGGTGCCGGTGAAAACAAATAAAAAGTCCCCAAGTAGGAAAATGAATGAAAAGGGAGGAAAATAAAATCCTCCTAAGACTGACGCTGCCTGGTTGAGAAAGTACCAAAAACGACTTGTAAAGGGCTATGGTATTATAATATCGAAGGGGAAGAGTCGGAGACGATGACCGGCGGAGATAAGTGAGTGGATGGGAAGGGGAGGAGGCTACTAGAGTGCTTCAAGATCTCTCATCTACCACGTCTACTTGATCTGCAGGCTACTGTTGGCGTTGACCAATGTATTGGGAATAAAATAAAAAATGCAAAGGGCGGGAGAAAGGGAAAGGGAAAGATTAAGAGAGGCAGCTGTTTTAGGTAGAGATAGCAGGGTGGGGGGGACAGGGGAATAGTTGGGAGCGATGAGGGCGAGGAACAGCGAGCAAGACGTTTGACGTTGGCAAGACTCGTTCAGCGCCAGTATCGCAGCGCGCGCCACTTGCTAGGTTAGCAAGCTATGAACATGAAGAACCCCCTCAACCACCCATATCCTAACAACCCAAAATAATACGGTAGCTGCGTATGGGAAGAAAGAGAAGGTGGATAGGTGAGAGGCAGGACGGAAGGGAAGAGAGAGAGAGAGAGAGAGAGCTATCAAAAGTCCTTCTGTAGGATGCTGTAGAGTGTACCGGCAGAGTCTCGAATTATGGTAGATCAGAAGAGAAAAAGGTATAAAAAGAGAGCAAGCCTGGGGCAGAGCTCTATAAAATTGCGAGAGTGCGGACAACGAAAGACTGTATTATATAAGAGCACTATTGGTGATATGGTGCAAGCTAAAGGGGAGCACGAAAAATGGAATCGACCCTCAATAACAACTCCCTTGGTTTCTCGCGGTATTCCACCTTTAACAAGACATCCTCCTCCACCACCTCCTCTTCCACCACCACCACCACCTCCTCCTCTTCCACCACCACCTCCACCTCCTCCTCCTCCTCCTCCTCATACGGTGCTCCTCATCAATTTCTCTCCCCCGGAGCACGCGAGGCTACGGGGGCTGTGTTATTGATTTCACCATCCAACCCCCAGCATCAGACAGTCGCTGACGCTTAGTACGGTATGCTTCGATTCGCAATCAAACATAAATTCTGATTCTGATTCCATACATACATTCGCCAACTTACACCCCGAGCCCCCCTCCTACCTTCCCTCAATCCCCCACTCGGTCAACACCTTCTCACCTGCGTCCGACTCCGCATTCAAAACCTCCACCCGACGTGGCAACGAACCCGGGCTGTGTAGTGATATGTACCCGAGTACTATCCTACTCGAGCACATGGTAGACCGAGCGAAAAAGCAACTCTTGGGCCGAAAGCTTGTTTCCTCCCACACCAGGAAACCGAGCCCCTCGCCTGTTTATCGCATTTTCTTTTGCGGCTCTCGGAAACGGAAAGGAAACAAAGAATCAGCCCTGCGGCAACAAGCGATGACGTTGTGGGACCTTAATCAAAAGCACCAGCGAAACGTAACACGCACACAATTACCAGCCATGGGTGAGAGGGGAGAGGGGAGGTTGTATTCAACGTACAGTACCGTAGTCCGCTTTGTATTTGCCGTGGGTCGTAATCATCGTATTTCGAAATTCAATGAGGTGAGCTTCAAACATTGCATCTCAAGTTACCCTGCTTAGACGACCCATTTCTATATCAAATCTGGTGAGGATTCCACTGCCTGGATGCACATATCGCAGCCGCTGCGCCTCAATCCCCACCATATCGTGAAGTCTCCTTCCCTACCTTCTTTTCTTCCTCACGCTTCCTCTCCCCCACTTCCTCTATCCCCATGAGCGTGGCTTATAACGGTGCTGTGAAAATGGAGCACAGCATTCGGAGGATGGACCGGCGCACCATATATAGCAACATATTCACAAGGAGGCTTGTCATCGTCATGCAGAGCAGAAAACTCACGAGTCACTCCCGTCTACCCCTCGAACTACGACAAGAGCGCCAAAACGGAGAAGCACACAATTGATATTCTACAGCGCTGCAGCAATAATGCCTGGAAGAAGGAAAGCCCCCAAGGAAGGGAAAAGGATAAAAGAATAGGAAAAAAATCTGCAAAGAGAACACTAAGTTACTGGACTCCTTGTGACATCAGATCGGCAAAAGATTCCGATAATCATGGGTTGTCCCTCGGATACCGATATTCATTGAGTTAAATTGGCAAAGAGGAAAATAAATGGGGAGGGACTGCAAAAACCCCCAACGTGAAAGCCACCCAACAGGCGGTAAGTTAACCACCTCTCCCGAACCACCGAGCGACCGGACAGCAAGTTCTTACAAACACTAATAGACCTATCCCATTGTCCCTCGGGTGCTGCGCCCGAGAGAACCCCTTAAGAAAATGACAGGATCTGGAAAGTATCTCTCCTTAATTGGAAATAGATTAATGGCATTTGGAAGGTTCCCTCCCTTAACTGGAAATAAATTACTGGGCGTTTCAAACTGAGACACATTCCACCGATTTCTTGGGCGCACTGACGGACTTGGGTACCGCACTCGAGTACGGTACATTCGGGTAGCACAGAGGGAGTAAGGGGTAATATACCGGTGCAGCACCAGTCATCAGATCCAGCATGATGCTCGAGCATACAGTATATCATTCAATATATTCCCACCAACAATGCACTGGTTCCAGATCGAAATCCCCCTGTCGCGCAGTCGGTTATGATGGAAGGAAGGGAGAAGCTCCGCAGATAGAGCGCCCACTCGATACACAACCTCGATCGTTGGGCTAGATGTAAGGAAGGCTCTTTCGATCCTTCATTCCTCAACGGTTGTTGTCAGAATCTTGGCATATGATGCCAAGCAAATCCAACCACCTCGTCAAGGTGCATTTAGAATCATCCCTGTCTCTTGCAATGCAATGCAACGGAGGCCATTCCGCTGGACGCTGGCCAAGATCGGCTACCCCTCAGTTGATCCATACCGGTACTCGGGTATTGGGGTTAGTGATGGGACAAGTTTTTTGGAGCCAAGGAGTTCAACAAGGATTTGATTTAGTGGAAGAGCAAGAAGCTTTGGTATGATAGCTTGAACCCCGTCCGTCTCCTCAGAAACCCCCGTCAACCAGACCTAAGTTCCACAGTTTTTTTTCATTGAAGAAGTATCCGGCGGCACGCTTTGCTTGGTTGGAGAGGGAAAGAAAGAGGGCTTTGTTTTACTCGAGACATTCTACCCCACCCCCCACTCTGCTCCACCAGTACAAGTATTGTCACCCGCGCGAGTACAGCATCCTACCCCTTGGGATTTTTTATGCCGCTCCACGCCTAATTTTGCACCGCCGTAGGTAACTTTGTAAGAATTTTTATGGTATTATCGCATCATAGGCCGTGTAGTCCGGTGCTTGTATGAGTACGGTAGATACCGTAGATATAATAAGGGATACGAGGACAGAAGGACCATACAAAATTGCTCATAAAGGCCCACTATATATTAGTCCCTCCACTTGTGCTGAGAACCGAGCACATCTTACTCCGGCCTAAGTGAATAAAGCAACAAGCACTCGTCTCCGGCGCACCGTACGGCGCACAGTTGTCACCAACCAACCGAGCCGAACCCCCATGAAGTGCACTGCAGCCTTGACGGGGAGCAGAGGGAGGCCTGTCTCTCGATCCTATCTGCAGTGTCATTGGCCCACACCATAATTGCGCAATTATTTTCACTTCTCAAATCTTCCACATCCTAACCAACCCTAACCCGACCGGTGGCTATCCCTCCCATACCGGACCTCAGGGAGCTGCGCCCCTCCACCACAGCGCCCCGCGAGACGCATCTCCTACGCCCCTCCCCATTCGAGGTTTCAGTATATTAACCTTAACGCTCTGTGCTCCACTTAATGATTCATAGCGTACCAGCACCCGGATGCCCTGACGCTAAGATGCCCTAATTTACATATGCTGCGAACGCACCCCCGGCGCCCTGTTGTATTCGTTCTTCTAGGGAGATGGGATGGCTTGGATAGGACGGGTCTGATGGGGTGGAATGGGATGTGGTATGGGGGCGCTCGGAGGTATATCTAATGGGAAATGGGATATTTCTGGCCGTCTAGACACAGCAGCTCGGTGAGTGCGACGGGGGACGCCTTGGCATAAAACTTCCCACCCTATATATGTTCGAATGTGGGGATAAATGAGAATGCGACAGGAGTGGGAATCAAGCTTAGTTTACACTGAATTTTATGCCAAGGCGTTCCCCGTTGCATATACCGAGCTGTCGTTTCTGGACAGCCGCACTATATTTTGTCTTCTATGATACGATGGAGTGCCCTGGGGGAAGCCTGAGAGTCGTGCTACAATTGTGCGAAGAGTTGATGCCTTCTAGAAGGGAAAGGATACTCGAGTAGAGGTGCATAGGTATTAGGTAGTTAGGGTTGCGGTAGGGGGCTGAAGGAGATGAGGGCGGGGGGAGGAAGGCCCGCTGTAGGAGTGTTAAAGTGTGGGGTTGATTCATGGATAAACAAATTGAACACGGGGGGGCAAGGAGGCTAATGCTTGAGCCTCGGCCGCTGAAGAGTGGCCTTGGGAAGGTTGGGTTGGAGAGTGAGGCTCTTCGGATGAGGTTACACGGGATCTGGACCGCATATACCGGTACCGTACGTGCTGGAGGTAAGGATGAGCCTCATTCTCAAATTCAAAGGGAACCCTGGAGGGCAGTCGTAGGGTATGATACCATTTCCGGTAAGTGTGCGCGGCATCTGACCCCTGTATCTGATTAGGCTGGTTTCTAACTCATCGCCCGTATTCCCCGGGTCGGCGCTGCAAAGGAAACTTTCCCATGCAATGGCAAATGCGACTCGCCTGTGCTATCGCCACGCGGATGAACTGCAGTACGATACTTACGACGCAGGGCCCGGGTATCTGATAAGCCTTTTTGTTGTTCTTTTTATTCTTTCTTTCCTTCTAGGCTGTAACATATTTTAGCAATTCTTATCGCCATAGGGCTGTGCTGGGTGGAAGCTCACCTTTTTGGAAAAGCACCGGGAGGCTTTGTGTCATTGGCGGCTTGAATAACTTGCGCCTAGCTGGTGATCGTGATCCTATGACCCAGACTTCTGTGCCGCTGAGAGCTGGATCCTTTCCAGCTGCTTTGGAATATGGTATTCTGGGTTTTTGGGGAAGAATGCCTTGCTCGTAGCTTGCTGGTCAGGGGCGAATATCGAGGGTTGAATCGTGGCGAAGCACAGCCACGCCCAAACTTTTTTCTGTTACAGTAATGCTATGCGACGGTGTCATGGCGTCATATGCGTTTTCAGGCGATTGATAGACCCACGAGGAAAGGGTTTGAGGGGTTCTACGAGTGCTGTCGATGTGTGACGCGCTTCTGGGACTCTGGGTACGGGTGCCCGAGGTGTTGGACTTATGGTAGGAACTCGTTTGATACGGTGAGGAGGGAAGGGGTAACTGTGTAACCCGTTGCCTCAGGGTAGCTAGCGTGCAAATGAGATTCAATCTATCACGAACAAATCGAAGAAGGGGAGGGTCACACACTTCCCTTCCACGACCTCTACACTTGTAACGCTGCTAGCATCCGTACGGTATAGTACTCATACCTGGTGCGGTGCCGTGCCCAGGGGTAGCGTGTCGGTAGGTGAGGCGAACCCGAATTTTTACTGGCCAAAATTGGGAGGGCGGCCGAATCTTGGCGCCTGTTTTTGGGGGCGGAGGGGTTAGGCAAACCCGTTGCTGCTCTAGCCACAGCGGGTTCACGACATTCGGCTCTCTGATTGGCTATAGTAATAGAGTTAGAAGCCAATCAGAGCAGGTCCGCTTCACTCGCCCTTAACCCTTCCCAGTGTGGTGTAGTTGATGGATAACTTAAGCGCCAGATGGGATACGGTAGGGTACGGTGGGGCGTTTAGCGACGTTGATGTGCCCTAGGAATTTACTCCCAGTCAAAGACTCAAAGTGGGTACTAGTCTCAAATGTTGGGACGTATCCTTGGTAACTTTGTTTTGAAAAAGCTCCCCTATCCGCCCTTCTGTTTCCACTAGGGGGGGCTCATACATCGCTTCGCGCCACAGTATACGTACTGCTGTACGAGTACCGGTAACTCGTGTGCCGTAAGCGTTGCTCGGTACTAAGTTCGCTCCGAGCTGGTGGCCTACGCAATTGATGGTTGCCGGAAGTATTGGAGCAGTGGCTGTCCATACTGCGCTTTCTTGGGTAATCCGCGGTAGGGGTCATTGTGAGCTGAATCGGGACGACAATCATTGTGAGATGCGAAGCCTGACCCGATGACCTTGAACAATCATTACGGCACGCCTCTGAGCTTGGCCACATCGGAGCGTGGTCTTCAAGATTCGTGGAGAGCAGCACGGACGAACATGTGGACAAGCTTCAAACATTGCCCCACCCCCCTTATTCATCCATTCCCCACATCGCTCCTACCGTGCTTGTCTTCATGCCCCGCCTGTATGTAATCCTATGTGCTTGGGTACTGTGCTCGTACTGTACACCTTGTACCCTTGTACTCGAGTACTCGTACTCGCACTCTGCGTGGCATAGAGCGCGCAGCACTGAGTCAGCACTTGTAGCCTTTTCGCCGAGACGGAGGCGTTGTGGACGAGATTTGTTCGCAGAAAATTGGGAGGAAGGGGTTTCTCAAAGAAGTCAACTAAAATTGCGGGCTTGGAAGCGGAACGGGATTAATCTGCTTATACCATCGTTCCTTCTTTTCTTTGTTTTAGAGGGGACCCAAGACAAGACTCGACGGCGGTCCCTCCGCTGGCTGTAAGGTGATGAGTGGGGAAATTATATCAACACCCACCATTTATTGCCCGTGACCTACCAATCTCAATGGGCCTGTGGGTCAGTAGGGTTGTAAACAGAAAACACTCAGGAAGTGAAGCGGGCTCGTCCCCGTGAAAAGTGTGAGCTACAGATCGAAAACCCCCCATTGTAGCCTCATGGAGGACCTTTTGGTACTACATGCAAAATTTTTGGCTTCTTTCCGTTCATTCTCCTATTGGGATCAATGGTTACGGTTTGTATTATGAGAAATGCACTCTTCTGAGAACACGGGTAAGAACTTTTTGTGTGCACATTTATCCCCTCCGCCCCTCGATCAAACAAAGCAGGAGGTCCTCCATTCCTTCTGCCTTAGACTTATTACCTCCATCTTCTAGCTTGCCACCACTTAGTTAACTCCAATATTCTTACCCCGGCGGAGGCAAAAGAGAGCCAAGATCCGTCCCCCCAGGCGGGCGAAGTCCGTAACGTTAGCCCCTCTCGGAGGTAAAGCGCGAGCATTATTGTCCTACCTCTTTCGGCTCCTAGGAAAAGGAAAAGGAAAAGGAAAAAAAAAAAAAGGGATCCAGCCGCCACGCACCCAGTACTCGAGCACAGACTAGTTTCCTTTTTCTTTTGGGACTGACTATAATACTCTTACTGTATCCCTTCCTCCTTTTCTGCCGTTTACTCTCATCATTCAAGCAGCTCGGATATCACTAGACACCTCCTTTCCCTTCTATAGTATCACACCCTGTGCCCCCCTTCTCTTACGGCATTGGCACCACAACACGTCCGCTAGACTTCATTAATTCTGCACAATGCCTCTGCAAGCTCCCCCAATATTTGTTACTACAGTGAGTTGGCATTCCCTATAGCTTTTGTTGTTTTTTGTTCCAATTTTCCTCTACGGACTAGCGAGGCTAACCATTTCCATTCAAAAAAGTCTTTCGACGAGAATGAGACACAACCAGGGACAATTTCCCCTACATCACCCTCGACAAGGCATCGGCGCGATTCTGATGCGGTAACCCCTAAAACTTTGACAGGAGATCCTATTACCTTTCTTGGGGTTGGTGGTGCCGCTCGTTCCCGGTCGTCCTCGCTCGGCGATTCTTCTATGCTTTCTGGCGAAACAGCTTTACCGGATCATCCTTACAATGGTATAGACCCCAATTCTGTGAGTGAGGCGTTAAACCCCGACCCGGGCACCGAAGCCGATTTCAAAGTTCAAGGCATAAACCCTTTCGCATTTACCGCGGGCCAGCTGAATAAATTCCTGAACCCAAAGTCCCTCCCAGCGTACAAGGCTGTTGGTGGAGTGCGAGGGCTGGAGAGGGGATTACGGACGGATTTAGTTGCTGGGTTGAGCGTGGACGAGGTCACATTGGAGGGCGCAGTATCTTTCGAGGAAGCAACAAGGCATAAGAAGAGGGGTACCCTTGGAAGCGAGAGTACATATTCTGCGGCTGATGACTACACGGCGGCAAGAACCGGTAAGGGGACCGGGTCTAATGCTCCCGTGGAACATCAATTTCAGGACCGCAGGCGGATTTTCAAGGATAACCTCCTACCCGCAAAGGGCGCCAAGAGTATTTGGAGACTTATGTGGGAACAGTATCAGGACAAAATTTTGATTCTATTGACTGTTGCGGCTGTCGTTTCGCTGGCTTTGGGCTTGTATGAGACGCTCGGTGTTAAGCATCCAGCGGGGTCGCCACCCTCAGTTGACTGGGTGGAGGGCGTTGCTATTGTCGTGGCTATCGTTATCGTGGTTTTGGTTGGATCTTTGAATGACTTCCAAAAGGAGCGTCAGTTTGTGAAACTCAACACAAAGGTGTGGTGCTTTTGTTTTTTTTGTTTTTTTCCCGCCTTGTGCCTTTGTGAGCTAATAATAGCTTTTGGTGACACAGAAAGAGGATCGGGTGGTCAAGGCGATTCGGTCCGGGAAATCGGTGCAAATTTCAGTCCATGATATTATGGTTGGCGATGTATTGCATTTGGAGCCTGGCGATATGATTCCTGCCGATGGTATTTTCATCACTGGTCATAATCTGAAGTGCGACGAGTCTAGTGCTACCGGCGAGAGTGACCAGATGAAGAAGACTCCCGGAGAAGAGGCTATGAGACAGATTGAGGCTGGGATTGTATCTTCCAAGTTGGATCCTTTTATCATTTCCGGTTCGAAGGTTTTGGAGGGTGTTGGTACTTATGTGGTTACCTCGGTTGGTGTCAATTCGAGTTTCGGCAAGATCATGATGGCTCTTAGGCACCAGCCTGAAGCCACACCTCTTCAGGTCAAACTTACTGGGCTGGCTGATAAAATTGCCTATCTCGGTGGAGGGTTTGTCTCCCTTTCTTGGTTTCTTGTTTGCGAGTGAGATTTCATGCTGACATTCTCCTTTTAGTGCTGCTTGTCTTTTGTTCATTGTTCTGTTTATCAAATTTCTGGCCCATCTCCCTAGCAACAATAGTACCCCTGCTGAGAAGGGCTCGGAGTTCTTGGATATTGTTATTGTTGCCATTACGCTTATCGTTGTTGCTGTTCCTGAGGGTCTTCCTTTGGCGGTCACCCTTGCACTCGCCTTCGCCACCACTCGCATGTTGAAGGAGAACAACCTTGTTCGTGTGCTCAGGGCTTGCGAGACCATGGGAAACGCCACCACTATCTGCTCCGATAAGACCGGCACCCTCACACAGAATAAGATGACTGTCGTTGCTGGCACTATTGGATTGGACTCTGAGTTTAGCGCGCAGGCGGAAGACACTGAGGATGAGAAAGTTTCTTCAATCCCTAGGGTTATTTCTACATTCTCCAAGTGGACCAAAAGCCTCCTCCTCCAGTCAATCGTTATCAACTCGACTGCTTTTGAGGGTGAGGAGGATGGTGTTTTCGCTTTCATCGGATCCAAGACCGAAACTGCCCTCTTGACCTTCGCCCGTGACTTCCTCGGCATGCAAGGGGTTGCACAGGAACGCGCTAATGCTCAGATCGTCCAACTGATTCCTTTCGATTCGGCTCGCAAGTGCATGGGAGTTGTTGTTCGTCTTCCGGATGGTGTTTACAGACTTTACGTCAAAGGCGCTTCCGAGATTCTTTTGAGCAAGGCTACTAGATGTATCTCCGACGTTAGCAGTGAGGAGGAACCCAGCGACAGAGAACTCACTTACGAGAATACCAAGTTTCTCACAGACACTATCAACTCTTACGCTGAACGCTCTCTTAGGACGATTGGGATATTGTACAAGGACTACTCCCAGTGGCCACCAGTTGGCGCAAAGGTTATGGAGGACGACGCTTCCATGGCTAGCTTTGACGACATCTTCAGCGAAATGACCTTGGTCGGTATCGTTGGTATTCAGGACCCTCTTCGCCCTGGTGTCTCTGAGGCCGTCAAGCAGTGCCAAGATGCTGGTGTTGTCGTCAGGATGGTTACAGGTGATAACGTGGTCACTGCTCAAGCTATTGCTGCAGAATGCGGGATCCTCACTGAAGGTGGTATCATTATGGAGGGACCCGGCTTTCGCAAGTTGACAGAGGCAGAAATGGACGGTGTTCTCCCAAAACTCCAGGTTTTGGCTAGAAGCTCTCCTGAGGATAAGCGTATCTTGGTTCGCCGTCTTAAGGAGCTTGGCGAGACTGTTGCCGTGACTGGAGACGGCACTAACGACGGGCCAGCCCTCAAGATGGCCGATATTGGATTCAGTATGGGGATTGCTGGAACCGAGGTTGCCAAGGAGGCCTCCTCCATCATTCTCATGGACGATAACTTTTCATCCATCGTGAAGGCTATGATGTGGGGTCGTGCCGTCAACGACGCCGTTCGCAAGTTTCTCCAGTTCCAACTTACCGTCAATATCACCGCCGTCCTCCTCACCTTCGTCTCTGCCGTTTCTTCCTCCGATGGATCATCGGTTCTCACAGCCGTGCAGCTTCTCTGGGTCAACTTAATTATGGACACCTTTGCCGCTTTGGCCCTTGCCACCGACGCTCCTACGCCTCAGATCCTGAACCGCAAACCAACTCCCAAGTCTGCCAGTCTCATCTCGTTGAATATGTGGAAGATGATTATCGGACAAGCAATCTTCCAACTTGTCGTCACTTACACCCTCTACTTTGGTGGCATGACGATCCTTGGATACTCCACTGAGAACGACGCATCATTGAAGGCCGCGGGAAAAGCTACCCCAAGGGACGAGTTGAACACAATGGTCTTTAACACGTTTGTGTGGATGCAGATCTTCAATGAGTTTAAGTGAGTGATACCTCATCATTAGTCAATTCCCCCTTGAAACAGTAACTGATAGCATGATAGCAACCGTCGCCTAGACAATAAATTCAACATATTCGAGAACGTACACAAGAACTACTTTTTCATCGTCATCAACGCAATCATGATCGGCGGTCAAGTCCTTATTATCTTCGTTGGCGGAAGGGCCTTCTCCGTAGTTCACATCGACGGCGTCCAATGGGCCATCTGTGTCATCGTCGCTGCTTTTGCCCTCCCCTCGGCAATCATTATCCGTTGCGTGCCAGACGAATTCGTCCGCAAGCACTGGTACAACATAGTGCGCGTATTCTCACCGCTGGTTAGGGCTGTTGTAGGAATCATCCCGAGGAGGAATAAGGAGGCTCATCACCAGGACGATGAGGAGAAGGGCAAGGCCATTGAGGTTAGGCCTTGAAGGGAGAATGGATGATGGGTTTGAAATAATGACATTTAGCTTTTTCTCTCTTGGCTCTGGGCTTATAACCCCCCCTCCTTTGCTTCTAGGGGCGGCGGTGGCAGCGGACACTTGGTCACTTACCCTTGCTATAATGCGGGGAAGTGATCCGGACTCGAACATTGATCACCACTTCCCGTCCACCTCCCCCCAGCCACGGACGAAAGAAGCTACGCTACACTTTTCGTCCCGCCTGAACAAAAGGATCTTGGCTCTCCGCTTTCTACAGACCTTCTCATCCCTCTGCCAAACCATTACGTATTTACTCTCCCTACATCTGTATATATCCGCGGAGTTTGGCGTCCTTTTTTTCCATCAATATCCATGATACGGCTCATCACATACCGGTGTTGTTTTCTTCCTGTATTTTGCTATGCTTGCCTTTTTTCATCTTCTCTTATGTATTTGCTTCATGGGTATTCGCAGGTTATGTCAAATTAGATTTTCCTTTCTGTTTTCCATTCTGTCTTGTTTTTTTGTTTTTGTTTTTTTTCCCTCGGGAGTGGAGTTAGTTTGGGTGTCTATGAATTATGCATAAGTATATAGGTTTTTAGTAGTAATAGAGTTCGGTGTGAACTGGGGGAGAAATGAGAGCAAAAGTAAATTCTTCTTGGAATGCGAGTGAGGAATTCTGAGTTTGGCGACCTGAACATGGTTGGCGTTATTTTCAAATCAATCATGTCCTACTGTGAAATAGCGCTGAGCACACTATGACCCCTTCTCACTCAGTGAGCGTGGTAGTCTAGTGACTAGCTCACACTATCCCCGTCATGTCCTGTCCCATCCGTAGTTGCAATTCATTCGCTTGCTGCTTGCTAGAGCCTCTAAATTACCGAAACCACAAAATATCAAAATTACCGTTATGGATACAGGACATCTGTCGCCCATGTTCTGCTCAACTTTGGAGGGGGGTAGGCATGGAGTCGAATTGGGGGCTAACATTAACCTGCTTCCAGCCCTGCATGGTATTGACATCGGCTAGAAATTTGGCACACGAAAAACTCTCTTTCAATGCCAGAACCGGGTGCCTCTATTGGGAGATTTTTGGGGTGAGGTGAGGGAAGCTAAGCTGACCTGCTTTCTTATAGTAGATGTGGTGGTGGTACTAGTGAGAGTTTTGAAGATTCCCGTGTTCCGCACTGGACACGATCACGGCTACCAAAGAAGGAAGAATTGGGACTAATTGTTTTAAACTATTCTAAAGTAGAATATCTGTAGTATCATAGCAAACCAGCTGTGCGAGCACCTATTATGACATAGCATATGAAAATTTAAAGACGGTAAATTGATTTAATTTTGAGAATTTAGTCAATTACAGTGATAACGTTAAACCCCACTGATTGCCTTGGCCAAGACACCCTCAACACTATCTCCACCTTCCTGGCTGTGCTTACCGCGCATTGTTGCATTGTTGCTGTCGATAGAGGCCCTGAGGTTTAACCTCCCATGCCCTTCCTCAGCTTCGGCTATCGGCTCCTGGCTTCCAGGATCGGCTCCACCAATTGTCGAGAGAGGGTAGATACTGGTGTTTTTAGGCTTCTTGGCAGCACGGAATGAACTGTAGGGCCTGGCCCTATCACTGCTGTAATCTGAGGATCCGTTGGTGCCCAGCATAGTCGGGAAGTAGTGATGGAAAAGTGGACGCAGGGCAGGGACCGAGGCAGTAGCGATACCAATGTCAACTTCAACAGCTCCCCAGAGTAGGGTTAAAGCACCATGCCCTGCAATTGTTAGCTTTAGGTCAAGTGGAGTGGGGGAAAGGAAAAGCAGTATCATACAAGTGACATCGTAGGTCCCAAACATGGTTTTGTGGAGTGTTACAGTGCGGTAGATTCCCGCCACACAGACTCTATATCAGGTTTATTAGTAAATCTCCTCTTACAAGCAGGGTATGGGTGGTACAAACAGTCCTGCAAATCCAAACAAAAATACTAATAAAATCTTCTGCCGGAGCGGCAACCAGATTCTCATCAACATTGGCGCAGGCAGAAATGCGACCCAGAAGTCAGTACATGTGTTGATTATCGATCCTGTAAGTAGCATAACACTGTCCTTGACGCATTTTGATTTTACTGTTGGGTGCCAGTAACCGTGAACAGGTCTGTAACCAAATTAGCTTATGGTATCAACTAGTGTGATTAGTAAATCTCAAATGTGGAATGAAAACTACCTGCAGGTAAAAACAACAGCCGCTCCAACACCAAAAGCATAGCCGACAACAACAAACAAAGACACATAGACGGAGTACCGGAAACATCTATTATGGGCAATTCGCAGATATGAGAGCAGAATTGAAGACTTGATGAGGCTGGAGTTGACCACAAACATAAGTTGACAGAGCCAACTGAACTGCACTATTGTTAGAACCATGTATTTTCATGTAAACTCAAGAGAGGATAAGGGGAAAGCTTACTAGTCGTGAATCCACATACCACTCTGGCCTGTTATCCCAAATGTGGAGTCCCCACCCATATTGGGTTGCTATGGTAATTCACCAATGGTGTCAGTATTTCACTCTTTCACATTATTCAAAATAAATTTAATCAAGGAGTTAGAGAGACTCCAAACATACCATGGATAGTGAAAGCGGCTAGTGTAATTGATGCACACTATCTCACAATTCAGAATCAGCTCTTTAATACATACTAGCAAAACATCAAATGAAGCAATTTTCAGACTTACTATAGATGCACCAATCAACCAGTCATCCAGCCCAACGTTCTTGATAAGTACAAACCTGGTGTAAAGCCTCAAAGCCACGATGAGAAATGAAATAATAGCCAGGATGGTAGGAACCACAATGAGCATTGGACCAAGGGTTTCCGGGTCGACATAATTTGGTGCAGGCCATGATAGATAGACAGATGGGGGAGGATTCCGCATTGCTTCTGGGAAGAGGTGGTTGAAAGGTGGTAATGGTAGTGTATATATCTGTTAGAGGGGTTATCAGTGAGAATAAGAGGATGCAGGAGGAAGAGGGAAAGCTGTGGCTAAAGCCTAGAATGTAGAAGAAATATTGGTGAATAATTGAGTCCCTAGGGTTAAGGTATAGTTTGGACCTGTAATTAACTTGGCAATTGGGGGTTTGGAACTTTGAAGCGGGGGTTTGTGGTTTAAGACTAGCATATACGAGATTGGTAATATATTTCCTAGAGGAACATTGAAGCTTAGATGTCGAACTGAGAAAGGAAAGCACGCAGCTAACCTGCTACCTAATATTGAAATGGCACACAAATGCTGTCCTCCCTTATCATACTTTCATGGTGAATAATACACTATTAAATATTATATAAAACTCTTGAATTGTGTTGGTTTTGGAGGGATTCTTTGTTATAATGCCAGCACTTAGTCCCAAATTCTTGCAGCTGTATGCATGGGGAATCACAGGAAATTATCACCTCCGAGTAACACACCTGCCAGTTCTGGCCCTTTGTGCTGTGGTCTCAATAGAGACGCCCACTTTCATGCCTTGTTGCTGCAAAGATACTATAGAGAGAATATGTCGGCCATTAAAGAGACAGTCATGCCGGCGGAGTAGGTTGAGGTCGGTTCCAAGTCCCTGGAAAGGGCATGAAAAGATAGTATGTAGAATAATGAGCTATTTGTATAAAACAAGCTGGTTTACGACATCTGGTTCTCTTGACCGGCGCTGGTTATATCCTTTTGATTCTCCTTTATATTAACTCGAGTTACAAGACAAACTTCTACCTGCATCTCTCTAGTAGAAGACTCCTGCAAGGCGATTAAGGGTGACGGGAACAATTTTCCACTATAATACAGGTGTGTGGGGAAATCAGGGTTGAGACTGGTAAATAGATTCTGTTGTGAGTACTCAATGACTTAGAGTGTCTTGAACCTTTCCCTAGTCTTCTAGCTTGCTTTCTAGAAAACGAATTGCATAAGTTACTGATATAGTGTACTAATTTGAATAATTACTAATACGTCCTAATACCATATTGCGCTAAACTGGAAGCCCGCCCAAGAAGGGATGTGCAAGATCTGAATCCAAAATTAATCAACCAAATATTGAACCTATGACAAAAGAAACTCTGTAATGACCGAATTTTGCTCCTATGTTCGACCCATGCTTGACCACAATGAAATTAAAAGGAGAATCAATTCCCAAAAAGACAAAAGCAAATAAAAGAAAAATCAGGGATGGAAGGCAGGTGCAAGGATTAATAATAGCTTTTGTCAATATCCAATTCCATCGGCTACATCATTGGCTCACCCTCATAAGAGTCCACATCTAGACTCTTCTCGGGCAGGGGAGGCGGCAGAGATGCAGCCTCAGTTTTCGGAAATTTCTTCTTAGAGACTTTGACTGTTTTGGAAACAACGGTCTTTGTAATAACCCTTTTTACAATCTTTTTTGCTGACTGTTGGTCTGGACTTGACAGCCTTGAGAACATCCCGATCCCTCTTGGCCAACTTTTTCACCCTCCCCTTTCCCCCATCAATAACACTCCCAACGACTGATTCCTTTGCACTTGCATCTTTACCCCCAACAGGTATTATGCCCCAAACTGCCATATTTACTTTCTGAACCCTCTCATTCCCCTCCCTTCTACATTCTACCGCTTCTTCTAGAATTTCCTCCACCACCCTTAACTCGCCCAGCTTATTCACTGCACTCTCTAGTGAAGCATGCAGCTCTCCCCTGGTAGCTTTCTTGCCTATTAGGATACGATAGTGAATACAATGTACACGCCACCATGATTCTGGGTTGGACCTGGCAGAAGTATTGAGTATAGACGTGGGAGATTCGCGGAGGTAGCCATTGTGGTGAAGGTCAGTATCGGGGCTCGCAGAAATTGGTAGGGTATGGTGTGAGCTGGGCTCTACTGCTCTCTCCCCCAAATTTTGTCTCCCATTAGCTAGAAGATCAGGAAGACAAGGAAGGAGAAGAACTCACGATTCAAGTCGCCATTCGCAGATGGAGTCATTTCTTCTTTTCCAGCAAGAGCGTGTGTGATGAGCTATTTGTGATATAACGAAGAGACAGATATCTACAGATAAACTGATTGAATGAATGTGGGGAAAGTAAGTCTAACCAGCCTGCTGGGATAATAGTGAATTATTTGTTGGCGACATGTGAGTGGTCAGGTGGTTGTGAGAGGAAAAGAAGAAATATTGTGTCAAGAGCTTTTTCCACAGGGGGCTCTTGGGGGGACGTGAAGCAGGGCATATTTTCAAGAGCACGTGATCTAGCCGCCTTAGCGTAGGAGAATATTTTCTCTTTAAGAATATTTTTCCCAACGCACACAGACAGGAATATGCATGGAATTTTCGTGGAAGTTTGGAATACGGTACGGGAGGCAGGGAAAGCCTTGGGAGAAGTGAGTCGTACGGGGGGCTACAGCCCTCGGTGTATTTTGTCGAACAATTGAATCAAGGAAGAGATGGGGGCCAACCTTCGTATTCGTTCTGGTGCGGACACTTGCGGAGTGATGGTTGTTCCTGCTTAATATTGTCCATTAACAAAATTAACGGCGCACATCAACGGCCGGAAAATCTTGGGCGATGACATCCACCCTCCCCCACCAACCAACCCTCATGAAAACCAAAAGAAAAATTGAAAAATGTAAATACATAGTATGAATTAATATTTAGTATACCATCCATCAGCCTTAATAATTGCCTCTATTCTATCCACCATTGACCCTGCCAAAGTATCAAAAACCTTTGGATCCAGAAGTTTCCAACAATAAGTAATGGCCTCCTGCATTGCCTTTTTAACCTCATTGACAGAACCCTTCATAAGATAGAGCTCAGGATAGTTCTTGTGAAGCTTATCTTTCACCAGAGACCAAACATTTTCAATAGGATTAAGATCTGGTGAATAGGTATTACCCTAGCGGGAATAGCTTACCTAATATTTAAGAGCGAGGTATATGGCTTCATAGGATGACCACATATCCGAACCCAAGCTCCCGGAGTTATGAGCTTCACAGAGGCATCTGGAAGACGACTC
>Ga0307513_10001413_pt1 | contig 34502 bp, 27 predicted proteins | sample 15_EM_MG_FD_202174 | JGI IMG/M metagenome (GOLD analysis project Ga0307513, IMG submission 202174) | Populus trichocarpa ectomycorrhiza microbial communities from riparian zone in the Pacific Northwest, United States - 15_EM | ecosystem: Host-associated > Plants > Roots > Unclassified | place... | reverse complement strand
TTTCAGATTCTCTATATTTCAAAGTACCTGTGGCTTGATTCTCAGGGTGGTATCTCATTTATTTGTTGTGATAATCAAATGTAGATTTGATTTTCCAATGGTTGCTATGGGTGAGCCGGATCCCTGTCGTGAGCCACATCCCCGTAAATTACGTTAACTGACATGAGGTGTGCAACCCTTCAGCTTTCGGCTCTCAACAGTGCTCGGCAACCAAGATAGTGGACTGACCATCAATGTCTCCTCACAAACGAAAGATGGGAATTTTGTCTCTAAACTCACTCTGGGCTATGAGAGAACGAATTGCTGATTCTTCAAAAAAAAATTAGAGCTGATTGGTACCTGTTTCGCCATTGCATGCATGATGTATGGGTGGTGTTGATAGACGGTGGTTGCGAAACGACCTGTTGAGCAGCGTCGGGTTTTGACCGTCTAGCAGCAAAAATATTAGATGGTTGGAAACAGGGTAAACAGTTTTGCCACGTCTATCTGAATATGATCCTGGTTGAGACGCTACCGTCTAGTTTCCCCACCAAAATGTCAGAACTAGACGGTTAGGTAAACGGGCCCTAATACCCAGCGAATATTCTGCCCAAAGGCACGTGACCCACTCTAATTCCTGTATTTTTCTTAGGTTTCCCAATGTGAACTAGACTCAGTCAAGATGTTTTGCGAAAGAATACCGCAGGGCAAGCACGGCGGCTAACTTAGAGCTTCGAACATTTTTTTTACAAAGCTTGTCCAAAGATTGGAGATCTATCGTCCACTGATGAAAGACTCTCCTGTCTCCACCGGGCTCATGGCGAAACGAGGTTGGTGACGAAGAGGGATTAATTAGGAGTAATTTTTATAACCCTAATCTTGCCAATCCACTTTTTCGCCCGCCAAATACACCTCATAATTCGACGGCGAGTTTCATCGCATGTAGCTTTAAGACTGTATCGGTAGTCCCTTACCGCGTACCTTTGTTGGCAAAATTTGACTCCGCTTAGTTTGCACTTCTTAGCTGAAGTACTACTATGTCAAACAGCTTCGTCTGATGCCCCCCCCACACCAAAAGTGCCCACCGCACAACGTCTGTGCGAGTCTGCGATTATCCGTCCATGCATTAGCAAATCTGTAGATAACATGGAGAAATTATAGAATCCTTAAATATTGAAATATGAAGGGGAAAAGGTCACTTAAGTATCTGGTATCGGTTGCAATGTGTTGTTATGAGGTAGCGATTGCGAGAGAGAGGCCAATAAGAGAGAGAAAGAAAGTGTACGAGAGGAGGAAACGTCTGTATATTCTTCGGATGGTTGCTTGCTTGTTCAGAATATCTACAGCGGAGCTAATCATTTAAATACAGAGAAATTGACCACATATCCGAACTGGTGGGAATCCTTCCGCGGAGAATCTCTCTCCCAGCCCGCACAATATTCCGGAGCATACTTCGTGCTGCTCTCCGAGCATTCCCGGCCATGTCTGCGAATCCTCCCACTAGTATACAAACACCGTATACTCGCACCTCCTCCGTGCTTGATAATGACTTACAAAGGAACTAGTAACTAACTGCTAAGAAAAATAGGAAAGGTACAAAAGAAACCTTGATTCGTCTGGAATGCTCGCCGGTGATTCGCAACACAATGCACATTTTTGTATGAAGCCCCTTACAAAAATCCAAGTCACTTTCACACTGCGTGATGCAATCGCGAGCAATCAAGAGAGCTTTGATTCCTTACGCTTCTACTTCTAGAAACTTGGATGGATTGTCAATTCCTAGCTGATAGAGAGATTGGAAATGTTTTCATATAGAGCGTTGGGAATTGTCCCTTTGGAAATGTGCCTTTTTGGTTAAATTTCGTGTAAAACCCAATGGTCGACGAACCTTTTTGCCCCGGTACTTTAGTCTGCTGATAACTTAAAGAGCATAATGGTTGATGATATGACTTTGCTTGGGAGAGGAAGTACGCTAGGCTTGTGTTAAATGGTGGGGATGTGTCACGTTTACTACAGGGGTGGCCGTTCCTTAGTCTTGGCGGAAAAAGAGGTCGATGTATGAGAAGAAGCGATGATCTTCCACTTCGCTCTCGTTTCCTTCCATCATGGACCGCGGCACAACAGAACAGTTTGAAACGTCAACGGACGAAGGAAAATTTGGGACAACGGATACAAAAGGGGCCCTAGATAGTCGGGCAACTGGGTAAGGTTGGACTTTCTTTTCGCTTAGATCTTCTTTCTATTTTTGAGTTTGGCTTGGGTGAAGGTTTGCCGATTAGCTTAGGAGAGCTGAATCAATTGTGAAAATTGTGTTTTATTAGACGGGTTTTCTTATCAGACAGTTGTGGTTTCCTCCGGTTTGAAAAGTAGCTGCGCTATCGCTGGTTTCTTCGTTTCATTACTCCCCTACTTTGGATGGCTGTGACCTTCCTTGATTGAGCTGGAGCATCGGCAACGCAACTGATCTCAAGAAATCCTGCTGAAGCCGAATTCACCCCCAAGAGGGAACAGTAGCTCTTCCGTGAACTTACAAATTAGAAATCTAATCCAATTCTTACTGCAGTCTATCACATTAAATCGTAGCGGACTATGACCGACATAGCCGAGAGTCGCGGGAAAAAGTGGAGTTCAAACTGGTTGTTTGTCAACCGCAACCACAGACCAACTTTCAGAATTCTAAGAGAGAATGGCTATACCCATACCTATGAAACTTATTACAATACATGTTCACATACTCTCCGGAGTGAACTCTCGCCTTCTGCCATTATCCGAGAATGCATCTCGTCGCTGAGGAGCAATGGGTTGAGAAAGCGGGGGTGTTATCGTACTTAGTGGTGTGCTAGCTCATAAATGTGAACTCCACTTTTTCCCACGACCGGGCGTCTCTAAAATCCACGACTGAGAAGAAATGAGGGACGGAAATCCTGCGTGTGGGCAGTGATCACTATCGACTGAATTCTTTCCGGCACTTTTTCTCGTTTCCCGAGCTTGAATATGTTGATAACTAACAACTACTGGATTAGGGAAGACTTCTACACGGATAACCCTCCGTCCATGCGTCTAAGTCCCTGCGAGCTCATACAGGCCCACCGTTCTGTTCTGCCCCATATGCGCCCTCCCTCAATGCTCCTGATTCTGCGATGTTCTACTACCGGGGTTATTATACCATCAGACCCATGGCCTCCGTTCCTACTCTTTCGATTTCCTTATCATTTTCCTCCTTGTACTACCGTTGCCCCTTCCAGCTGGGCTTCTTGTTGAAATTCACGAGGGCTTCCATACCCAGGGGATAGGCGGAACACTGATGGGACATGGTTGAGAGGAATTGTGTTTGCTAACGGTTGCACGATTGACTAGTATGGTATCAGAAGAGTGACGGATTGTTTGGTTGCGACGTTGGCTAAAGCAGGGACGCTTAGGATGTTTTAGGGGTTGGCACTAGGGCAGACTAGAGGTTAGTGATTAAGGTGTGCTAGGAGTTGGAACGTATCAGTGCCACACTATGATAGTTAGGAAACGGACCGTTGTGTCAGGACTGCGAAGGATCGCAGAAGATGGGAGAAATAGTGTAAGAGAACGGAACTCAAGGGATGGAATTAGGGAGAAGAAGTTTCGGGAAACTTCTCAGGAGTTGGGTGGATGGCGCAAAGATGGGAGGAAAGGGTTGTGAGTGTTGCGGACGAAGAGTCTTCCTGTCTAAGTCAAGTTTGTCATATAGGACACGCCCGGAGACGTAGAAAGAGCAAGAATCCTAATACACTCTCTAGCTAACATAGCCTTATTTTGTTGCTTCTATTGTCCCTCCCTATCTGACCCCCGTGATGGAGGTCGCAAGACTGCGTGCTCATAGTACTACATCACATCATCTCACAAAAAGAAAAAGAAACGAGAAAGAAACTCCAGGAACCCATCCCCCTCCGATCGGGTGGGCTATTAGGTCAAACGGTACGGCGCGTTGGGTTTCATGGTTACTCCCTATATCGGCTACGCGTAATACTGAATCGCTAATTGGGTCACAGCACCTCTGGCAACGGGTGCCTAATTGTGGGTGAGGTTGGGATAAAATTCACGATTTCTTAATAATGCTTGGGCTATCATATGCCACTTCTCATCTATCTATAAAACAAAATAAAAACACACTATACAACTTATTCATGACTGAAGGAATTCTATCGCTCGGGGGGGAGAAAGAAAATGAGGGAAAAATAAAACAGAGGCACGGAAGAAGTTAGAACTATAGTGAAGGGAAATTGAATAGGACAGAATGAAAACTGAAGGGGATAGACCGTACTTTCTGATAATAATAAAGCCATGATATTTCTCACTAACTAGACCCTACTGCACCCTGTAAGGAGGAACTTGTATCCTCACACAGCAGGTTAGACGTGGTGTGCCAGGCAGATTTGGTAGCATATATGTGTTCGCATAATAGGGGATTTCCCTTCGCTATAAATGATGTTCGGAGACAGCTTCGGTGAGCAACGTCCTCGAAATAGTGGAGGGGAGGAGGAGATCTCTACCGGGTGGTGTCTCCTGGGCCTAGGGGTGTGACATGGGCGGCCGCTTGGTGAAGCTTAAGAAGCTCAACGACACCCTTATGGCCATTCCTTACTGCGCACCTGAGTGGTGTTCGGCCATAATAATCTGTGTTGTCGGGGTTAACCCGTTCCTTCTCGAGTAGGATTTTAACTATCCTTTCATGTCCATACCTGGCAGCACATGAGAGCGGTGTGTCGCCATCGTTATCTCGCTTCTCGCGGTCGACCTCTTCTCTCCCTAGCAGCATTTTCACTATACTCTCATATCCATACTGAGCAGCAACTAAGAGTGGAGTACTGCCGTGACGGTCTGGCTTATCGGGGTCCACTACTTGCGCAAGTAGTATTTTCACAACTTTTTCATGTCCATTGAGAGCGGCCTTCAGGAGCGCCGTTCTGCCGAAGGAATCTGGCTCGTTGGGGTCGACCCCACCTCGCTCGAGTAGTGCTTTCACTATTCCTTCATGCCCACCCTGAGCAGCTCTCTCGAGTGGTCTTAGGCAGTCACCATCTAGCTTCTCGGGGTTCACATCGCTCCGCTCGAGTAGTACTTTCACAACTCCTTCATACCCACCCCGAGCCGCCTGCGTGAGCGGTGTGTTACCGTACTTATCTGCCTTGTCGGGGTTGATTTCTGCCCGCCGTAGCAGTATTTTCACCACTCCCTCATGTCCTCTCTGGGCAGCCCATGCAAGCGGAGTGTGCCCGAAAAAATCCCCTTTGTTGATATCATAACCTTCCATCCCTATCAAAGCAATTACTCCCTCTGCAATTCCGAAGAACGATGCGCAGTGTAATCCACTGAATTGGGAACTCATACCCGGCCTCCAGTCCCCCACCCACATTACTGATGCTAGAAGTGATATGGCAGATACGTGGCTATCATAATCCTGCAAAAGCTCCAGCGCAAGTGATCTTACGTGGTCAGAGAAGTCCCTTTTCGCATGGACTCCCCAGTATAAGGAACAATATCGTAGAAAGGGTGTGCCGAGGAGGATGAGAGGAGAGGGATCGGGGGAAAGGGCCTTGAGTTTTTCAGAATTCAGATAAGTCAAGCAGATTTCTGCCATTATCGAGCGGTGTCTTCCGAAAATATCCGGACGGGAGCAAAGATACTCTTTGAGAGTAAAATGAATGAGTCGCACTGTTGATGCCTCTTTATCCACAGCGATAAGCCCTTGACAGCAACTCACTAACGTCAACACCGAGGGGACGTTCTGGGGATTGAAATCTGTAGAACCAAGCTCAACTGCGAGGGCGTAGCAAAGTTCGTCTACCTCCAACGGCCGCTCTGCATGACATACCCACAACAAAGCTCCCATCCCGAGCCTGGATTTATCACCATCCTGCGCCCTAATCCGTTCGATCGTAGCATCGTAGGCATCTCCTAACCCTAACCCATCTGTTATTTTGTTGAGCCGTTCCCGTCTCCGATGGATCGTTGATTCTTGCAAGATTGATTCAATATTCAGGGAAACAAGTAGAAATCTGGGTGTATCTATTAGCGAATAATCTGGAATGGGGGTTTCGGCGCCATTGACACCATTTACTCACATTTCGGATATATTTTCGGGCATCTTCGCCAGAATGTCGGCTTCTAGACTCGCGTCCATGGCATCCGGTGTTTCGTCGTGGCTCAGTCGAAAACGAAGGTAACTGATGATATCGCCTTTGGTCGGACATACAGATACACTTGTCACTCGTCCAGCCAAGCGCCTTTCAATTTCAGCCCGGATATGGGGTCTTCCGGTCACAAATAGTCGAGCGCTCGGGGACTTCTCAAGGATTTCCTTCAACGAATCAAAAAGCCGAAATCGCTGCGCAGTGGTACATTCGTCAAGGGCGTCAATACACATATATGTGCGCTGTGAAGACGTGATGAGTGGCAACATCTTCACGATATCAACAAGTTGCGGTCTGCGCCCACCAACGGCCCTTCTCTGCTCCCGCAAGGCCTGCCATATTTCCTCAGGAATCCTTCCCGTTTCACTAAGCATCTGCTTTAGCAAGGAGCCCAGCATATTTGTCACAGACTGCTCGTTTCGCGCCGCGAAGTCGAAGTAGAAGCATGTAACCGGCGTGTTTTGTCCTCGAGTCCGATCGCACAGCGTGTCCACCACTAGCGAACTGTCATTGCGGCTTGTTAGTACGAGTTCACTTCTCTCCCCGCAGAATAACCCTTGTTACCTGATGAATGTCTTGCCGACACCCGGATCCCCATAGCAAAACAAAACTCCTTCACCACCCCCACCTTCCTCGCTCAAACCGGACCATCTTCCGAATCCCTCAGTTTGTATGAGCCATTCCCCAACATCATTGACACGGCGCTCTTGGATGTCCCAGTGCCGTAAGCCCGGATCGAGGGGTGATAACCATGCGAGGAGCTGGGACCGATCATCAACAACAGTACAGTTGTTCCACACATTATTATAGGAGTGCGTGGTATTGTGGGAATCATGATTGATGGTGTATCGGGACATCTTTGGCTATTTATTGCTGGCTCTGTTGAGAAGGAGGTATTGCTGAGTGTCGTTAGTTGGTGATATTGCTGGCAGTGGAAGAAGTGCGAGCCTTGTTAAACAAAAGCGGGGGTGATCTGAGGTCACACCAACTTCGCACGTGGTGCACAGCCACTCTTGTTCTTAACCGAACCCCATTTCAGCCTCCAGATATGAATGGCAGGAGTCTAAAATTACCGTAATATTAATATTGCGCCCGTGGCTATTATATGGGCATTTCAGGGCAAGGCGTCCTAAGTGAGGGTTTCTGCTCGCTGCAAAAACTAGTCGGAACAGCAAGGAAAGGACAATGTGGCCAGCAGGATCTCCTGGCGTTTCTAGAAAATTGAGTCCATTATGGCCCGTCCACCTAACCTTTCTATTTTTAAAATTTGAGTGATAAAAGTTCGATGGTGGCGTCTCAACTGGCGTCGTTATCTGATATCATACAACGATGCAGAGTGCCACTGGTGGGAAAAAGTGGGGTTCGGGTTCCGCTTTCCCTACCCATGGCTCTTCGGCGACAAAATGGATTTCTTTCATAATGGCAGAAGATGCGATTTTACCGACTCTGGAGAGTATGTGACATAGGCTTCAGAGCCAAGTCATAGGTGCAGTCATTCTTTCTTGGAAAAGAAAAGTTCGTTGGTTGTTGTGGTTGCTGAACGGCAAGTGTGAGCTCCACTTTTTCCCACCACTGAACTTCAACCGTTAACCCAAGACCTTGCCCGGCCGTGAGTCCTCGCCTACCACCGGAGTCTCCTCCAATGCCATCCCACATTACTGGCCCTCGACGATAACCACTGTGCACCGATGGTGGAATAGACCGGGTCTACCGCGGGTCATTGAGTGCAAAAAAAAATCCTAAGCCAAAGCGTGGAGTGTGATTACATAAGCAGCGCATCGCGGACATGAGATATCCTCATTCCCTCCAAGATTTCCATCAAACTATAGCCACATCCTTATCTAACTATAATTGTTTTAATATTCTATCACTTCTGCACATTGATTCTATTCGCTCTCTCATCAAGTGTTTTAGTGATTCCCAAAGCCAGCTCGGGGTTCTTACCCAGGTAGTTACCCTGCTCTTAGAGCCCTAAACCCTTAGAGGTATTCATCCCCGGGGTTGGAAGAGTTGTTTTTCGAGTATGATATGATACTAAGTTTCTAGTCGATATGTCAGTTTTGTATGCTAAAAGACATTACACACGCCAATGTTTTTTCGACCCGGGGCTGAATGCGTCTATTACGACAGAATACTCACACCTCCCTTAGGTTAACTGTCGCCTTGAGCCCCAACTTGAACTTCAAGTTGGATAAACAAGCATTATTTAAATCCACAAGACATAATTGCTAGAGATAAATTCTGCAGTGAATTTTAGCGTTTCAGACCATCCGAAGGTACACGTGCAAATTCTTGCAGGGTAGCTTATGTAATCAAACACCCGCTTTGGCTTAGGCTTGGTTAGTAAATTCATTTTGCTCGCAAGGTATGATTTGTTTACTTGACTACATGACCTGTCATACCCGCTCAGGCTGAAGGGGTAGTGGACAGAAATAATGCACAGAGGTGACATAATAATAGCTATGGTTCCAGATGTCTTAACTGTGCACCTCATAATTTGGAATGGGGGACACCTTGGCGCTTAGTCACATATTCGAATAGTGTAAATGAGTTCGATTCCAGGACCTCTCAGAGTTACTTTTAATACATTCAAGCAACAAAGTTTTAACTATGATATTATAATATGATATCATAGAATATAAAGTATAATTGATAAGAAGTATGATAGGATGAGGATCAAGTTCTTGGATGTATATACACACTTTCTTTCAATATGTCCTCGCATTATTTGCATTAGATTACGCTCCCTCAAACTCCTGTGGCTTTACAATTACTGAAAAATTATAACAGAGATGAGAATTGAACATAGGTACATATTTGTCATTGCCAAGCCGTCCCCTGTTCCAAATTATGAGGTGCACGGTTAAGACGTCCGGAACCATAGATAAGGATGTGGTCTTGGAAATCTTGGAGGGAATGCGGGTTTCTCAGGCCCCCGATGGGCTGCTTACATAATCACACTCCACGCTTTGCCCTTTCTTGCTTAAGATTATTACGGTATTTTGTAGGAATAGACTGGGCCAGCGTTCAGCGAGGCGATACCCTCAGTAGGGGGTTGCAAAGATCTGCTTACAAATGGTTCGATCGTTACTTTTCAGAAACCAAGGACCCCGGAGACAATCGCACTCTCCTTACGCCAACCGAATAATTTTGATTCCTTCCGTAAAAGGTGTCTCGATAGTCTTCACAAGTGGCGTGCAGGGAATTTTCCAAAAACACCTACCCTACATTCCACACCAAGGCGCCCGTCCCACACTAATACCGGTAATTTTCTTAGGTTCCCCAGGTAAATTACCGTATTTACTCGTTAAATCCACCATCAGGGATCACAACAGGAATCGCGGTGTAAACCGCAATAGGCAGAGAAAGTAAACTTGCGGCGAGTGCTAAACTCGCGGCGGGGGCTATGTCTGTTCGTGTGTAATGTCGGGAAGAGATATACACACTGCGTGTAAGAACAAGAATTAACATTTGACGTCACTCTGGATATTCCAGTCTGTACCGAAGTACTGAAGTGTACTTCCCCTGCGTATCTGCGTTCCCGACATAACCCCCGAACCGACACAGCCCCCGCCGCGAGTTTAGGTTAGCGAGGTGACGATTCACTGACGAATACTAGTTAATGAGGTCCAGTGAGCGCCTCCCAAAGCTATACTCGGTCTGGATAACACTATTACTTCTTGGGGCGCTGTGTCTCTGATCGGGGGGATCCGAATCCGATCCCAGATGGTGGATTTCACGGGTACGGTAGGCTCTGTTGAAGAGTTTTGCACCCTGCGGCGGTTGGTCTACCTTAAAAATCCCTTCCAAGTATGCGAAGAAAAATGCATGGCTAGCGTGGCAGCTGGCCTAGAGCTCCGCAGAACATTTTTACCAATCCCTATCCAAAGATTGGAGAGCTATCCTCCACCAGTGGAAGGTTCTCCAGTCTACACCGCGCTCACCGCTCACCGCTAAACAAGGTTCGTGACGAACAGGGATCAATTACTCGCGGGCAAATTAAATACTTCTACGTCGTGTGTGACAACGGTTATTCCTCATCAACCACCGGCCTTATCAACTACTCCAAGTCGCCGGATTGCTGTGTCACTTCCAATTATGGAATCGCTCATCCTCGGGTATTTTGGCCAATAAAATTTGTTGGGAAGCAATAGTTACGTGCTAGCTCAGAAAGCTCAGAACCCCAAGAACCAAGACTGCCGTACCTTGGCTTCAGACTCTGGCAAGGCAACCTGAGTGAGCAGCGAACTACCCAACCAACCAGCCAAAATCATCTGTGCAAGAGGGCTCACTATGCCACAGGGTCCTGGATCTTCCAGTCACAGCCCGGCAAGAAACCCCAGACCCTATGCATTATTATGCAACACAGTCATATTCCACTTCTAAAGAGAGCTGTGGTTTTAGCCCTCAATTGGCATGCGGGACTTAGTTTTGAAACGACAGCGATTAAGGTTCACGTTAATGCAAGGACTGCAAGGAGAATTGTTAATCGAGCAAAAGTATAAACATGTTCTCCTGAATAAGCACTGCCGGGTAGTAACTAATCTTCATAAGCTTTCTCACATTCTTGCGCACACAGAATACATGTAACTAGAGTCATGGTCTTGTTTTAAGGTGTCTTTTCCCATTTCACCAGTGATGCAATAGTGATAATTTGGTGGATTTTATTGGTTAAATTATGCGAGGATGAGCGATTCCATAATTGGAAGTGACACAGCAATCCGGCGACTTGAGTACCTGCCTCACCGTAATTCCTACTACGATCTGTTTCATGCATAATTTCCCAAATACTTTCTTTAACGGGGCTTTCTTGACACGGCGGTGCTTCTATTATTTTTTCTACAAGGGGATTACGATAGTATTTACCTATGATTGATAGTTAATTATTGCTGAGGTATCGCCGTTGAGGCATGGTTGTTGAGACAAGGTCGTTGAGGCCAGGCTGTTGTCACACCGTGTACGAGTATTTAATTTGTGAGTATCATACTCGAGTACTAGCGATTTCATAACCCTGATCCCGTTAATTTGCTCTTTTGCCAACCAAATACACCTCATCATCGGCCGCCCAGTTTCGTCGCGGGCAGAGCCAAGACCATACGGGTAACCCGTCACCGAGAATTAGCACCCCCCATTTGGGGTTGCCGAAACCTCCCTTGATTGAGCTTGAGCATCGGCTATCTCATTAATCACGGGATATCATCCTAGTTGATGCCGAATTGACCCACAAGAAGTAACGGTAGCTCTTCAGTAAATTCGCGAATTAGAAATCAAACACAACCGTTACTGCAGTCTATCACAGTATATCACAGCTAGCAAGGGCTAATATAACCGACAGTCATGGGAAAAGTGGAGCTCGCACTGGAAGTTCGGCAACCAGAACGACGGAGCAACCTTTGCTTTCTAAGAGAGAATGACTGCGCCGATACCTATGAAACTTATTACAATACATGACATAATCCCCGGAATGTTGAACTCTTGTCTTCCGCTATTATCAGAGAAATTCATCTCGTCGCCGAGGAGCAATGGGTTGGGAAAGAGGGTGTATTATCGTACCCCATGGTGTGCCGGGCCATAAATGTGAACTCCACTTTTTCCACAATCAGGTAGCTCTAAAATCCATGGTTAAGAAGGGATGGGGAAAGGAAATTTTGCGTGAAGGCAGTGATCACTATCTACTGATTTCCCTCCGGCGCTTTTTCGTGTTTCCCGAGCTTGAGTATGTTGCCAACTAACCACTGGATTGGTGAAGACTTCTACAGCGATAACAGATACATTCATCCAAGTCCCTCTGAGCTCACAAAGGCCAACTCTCGTGTGTGCTACCCCGTATGCGCCCTCGATTAATGTTGCTAATATTCCAATGTTCTCCTACCAGGATTATCATACCATAGAACTACAGGTCTTTCCGATTCTCTGATAAAATTGAACTTTCCAATGTCGAGTCTCTCTCTCTCTCTCCCGAAACCACCTGCATACTGTCCCATCATTCTACTTTTTTTAACAATACTATCACGTTAATAGTGGGGCAGGAGAGCTCGATAATTGACATGAAAAGTCCTCGGCTTGACGCCCTCCACCCTCTGAATGCTGATATCGGCAGCACTGCTAGCTGGCTAGATCCCTGCAAGGGTATTTATTGGGTCGTTTCCCCAGGGGTGTTTAATCCACCATGGTAGTTGCAGTGTTTCTACACTTTTCTACACTCGCTGTAAAAAATAGTGCACAACCGTGGGCCAATTTTCCTTTTCTTAGGGATCAACGTGTTTGCTCTTTGCCAACAGCCGAGGTGGGGGGTGGAAGGAATGAAGAAGGGATAATAAGCCTCAGGGAATAGTTTACGGGTAGGGAGAGTGAGGCACAATAGGGGAAAATGGGGCTATAGTGTAACTAAACCTTGTCACAATAACTACACTATTTCACCCTACCGACTAGAATACGGTACTTTGTGAACAGAAATCCATAAACCATCACTCGGAGAGGTTGGGTAGGGAACTTCAGACGGGTGTAATAACGAATATGTGCATTTTCTATCTTCGAGGATTTCCTTCGCCGAAGAAAGGAGACGTCTAAGGGCAACTCCCATTAGGAACATTACGAGCGAGGGGTGAAAGGGGGGTAATTTCCCACGAGGTGGGAGCTAGGAGTCCTCAAACAGCCCTGTCCGATACTACTTAGTGAAACTGTAGCAACGCCATCACTCTTATGGCCTTACCTGGCTGCTAACCCGAGAGCCCCGCGCCCTCCACTATCAGGCCTGCCAGGGTTAACCTGTTTCTGCTCGAGGAGTATTTCCACCACTCCCGCAGTTCCCTCCTCCTGAGCGGCAAAAGAGAGCGGCGTTCGGCCAGCACCATTCGCCTTGTCAGGGCTAACCACTTCCTGCTCGAGCACTATTTTTACAACCTTCTCGTGTCCCCAGAGAGCAGCTCCCAAGAACGGTGTGTCCCCATCGTGATCTCATTCGTCTGGGTTAACCTCTGCCCGCTCGAGTAGTACTTCATCCATTCCCTCAAGTCCATTTCGAACGGCATACCAGCGCCATGCTTGGCCGTAATTATCTGGATGGTCGGGGTTGACTTTCTCTCGCGAAAGTAGCATTTCATGATTGCCTCATGTACTTCCCAAGCTGCCCATGAGAGTAGTATTATGCCGTCATTATTTGGCTCGTCGCGGCTGACCTCTTCCAGCTCGAGTAGCATTGCTCACGACTCTCTCAGACCACAGCGATCAGCATGCAAGAGTAATGTCGTGCCGGAATTATCACCCGTGTCGAGATCGACAAATTTCCGCCCGAGTAGTATTTTACCACTCCTGAGCATCCCTTATGAACAGAAGCGAGAGTGGTGTTTGGAAGCAATAATGTGGACCTTCTGGGTTGACCTCTTCACGCTCCAGGAGGGCTTTTACCACCCCTCATGTCCACCCCCCAGCGGGATCTCCGAGCGGTTTATGTCGCTATCAACTAGCTTGTCGGGGCAAGCCTTTTTATTCTTGCCTCAATAGTACTCTCGCAACCCCCCATGTCCCCCCCCCAGCATCATACGAGAGCGCTGTGCTGCCCATATTGCATAGCCTATTAGGTTGACATCTTCCCACCCGAGTAGTGTTTTCAGCGTCCGGCTCCGGGGCCATCTGACCAGGCCTGGCCGGACCACAGATGTTGAAACATACTTCTAGCACTACTGTAGTGTCACTCACACTATTGGTTTTTCTCCTTGCATCAAACCTTATCATACATCTGCACCTCCGGTACTATTGAAAATACCTCCTTGCATTTCCTTCATTCTTCTTTCATTGTTATTGTTATTGTTCGCTCGACCTTTTTGTCTCGCTCCCAAATCGTAGATAGTCAGGGCTGTTCGCCCTTCTCTTTGAGATAGTTAGTGTACTCAGTTTTCCCTCAAGCAATCAATTACTTCTTCACTATCTCGTGCTATCATTCCATTCAATATTTCCACAACAACAGACATCCGAGGACACCGAGTGACAAGGTGTGATCCGACTCTAAATGAAACGAAACATAAACGTTCCCCCTTGGCTTCTTTGTACTTCTTCATCTTTCCACCGCGTACTCCCCCCATCCAGATCTCATAACAATAGATCCTTCAATGGATTACCACAACTAGCTCTGTATCTTTCCAAATATCTCCTATTTCCTCCGCGCGCTCCTCTGATGACAAGAGAAAGACATGTCGGAAAAATAGTCTCCCTAAACAAGGAAACTACCAAACCGATCCATCACGTCTGCGAATTATCTACAACACTCCTGAAAGACCTGTTACATTCCCGTGGCTTCTAGAATCACTTGCATCCCCCCTCAAGAACGACTGGTGACATAAGAAGCCTCTCAGCTGGGCTCCCGCAACCTTCTCTACTCACATCTATAGCGGGGGTTAGCTCTTGGGTAACTTACCGGCCACGTGCAATACCGTATCACCAATTGAGCCACAGCACCTATGGCGAGAGGTGTCCAATTGTAGGTCAGGTTAAGATAAAATTCACGATTTCTTAAGAATCCTTGGGGTATCATATGCCATTTCTCATCTATCTAAAAAGTAAAAATAAAAACACTATACAACTTATCCATGTGCGAAGGAATTCGATCACTCAAGGGAGAGGGGAGGGGGAGAGAAAGGAAATGGGCGAAAAATAAAACAGGCGCATGGAAGAATTTAGGACTATATAGTAGAGGGAAATTCATATGGAAGAATGAAAACTGCAGCGAAAAAATTGAACCCTCGAACAATAATAAAGCGATTTCTCCTCACTGACCAGACCCTACTGCACCCCGTAAGTAGAAACTCGTATCCTCAGACGGCTAGGTTAGACGTGTGGTTTTAGGCAGGTGTCGTAATATATATGTGTTCGCATCACAGGGGATTTTCCTTCGCTCTAAAGGCTGATGTTCAAGGACAGCTTCGATGAGCAACATGCTCCAAAAAGGCGAGGGGAATAGGATATCTCTACCGGGCGGTGCCTCCTGAGCCTGAGGCCGTGACACAGGTGGTCGCTTGGTGAAGCTTTAGGCGCTCAATGACTTGCCGATTACCCTGCCTAACTGCTCGCATGAGTGGTGTTTGACCGGCATGATTTATATTGTCGAGGTTAACCCGTTCCTTCTCGAGTAGCATTTTTATCACTCCCTCACGTCCATACCCGGCAGCACATGAGAGCGGTGTGTCGCCATCGTTATCTCGCTTCTCGTGGTTGACTTCTTCTCTCCCCAGTAGCATTTCCACTATACTCTCATACCCATACTGAGCAGCAACTAAGAGTGGAGTACTGCCGTGATGGTCTGGCTTATCGGGGTTGACCGCTACCTGCGAAAGTAGTATTTTCACGACTTTTTCATATCCAACGCAAGTGGCCCTCAGGAGCACCGTTTGGCCATAGCAATCTAGCTTGTTGGGGTCGACCCCACCTCGCTCGAGTAGTACTTTCACAACTCCTTCATGCCCATGCTGAGCGGCACTCTGGAGTGGTGTTAGGCCGCCATAATCTGGCCTCTCGGGGTCCACATCGCCCCGCTCGAGCAGTACTTTCACAACTCCTTCATACCCACGACAAGCCGCCTGCCTGAGCGGTGTGTTGCCGTAATTATCTGGCTTGTCGGGGTTGACTTCTGCCTGCCGGAGCAGTATTTTCACCACTCCCTCATGTCCCTTCAGGGCAGCCCATGCAAGCGGAGTGTTCCCCAAAAAATCCCCTTTGTTGATATCATAACCCTCCATCCCTATCAAAGCAATTACTCCCTCCTCAATTCCAAAGTACGATGCGCAGTGTAATCCACTGAATTGGAAACTCATACCCGGCCTCCAGTCACCCAAATGCCTTACTGATGCTAGGAGTGATCTGGCAGATATGTGGCTATCATAGTCGTGCAAAAGCTCTAATGTGAGTGATCTTACGTGGTTCGAGGAGCCCCTTTCCGCATGGACTCCCCAGTATACGGAACAATATTGTAGAAAGGGTGTGCCGCGGATGCGAGAGGGATCGGTGGAAAGAGCCTTGACCTTTTCGGAATTTAAATAAGTCAAACAGATCTCTGCCATTATCGAGTGGTGGCCTCCGAAGATATCCGGACGGGCGAAGAGATACTCTTTGAGAGTAAAATGGACGAGTCGCACTGTTGATGCCTCTTTATCCACGGAAATAAGCCCTTGACAGCAGCTCACTAGCGTCGACACCGAGGGGACGTTGTGGGAATTGAAATCTGTGGAACCGAGCTCGACTGCGAGGGCGTAGCAAAGTTCGTCTACCTTCAACGGCCGCTGCGCATGACAGACCCACAACAAAGCTCCAATCCCGAGTCCAGATTTATCACCATCCTGCGCCCTAATCCGTTCGATCGTGGCATCGTAAGCATCTCCTAACCCTAATCCATCTGTTATTTTGTTGAGCCGTTCTCGTCTCCGATGGATCGTTGATTCTTGCAAGATTGATTCAATATTTAGGGAAACAAGTAGAAATCTGGGTGTATCTATTAGCGAATAATGTGGAATGGGGGTTTGAGCGCCATTGACATCATTTACTCACATTTCGGATATATTTCCGGGCATCTTCGCCAGAATGTCTGCTTCTAGACTCGCGTCCATGGCATCCGGCGTTTCGTCGTGGCTCAGTCGAAAACGAAGGTAACTGACGATATCGCCTTTGGTCGGACATACAGATACACTTGTCACTCGTCCAGCCAAGCGCCTTTCAATTTCAGCCCGGATATGGGGTCTCCCGGTCACAAATAGTCGAGCGCTCGGGGACTTCTCAAGGATTTCCTTCAACGAATCAAAAAGCCTAAATCGCTGCGCAGTCGTGCATTCGTCAAGGGCGTCAATACACATATATGTGCGCTGTGTGGACGTGATGAGTTGCAACATCTTTACGATATCAACAAGTTGCGGTCTGCGCCCACCAAGTGCCTCTTTCTGCTCTCGCAAGGCCTGCCATATTTCCTCCGAAATCCCTCTCGTTCCGCTGACCATCTGCTTTAGCAAGGATCCCAGCATATTGGTCGCAGACTGCTCGTTTCGCGCCGCGAAGTCGAAGTAAAAGCATGTAACCGGCGTGTTTTGTCCTCTTGTCCAATGGCACAGCGTGTCCACCACTAGCGAACTGTCATCGCGGCTTGTTAGTACGAGTTCACTTTTCTCTCCACAGAATAACCCTTGTTACCTGATGAATGTCTTGCCGACCCCCGGATCCCCATAGCAGAACAGAACTCCTTCACCACCCCCACCTTCCCCGCTCGAACCGGACCATCTTCCGAATCCCTCGGTTTGTATGAGCCATTCCCCAACATCATTGACACGGCGCTCTTGGATGTCCCAGTGCCGTATGCCCGGATCCAGGGGTGATAACCATGCGACGAGCTGAGACCGATCATCGGCAACAGTATAGTTGTTCAACACATTATTATAGGAGTTTGTAGTATTGTGGGAATCATGATTGATGGTGTATCGGGACATCTTTAACTATTTATTGCTGGCTCTGTTGAGAAGGAGGTATTGCTGAGTGTCGTTAGTTGGTGACAATGCTGGCAGTGGAAGAAGTGCGGGCCTTGTTCAACAAAAGCGGGGGTGATCTGGGGTCACACCAACTTCGCTGGTGGCGCACAGCCACTCTCGTTCTTAACCGAACGTGGGCCCACTTAAGCCGCCAGACATGAATGGCCGGAGTCCAAAATTACAGTAATATTAATATTGCGCCTGTTCCTATTATATGGGCATTTCAGGGCAAGGCGTCCTAAGTAAGGGTTTCTACTCGCTGCAAAACTAGTCCGAAAAGCGAGGAAAAGGCAATGTGGCCAGCAGGATCTTTTGGCGTTTCTAGAAAATTAAGTCCTAAAATTTGAGTGATAAAAATTTGATGGTGGCGTCTCAACTAGCGTCGTTATCTGATACACGATGCAAAGTGCCACTCGTGGGAAAAAAAGTGGGGTTCGGGTTCCGCTTTCCCTATCCATGGCTCCTCAGCGGCAAAATGGATTTCTCTGATAATGGCAGAAGATGAGATTTAACGACTCTGGAGAGTATGTTAACATAAGTTTCAGAGTTAAGTCATAGGAGCAGTCATTCTCTCTTAGAAAGGAAAGGTTCGTTGGTTGTTGTGGTTGCCGAAAGGCAAGTCTAAGCTCCACTTTTTCCCACGACTGAACTTCAACCGTTCATCCAAGACCTTGCCCAGCCATGAGTCCTCGCCTACCACCGGAGTCTCCTCCAATGCCATCCCACATTACTCGCCCTCCACGATAACCCCTGTGCACCGATGGTGGAATAGACCGGGTCTACCGCGGGTCAAGTAGACATCGAGTGCAAAAAAAGAAAAATACTAAGCGAGGAGGAGCCAAAGCATGGAGTGTGATTATGTAAGCAGCCCATCGGGGCGTGAGAAACCCGCATTCCCTCCGAGATTTCCATCAAACCACAGCCACATCCTTATCTAGCTATAATTGTTTAATATTCTATTACTTCTGCGCATTGGTTCTATTCACTCTCTCATCAAGTGTTTTTGTCATTCCCAAAGCCATGTTCGGGGTTCTCTACCCAGGGAGTTACCCTGCTCTTAGAGCCCTAAACCCTTAGAGGTATTCAGCCCCGGGATTGAAAGAGCTGTTTTTCGATTATGATACCAAGTTTCTAGTCGATATGTCAGTTTTGTATCGCTAAAAGACTTTACACACACCAATGTTTTTTCGACCCCGGGGCTGAATGCGTCTATTATGGCAGAATACTCATATCTCGCTTAGGTTGACTGTCGCCTTAAGTCCCAACTTGAACTTCAAGTTGGATAAACAAGAATTATTTAAATCCACAAGACAATTGCTAGAGAAAAATTCTGCAGTGAATTTTAGCGTTTCAGACCATCCGAAGGTACCCGTGCAAATTCCCGCAGGGTGGCTTATGTAATCAAACACCCGCTTTGGCTTACGGAGGTACAGCGTGTAAGTTTTGTAGGTTACACAGGGGGTGAGGATGGCGGTTCTCGTTTGTGGAACCTACAAAACCTATACGCTGTACCTCCGTAGGCTTGGTTAGTAAATTCATTTTTCTCGCAAAGTATGATTTGTTTACTTGACTACATGACCTGTCATACCTGCCCAGGCTGAAGGGGTAGTGGACAGACATAATGCACAAAGGTAAAACAATTATAGCTACGAATACCGTATAATCTGGTGAAAGTCGGATTGGAGCTAACGCGAAACTAAGGCAACTGAACCAACAGGAGGCCACGAAGAAGGCAAATTCGCCACAGCTTAAACACATAGGCAGCGGTGATTGGACAGGTTCAAGAAAATCCTCACTAGCGCCAATCCGACTTTCACCAGATTATACGGTAGATAAGGAGTGGTCTTGGTTTGATGGAAGTCTCGGGGGGAAATGCGGGTTTCTCACGCCCCCGTGGGCTGCTTACATAATCACACCCCACGCTTTGCCTCATTCTTGCTTAAGATTTTTTTTTTGCACCCGGTGTCTACTCGACCGGTAGGAATAGACTGGGTCAGGGTTCAGCTAGGCGATACCCTCAATGAGGCGTTGCACAGATCTGCTTACAGATGGTTCGATCGTTACTTTTCTGAAACCAAGGATCCCGGAGACAATCGCACTCTCCTTACGCCAACCGAATAATTTTGATTCCTTCCGTAAAAGGTGTCTTGATAGTCTTCACAAGTGGCGCACAGGGAATTTTCCAAAAACATCTACCCTACATTCCACACACCAAGGCGCATGTCCCACACTAATACCGGTAATTTTCTTAGGTTCCCCATGTGAATTAGACTCTGTCAAAGAGTTTTGCGCCTTGGGGCGGTTGGTCTACCTTAAAAATCCCTTCCAAGCATACGAAGAAAAATGCATGGCTAGCGCGGCAGCTGGCCTAGAGCTCCGCAGAAAATTTTTACCAAGCCCTATGCAATGATTGGAGAGCTTGCCACGCAATAAATGTGGACTCCACTTTTTCCCACAGCTGGGTGACTCTAAAACCTGTTACTGAGAAGGGACGAGGCACGGAAATTTTGCGTGGAGTCAGTGATCACTATACACTGATTTCCCTCAGGCGCTTTTGCTTGTTTCCCCGCTTGAGTATGTTGCCAACTACTAGATTAGAGAAGACTTCTACATGGATAACAGATACATTCATCCAAGTCCCTGTGATCTCACAAACGCCAAATCTTGTGTGCTACCCCGTATGCGCCCTCCCTTAATGGTTCTAAAACTGCAATGTTCTCCTACCAGGATCATCATACCGTAGAACCCCAGGTCTTTCTGATTCTCTTTGATAAAGTTCAATTCTTGAGTCTCTCTCTCTCCTGAAGCCACCTGTATACTGTTCCAGCACTCCATTTTTTGACAACACTACCAAGTCAATCGTGGGGCAGGAGAGCTCAATAGTTGACATAAAACGCCCCCTGGCTTGGGGCCCTCCACACTCTGAATACTGACATCGACAGCACTGCAAGCTAGCTGGATTCCCTAAGCGCCATGCCGGGGAATCTATGGGGTGGGTTCCCTAGGGGTGGTTAATCCACTATGGTGGGGGTAGTGTTTCTACACTTTTCTGCGGCCGCCGTAGGGACTAGTGCACAACCGTGGGTCAATTTTCCTCCTCTTCGAGATCAACGTGTTTGCTCCTTCCTTGTCAATGGCTGAGGTGGGGGGTAGAGGGAATGAAGAAGGGGAAATAAGCCTCAGCGCATAGTTTACGGGTGGGGCAAGTGAGGTGCGATAAGGGGGGAATGGGGGCTATAGTGTAACTAAACCTTGTCACAATAACTATCATACATATTTTACCATACCGACTAGACCCTACAATACTTTGTGAATAGAAATTCATAAATCCTCACTCCGCTAAGCTGAATAGTAAACTTCAGAAGGGCCTAATAACAAATACGTGCATTTCCTATCTTGCAGGATCTCCTTCGCTGAGAGAGGGAGATGTCTAAGGGCAACTCCCATTAGGAACATAACAAGCGAGGGGTAAATGGGGGTAATTTCGACGAGGCGGGAGTTAGGAGTCTTCAAACAGCCCTGGGGGATACCGCTTGGTGAAGCTGTAGTAAGGCCATCACCCTCTTGTGGCCTTACCTGGCTGCTAACAGGCTTGCAGGGTTACCTATTTCTGCCCAAAGAGTATTTTCGCCACCTCCGCATGGCCCTCCTGAGATGCAAAAAGAGAGTGGGTTTCGGCTAGCACCATTCGGCCTATTAGGGCCAACCACTTCCTGCTCTAGTAATACTTTCACCACTCACTTCCATTCCGAGCGGCATACCAGAGCCGTGTTTGGACATAATTATTTAATTGGTCGGGTTCACCTCCTTCCGCGAAAGTAGCATTTCCACAACTCCTGCGAGTCCCTTATAAACGGAAAGTGAGAGTGGTGTTCGGCAGCAACAATGTGGGCCTTCGGGGTTGATCTCTTCACGCTCCGGGAGGGCTTTTACCACTCCTTCACATCCACCCCCAGCGGTATGCCCAAGCGGTGTTATGCTGCGATCATCTGGCTTGTCAGGGCTAGTTTCTCTGTGCCTCGGTAGTACTCTCACCACCGCCGCATATCCCCCCAGCAGCATATGAGAGGTCTATTCTGCCAATCATTTGACTTGTCAGGACTAACCTGTTTCCACTGGAGTAGTATTTTCCCCGCCTCCCCATGCCCATTCTCACGGACATACGAGAGCGCTGTTCTGCCCATATTGCATGGCTTCTCCGGTTGTCATTTTCTCGCCCGAGTAGTACTTTCAGCGTTCGCAACCTGCCTGTCTGGCCAGGCCTGGGATTTTTCGGTTGTAGGACGTGCCTCATTGTGACCCACAGTCCGGTTTTGGGGGCCCACCCAACCCAGCCCGGCCGGACTGCTGATTCTGAAGGCTTTCGAGTGATAAGATGTGATCCTACCCTAAAATAAACCTAAATGCCATTCACAAAATATTGTGACTGGCAACATAGACCAGTGAGCAAGCCCCCCCCATTCAACTTGAGCTCTTGCCCGCACGCCCTGATTCAACAAAGGAACTAACTAACTAACCAGGAGCAAATACAGGCGTATATTTAAATCACCTGTTCACCTATTCTTCCGGCGATCACTACACGCGTCTCTTCCCTTTCGCACATGTCCCTCATTCCATTTCGCAGACTCTGCTGCTAACAAAACCAAGACCAAGGTCATAGGAACCTCCCTCGACTCTGATGGAGGTGGTGCAATTGTACGAGATGCTCGTGTGTTGACGGGAGATGTTGAAGTTTATACTCTCTACGGAGGTTGCTAGCTACGGTTCACCTTATGCAGTGAAAATACCGCTAGTACATGTGTAGCTCTATGTCTCCGCATATGTCCTATACATCCGTTCATACCCTAGGACGCTCTCCCGTCCACACACCCAGTGTTCTCCCACACCACGCGCCCCCATCCCGGCTCCCAGCGCAATATCCCACCACCGGGATTACTATACCACCAAACTCATGCCCTCCATGCATCCCACTCTTTCAAGTTCCTAATAGTTTTCCTCCTGGCACGGCTGTTGTCTCCCCCCCATCTGGGCTTCCATCCTCCCCAAAATCGCGCTTTCGTTCCCCCGTCGGTGGAACTCCGGACCCCTCCAGTCGCGATTTTATTCCCTAACCCGCTGGGCTTCACTTTTTCCCCAGTTGTGCTTTCTTTCCTCACCCCTCGGGGATTAGGTTTTCGCCCAGTCGCGCTTTCGTACCCCCCCCCCCCCCACTCTGGACTTCGGCAATGCAGGTGGCGCCATCGTGTACCCATAGTCACCATATCACATCAACTCACGAAAAAAATGTGAGAAAGAAAAAGAAACTCCAGGAACCTACTCCCCACCGCTCGGATGGGCTACCGTAAGAACTCGAATAGAAGAAAAATGTGCTAGGACGTTGGAGTTGCCTCTCCTAGTAAGGCGCCTCGTATATTCTTTTTCTTTTGTCTCAACTGGGGGCTGAGTTTGCGGTGTTTCCCCCTCGCGTAGCTCAGAAAGGAAACTCCAACGTCCTAGCACATTTTTCTTCTATTCGAGTTCTTACGGTATTAGGTCAAACCGTACGGTGCCTTGGGTTTCCTGGTTACTCCCTCTTCCCCCAACCCAGTGAGTGTGTCCCAGAGATCGGATTTGAAGGACTCCCACTTGTGCTTTTCGGTGAACAATTCACGTAGCGATCAGGAGAGAGCCCTAGTATTTTTGGGTGACCCCTTTTGGAAGTGGTTCGGAGATGTTCCCTCTCATCCATCCCGTGACTCATGCAATTGTGGTGTTGGATATCGGCTTCTTCCGGGAGAGAACGATAGCCCCTTCCTATGGTACCCGCTATGGTGTGTCTTCTCGGTGGTTTCCCTGTTGGCATGCTCCACACTATCAGGCCGATCCCGGTGAGTGAGATCCCCCAAAGTGAGAAAGTGGGTCACACTCGATAATCAGGCGGTAGAATGAGACAATATAAAAATATACGTGGGACTTGGGGATGGTATAAGAAACCGATGAGATTTAACTTCCAATACCTCGTTCGTTATTACCTAAAGTTTAATGAACGGTATAAAGGCGTGTGCATTCTAAAAATGTGGCGAATAGAAGTTGTACCGTTGACAAAGAGGAGTGCTCGGGGATGCAAAAGACTATATCAAAAACTAACTTATAACTTGCTTCTTGACCTGCCTCTCTGAAATGACGGGCAGAGGGGAGTCTTTAAATACACAATAATTCTTCAGTCTTCCACACATCTACTCAACACTCTCACGCCATTTCCACAAGTTATCACGCAATGTTCACTGCCCCGCTTTCCCCTCTTTTCTACCCCGCCCGGTCAATCATCAACCCCTCTTATCGCACCAATCACCGTTTGTCCGGCCATGGGGATTTCTCCGATCTTTCTAGCACCTTCTACACCCCGGAGTTGTCGGTGTTTGAATCCGGAGAGCGCCGGGGATTTACAACACCTCCCCTCACCGGTGCTCCCATCTCCGGATTCCCCGCAGGTGTATCTTCGGCCTCTAGGATTAATATTGATCGGTCAATGAGTCCTAATCCGAGATTGTGTTTGGTGAAGGCGGGCCCCGGCAGGGCTTTGGTGAAAATATCAGCCGTGTTTTCATTTGTCGGACAGTAGCTCAGTATAATCTTCCCTGTCTCCAGATGCTCACGTATGAAATGATACTGAATGTCAATATGCTTAGAGCGTGCATGGAACTCTGCGTTCTTTGCTAAGGCAAGTGCGCCTTGGTTGTCTATGAGAATGTGGGAGATCTCGGGAATGTGCTTTCTGGCACCAAGGTTGTACAGAAGTGCTTGAAGCCATATAGACTCCTTCGTGGCTTGGGTCAAAGCCATGTACTCAGCTTCGGTTGAGGACAGAGCGACGGTACTCTGCTTCTTGCTGTTCCAAGATATAGCGGCCCCGTTTAAGAGGAAAGTAAAACCCCCAATGGACTTCCGGTCATCCCCGGATCCCCAATCCGCGTCGGTGAACCCCCTTCCCATCTCTTGAATTCCAAAGTAGAGTCCGCAGTTCAATGATCCCGCCAGGTATCGGAAAATCCTTTTGACCGCAGTCCAGTGGATAGGATTTGGGTTCGTGCTGTATTGACTAACTTTGCTGACGGCGTAGGAGATATCTGGACGTGTACCGAGCATTGCGTACATAAGTGAACCTACGGCGGATTGGTATCTGCGCCTCTCGGTATCTGTCGCCTCTAAGGTAGGGCTGCTCTTTTCTAAGCGAATATGAGGGTCTGCTGGACTATTGACTGGGTTGCAGTCTTGCATTCCATGATCGTGCAGGATCTTATAAATATACTGTGTTTGTGATAGAAACAAAGTACGGCCACTCCGGTTGCGCTCAATCTCGAGTCCCAGGAAGGACTGTATTTCTCCGAGATCGGTCATCTCAAATTCTTGGTTCAGCTTGGTACGTATCCAATCTATTTGGTTTAAGGTTGGCGCCGCTAGCACAAGATCATCCACATAGAGGAGTAGGATAACTTGGCGATCGTAGTGGATAAATAGGCTGTGATCTGCATCACTTCGGCTAAACCCATTCGATAAAAAGAAGTTGTTAATCCGGCCATACCATGCCCGCGGGGATTGCTTCAATCCATAGATTGATTTTAGTAACCGGCAAGCCATCGGTTGCCTATACCCCGGGCTCCTGCTCGTCTCTGCTGGAATAGTAACTCCCTCTGGAAGTTCCATATACACAGTTTCTGCTAACTCACTATTCAGAAATGCGGTTTTGACATCCATGCCACAAACCTCCCAGTTACTTTCGCAGGTTAATGCCAGAAGAAGTCGGATTGTGGTAAACTTTGCTACAGGAGCGAAGGTTTCCTCGTAGTCGATCCCTTGCCTCTGTCCATACCCCTTCGCGACCAGTCTGGCCTTATAGCGCCCGTCTTGCTTTCTCTGAAATAACCAACGACACCCGATCGCGGTGCGATCTTTTGGCAGCTGCTCAACTACCCATGTGTTGTTCTTTGCCAAGGAGGCAAGCTCCGATTCCCAAGCGCGCCTCCATTCTGCCTTATTGTCGCTGCTAAGCGCTTTGGTTAAACTCTGTGGCTCTGATTCAACGACTTTAGCCATTAGCGCAACATTAGCCCATTGGTGAAAAATCTCTGCAGGCCCCCTATTTCTTTGTGACCTTCGTGGCTCTACCTTGGTTTCCCTCTCCTGTGCTTCTTCTCTGTTTCTAGCCGTCCCTATATCTCTTCGGATTGCTTCTGTTACTAATCGTGGTCGTAGGGTTATCGATTCCTGAATATCATTGACTGTAGTGTCTTCCAGAATGGCAGGCGGGGGGGTGATGCTCTCGAGGGGCTGAAATCGATCTGGCGAACGCTCTCGACTCGCTTGTTTTTCCCGTGGTGACTCTGACTCCCATTCAATTCCGGTCTTTTGGCGTTCGGCAATGGTTCCTTCGATTGGGTTCCGCCCTTCGTCGATAATTACATCCCGTGAAAGCAGCAATCTTTTGCTCTCTGGATCATATACTCGGTAAACCTTTGTCCCCGCATCCTCCTCATATCCGACCAAGATACCTTTTACTGACTTGGGATCCAGCTTTCTTCGCCTCTCCTTTGGTATGTGCACCCATGTTGTAGACCCCCAGATACGTAAGTGTCCGATACTCGGGGTCCTTCCTGTCCAGTGTTCTATCGGGGAGATACTCTTATGGCTTCCGGATGGTAGTCGATTGTGTATATGTGCGGCGGTAAGCACCGCGTGTCCCCAAAACTCCTTGCTGATTTTAGCGTCTTCTAATAGACAACGAGCACCTTCCATGATCGTACGGTTCATTCTTTCGGCAAGCCCATTTTGCGCTGGGCTATATGGAGGGCTAACAATGTGGTGTATACCATCTTCCTTTAGGTGTTGGAGAAACTGCTTGTTCAGGTATTCTCCACCCCCATCCGTTCGTAGTGCCTTAATTTCTTTCCCGCTGCTTTTTTCGGCTCTTGCCCGATATGCCTGGAATGCTGCTAATGCTCCATCTTTGGTAGGCAGGAGATATATACTAACCCTACCACTCATTTCGTCGGTGAATGTGATGAAGTACCGTTCACCATTTATACTGGTAGTCTGCATGGGTCCACATAGGTCGGAGTGAACAACACTCAAGAGTTCGGTAGGCTTCTCTCGTTCCTTTGTTTGCGCCTCTTTGTGCTGACGCCCCAAGGCACAAACCGGACATACCTTGCTAGTATCATCCCTTTCTTTCTTAACCCGCATATCTGTAACCTTTTCTGATATATACTGAACATTGTGGTTGTCTAGGGTTCGATGGCAAAGCCTTCGGTGCCATGTTTCCAACGTTGCCTCAGGGGATTGATTTGTTGCAAGGCCAAGGTTTGCTTGTGCTCGGGAACTCGGTTCAAATGACGGTAGTCTCTCGTCCTGTATTAGATGGTATAAACTTCCCTTTCGCAAACCAATCTCTATTTTCCTGCCTGCTTTACTGATATAGCATCTAGTGGCTTCAAATCCGACAGCATGTCCGGCGTCAACCATTCGAGCGACGGACATCAGACTAGCTTCGATTGTAGGAACATGCCAGACCTCTGTTAAACGAATTACTCCCGCTGTTGTCGCTATCTCAATATCCCCTATACCGTGGGCATTTATTTTCGTACCATCTGCGATTGTAATAGCTTGTTCTGTACTGACTGTTCGATAGGTTATAAATCGTGTCCGCTCCCTGGACAAATGTTGACTAGCACCCGAGTCGATAATCCACCCTGTCCCCACTAAGACAGCCTGGCTTTCCGCTAAAAAGGTAAACTCCTTTGCTCTTCTGCTTCCAGTACCTTCTCCTCCATCTTCATCTGACTTGCGTTTATAGCAATCCTTGCGCCAGTGGCCTCCTTTCCCACAATAGTGGCACTTTGTTCCCGGTGGAACATGGTTACTCTGTAGACTACCGCTGCGCCCTAGCCGCGCCTCACTTTGTGGCTGACTTGTTGAAAGAGGTTCCCGAAAGCGTATACGAGAGCCACCTCTTCCGCGACCATTATAGGTATGCCAGTTTCCTCCCCTTGCTCTTCCACCTCTTCCGAAGCCTGGTGATTTTTGTACTGTAAAGGCAGTTTGTGGTATCCGATTACTTCCTTGGTTCGTTTGGCATACCTGACTAATGTGCCGTCTCCCCGATTCTTGCAGTAACCTTCCGGCCATCATGTCGAAGGTAATAGTATCGGTACGAGATTGGAGGGCCATTACCAACGGCTCGTATGACTCAGGCAGGCTGAGTGTCAGGATGGTAACAAGCTCACCATCGTCCATCCCTTTTGCATCTGCTGTCAGGCCCCGTAGCTGATTGGCCAGTTCCCGGAACTGGTTTAAGTGTTGGGCCATATCGTCCGCTTCAGTCATCTTTAGCCCCCATAAACGTTGCATCAATATCATTCTCCCATTCATGCCAATCCCCTGATGTACCTCCTGCAGTGCTGCCCATGCCTCTCGTGTTGTTTTCGCATCCTGAATATAGGGGATCTGAGAGTCTTTAATGTTAAGTGTAATAATAGTGAACGCTTGGTCATCTTTGCTCGAACTGGGACTACCCTCTGGATCCTCAATCACTGCTAAGAGGCCTTTCTCTTTCAGGATCCTGATAATCCTAAAGCGCCATGCATGGTAGTTGCTTTGGCCCGTAGCCATGGAGCCATCTAGTTTTTCGATGGATTGTGTGAGTGAGGTCATGCTCACACCCGTATTTCCGCTTGTACAGCTGCTGGTAGCTTCGGTACCCGATGATGTTGCTCCACTTGCAGCAGACATTCTTGTATCAGTGAATCAGTTGGAAGATTGATATCGTAGTTATTGAACGCTCTCCGGGCTCATAACCTCTAAAAATGTGGCGAATAGAAGTTGTACCGTTGACAAAGAGGAGTGCTCGGGGATGCAAAAGACTATATCAAAAACTAACTTATAACTTGCTTCTTGACCTGCCTCTCTGAAATGACGGGCAGAGGGGAGTCTTTAAATACACAATAATTCTTCAGTCTTCCACACATCTACTCAACACTCTCACGCCATTTCCACAAGTTATCACGCAATGTTCACTGCCCCGCTTTCCCCTCTTTTCTACCCCGCCCGGTCAATCATCAACCCCTCTTATCGCACCAATCACCGTTTGTCCGGCCATGGGGATTTCTCCGATCTTTCTAGCACCTTCTACACCCCGGAGTTGTCGGTGTTTGAATCCGGAGAGCGCCGGGGATTTACAACATGCATATGGTAAAACACAAATAATATACTCAGATCCTTCAATGGATCGCCACAACTAGCTCCATCACCACTCAGGTGTCTCCAATATCCCCCGTACACTCCCTTAATGAAAAAGGAAAGACGTGTAGGGAATCTCCGTAAACGACGAAACTACTAAATAAATCCATCACGCAGGCCCGCGAATAATCTGCAAACCTCGTCAACCATCTCTCACATTCCTGTGGCTTCTATATATCGACTAAGTTACATCTCCCCACCAAGATTCATGAGAGACATAAGAAGCCTTTCCGCTAGGCTCCCCGAAACCCCTATACTCACGTTTGGAGTGGGGGTAATTCTTTGGATCGGTCAAACTCAACACCATACCCCTAAGCCATAAAATCTGTGGTAACAAGCGCCCAAGTGTGGGTGAGGTTGGGATATAGTTCACAATTGCCTTAAGAATACTTGGGCTATCATATGCCACTTTTCATCTATCTAGAAATATAAAAAAGCACTTTATATACAACTTATCCATGACATAGGTAATCCTATCGTTCGGGGAAGAGGGGAGAGGGGAGAGGGCAACGAGGTAAATCGGCGAAAAATAAAACAGGTGCATGCAAGAATTTGAAACCATAGTAAGGGGAAATTGAATAGGGCAGAGTGAAAACTGCAAGGGATAAACCGAACTCTCTTATAACATTAAAGCCGAGATATTTCTCACTGACCTGACCCTTCTGCACCCTGTAAGCAGGAACTCGTATCCTCACAGGGCTAGGTTGGATATGGAGTTTCAGGATGGTGTGGTAACGTATAAATGGACTGGCGTAACAGGGGATTTCCCATCGTTGAGGGATGATGTTCAAAGACGGCTTCGATGAGCGACGTGCTCGAAGAGGGGAAGGGGAGGGGATCTCTATCGGGTGGTGTCGCCTGGGCCTAAGGGCGTGACATGGGGGGCTACTTGGTGAAGCTTCAGAAGCTCAACGACCCCCTTATGGCCATTTCCTACTGCGCACATGAGTGGTGTTTGGCCCGCATGATTCGTATTGTCGGGGTTAACCCTTTCCGTCTCGAGTAGTATTTTCACTACTCCCTCATGTCCATCGTAGGCAGCACATAAGAGCGGTGTGTCGCCATCGTTATCTCGCCTATTGGGATTGACCTCTTGTCTCCCCAGGAGCATTTTCACCATATTCTCGTACCCATACTGAGCGGCTAGCAAGAGTGGTGTACTGCCGTGATGGTTTGGCTTGTCGGGGTTGATCACGACCAGAGCGAGTAGTATTTTTACAACTTTTTCGTGTCCATAGCGGGTGGCCTTGAGGAGCGCTGTTTCGCCGCGATTATCTAGCTTGTCGGGACTCACCTTGCCCCGCTCGAGTAGTACTTTCACAACCCCTTCATGCCCACGCTTAGCGGCACTCTGGAGTGGTGTTAGGCCGTAATTATCTAGCTTATCGGGGTCGACCTCACTCCGCTCGAGTAGTACTTTCACTACTCCTTCATGCCCACGCTGAGCGGCACTCTGGAGCGGTGTTAGGCCGTCATTATCTGGCCTGTCGGGGTTGACCTCGCCCCGCTCGAGTAGTACCTTCGCAACTCCTTCATGCCCACACAGAGCAGCAATCCGGAGTGGTGTTCGGCCGTAATTATCTCGCCTATCGGAGTCGACCTCCCCCCGGTCGAGTAGTACCCCCACTACTCCTTCATGCCCACCCCAAGCGGCGACCTGGAGTGGTGTTAGGCCGGTGTTACCTAGCCTGTCGGGGTTGACCCCGCCTCGCTCGAGTAGCACTGTCACAACTCTTTCATACCCACCGCTAGAGGCATGCAAGAGTGGTGTGTCGCCGTAATTATCTGGCCTGTCGGGGTTGACCTCGCCCCGCTCGAGTAACACTTTCACTACTCCTTCATACCCACCCCTAGCTGCATGCGAGAGTGGTGTGCCGCCGCAACGGCCTACCCTGTCGGGGTTGACTTGCCCTCGCTCGAGTAACACTTTCACTATTCCTTCATGCCCACGCCAGGCCGCCTGCGTGAGCGGTGTGTTGCCGTAATTATCTGCCTTGTCGGGGTTGATTTCTGCCTGCTGGAGCAGTATTTTCACCACTCCCTCATGTCCTCCCACAGCAGCCCATGCAAGCGGAGTGTGCCCCCAAAAATCCCCTTTGTTGATATCATAACCTTCCATCCCTATCAAAGCAATTACTCCCGCCGCAATTCCGAAGAACGATGCGTAGTGTAATCCAGTGAATTGGAAACCCATACCCGGCCTCCAGTCATCCAAATACCTTACTTGTGCTAGAAGTGGTATGGCAGATATGTGGCTATCATAATCCTGCAAACGCTCCAGCGCAAGTGATCTTGCGTGGTTCGAGAAGTCCCTTCTCGCATGGGCCCCCCAGTACAAGGAACAATATTCTAGAAAGGGTGTGTCTAGGATGAAGGGAGAAGGATGGGTAAAAAGGGCCTTGACCTTTTCGGAATTTAGATAAGTCAAGCAGATCTCTGCCATAATGGAGTGGTGTCTTCCGAAAATACCCGGATGGACGCAAAGATACTCTTTGAGAGTAAAATGAATGAGTCGCACAGTTGATGCCTCTTTATCTACGGTAATAAGTCCTTGACAGCAGCTCAGTAATGTCGATATCGAGGGGAGGTTCTGGGGATTGAAATCCGCGGAACCAAGCTCGACTGCGAGGGCGTAGCAAAGTTCGTCTACCTTCAACGGCCGTTCCGCATGACTAATCCACATCAAAGCTCCCATCCCGAGTGTGGATTTATCGCCATCCTGCATTTTTATCCGTTCGATTGTCGCATCGTAAGCATCTCCCAACCCTAACCCATCTGTTATTTTGCTGAGCCGTTCCCGTCTCCGATGGACCGTTGATTCTTGCAAGATTGATTCAATATTCAGGGAAGCGAGTAGAAATCTAAGTACATCTATTAGCCAATAATGTGGAATGGGATTTTGAGCGCCATTGGCACCCTCTACGCACATTTCGGATGTATTTTCGGGAATCTTCTTGAGAATATCTGCCTCTAGGCTCTCGTCCATAGCATCCGGCGTTTCGTCGTGGCTCAATCTAAAACGAAGGTAACTGACGATATCGGTTCTGGTAGGACCTACAGCCACACTTGCCACTCGTCCAGCCAGGCGATTTGCAACTTCAGCCCGGATATGGGGCCTCCCGGTCACAAATACTCGAGCGCTCGGGGACTTGTCCAGGATTTCCTTCAACGAATCAAAAAGCCTAAATCGCTGCGCAGTCGTACATTCGTCAAGGGCGTCAATGCACATATATGTACGCTGTGAAGACGTGATGAGTTGCAGCATCTTCACGATACCAACAAGTTGCGGTCTGCGCCCACTAACGGATTCTTTCTGCTCCTGTAAGGTCTGCCATATTTCCTCCGGAATCCTTCCCGTTCCGCTAAGCATCTGCTTTAGCAAGGAGCCGAGCACATTGGTTGCAGACTGCTCGTTTCGCGCGGCGAAGTCGAGGTAAAAGCACGTGACGGGCGCGTTTTGTGGTCTAGTCCGATCGCACAGGGTGTCCACCACTAGCGAACTGCGATTGCGGCTTGTTAGTACGAGTTCACTTGTACCTCCAGTGAATAGCCCTTGTTACCTCATGAATGTCTTGCCGGCACCCGGATCCCCATAGCAAAACAGAACTCCTTTATCTCCCTCGCCTTCCCCACCCAACCCGCACCATCTTCCAAATCCCTCGGATCGTATGAGCCATTCCCCAACATCCTTCACACGGCGCTCTTGAATGTCTGAATGGCGCAAGCCTGGATCCAGGGATGATAACCAGGTTAGGAGTTGAGACCGATCATCGGAAATAGTAAGGCTATTCTGCACATTAATAGAGTTTGTAGTATTGAAGCAGTTGGCATTATCCTTGATAGTATGTCGGGACATCTTCGACTGTTTGTTGTTTACTCCGTTGAGAATGAGGAGCTGTTGAGTGTCGTTAGTTGGTGATATTCCTGGAGGCGGAAAAGTGTGAGGCCTTGTTAAACGAAAGCGGGGGTGTGCCGGTGTCACACCAACTTAGCATGTTTGTGCACAGCCACTATACAGTCCACGGGGGTCGTAATTACAAGAAGGAGGGTAGGTAGCCAGCGTTGCAACAGATTTACCCCTACTCAACCCCACATCGCTGGTTCATCACTGCTAAAACTCTCACTACATTAATACCGGTACCGTAGTCTAGACTCTTGACCTCTGATTTCTTCTCCGGCCTAGGCAGGAGCATGCGCCACTTATTTACTTCTATCGCTTTTATTATTGTTTTTATATCTATATTGTTATTATCATTTCATATTGTCTTGTCGAGGTGCTGGGTATCTACCCACGGGCGCGTAATTAAGACCCCCGCGGATACGCCTCCAGGAAAGTACGGTAGGGGACAAAATTAATAATAATATTGTTCTCGTGGCTACTAATGGATGGGCGTTGTAGGCCGAGGCGTCCTGCACGATTAGCCTAAAGAGAGAGACAAGAAAATGTCGCCATGAGGATCATTTCTCATCTCTAGAAAGGTTAAGTCTACAGTAACTCATTAGGGCCTGTTTATCTAACCGTCTATTTCTAAACGGTTGGGTTGCAACCAGCATCATTATCCGATAGACGGTGTGGGGTAGGGTCATATCATGGGGTAGTTAGACGGTCACACTTGGTGTTGAGTCCGATTGTGACTCACCCACTTAGTAGATAGCTTGGCGTGCAGAATTTTCTGTATATAGCCTCTTCAACCTTCTGTAACTAGACAAGCGGGCACAACACACAAGTCAAGCACACCATAGTCACCATAGTCTTTTCACCACCCACCTTTTCGCCACTGGCCAATAATATCGATTTGCCACGCTCGCGATAGTTTACAAAGTCTTTAGCTTCGTTCCCGGTGGTGTTGCTTTGCCTTCGGGCGCTCGGTGTTGTTTCTTTTTGGTGGCTCACCTGGCCCTCGCTACAGGTGAACTTACGGTTTCGCTTCGGTTGTTTGCCTAGCCTCCGGCTGGTGAATACCAACCCCCTTCTCCTCCTTTGGTGGCTCGCCTGGCCTTGACTACAGGTGAAATTTTTCAGGATGGGTGACTCTGTTGCCCCCCGTGTTCCCCCTCATTCCCCCTCCCCTGCCCCGGGCACTCAAATTGTCCCGGGTAGGATGCCCACTTCTGATGGCCGTGGTCTTATCCCGGCTGTCAAACTATCATAAGCCGCGCCGGGTGGGGCCTACCAAGGTCTCCACTTTGAGCATGTTTCGGGATGTCAGAATGAATCCCTTTTCTTTACTTCTGAGGTTCGTGCTATTGTTGCTCACCTCGACCTCCGCTCGTTCGACTCCGTCGAGACTGTTTGCACTGGTATCATGGTTGCTCGCGGCTGTTGCATTACTGGTGACACCTCCTCTGCGCGTTGCCACGTCGACCGCACCACTTCTTTGGGTTTTTACACCGGTTTTCCCACCCCTGAGGGCTCCTCCCAGTCCTTCGCCCCGTCCAGCTCCCGTGTGGTGAGCTCGGATTTTTATTCGACTATGGCGTCTGATCCCATGGTCCCCTCTGCATCCTGGCCGTCCATTGATGAGGACCGATCCCAGGACCCCCTGTACGTTCCTTCTGTGGTCGAGGTTGACGATAGCCAACGGCGTCT
>Ga0307513_10001412_pt1 | contig 34517 bp, 36 predicted proteins | sample 15_EM_MG_FD_202174 | JGI IMG/M metagenome (GOLD analysis project Ga0307513, IMG submission 202174) | Populus trichocarpa ectomycorrhiza microbial communities from riparian zone in the Pacific Northwest, United States - 15_EM | ecosystem: Host-associated > Plants > Roots > Unclassified | place... | reverse complement strand
ATGGAAAACGTTACCCTACACGGGATCAAATCCAACGCCTGTCCTAAATGTGAGGTGCCTCCAGAAGAATTAGGAAGCCGAGCCGGCCACCATCGTGCTAGAGATTACGCAAGATACGAACGCTACGGACGCGAAAACCCGTCCCTAGATTCCGAGACCCACGACGCTGCTCACGCTCGCTACACGAATGAAACTCATGGTATCAAGAGGGGACAAAACGTTTTTCAAGGACTCGTGAGAGTTTCGACGCCTGCCCTGCCCAAGCCGGATATGCTCCATACAATATATCTAGGACTCTTCAAGCATATGATGGACTGGATTCAGGGATTTCTCAAAAAACATGCGCGACAGCAGGCCTTCGACGACCCCTGGAAAGCTTTGCCCCCTTACCCGGGATTCTTTGTCCCCAAAAAGGCCTACAGGGAGGTTACGCAGTGGCAAGGAAAAGAGATGAGGAATCTCGGGGGTTGTTTGTTGGGAGTGCTCGCTGTGGCGTTGAGACAGCCTGATAGTACGCAGGTGCAACCCTTCAGACGTCCGCTCACCTGTGTCAGGTCACTGCTTGACTTCACCATGATGGCTCAATACCGAAGTCACACACCCGAGACTATAACTTATATGGAAGAATATGCGACGCAGTTCCAGGAGACGAAGGACATCTTCTTGGAGTTTCGCATCTCCAAACGGACGAAAGAGAAGGCTGATGAGTTGTGCAAGGAGCTGCGTCGTCATAGAGCCCAGATGAGGGAGCGAGTGCCCCCATCCCAACGGCGCCGGATCCGTGACGACGATCATGAAGCAGAGAACGACCAAGTATGGAATTGATTCATTCCAAATCTAATTTCAACTTTGGTAAGATGCATCTAATAAGTCACTTTCGCGATCACATCTACATGTTCGGCAATATTCCCATGTATTGTACCGAGTATGGAGAGATCGCACATAAGGAGCAAATCAAGGATGGATGGCGACGCTGAAATAAAATCGCCGCAGCACGACAGATACTAAGCAGCTACGGTCGACAACATGCGATCCGCATGAGAATTTTGAACTTGGAATTCCTTTAACGTGCAGGAGCTGATTTACTAACTGAGGTAGTAGAACATTTAGAGAAGACCAGGCCCGTGCCAACCCCACCAGCCCATCGGAGGATTCTGAAGGGACGTCGTGATAATATCCACGACGTTGTTGATTTTGGCAGAGCATGCGATATATCCCCGGAGACGATTTGTCGGGAATTGATAAGATATAGGGGACTGAGCCTGCCTCCTGAGCACCGACTGCCGGAAAATCCGGCAATACTTCGAGGTTTGCCGGTGGAACTACTGACGCAACTGGAGATCCCGGTTCTTGCGTTCCAGGAGTCAGGTGTTTACGACATACACAGGGCCCGATGCACGGGTGCTCGACTCTTCCGTAACCAGACCCGTCGGAACGATTGCGTTTGGATACAGGCTGGTGGGGAGAATATGTATAGTGCGCTCAGGGGTCGTCTCCCGGCAAGGCTCATAGCTCTATTCAAAATCCGGTCGGGCTATATGCAGCAGGATACGGTCTATCGCCTCGCCGGGGTTCAATTCATGAGCCTGGTAGACTCCGGACGAGCGTCGGACCTACACGGTCTGGTAACCGTGCAGCTCAGAGACCTTACCCGAGAGGTCAGAATTGTGGATCTCGGGGCAATCATAGGCTTGGCGCATCTGATACCGGAGACAGAGCGGCGCTGGCTTGTCAACAGTTGGATCGATTTACTCATGTTTAACGAGATCTATTCGGATCACAGAGGGGCTTGTATAATAAAATAAACTCGGGGAGCGACGCAGCCTAGATGAGGGCTAGTACATCGCTCCCCGATGGAGATGTAGCGTCACGATCACGACTAGACGATAAACGTGTATACTAGACAAGTATATAGTAGAGATATAGACATAGAGGAATAGCAACATCTAGAAACAAACAAATTATGCACGATAGTAGTAGTAGTAGGAGGCACACCGGCAGGAATGACTAGGGTGATATCGGCGGCAAGTTGTTATGAGCACGCCCGGAAGCAGAAGGAAAAGCGGGTACCTTGGGGAGGCGTCTGTTAGGCGCACGGACTCCCCGTAAGGATTTACAGGGCAAAGTTACCCTACCTTGGCGCATACAAACTTCGAAGGAAAAGGATAACACCCCCCTCCAGCCCCGGCGTTGGGACGGCGCGTCACCACTGGCCGCCTGGGTAGTTGCGTCCCAACACCAAATACGGCTATCAATGGAACACATCCTATAACACCGTATACGTCGCGGCCGTCAGACCGACCGGATCCTGTTCGCAGGATATCTGAAGGGAGACCTTCGGGCACCTTATGCAGGTGGAAGCAGGTGAATCGGACGACGGCGCATAAGGTTACAGACACTTGAAGACAGGCAGTCGGGAGAGTGGGTCGAATGTAACCGGACGTTTCGCACGAAGGTTTGTCCACTGGTACCTACAAAGTCGTGTAGAGTACGAAGGCGGTAACTATGCCCAGTAAGTGGATCGGGTGAATCCACAGAGGACAAATTGGTAAAAGATGGAGTCCGAGGAAAAAGGCCTATAGGTACGATCCCGAGGACAAGTCGTGTAATGGGGGAAGACAAGAAGACGAGATGCAGTTGGATACCGAATTCTCGACGGAACCAACCAAAGAAGAATGGCCATCTTCTGTCCAGCGAGTTAGACTACCTTCGACGAGCACGAGGGCAAGATAATTTGTAACCATTCTTGTCAACGGATAAACGGATGAGCTGACACCTGACGTGGCCTCGACACCATCAGGAATAATGGAGCGCAGACCGATAAGTTGGCTATGGGAGCAACAGGTGTGGGAGAAGAGTTTCAGGGTCTACGAGTGTTCGCACTCAGGTGCTGTTCGCAGAGTTGCGAGCAAGGTACGTAGTTAGAATAGAGTTAGCAGGTATACCGCGCTTGCTCAGACGCGGAATATAAATATCGAAGCATCTTCGCGGCTATTAGACACAACAAGGACGGAGAAGAGATCTTATCCCTATAATGAGTTATTCTACACTTTTATATCGTTACCAATACTTCGACGATCTATCTGGAAGCAAACCATTATATCTAGCCTATATTACTCGTGTCTTCTTAACGAGTTCTCCGATATAATCACGATCAAGGTCCTAGCTGTCGGAATACCTCACGGCGAAGCTACGACCTAACAGTATATAGATACTTCTCATCGTTACCGAGACGAATGTTTGGCAGAGACACTTATACTCCCAAAACCGAAAACCTCTTTGAACCAAGACCATTGAGGACTACCTCAATATCACAAGTCTGGTTCCCGACCTTTATAAGGGAACTAGGAACACGAAAACCCTCACACGAAACTTACACATTCTGGACAAATCCAGAAAACACCATCACCAGGCAAGACCTAGAAGCCTTATACCAACATTGGGAAGGCCAAGGTTTCGGTTACTACGAACCAGAGAAGGAAATTGGTCAGGTCTGGTACGTCGGGTACTATAGCGACGGAAGACGCTCAAGTCCCGAATTTGAAATACCCGCAGTCTGGGGAGGAAACAAAAGATAAGTTTTCCTTATAGAAGTCAAAGAAATGTCTTCTGACCCCAAAGCTCCTGAAGGCATGGAGTGGCAAGGAGGAGAACGGCCGGGAGGAGGTGAAGGAAGCGAAGGAGGGGATGAGCTCTCCTCCGTTCAAGCTCCAAGCGTGGAAACCACCGTCACCCACCTCGTCTCATCGCATTCGGCGGATCGGACACCCCGGTCCCCTGTTGGCTTAGGCTTTCTAGAGAAATACGGAAAGGGACGACGCCCCGGAAGTCGCCGAACGCCTGAACCCACAGGCGAACCCCTCATGGCCGTTCGGATCCACAGATTAGAGCAGATCCTCGGCCGATTTGACCCAACGCTGACCGTCAGCCAAGATAGAGAACATCTGGCATTTGGTTCCCTCCCGACCAACATATTGTTAATGGCCCAAGAACTGGTCACGGTAAAAAACAAGTTAAAATCCGGTGTCCAGATAGTTGGTCGAGAGCTCGCCCGAGTAGACGAACAAGTCCGCCTGTTGGACTTGGAATCTCAAAAGGTCCAGGAAAGCTGCGCCACTCAAGTCGCCGAGCGGCTTGGTGAAACAGATGAGCGACAGACCAGACATGAGGCTGTCACCTCTCATCTCCACGAAGCAGTGCAAGGAACTGGCGAACAATCCATGCACCGCACCTACTCCTCGATCAGGAGATTGTTCGGATAAACGAACAACACGAACGGGAGCTGGCAAATCACATGATGAGTATTAATCTTGTGAGAGACGAGCTACGTAACCAACAGGAGTCTAGAGAAGCCCAAGATGGTGAGATTGCGGTGCTTAAGGCTCTGGTGGAACAATTAATGGGACAAGTCAAGGGAAAGGGGAAGGTGTCAGATCGGACACCGGAGGCGTCAGGGGCAGGTGGAGGACGACCACCACCACCACCACGACACGGAGCAGCAGGAGCTCCAGGTGGAGGCGGGGGAGGAGACCCCGATGATGATGGAGAAGGATCTGGAAGGAAGCCAGATGAAAGAAGGAACGGAAGACGGGACAAGAGACCCGCACCCCAGCCAGAAGAAAACGACCATGACGCCGAAAACGACGAACAGTTTAACCTGTTCTCATGGGTCATGGCCAACGCCCTGGGACAACGAACAAGAGTCCCAGCGGAACCCCCTGCCATGTTTCGAAACGAGAAGCACCAAGATATACGCATGTGGCTATTGACAGGCAGGGATTATTTTGGTCGAAACAGCTGGCTGTGGGAGGACGAGGCACAACAAATCCGATAGGCCATAAGCCGAATGCACGGGAAAGAAGTCGGGCCGCTTGCGTTAACCTACCAACGACAAATGACCGGGGAAATAGGTTATACGAGACAAGAAGGATACGAGTTCTGGCATGTTGTCGCAGAACAAGTCCTGCGACGCTTCGGACCCACCCATGAAGCGGAATAATCCCTACGAGAAATGGGATTAGTCAAATATCACGGTGATGTCGCCAAATTCTTGATGGAAATGGAAAATCTCAATATCCATGCGAGGGTCACCTGTATAGCCTGGAGAAAAATGATTGAAGACCAACTTCCCATTGAGGGATTGCGAAGGCTCTCACATCGAGAATATGTCGACGATGGGGAATCGTTAGAAGCAGTCAGGACTGTAACCCGAGCGGAAGAAGATTTCAAAGAACGACAAGATCTTCCAGGGGGCGGTCCCTCCGGCACAACACGAGGCGATAAGCGGAAATTCGAGGATTCGAACCGAACGGTTGCCGCAAAGCGTGTAAAAAGGCAGTACACGGCGAAGGAACAGGCGGACTATCAGAAGAAAAAGGCTTGGGAAAGGAAGGTGAAGAAAGAAGGGTCGGTGGCACCGAAGGGGGAGGTCAGACATACGGTGTGGTCTGAAGCACACCAGGGTGTGGATCAAAAGGTTGTCGACAAACGGAAATCTGACAACGAATGCACACGATACGGAATGAAAAACCATACTTGGAAATACTGGCGAAAACCGATACATGTATCAGCTGTATAACGTGGGCAATCAAAGCCCAAACGACAGTCCGCAATCGCGCCAAAACGACGCCCCCAGGTAGCCACTGTTGCCGTTGATGGCAAGGGAGAAAGCTCGAAGCGAGCGGTGCAAAGGCCCCCGGCTTAGGCCTTTGACGATGACGACATTTTATAAAAAGTCATCCAGGTACCGACAACGACGGTGATCGGGTAGTGAGGTTGCCGCCTCGAATGCAAAGACCTGCGGCGTAGTCGGTGACGAGATCTCACCGGAAGGCTAAAAGACCAAAGGATCGCGGTTGCCTATTTACGTCCAAAATTGGGTAGTCCGTGCTCACCACGGGTGCCATAAAAAACTACAAGAGAAGAAGGCGGTCGACGATACTAAAAGGGAAAAAGAAGATTACCATTTGCTAGAACGGAACTTGAGTTGCACGACACGCGTGAGGAGGGTCGAAATCCAAGGCAACCTGACTTTCTCACCGAGTAAAAAAGGCGGGCAAATAGAAGCTGGGGGCGCCTCTATTGGGCACAAGGTTCATGCCCGACGAATGGTGTCTGAGGGGGTCGCGCGCGTACAACCAAACTCGAAGGCGGAGGTACGGTGGATTCGTCGCAGGGGACAGTCTCATATGAGGGCTAAGTCGACGATAAAGGACCGCGCATCCTAGACGCTAACTCGAGAGGTACTCTAGTGAACCACCACTCCTGTGATATGGGAACTCCTTGGCAGGAGGTAAAGACCGCTAGTAGTGGGCTGCCCGATATCAAAATAATAGACACTTGTTGTAAAAGGTTTGTCTGAGGAGGCTTTAAGAGCCGAAACTGCGCAGGCTCGGTAACAAACCCCCACACTACTGGTAACTGCGACGATGAAAAGATTTCATCAGGAACAGAGCGAAAGCTCTAGACCCGTTAAAAAACCTAAGCATTATGCCTGGCATGAGGGGAAGGCATTTATTGAAATCAAAGGACGAAGACATGTGATAAACGTCCTCCTAGATTCTGGTTCAAACATCTTTCTGATGAACCAGGATACCGCACAACGGCTCGGAATCCCGACCGAGGCTAGCGACTTACCATTGAAAATCACCACGTTCGACGGCGAAACCGCGCCTACTGGAGGAACATTCTATACCCATCCTATTCTCTTGGAAATCGGTGCCAACGGCCACCGAAGTATGATATCCTGCGAAATTGCGAATGGAGAACGGTATGACTTGATCATACCCTTTGGGTGGTGGCATGATGAGCACCCCCTTGAAAATATTGCGAACCCGGGAAAATGGGCCTTTAAAGAAGCAAAGTGCCACCTTCATATAGAAGATGAAGCGGTGGCGGATATGTTTGAATGGGATAAAACTTTGGCTTACGATGAAGAAGCACAGTATGTGGGACGGATAGAACGAGAAGAAGAAGGGGGAGTACAATTGGAGACGCTGCCAAAACCATATTGGCAGTATAAGGAGCTTTTTGAAGAGAAAAAAGCCAAAATGCTGGCGCATCGAAGGACCTTCGACCACGCCATCAACCTTAAAGAAGGGGCCGAACCCCCATGGGGTCCGATCTATCGAATGTTGGCACACCAGTTAAATGAGCTGGATAAGTACCTCAAGCAAATGATGGCTGAGGGAAAAATAGCTGACAGCAAATCCCCTTACCGAGCTCCAATCCTCTTCCTTCCGAAACCTGATGGAAGTCAACGGTTGTGTGTAAATTATAGGAACGTCCACAAATTAACGATCCTGAATAAATACGCCCTACCACTGATGGATGAGCTCCGAGACCTCGTTGCGGGAGCAAAAGTGTTTACGAAACTCGACCTAAAAGATGGATATCATCTTATTCGAATGATGAAAGGCGATGAACACAAGACTGCCTTTGGTACACGATATGGACAGTACGAATACAAGGTCATGCCTTTTGGGCTCATTAACGCTCCCGCTACCTTTCAGACAATGATGAACAAAATCCTAAGGGAATTCTTGGACCACGGAGTAGTCGTCTATCCAAACGATATCCTAATATACTCTAAAAATATGGACGACCACATTAAGCTAGTCCAAAAGTCCTAGACCGACTCGAACAGCACGACTTGGCAGTCTCACTGAAACAGTCGGTGTTCCACCAAGATGAGGTCGAATTCTTAGGATACATTGTCAGGACGAGCGGGGTCACCATGAGTGATAGGAAAGTGAAAAGCGTTCAAGATTGGGCACACCCAAGGTCGGTTAAAGAAGTTCAGATCTTCATTGGATTCGCAAATTTTTATGGTCGATTCATTAAAGATTTTTCAAAAGTTTGCAAGCCAATAACCGAAATGTTAAAAGGAAACCCAAAGGATTTTCACTGGGGAAGAGAGCAGGAAGAGGCGTTTGCGGAGTTGAAAAAGAGGTTTACAACGGCACCAATTGTATCGCATTTTTACCCTGGGATGAAAACTGTGGTTGAAACGGACGCAAGCGACTTTGCGCTTGGATGCGTATTGTCTCAGTACCAAGGGAGACGGCTTCACCCAGTGGCCGTTCATTCCCGAAAATTGAACAGTGTGGAAAGGAATTACGAGATACATGACAAGGAATTACTCGCAATAATGGAAGGGTTCAAGGAATGGAAAAGGTACCTCTGGGGGGAAGAAGAACGCGTGACGGTATACACCGACCACCAAAACCTACAGTCCTTTTTGACCAAAAAAGTCTGGAACCAGCGACTGATTCGATGGGCACAGGAGTTGACGAACTACAATTTCAAAATAGTTTATCGACCGGGGAACAGGGGCGGGAAACCCGACGCGTTAAGTAGATGGCCGGAGTACCGTCCTGAGGAGGGAGCGCGTCACAGGGAACAATCGATTTTGAAATCGGAACCTTTTGAAATTTCCGTAATTCATCAAAAACGGAACTCAGAGATAGCCCTCGTTCCAGAAAAACGCGAACCCACAAGCCTCTGGATAATGAAACTTTCCGACAAGGCTATAATCCCGACGAAAGGATCACGGTTTGCGGCTGGTCATGACATCTACGCCCTGACAGACGGCCTGGTACCAGCAAAAGGACAGACAATGGTTGAAATGGGTATTGCGATAGGATTGCCGGAAGGAACCTACGGAAGGCTAGCCGCAAGAGGTGGTATGGCTAGCAAGATCGGAATAGCAGTGGGCGGTGGTGTAATAGAGACGGATTACACCGGGGAAATCAAGGTCATACTTCGAAATCATGGCGAGGCGGACTGCGTATTCAAAGCAGGAGATCGCAGAGCACAACTCATAGTTGAGAAAGTTGCCAATACCGACGCCATGGAAGTAGACGATTTAGGAATAACCGAGCGAGGAAAAATGGGGTTCGGGTCCAGTGACGTGAACCCCAAGCGATTCATCGCGGCCAAAGAAGAAAAAAGCCAAAATATGTTTCCTCCGCGCGGACAGAAGAAAAAACGAATTCTTTAGCGCAGCTGATATCGGCTATCACCATCGGTTAATGAAAGAAAAAGAAATGTTATCAAGCATTTACGTCAATGCAGCCCTAACGCGAACAATCAACGAGTCATTTCTGGACAAAATTAGAGTGGCTGGCAAAGAGGATGAGAAGTGGCAGGACCAAGGCCGTGAACTGGTTAGGTTATGTTAGGTGGTAGCTTCGGCGTGAGGTATTCCGACAGATAGGACCTTGATCGTGATTATATCGGAGAACTCGTTAAGAAGACACGAGTAATATAGGCTAGATATAATGGTTTACTTCGATATAGATCCTCGAAGTATTGGTAACGATATAAAAGTGTAGAATAACTTATTATATTGATAAGATCTCTTCTCCGTGCTTGTTGTGTCTAATACCCGCGAAGATGCTTCGATATTTATATTCCGCGTCTGACCAATCGCGGTATACATGCTAACTCTATACTAACTAAGTACCTTGCCGGTAATTCTGCGAACAGCACCTGAGTGCGAACACTCGTAGACCCAGAAAACTCTCTCCCACACTTCTTGCTCCCATAGCCAACTTATCGGTCTGCGCTTCCATTATTCCTGATGGTGTGGAGACCACCTCAGGTGTCAGCTCATCCGTTTATCCGTTGACAACAGTGGTTACGAATTATCTTGCCCTCGTGCTCGTCGAAGGTAGTCTAACTCGCTGGACAGAAGATGGCCATTCTTCTTTGGTTGGTTCCGTCGCGAATTCGGTATGCAACTGCATCTCATATTCTTGTCTTCCGGCATTACACCACTTGTCCTCAGGATCGTACCTATAGGCATTTTCCCTCGGACTCCATCTTTTACCAACTTGTCCTCTGTGGATTCACCCGATCCACTTACTGGGCATAGTTACAGCGTTCATACTTTACACGACTTTGTAGGTACGAGGGGACTAACCTTCGTGCGAAACGTCCTGTTACCTTCGACCCACTCTTCCGACTGCCTGTCTTCAAGTGTCTGTAACCTTATGCGCCGTCGCCCGATTCACCTGCTTCCACTTGCATAAGGTGCCCGAAGGTCTCCCCTCATATATCCTGCGAACAGGATCCGGTCGGACGGACAGCCGCGACGTATACGGTGTTATAAGATGTGTTCCATTGATAGTGGTCTTTGGTGTTGGGACGCAACTACCCAGGCGGCCAGTAATGACGCGCCGTCCCAACGGCGGGGCTGGAGGGGGGTGGTATCTTCTTCCTTCGAGGTTCGTATGCACCAAGGTAGGGTAGCTTTGCCCTGTAACTCCTTACGGGGAGTCCGTGCGCCTAACAGGAGGTCCCCTCTTCGCAGTGTTCGTCCCGAATACTCTATGTCTATTATACAATCTTTTCATCTTATTTCGAGCTCTACATAGTAGCGGTAAAAACCATTGGCGCTTGCTTATCCACCCATGAAAAACCTTTCTTATGTCACTCGACCTCTCCTGGGCCCGGCATCCCTGGGTTTTCTCTATGAAATCTTTCCACCTCTTCCTGCGCGTTCCTCATACCTGCGGGGGGTTCCGACGTATTTCCATCCTCCGCGCAGCCTTTCCATTTCACAAAGTACCGAAGCTCTTTCATCGGTTTATTCCTTCCTCGAACCTTTCGCGTGTAGAAAATGATCTCACTCTTGACGATCCTTTCTACCTCCCATTCTAAATCTCCCTCGATCTCTTCGTGGTCTCGCGGAGGTTGTTCGCGAGTTGGTCGATGCGAGGCCCGGTAGGGTTCCAAAAGTGAAACCTGAAACCCGGGATGAATTTTCCACCTAGGCGATATTTCTAGCTTGTATGCTCGCCTTCCTTTCTTCTCTAAGACTTTGAACGGGCCATACAGCTTTGGACTCAACTTCTTCGATGGTCGTTTGGTACGTATGTTTTTCACATTCAACATTACCAAGTCGCCGACCTTGATGTTGGGTTGTGCTGTCGCCTTGCGGTCATAATATTTCTTCATCGATTCCCGTGTGTTCTCTAGGGTTTGTTTCGCCTGTCGATGTAGGTCCTGCATCCAGTGAGCATACAATGTCGCACCGGGGTTATGAGCTTCTCTCTCTTTCATCCACTCTGTCTGTGGGTGAAAACCGTAGTTGGCGAAGAAGGGGGTCAATTTGTGTGCATTGGTAGCCGAGTTGTTGTAGGCATGTTCAGCTAACGGCAATAGTTGGTACCAGTCGTTCTGATCGTAGTTGACAAATATTCTTAAGTACACTTCCTGCACTTGGTTGGTCCTTTCCGTTTGTCCATCAGTCTGAGGGTGGTACGCCATTGACATGCGCCTTTTAACTCCTAGCATTTTGCACAATGATTCCCAGAATTCGCCGGAAAACTTCGCGTCCATGTCCGATATGATTTCTGTCCGTGTTTCCAAACTTCCCGAAGGAAGGTATCCGCAACATCTTTTGCGGTCGCGTTCTCGTGCAGGCCGATAAAATGAGCCATCTTGGTGAACCGGTCTACTACTACCATGATCTGAGTCTTACCCTGCGATTCCGGTAAGTGGGTGATAAAGTCCGTTGATATGGAGGACCCGGCGGCATAAGGTACTTCTAAAGGTTGAAGTAACCCATACTTGGCATGCCGTGGGGATTTACTGTGTTGACATTTGTCGCAGGATCATACATAGTCTCTGATCCAATCTGCGAGTTTTTCCCAGTAAAAGTCCCTCGTTACTATCTCCATCGTTTTCTCCTGTCCGAAGTGTCCTGCTACTAATGAGTCGTGACAGCCTTGGGCTATCTCGGTTTGAAGGGCTTCGTCCTCAGGGATGTACAACCGATTTTTGTTATATAGTAACCCGTCCTTTTCTATCCAGTCGTCTGGTATCTTTTTCCCACTTTCTCTTAACCTAACCAGTTCACGGCCTCGGTCTTGCCACTTCTCATCCTCTTTGCCAGCCACTCTAATTTTGTCCAGAAATGAAGCGTTCATTGTTCGCGTCAGGGCTGCATTGACGTGAACGCTTGATAACATTTCTTTTTCTTTCATTAGCCGAGGGTGATAGGCGATATCAGCTGCGCTAAAGAATTTGTTTTTGCTTCTGTCCACGTGGAGGAAACATATTTTGGTTGTTTCTTCTTTGGCCGTGATGAATCGCTTGAGGTTCACGTCACTAGAACCGAACCCCATTTTTCCTCGCTCGGTTATTCCTAAATCGTCTACTTCCATGGCGTCGGCATTGGCCACTTTCTCAACTCTGAGTTGTGCTATCCGATCTCCTGCTTTAAATACGCAGTCCACCTCGCCATGATTTCGAAGTATGACCTTGACTTCCCCGGTGTAATCTGTATCTATTACACAACCACCCACTGCTATTCCCATCTTGCTAGCCATACCACTTCTTGCGGCTAGCCTTCCGTAGGTTTCTTCCGGCAATCCTATCGCAATACCCGTCTCAACCATTGTCTGTCCTTTTGCTGGTACCAGGCCGTCTGTCAGGGCGTAGATGTCATGACCAGCCGCAAACCGTGATCCTTTTGTCGGGATTATAGCCTTGTCCGAAAGTTTCATTATCCTGAGGCTTGTGGGTCCGCGTTTTTCTGGAACGAGGGCTGTCTCTGCGTTTCGTTTTTGATGAATTACGGAAATTTGAAAATGTTCTGATTTCAAAATCGATTGTTCACTTTGACGAGCTCCCTCCTCAGGACGGTACTCCGGCCGTCTACTTAATGGGTCGGGTTTCCCGCCCCTCCTCCCTGGTCGCTAGACTATTTTGAAGTTATAGTTTGTCATCTCCTGTGCCCATCGAATCAGTCACTGGTTCCAGACTTTTTTGGTCAAAAAGGACTGTAGGTTTTGGTGGTCGGTGTATACCGTCACGGGTTCTTCTTCCCCCCAGAGGTACCTTTTCCATTCCTTGAACGCTTCCATTATTGCGACTAATTGCTTGTCACGTATCACGTAATTTCTTTCCGCGCTGTTCAATTTTCGGGAATCAAAAGCCACTGGGTGAAGGCATCTCCCTTGGTACTGAGACAATACGCATCCAACCGCAAAGTCGCTTGCGTCCGTCTCAACCACCGTTTTCCTACCTGGGTAAAAATGCGATAGAATCGCTGCCGTTGTAAACCTCTTCTTCAATTCCTCAAACGCCTCTTCCTGCTCTCTTCCCCAGTGAAAGTCCTTTGGGTTTCATTTTAACGTTTCGGTTATTGGCTTGCAAACTTTTGAAAAATCTTTAATGAATCGACGATAAAAATTTGCGAATCCAATGAAGATCTGAACTTCTTTAACCGATCTTGGGTGTGCCCAATCTTGAAGGCTTTTCACTTTCCTATTACTCATGGTGACTCCACTCGTCCTGACAATGTATCCTAAGAATTCGACCTCATCTTGGTGGAACACCGACTGTTTCAGTGAGCCTGCCAAGTCGTGCTGTTCGAGTCGGTCTAGGACTTTTTGGACTAGGTTAATGTGGTCGTCCATATTTTCGGTGTATATTAGGATATCCTCTTGATAGACGACTACGCCGTGGTCCAAGAATTCCCTTAGGATTTTGTTCATCATTGGCTGAAAGGTAGCAGGAGCGTTAACCAGCCCGAAAGGCATGACCTTGAATTCGTACTGTCCATATCGTGTACCAAAGGCAGTCTTGTGTTCATCGCCTTTCCTCATTCGAATATGGTGATATCCATCTTTTAGGTCCAGTTTCGTAAACACTTTTGCTCCTGCAACGTGGTCTCGGAGCTCATCCATCAGTGGTAGGGCCTATTTATTCAGGATCGGCAATATGTTGAGGTTCCTATAATCTACACACAACCGTAGACTTTCATCAGGTTTCGGAAGGAAGAGGATTGGAGCGCCGTAAGGGGATTTGCTGTCATCTATTTTTCCCTCAGCCATCATTTGCTTGAGGTACTTATCCAGCTCATTCAACTGGTGCGCCGACATTGGGTAGATCGGACCCCATGGGGGTTCGGCCCCTTCTTTATGGTTGATGGCATGGTCCAAGGTCCTTCGAGGCGCCAGCATTTTGGCTTTTTTCTCTTCAAAATGCTCCTTATACTGCCAATATGGTTTTGGCAGCGTCTCCAATTGTACTCCCCCTTCTTCTTCTCGTTCTATCCGTCCCACATACTGTGCTTCTTCATCGTAAGCCACAGTTTCATCCCATTCAAACATATCCGCCACCGCTTCATCTTCTCTATGAGCGTGGCACTTTGCTTCTTTAATGGCCCATTTTCCTGGGTTCGCAATATTTTCAAGGGGGTGCTCATCATGCCACCACCCAAAGGGTATGATCAAGTCATACCGTCCTCCATTCGCAATTTCGCAGGATATCATACTTCGGTGGCCCTTGGCACCGATTTCCAAGAGAATAGGATGGGTATAGAATATTCCTCCAGTTGGCGCGGTTTCGCCGTCGAACATGGTGATTTTCAATGGTAAGTCCCTAGCTTCGGTCGGGATTTCGAGCCGTTGTGCGGTATCCTGGTTCATGAGAAAGATGTTTGAACCAGAATCTAGGAGGACCTTTATCACATATCTTCGTCCTTTGATTTCAATAAATGCCTTCCCCTCAGGGCAGGCGTAATGCTTAGGTTTTTTAATGGGTGTAGAGCTTTCGCTCTGTTCATGATGAAATCTTTTCATCGTCGCTGTTACAAGTAGTGTGGGGGTTTGTTACCGCGCCTGCGCAGTTTCGGCTCTTAAAGCCTCCTCGGACAAACAGTTACAGCGGGTGTCTAATATTTAGATATCGGGCAGCCCACTACTAGCGGTCTTTAGATCCTGCCGAGGAGGTCCCATATCACAGGAGTGGTGGTTCACTAGAGTACCTCTCGAGTTAGCAACTAGGATGCGCGGTCCTTTATCGTCGACTTAGCCCTCATATGAGACTGTCCCCTGAGACGAGTCCACCGTACCTCCGCCTTCGAGTTTGGTCGTACGCCCATGACCCCCTCAGACACCATTCGTCGGGCATGAACCTTGTGCCCAATAGAGGCGCCCCCAGCTTCTATTTGCCCGGCTTTTGTACTCGGAGAGAAAGTCAGGTTGCCCTGGATTTCGACCCTCCTCACGCCTGTCGTGCAACTCAAGTTCCGTTCCGGCAAATGGTAATCTTCTTTTTCCCTTGTAGTCTGGTCGACCGCTTTCTTCTCTTGTAGTTTTTTATGGCTCCCGTGGTGAGCACGGACTACCCAATTTTGGACGTCAATTGGCAACCGCGATCCTTTGGTCTTTTAGCCTTCCGGTGGGATCTCGTCACCGACTACGCCGCAGGTCTTTCGATTCGAGGCGGCCACCTCACTACCCGATCACCGTCGTTGTCAGTACCTGGACGACTTTTTATAAAATGTCGTCATCGTTAAAGGCCCAAGCTGGGGGCCTTGGCACCGCTCGTCGTGGGCTTTCTCCTTGGCCATCAACGGCCACAGTGGCTACCTGGGGGCGTCGTTTTGGCGCGAATGCGGACTGTCGTTTGGGCTTTGATTGCCCTCGATATATAGCCGATACTTGTACCGGTTTTCGACAGTATTTCCAAGTGTGGTTGTTCATTCCACATCGCGTGCATTCGTTGTCAGATTTCCCTTTATCGACAACCTTGTGATTGACGCCCTGGTGTGCTTCCGACCACACCGTATGTCTAACCTCCCCCTTCGGTGCCACCGACCCTTCTTTTTTCACCTTTCTTTCCCCAGCCTTTTTCTTCTGGTAGGCCGCCTTTTCCGCACCTGTGTATTGCTTTTTTACACGCTTGGCAGCACCCGTTGGTTTCGAATCCTCGAACCTCCTCTTCTCGCCTCGTGTCGTGCCGGAGAGACCGCCTCCTCGAAGATCTTTTCTTTCCTTGAAATCTTCTTCCGCTCGGGTTACGGTCCTGACTGCTTCTAACCATTCCCCATCGTCGACATATTCTCTCTGCGAGAGTCGTCGCAATGCTTCTATGGGGAGCTCATCTTCAATCATTTTTCTCCAGGCTATCCCGGTCACTCTTGCATGGATGTTGAGATTTTCCATTTCCATCAAGAATTTGGCGACATCACCGCGATATTTGACCGATCCCATTTCTCGGAGGGATTTTTCCGCTTCATGGGTGGGTCCGAAGCGTCGCAGGACTTGTTCTGCGCAAACATGCCAGAACTCGTATCCTTCTTGTCTCGTATAACCTATTTCCCCGGTGATTTGTCGTCGGTAGGTTAACGCAAACGGCGCGACTTCTTTCCAATCTATTCGGCTTATGGCGTAGAGGATTCGTTGTGCCTCGTCCTCCCACTGCCAGCTGTTGCGACAAAAATAATCCGTACATGTCATTAGCCACATGCGTATATCTTGGTGCTTCTCGTTTCGAAACATGGCAGGGGGTTCCGCTGGGACTCTTGTTCGTTGTCCCAGGGCGTTGGTCATGACCCGTGAGAACAGGTTAAACTGTTTGTCGTTTTCGGCGTCATAGTCGTTTTCTTCTGGCTGGCGTGCGGGTCTCTCGTCCCGTCTTCCCGTCCTTCTTTCATCAGGCTTCCTTCCAGATCCTTCTCCATCATCATCGGGGTCTCCTCCCCCGCCTCCACCTGGAGCTCCTGCTGCTCCGTGTCGTGGTGGTGGTGGTGGTCGTCCTCCACCTGCCCCGGACGCCTCCGGTGTCGGATCTGACACCTTCCCTTTTCCCTTGACTTGTCCCATTAATTGTTCCACCAGAGCCTTAAGCACCGCAATCTCACCATCTTGGGCTTCTCTAGACTCCTGTTGGTTACGTAGCTCGTCTCTCACAAGATTAATACACATCATGTGATTTGCCAGCTCCCGTTTGTGTTGTTCGTTTATTCGAACAATCTCCGGATCGAGGAGTAGGTCCCGGTGTATGGCTTGTTCGCCAGTTCCTTGCACTGCTTCGTAGAGATGAGAGGTGACAGCCTCATGTCTGGTCTGTCGCTCATCTGTTTCACCAAGTCGCTCGGCGACTTGAGTGGCGAAGATTTCCTCGACCTTTTCAGATTCCAAGTCCAACAGGCGGACTGGTTCGTCTACTCGGGCGAGCCCTCGACCAACTATCTGGACACCGGATTTTAACTTGTTTTTTACCGTGACCAGTTCTTGGGCCATTAACAATATGTTGGTCGGGAGGGAACCAAATGCCAGATGTTCTCTATCTTGGCTGACGGTGAGCGTAGGGTCAAATCGGCCGAGGATCTGCTCTAATCTGTGGATCCGAACGGGCATGAGGGGTTCGCCTGTGGGATCAGGTGTTCAGCGACTTCCGGGGCGTCGTCCCTTTCCGTATTTATCTAGAAAGCCTAAGCCAACAGGGGACTGGGGTGTCCGATCCGCCGAACGCGATCGGACGAGGTGGGTGACGGTGGTTTCCACGCTTGGAGCTTGAACGGAGGAGAGTTCATCCCCTCCTTCGCTTCCTTCACCTCCTCAAAGCCATTCTCCTCCTTGCCACTCCATGGCTTCAGGAGCTTTGGGGTCAGAAGACATTTCTTTGCCTTCGATAAGGAAAACTTATCTTTTGTTTCCTCCCCAGACTTCGGGTATTCCAAATTCCGGGCTTGAGCGTGTTCCGTCGCTATAGTACCCGACGTACCAGACCCGACCAATTTCCTCCGCTGGTTCGTAGTAACGGAAACCTTGGCCGTCCCAATGTTGGTATAAGGCTTCGAGGTCTTGGCTGGTGATGGTGTTTTCTGGATTTGTCCAGAATGCGTAAGTTTCGCTATAGGGTTTTGGTGTTCCTAGTTCCCTTATAAAGGTCGGGAACCAGACTTGTGATATTGAGGTAGTTCTCAATGGTCTTGGTTCAAAAAGGATTTTGGTTTTGGGAGTATAAGTGTCTCTGCCAAACATTCGTCTCGGTAACGATGAGAAGTATCACTATACTGTTAGGTGGTAGCTTCGGCGTTAGGTATTCCGACAGATAGGACCTTGATCATTATTATATTCGAGAACTTGTTAAGAAGACACGAGTAATATAGGCTAGATATAATGGTTAGCTTCGATATAGATCGTGGAAGTATTGGTAACGATATAAAAGTGTAGAATAGCTTATTATAATGATAAGATCTCTTCTCCGTCCTTGGTGTGTCTAATAGCCGCGAAGATGCTTCGATATTTATATTCCGCGTCTGAGCAATCGCGGTATACATGCTAACTCTATACTAACTAAGTACCTTGCCGGTAATTCTGCGAACAGCACCTGAGTGCGAACACTCGTAGACCCTGAAAACTCTCTCCCACACTTCTTGCTCCCATAGCCAACTTATCGGTCTGCGCTTCCATTATTCCTGATGGTGTGGAGACCACCTCAGGTGTCAGCTCATCCGTTTATCGGTTGACAACAGTGGTTACGAATTATCTTGCCCTCGTGCTCGTCGAAGGTAGTCTAACTCACTGGACAGAAGATGGCCATTCTTCTTTGGTTGGTTCCGTCGAGAATTCGGTATGCAACTGCATCTTGTAATCTTGTCTTCCGGCATTACACCACTTGTCCTCAGGATCGTACCTATAGGCATTTTCCCTCGGACTCTATCTTTTACCAACTTGTCCTCTGTGGATTCACCCGATCCACTTAGTGGGCCTAGTTACCGCCTTCATACTTTACACGACTTTGTACCTATGAGCGGACTAACTTTCGTGCGAAACGTCCTGTTACCTTCGACCAACTCTTCCGACTGCCTGTCTCCAAGTGTCTGTAACCTTATGCGCCATCGTCCGATTCACCTGCCTCCACTTGCATAAGGTGCCCGAAGGTCTCCCCTCATATATCCTGCGAACGGGGTCCGGTCCGAAGGGCGGCCGCGACGTACACGGTGTTAAACAATGTGTTCCCTTGATAGTGGTCTTTGGTGTTGGGACGCAACTACCCAGGCGGCCAGTGATGACGCGCTGTCCCAACGCCGGGGCTAGAGGGGGGTGTTATCTTTTTCCTTCGAAGTTCGTATGCGCCAAGGTAGGGTAGCTTTGCCCTGTAAATCCGTGCGGGGAGTCCGTGCGCCTAACAGGTGTAGAGAAAGTGGGAAAAAGATGCCGGACGAATGGATAGAAAAGGACGGGTTACTATATTACAAACATCGGTTATACATCCCAGAGGACGATGCCCTTCTAACCGAGATAGCCCAAGGCTGTCACGAGTCATTAGTAGCAGGACACTTTGGACAGGTGAAATCGATGCAGATAGTAACGAGGGACTTTTACTGGGAAAAACTCGCAGATTGCATCAGAGACCCTGTACGATCCTGCGACGAATGTCAACAAAGTAAATCCCCACGGCATGCCAAGTATGGGTTACTTCAACCGTTAGAAGTACCTTATGCCGCCTGGTCCTCCATATCGACGGACTTTATCACTCAACTACCGGAATCGCAGGGTAAGACTCAGATCATGGTAGTAGTAGACCGGTTCACCAAGATGGCTCATTTTATCGGCCTCCACGAGAACGCGACCGCAAAAGATGTGGCGGATACCTTCCTTCGGGAAGTTTGGAAACTTCACGGATTACCAAAAGAAATCATATAGGACATGGACGCGAAGTTTTCCGGCGAATTCTGGGTATCATTGTGCAAAATGCTAGGAGTTAAAAGGCGCATGTCAACGGCGTACCACCCTTAGACTGATGGACAAACGGAACGGACCAACCAAGTGGTGGAAGGCTACTTACGAACATTTGTCAACTACGATCAGAACGACTGGTACGAACTATTGCCGTTAGCAGAACATGCCTACAACAACCCGGCTACCAATGCACACAAAATGAGCCCCTTCTTCGCCAACTACGGTTTTCACCCACAGACAGAGTGGATGAAAGAGAGAGAAGCTAATAACCCCGGTGTGACATTGTTTGCTCACTGGATGCAGGACATACATCGACAGGCGAAACAAACCCTAGAGAACACACCGGAATCAATGAAAAAAGTATTATGACCGACAGGCGGCAGCACAACCCAACATCGAGGTCAGCGACGTGGTAATGTGGAATGCGAAAACCATACCTACCAAACGACCAGCGAAGAAGTTGAGTCCAAAGCCGTATGGCCCGTTCAAAGTCTTAGAGAAGAAAGGAAGTCGGGCATAGAAGCTAGAAATATCGCCTAGGTGGAAAATTCATCCCGTGTGTCACATTTCGCTGTTGGAACCCTACCGGGCCTCGAATCGACCAGCTCGCGAACAACCTCCACGAGACCCCGAAGAGATCGACGGAGATTTAGAACGGGAGGTAGAAAGGATCGTCAAGAGTGAGATCATTTCCTATACGCGAAAGGTTCGAGGAAGGAATAAAACGATGAAGGAGCTTTGGTACTTTGTGAAATGGAAAGGCTGCGCGGAGGATGAAAATACGTGGGAACCCCCCGAGGGCATGGGCAACGCGCAGGAAGAGGTGGAAAGATTTCATAGACAAAACCCGGACATGCCGGGCCCAAGAGAGGTCGAGTGACATAAGAAAGGTTTTCCATCGGTGGACAAGCAAACGCTGGTGGTTTTTACCCCTACTATGTAGAGCTCGAAAAGGAAAATAGATTGTGTAATAGACTTAGAGCATTCGGGACGAACACTTCGAAGAGGGGAGCTGGTGTTAGGCGCACGGACTCCCCGTAAGGATTTACAGGGCTAAGTTACCCTACCTTGGCGCATACGAACTTCGAAGGAAAAAGATAACACCCTCCTCCAGCCCCGGCGTTGGGACGGCGCGTCACCACTGGCCGCCTGGGTAGTTGCGTCCCAACACCAAAGACCACTATCAATGGAACACATCTTATAACACCGTATACGTCGCGGCCATCCGTCCGACCGGATCCTGTTCGCAGGATATATGAGGGGAGACCTTCAGGCACCTTATGCAAGTGGAGGCAGGTGAATCGGACGCCGGCGGATAAGGTTACAGACACTTGAAGACAGGCAGTAGGAAGAGTGGGTCGAAGGTAACCGGATGCTTCGCACGAAGGTTAGTCTGCTCGTACCTACAAAGTCGTGTAGAGTACGAAGGCGGTAACTATGCCCAGTAAGTGGATCGAGTGAATCCACAGAGGACAAATTGGTAAAACATGGAGTCCGAGAAAAAATGCCTATATGTACGATCCCGAGGACCAGTCGTGTAATGGCGGAAGACAAGAATACGAGATGCCGTTGCATACCGAATTCTCGACGGAACCAACCAAAGAAGAATGGCCATCTTCTGTCCAGCGAGTTAGACTACCTTCGACGAGCACGAGGGCAAGATAATTCGTAACCATTGTTGTCAACAGATAAACGGATGAGCTGACACCTGACGTGGCCTCCACACCATCAGGAATAATGGAAGCGCAAACCGATAAGTTGGCTCTGGGAGCAACAGGTGTGGGAGAAGAGTTTCAGGGTCTACGAGTGTTCGCACTCAGGTGCTGTTCGCAGAGTTGCGAGCAAGGTACTTAGTTAGTATAGAGTTAGCATGTATACCGCGATTGCTCAGACGCTGAATATAAATATCGAAGCATCTTCCCGGCTATTAGACACAACAAGGACGGAGAAGAGATCTTATCAATATAATAAGCTATTCTACACTTTTATATCGTTACCAATACTTCGACGATCTATATCGAAGCAAACCATTATATCTAGCCTATATTACTCGTGTCTTCTTAACGAGTTCTCCGATATAATCACGATCAAGGTCCTACCTGTCGGAATACCTCACGCCGAAGCTACCACCTAACTGCGTCCGGATGCTGCGGAGATGCGAGGCAGGAAAAGACATGTCAGGACGTGAGATAAGGGAGGGGAGAAGAGCAGGAGATGTGGGGTGGCCGAGGGATGTGGGTAAGGTCCGATGTCACGTCAGGACGCAATCGGCGTTGGGAATGGCGTCCGGACGCTGGGGACGCAGAGGACGGAAAAACGACGTCGGATGTGTCCGGACGTGGCGCCCGCGCCTCAGACGCAGGATTAATTTTTGCTGATGTGGTCTGGACGCCGGGGGGTGTTGCTCTGGACTTGCCAAGATATGTCGTTGCCCTGGCTACAAGACATTTTTGTCACTATCTTGGCGGAAGACCCCAGTATCATGCGGCTTAAAAGATAAGATTCGAGCATCCGCAAAGATCCAGCGGTCACTTACATGTTCTTATGTGAGGCTGCCATCAACCCTCATCGACACTCATTGATACTCAGCGACTCTCATCGATAGTCACCGACTCTCAGCCACATTTCGACGTTGAGGTGGCCGCCAATACCACCATATTTCCCTAAAGAGTTGATCTATCTAATCTATAAGCTCAAAATTCCACTCCTGAATATATGAAAGACTACGGTAAACACAACTAATAAAACAATAAATCTATTTCGACACTGCAAGCAATCCCTCCACTGTCTCGTCCATTACATTTTGTTACCCCCCGCCGGGCATTGAACCCGCGCGAAGTCTCTTCGATATCTGTTTCTCACAATTATCGCCCTTCGGATCCCTGCCAATGCGTATCACTACCCTTTTGATAGACTTACTCTCCGACCCTCCTAAGCCTGTTTTTTTAAATTTAGCAACGTGCAAATTTTCATCATCCGGAGCACCGCTCTTGAGAGTCTCTCTCCCGCGTGTTTGACGCCCAAGTAGGTAACAACACATTGGGACCTTCAGTCGGCTCAAAGGTTTGACAGCAAGCGGGGTACTAGCTATTGGAGATTGAACAGTGTCGCCGACAGGGGGTGCTGGCATCCCGGGCCTGTCCTGACCCTTCCGCCTGGTGTCCTCAACATCAGATGATGAGCCGGATGATACTGGAAGAGAAACACTGGGGGCGTCTCCATCTTCGTGACCCCATGATCGATTGGCGTTCCCATAATCATATCTGGCCGGTACATGTAGAGCCCTGTAATGAATGTTCCCCATTTGTCCTGCTACGGAATCGGCCCAATGGGCGACGGCATCCTCATGGAGATCTTGGTGTGCCCTTAACGATGGTGTCCCTGGTCCGGTGTCGCCCTCATCACACTAACAATCGATCATGAGATCGAGTGGGACATTGAGTACAGGATTTGACAGGAGCCAGGCTGTAACTGTTTCATTGCCATCGATGAAAACATAATCAATGCAAGATACTCGTTTGGAAGGAACCCTGCGGAGCCTTCGCTGGCCTTCTCCAGTGTCCCCAAGTATATAGCTAATTCTATCATTTGGTACACTTCTTGAAATCATAGCTGACAGCCCCCGGATGGTATAGGAATCTAATTCAGCGCACAGGACTCCATTTATATGGTGGGGACGTCAATGAAGCATGTTATAGTCAGGCCTAAAATTTAGTGCGCCCTCTGTTCTGGTGACTGACCATGGCTGCATCTGGAAGGCCAGGTCCAAACAATACGCACACCACAGGGCCTCCTAAGTAGAGCACTCCAATCTAATAATCATTAGTCAGAAAGTAAAAACACAAAAGGCCATAATTGTTATGAAAGAAACTAACCTGTTGGCATCTGGTCGGGAGCCGCGTAATTCCCACCCCTAGGAAGCACCCTTGGATTCAGGGCCTTGCTCCTTACCAGAAACCAGGTCGATATCTCTGTCAATGGGTCTGGCATGCGCATCTGATAAATCGCAGGCGCATCTGCTGCGTTTTGCGGCATTCTGAGTGTAATAGTTTGGAGGGGGAGCATGTGCTAATGGATTAGGAAGACCGTTATCAGCGGGAAGGGCAGGTGCGATTTGACCCTCAAGAGCCTAATTCGCAGGAAGGCCCGCTACGTTTTGACCAGCAGGAGGGCAAATCGCAGGATGAGGAGTTATGTTTTGCCTGGGAGGGGGACAATTCCTGTGATGATCAGGTACGTTTTGCACCAGTACACCTTGCGCCGGGGGGAGGTAATTCCCATGATTAGCAAGTACGTTTTGTGCCTGAGGAGGGTAGTTCCCGTGATGATCAGGTACGATTTGCGCCGCTACACCCTGCCCCTCTACACCTTGCACCCCAACACCTTGCCCCGCTACAGCTTGCGCCGGCGGGAGGTAATGCCCACAATGAGCAGGCCTGTTTTGAGCCTGCAGGGGGTAAGCCGGGTGAACGTTTTGGCGAACTGGACGTGGGTTTGGTAAACTCGTTGCGGGACCCGACTAGTCTGGGGTGTTGGGGCGTAGTAACCGATCGCTCAGCATGATCTGATCATAGAAGACTCAATTCTGGCCCTGTGCTGCCAGTTCTGTGGAACGATTCATCACAGTCTTTCTCAACTTCACCTCACAGTCCTTAACAAGTTGAACTACAGCCTCATCCATCTGGCGCATAACAGTCCTGGTATTCGCAGCCGCAGTTGTGACAAGGCTGTCGCAGGGAGGGCGCAGTGTCCTCACACCAGCGACCGTTTGCCGGAAATGTTGGTCAGGGAATGTATGGATTTTCCTAAAGCCCCTGGCAAGTATCTGATCCTTCACAGCCTCCCGACATTCGCCATACAAGTGGTCGTCGTCGGGTATCCCCATTGATAACTTGTGATCAACGATCTTTCGATAATTGGCGGGTCTTGAACTTATATATCCTCTGAGAGATCCCGGCGGAAGGTGATAGGTTTGGCCCGCCAGAGCCGGCAGGTTTCCCGCATTTGGCATACAGACGTACTCTAGGTTATTTTGTGCCATATCGCTAGACCTTTGGGTGTATAGGTTACTGCCGGGGTGATGATAGCCTGCGGTGTGAATTCGGTGGATATTGTGGACGTTGTGAGTATGAGTTAGTTCTGGGTATGAATTGTGTGGATTTCCTGGAAATTGTAAATGTGAGTTGATTCTGGGTATGAATTCATTCGATCAGGATCAATGCTGATTATATATACAACTCTCAGTCCTTTCACGCTTTGAATGCCTCTTGATTCTTTTCAAGAATTTGTAGTACTGACACTAGCTTAGACAGGGCTTCATTGATTGATGTTTATGTTAGCAATAAAACATCCGCTGTGAAACATGACGATCATGACACATGAAGTTCACTGAGCCCGTTCATGAAAGAAACCATAGCTGAATCCACGTAACGTCTAGATCTAGGGTGCTAAACCGGATTGACTTGTATGTACAGTTTAACGTTCAAAGCGTGCACACCGCTTGAACCTATGTGCGATCTACACGCGTTAGGATCAACACTAAGAACTCCTGCGAAGCCTAGCAAATGTCCATTCTGTGGACAAAAATACACCCAAGCAGCAGCATATGAGAAACATTTACGAACTACGCACGCAAATCTGAACATTAGCCTCGCCTCGACTTCTATACAATATCCATCACGGGCCAGCCAGGTTCTTGACACGCAAACCGACGTTGTGGGAGAACGTCCAGATTCTGACTATGAATCCAATGCCGACCCTACTGGACGCGAGCAGGACGTATTGAGTGGTGATGTTGTGTACGAGTGTGATACTGAAGTGCTTAACAACACTGCCTCTTTTCCCGGCAGCCAACAAATACATTTTCCGGGCACTGGAGAAGCCATTGGGGATGTGAACAGGTTCGAGCAAGAAATCAGTAATCTGTGCGACAACCCATGGGCACCAATCCCCAGCCGGCAAGGGTTCAGGCTTGCCTCATGGCTCGTTAACAGTAAACTACCAAGCTCACGAATCAACGAATACTTCGAGCGTGGCCTAGGCAATTCTGAGTCAGTCGGCTATGGCTCTATGCACATGCTCGTGAAGCACCTCTGGGAATTGGATCCATATAGTCGATATCTACAATGGTTTGCAGGACAGGTAGAGGACTGAAAGAGAACTTTATCATTCTTCTATCACAATGTCCTAGATTGTCTCGGATATCTCCTTCACCAGATAGCCTACCGAGATGATGTTGTTTACGCGCCACGGTGTGACTATGATCATACAGGACAACTGTATATGCAGAGATGCATACAGCAGACTGGTGGTGGGACATTCAAGTAGAGTTTCTTGATCTCTTTCCTGGAAGTGCTGACTAACTGCTTATAGGAGACACTTCCGTCTGGCGCAACTGTAGTTCCAACCATTGGGATGTCGGATCAGAAGACTCTGAGCAACCTTTCGGATGACAAGAAGGCAGGGCCAGTCTATTTGACTCAAGGAAATCTTCCAGCAACCCGGCGTAATAGACCCGGATCCGTTGCAGTTCTCCTTCTTGCACTTTTTCCGCTTCCCCCCAAACTTACAAAGTCCTCCGGAGACCACTTGCAAGGGCAAATTAATGCCGACAGACTGCGTGGCGTCTTCAATCTCCTGTTTGAGCCCTTGCAGAACCCACCGCTGGAGGGGATCAATATTGACAGTCCCGAAGGGAAAGTGCGGAGATGCTTTCCAATATTGTCAGCGTGTATTGCTGACCATATGGAAAATGTTGCCCTTGACGGAATAAAATCCAATGTTTGTCCTAAATGCTAGGTGCTTCCTGGAGAATTAGGAACCAACGCCAACAGCGACTGGGCACGAGATTATGCAAGATATGAATGTTGCGAGCGTGACTCTGCCCGTAAGGACTCCCACACCATGTTTGAAACTCTTGGTATCAATCATGAGAAAAGCATGTTTCACGGGCTTCACCAGTTTTCAGCGCCTGTTCTGTACAAGCCAGATTTCCTTCATAAAGTTTATCCTGGCTTATTCAAGCACTTGATGGCCTGGATCTCGGGCTTTCTCAAGAAACACAGCCGGCTCGAGGCCTTTGACGACACCTGGAAGGCGCTACAACCATACGCGGGGTATCTTGTCCCCAAAAAGGCCTATTGCTAGGTCACGCAGTGGCAAGGAAAAGCGATAAGGAATCTTAGGCGGTGTCTTTTGGGGGTTCTCGCCGTAGCACTGTGCCAGTCCGACAGCGGGCAAGTAATACCTTTCAAACATGCTCTAGACTGTGTCCGGGCACTGGTCGACTTCAATAGCATGGCAGAATACCTAAGCCACACCCCCGAGATGATAGCCTATATGGAGGAATATCTCGACCGGTTTCACAGGATGAAAGATATCTTCTTGGAAGTTCGAGTTTCTAAAAGAACACGGGCCAAGGTTGACAAGCAGTGGAAGCAGCTACGACATAAGCAAGCCCAGAGCAACATGCGGGTGGCACCATCCAAGCTGCACCGGCACCTCGAAGACCATCGGGATGAGGAGACCGACCTGCATATTCACATGATCCATGGGGAATCCCATTTCAACTTTGTTAAGATGCAGCTGCTAAGTCACTTCTCTGATCATATACGCCAGTTTGGCAATATCCCAAAGTATTCCACCAAGTTCTGAGAGCTCACACATAAAGAAGAGATCAAGGGTGATGGAGACGCTTGAGTAAGAACGATGTCGCGCGACAAAGTTTTCACAGCTACAGTCATGAGCATGGAATCCCATTAAGACGTTTAAATCTAAATTCGCTGCTACGTCGTGGAGCCAATCTCCGTGACGACATCCTGGGGTATTTAGATACAACAACGAGCACGGTATCCACGCCGGCCCTGCGTGAAAGGATGTTGAAAGGGGGTCGTGATAACGTGTCTGACGAACTTGATTTTTCGAAGGTGTTAGGAATCTCTCTTGACCGCATCTGTTTGGAATTGATTCGATACAGCCGACACAACGTACCCACTGACCAACGCCTTCCGGAAGAACCAGCAATATTTCAACTACTTCCTGTTGAACTACTAACGCCACTCGAAATCCCGGTTTTGGCATTCCGGAAACCGATGTTTACAACATCCATCTGGCATGATGCACAGGAACTGACCCATTTCATAATCAAGCCCCTGGAATGATTGGGTTTGGGAACAGGCTGGAAGCGAGGAGATGTAGGGTGCGCTGAGGGGTCTTCTCCCAGGCAAGCTTGTGGCGCTCTTTAAAATCAGAGACTGCAGCCAAGACGCTATGCGGCGGTTGGCAGGCGTTCAGATGTTGAGCCCTGTGAACTCAGGCCAGCTCTCTGATATGCACAGTCTTGTTACGGTTCAGCTGCGTCAAGCTGCACAAGAGTTTACAATTGTTGACATAGGGACAATTCTCGGCCTGGCTCATCTCATTCCAGAGGGAGACCGGCGCTGGGTGTTCAACAGCCGTATCGACTTGAGGACATTTAACGAGATTTAGTAGTTATACCAGCGGGGGTATGAGGGATATGTGCGAAGGCGTGTATCTGGTGCCATGGCAAGCTGTATATATAGTGTGTACTAGTATGAAGAAAATATATAATTAATACATGAGTTAAACGTGCAAGTGATGACTAGTCTCGAGAGAGGGCACAGGACGTTAGCGGGCGCAGGGGTGGCACAGGGTTCACGCCAGGAGACTAGGGGTAGGAGTATGATAATCCTGAAGGCTTCGTGAAGGAGCTGGCAAATTGAAAGCCTCAGGACGCAGGGATATAGAGAACAGGGGGGACGTCAAGCCCGGATACAAGGTAGTGTTGCTCCGCAACTCAGGACGCAATAGTGGCGTGCGGGCGTTGGGGACAGACTCAGGACGCACGGGAAGCGTCCAGATAGAGAAACAGAACTCAGGACGCACAGGACGCACACAACGCACACAACGCACACAACGCACACAACGCACACAACGCACACAACGCACACAACGCACACAACGCACACAACGCACACAACGCACAGGACACTGTGATGATGTTGCTGGCGTCAGGACGCACAGGACGCTGTGACGACGTCGCTGGCGTCAGGATGCAGTGAGGGCGTATGAGATGCATGTGTTTTTTTTGCTGATCATAAATCTCTTTCCTCCTCGTCATTCTTTGACCGCAAGAATGTTTTCCTTTATTTTCGGGGGCCTACCAAAGGGTTTGTATCTTTCACCGGTTTCGTTTCTATTTATGTCTTTCCTTACAGGTCGGGAGGAAGGTATTCCTCCGTCTTGCATTCATCTTAGCCGCTAGTGTGGGGAGAGGTGTACTCTGGTTTCGAGGGGTTTGATTTTTCCCATGAGGGGGTGAATCTCACAAATGGTGACTAAGCAAGGCACATTTCTCATGATTAATACTTATTAGTCATAAGGTATGTTGGATTCCACACTATGACGTCGCTTGACTCATAGTTCTCACATGACTGCACACTTGCGAGTTATGATTATATCATAATTAATTGATTGTTTCATGACTCACGATTCTGATGTCATATGATTTAATGACTTTCGCACATGACTCAGATTATGAGTCAGGGGTTTCACGCATGTGACTCATTTGAGCAGATGACTCAGTTTATGAGTTTTGATTGGTTAAAAGACATTGCGCAGTTGACTCATACGAGTCAGCTCATGGATTTCACGCTATGACTCTGTATGAGTCATAGAGGTTGACTTACGCGAGGTGATGAGACACAAGGGTTAGGGTTGAGGGAAGATGCCTCTATAATGGGCTTGGTTCAGCCCACAAGATAGGGGCACGAACGATCTCTGGTACACCTCCGGCCATTGAAATCTTAACACCAGGGGAAATCATCATCACTTTCCCCCACCCACCTCCCCTCTCCCACGATGGCTACTGCCTAGGAGCTGACATTAAGCCATGTTTCCTCGTCTTCCGCGGCCTGTGGGCCGCTACTCCTTGGGGCTCTTGTCCAGTTCTTCGTTGACACGCTCATAAAGTTCAGTTCTCCCCCTTACCCAGCACTTGCTTTGCACCACGCTTAGGGTTTTCAAAGGTCGGAATTCACCCTTGGCTCAGGGTCGGCGTTACGGTGTCTGGACTCGTGGTAGAAGTACGCCTTGGCTTGCGGGACTTGTACCTTGGATGGGGAAAGCCTCGGTTGGTCACAGCTCGGTCTCGCGCTGTTTCGTTGTCGTCCCAAAGCCCTTGATATTGCCTGCTTGTCGTGTATGGGTAACCCGCTAGCAATGCTTCCTCCTCCCCCCTCCCTGTTCTGTCCGGTTGTGCCGTACTAGTACACGCCTCTCTTTGGTTGGCACCCTACTGCTCCCGATCGGCTGACACCCTACTGCTCCACGCTGGCCGGCATCCCCTCTCCCCTGTGGCTCCGCTCGCCTCTCTATCCTCCCTGATCATCGCCCTGGGCCTCCGTTACACCTAGTTGTGGTATTGCACTTCTGCCGTGGCTGCCGCGAACTCCTTGGATCGACCGATGTAATTACAGTCCTGGCCTTTGTTCTCGCTTCGGTGTCAGCCCACACTTTCTCTGTTTTCTAGTATCCCGGGTGACACTCTCCCCTCCCCCGGGCCCCGCATTGGCCTTAGCGATACCGTCCTCTCTTTTGTTTTAGGGGAGCCTGCGGAAGGGGTTCGGTCTCTCTCGTGTACGTCTCTCTGAATTGTCTCCATCCCTGTCTGAGGTATTTTATCTTGGGTGTTATGCGGGGGGGGTTTTTCCTATGGATTCGGGGTGTTGGATTTTCCCATGAAGAGGTGAAGCAGGAGGTGGTTTGGCATTTATAGGTTTTGTTTTCTCCATAGCTTGCGCTGATGAGGCTTTTTGTACCTAGAAACAATGAACACATGATTACAAAAATAAGAAAAAGAAAAAAAAGAAAAGCGACCAAGAGATAGGGGCACGCTTCTCGCAACTTTCCTCCCCCCCCCTACCTTTCACAGACTTTCAAAACTTGACCCCGCTTTGCGTCCGGGTTAACCCCATCGCCCTCCTTTTCTCGAGCCCTACCTCTCCCTATATGGCAAACCCCCACCAACTCCCCCCTGGCAACACTGCCTTTGGCCGGTTGTCGGCAGCCTCCTCCTCTTTGCCAACGCGCTCGTCTACGCCAGCCGTTGACTACCCTCTAGCTTTCATGGCAGAGCAAATGGCCCTTACCAGGACCGCCCTCCGCCTCAACCCCTGCGTCCTCCCCAATTTCTACTGGGACACCTTGTCCAGGCGCAATCTCTCAGGAACCACGACTCTCACCCTCCTTTCCCAGAGTGTAAGAGGGCTGGTAGCCATCTCGGACGAACTCTCCAGGGTTACACAGAAGCGCATATCCCTCGCCGGAGAAAATGATGCCCTGAAGGAGGAGCTCCGCGACCTCTGCTCACAAATCGCGAACCTCCCGCTCCCCCAGACTCCGCCCACCCACCAGGATCTCTCTGTCCTCCAGCCAGCAATTAGGGACCTGTCACATCGGGTCACAGCCAGTGCTCCCCCTCTCCCTCAAGCGCCCGTCTTCACGCCCCAGCCCCAGCCCCCTGCTCGGCCCCCCCCCACCAGGACGGGGACAGAAAAGGCTCAAGCACCCCCCTCCCATCCCCCCAACCTGAACGAGGATCCTAAATACCTCATACCCTATGATTACACAAAGCTTGGCAGGGCTTTTGGTGATCCGGAGAGCTACGCCCAGCTCTTCCCCCACTCTTATGAAGCCGGAGAGTTCCCGAGAGGGGCGTACGACCTCGTCTCTTTCACGCCCGGCCACCTCCACCCCGACTATTCCTCCTCGCCCCCGTATCCTCAGGCTGCCTCTGGCTCAGGCTGGGGCGGCAAGACAGTGGAAGCCCCAAAGCCCCCTTCACTGCAACAAGCCGCGAGCGCGGCTGCCCCCCCGGTGAGTGGGGACCGCCATCCCCCCCGGGATGTTGCTTTCTTCGCCATACCCCAGCCCCTCACCCAGACACTCCCGCAATCGCAGCAATCTTCCCCGACATCGCCGCTCGCGTTCTCCCCAAATCCAACTGCCTACTCTCCATTGGTTTCTCTGCATCGGTTAACATCCGCTGGGCCATCTCACTTACTGTGAGTGACAAGACAACACCAGCCGCATCGTAGGCCCCCTATTTCGACTCGCTCACGAGGTCCCTAAACCAGTCTTTCCCGTGGGTGAAAACTCGTGGCCCCAATTCATCCTCGCCCCTACTGAAGTACAACTCGCAATACACGCCCTCCCCCTCCGGTTCCTCCCCCAAGATGAAGAGGGACACTTGACATATCTCAGGCAGATAATCCTCAACAACAAAGCGACCCCAATTCTCTCAGCCCGGTACCTTAACCCCAGCCGACATTCTAGGGGCACCAAGCTGGCTACTTTGGTGGTTGTCACCGTCGACCCCCAGCACGTTGCGGCCCTTACTTCAGCCGTCGTCATCCTCTCCCAGAAAGCCAAGGTCAAACTTGCCTTCTCAGCAAGCCGCTCCTCCCAGGGTAGAAGCTGTTGGAGATACGGACATGCTACTCAGCGATGCCCCTCCAGCCACCCGACGTGCCCGATTTGTGCGCTTCACCATACTCACACGGCTCACAGATATCAGAATCCAACCTATCCCCGGAGCGGGAACAATAAGCCAGTCCCATCCTGTTGTCCAACCTCGCCCCCCCATTACTGCAACTTCGGTAATGACCACACTGCCACCTTCAAAGAGTGTCCGGCTCGACCTCGACCTGCTGTCCCCTCCTGACCTCCCTACCCAGAACCGCAGGGTCAAGACCCCCTGGATGTGGCCGTCAATGGTGACCAAGTACCCTCTACTCCCCCGAGCGGGAGGGGTCCCAGTCAGATTGACCTCGTGACCCCTAGACAACCACCCCGGCAGGGCCTCCACCCCCCCGTTCCACTCAAGGCTCTGGGCGTCCTCTCCCCCTGCAGGAACCCAGCCCTTCTGCCGCCCCCTCCTCCCGTCATGTACGTCCTTGGGAGGCATAACTCGCTCCCCTCCCCCGGCAGGAGGCAGGCCTCCTCACTTTCCCTCCTTTCCATCATTCAACATAACTGGCTTGGGAGCTGGGATGTTTTTCTTCCCTTATTTGAGTCTTTTAAAGAGACAATCATTTACCCCTCGGTCGTCCTGCCCCAGGACCCTCCTCTTAGTCAGGCCCATCTACCTTCTTTCAACAGTGTTGTGCCTTTTTTTCCCCACAGGAAGCCCAGGGTGGCAACCTACGTTCACCGCTCCTTTTTAGCTTTGTTTCCAGTGCTGCCGCGGTGCACGGAGATGCCTGACATCATGTCCTTCGACGTCTCCTCCGGGAAACCAGTTTTTGGCTCTTGCTTTGATTCCTTGCAATTATTCAACCACTACTCCATCAACTCTGCGGACAGCAGGGTCGACTCCATCCCGCCAGAACCCCTTTTTCCGGACACCGGCATCCCGCTTTTTGTGGTGTGTGATGTGAACATCCACAACCTAGTCACAGATCCACTGCACTCCTTCTCCTCTGTCAGGTGGTAGCTTCGGCGTGAGGTATTCCGACAGCTAGGACCTGAGTCGTTATTATATCGGAGAACCCAGTAAGAAGACACGTGGGCCGGGCCTCTGATATACACAGTCTTGTTACTGTTCAGCTGTGAAAAGATCCGTGAGAGTTTACATTGGTTGACATAGGGATCATTCTTTGCCTGGGTCATGTCATTCCAGAGGGAGCCCGGCACTGGCTCGTCAACTGCTGTATCAACTTGAGAAAGTTTAACGCGATTTATTAGTTATACAAATGGGGGTATGATGGATATGTGCGAAGACGTGTATCAGGTGCCATGGCAAGCTGTATATATAGTGTGTACTAGAATGAAGAAAATATATTATTCATACATGCGTTCAACATGCTAGTAATGACTATGCTCAAGAGACCCCACAGGAGTTTGGCGGGCGCAGGGCGGGGGAATGGTTCCCGCCAGGAGACGAGGGGTAGGAGCATGATAAGGCTGATGGCTTCCTGAAGGAGCTGGCGAATTCAAAGCGTCAGGAGGCTGGGATATCAAGCACAGGGGGGACGTCAAGTCCGGATGCATGGGATGGTTGGTGCGCAACTCAGGATACAATAGTACCATGCGGATGTTGGGGATGGACTCAGGACGAACAGGAAGCGTACCAATGCTTGAACTCAACTCAGGACGCATGGGACACACGAGACGCAGCGACGACGTCACTGGCGTCAGGCCACAGTGAGGGCGGATCACCTACATGTGCTTTTTTTGCTGATCGACTCGATGGCTGACTCTGAATCCGTGGAGTCCCACACGGCAGGGGCTGACTTGACAGCTGACTCAGTACCTTTGTGGCGACTGCAGCCCAGTCGTCAGTAAAGCCTTCTCAGCGATCTTCCTATATCCTATGCTCCTTCCAAATCTTGGCTTTGATAGTCTCGCGAATGTTCTTAAGGATTATAGTCTGGACCCAGTCTGGGCAAGAGGCCACCTCTGGCACTGGCGTCCAAAAAGGTCTTGTGAGCTCAATCTCATGTTAGTATCCTAGCCGGAATGAGAGGATGCCAGGTTCAGGGTCAGGCTCACCTCCTACTGCCTCGGGCCTGAAGTCGCATGTTTCAAGATAGACACCTGTTTGCCACACTCGCAGAGCATGGCTGAGTATACATCAGCAAAAAAAAAAGCATACACCCGGACGCACCCTGTGCTCCCTGTGCGTCCAGCGGTCCCGGCGCATAGAACGTAAACTCGCGTTCTGGGTGTGCGGTCTTTTATTGGGTGCTTGGGAACAGGGGTCCATGCCGCCCAGACGCACCCGACGCAACCAAGGACTCAGAAGGTACCCGACGCAGAAAGGTTCACCAGACGCAAAAAGGTTCCCCGGACGCAACCCGATAGGATAGAACATTATTCGAAGTACTCAGGTGTAACTGGCTATCATCAGATACCTCCTAAGTCAACAACTCTACCTTCGAGGACTTTGAATAAGTTAGTGAAAACTGGGGAGAATATCCAAATTGTCCGGAAAGATCCATGCAG
>Ga0307513_10001411_pt1 | contig 34519 bp, 30 predicted proteins | sample 15_EM_MG_FD_202174 | JGI IMG/M metagenome (GOLD analysis project Ga0307513, IMG submission 202174) | Populus trichocarpa ectomycorrhiza microbial communities from riparian zone in the Pacific Northwest, United States - 15_EM | ecosystem: Host-associated > Plants > Roots > Unclassified | place... | reverse complement strand
CCCCCCCCCCGTCTAAGGCTAAAGAAGAGGTATGGACTGAGTGGTGGGAGAGCGTACCTCCAATTCCGTCCTCGTAATCTGTTGGAGGCGGTGAAGGTATTGTTGGTGATGGTGGATGTAAGAGGGGTGCGGGGTTACGCCGTTTAAATACCGGAGGCACTGTGGTGCTTTCTGAGGGTCGGTTAACACTAATGTGTGAAGTCACCCTTGCGTATGGTATGTGGGGTTTTGGTAGGCCTTGGTCATTGAAGCGGATGATGATGAGGGGACATGTGTAAGGGGTAAGCAAGTGGACGCGCAATGGCCGGGATAACACCTAACTACAATTGCCATAGGTCTAACTTTGCTGCTCTGCCTGTATGGGGAGTTTTAACGTCTAAAGAGGGCGTTAAATTAGCAGTGTGATAGGCGAAGTTAATGGGAGTAATAGATTGCCACGTACGAAGGAGGGAGGAGACCTTCCGCCGAGTTTTCCCTGTTCGGGTCCCCGATATAGCTCATTATCACTACTCCCTGGGCTTTATCGAGAATGGTGGGGTATGGGGCGAACACTATATTTGAGTTGTTCGTAGCCGTCTTTTTACGGGGCTCCGCGTATATATCCCCTTAAAGGTTGGGGATTCCATTGTGGGCAGAGCCCGGAGACACAGGCTATCACTGGCTCTACCTTTCTTCGGATCTATACTCGCTCGCAGAATTTAATTCCTGGGTACAAATAGGGTGTTTTTTTCCACTCAGAAGTACGGCGGTAGCAAGGAAAATCTTGTATTTCTTTGAAAATATGCGCATGACTTCTGGCACCAATTCCTCAAGAAAAAGGGTTGAAAGATGCTATGCTCGGATCTGGAAAAAGTGTCAAGGTATATAGGAGAGACGGCACCGAGATGGTATCCCCAACAACCCGCCAAAGTCTAGGCCCAATGAGAATTTACTTTAGAAACAATTAACAATTGTTCAGTGAATTGCGCTCTTGCTCCTTCGCAATGCTCCCAGCTCAATTTAGTCTGGTGATGATAGTGTACTAACCAGCCCAGGAACCCGACCAAACCTAGGGATCCAGCACGTTCCAGGAGAACTCGAAGGTGAAAAGATTGCGTGCAGGTGGGGAGTAGAACTGCCTGGGATTGTAGTGCTGCCGGGGAGAAGTGCGGTACTACGGGGGATAACGGAACACAAGGGACACGGCGGGGTGATGGAGGATTTCCCGGTCAAGTGTGGAACGGCGAGGTTACCGAATTCCATCGCATCATACAAAACCAGCCTGGTAGGCCACCTAGCAATAATCCTATATGGCATCAGGTGCACGAGAAAGCACAGATTATGACCCCTATCGAATTCTGTCTACCCCGATAACATACAGACTGAACCGTGAAACCACAGACCTGACAACACCCAGAAGTCATACGATATCAGGGGGAAAGCTTTCCGGGAAAGTTAAAACCCCTCACAAGTCAACACTAATCATATGTTGGCACCCAAACCCCCAACCTAAGAAACTAAACCAAACTTCAAAACACATGACAGATAAGATTCAGTAACACCCCGGGCGGTTCCAACAGGTTATGAGCCCGGCATTGGACTTGCCCACCGCTTATCAATTCTCCGCCCCCTCAGCATGAAATGCCCATCAATGACACTAGGTGAGTAAAGGAAAAGACTTGAAAAAAAGAGGGCAAGCCCAATGCCGTGCTCATATCCCGCAGGATCCAGCCGGGGTGTTCCTGCTGAGGAAGAAAGAGAGGCAAGAGGAAGAAGGGGGATACTTATAGATGGGGGGGGGTACGTAAGAAATGGGCAGACTGTGCGGTGACTGCTTTGTAAATCGTTGCATTTGGAGAGCAACCGCCTTGGGCTAGGCTTTAAGTTTGGGAATTATGTCAAGGGAGATGTGCAAAGGTATCCTAATCTACTCTTAGAGAGGACACTACCAGTAACAGGATCTCATCGGTCCCATGCTTCCGGTAACAGGATGCTAACAGAGTGTTTGCTCAGAGCTAGAGACTTGGGTGGTACTAACACGAGCAAATGATAAGCTGCAGCAGCCCAGTCCCTTGACCCCCACCTAGTACCTGGAGTCATGGAAAAGTCTCTCATGCATTAGTCTCCAGGACTAAACTTAGTGTGGCTAGCAGGCACATGACTTTGGACATTGATTATCTCATACTCCGGTGCGCCGGATATTTGGTCGGGACTAGGCTGGTGGAGGTATTCTTGGCAAAGACGTGTGAGTCGTCATCTGTTGAAACATCAGCAACTCTCTTCAAGAAACAAGGTAAATGAGGCTCTGGATTCGAATTCACCTGACTGCTAGCTATGTTAAGAAGTTTAGCCCTCGACGCTAGTGCATGAAGAGACTTTTTCCAACTATCTCATGTGTCCAGGGGATAGGTGTAAAAGCAGGAAATTGGACCAAATTTAATCCGCCAAATGCCAATTTCAACAGCGTTTCCATGTCTCGACCAGAGTAGAATTCCTTAGCCATGCTCCTTAAGTACACTTTTAATAAGAGTGGTTTCAAGATAAGCTACTCGAGGGTTAGCCACAGTCTGAGCTCTTTAAAGGACCCAGTTTATGAACAACACCCCCGGGCGATTTCACGGGCCCCTAGCGCAGGCAACAACTTCTGGTAATACTATCGATAAATCCCCCCAGATCAGACAGCGCAAACCCCTCTAAGTTAATGGAGTAGGGGCAGGGAATGTGCCCTTGGGGAAAAGGAGATCCCATCTCCCCAGACTCAACACCCTACATACCATCATCTCACCACTACCACCGATAACCCTACCAACTTCACTAATACCGCAGAGTATCCGTGTGCCAAACTTACAGGGTGAGAAGATGCCCTGCAAAGGACGGTATAATAGAAAATATAACTGCTCCCAAATGAATAAACTCTGATATGATAGAAAGAATAGACCCCAGCAGAGTCTTTACATGGTCCATTGAAGCCTAATTGAGCAAAGGCCCCACCGCAATTCCATATTAAGCACCAAGGAAACCCCAACCAGAGCCAGCGTCTGCACAGAAACCGTAACTGTGTAGCCCAATCCCAGCAATTGTTCAGGAAGATTTAAATCTCCCCGAGCTTCATAATATTTTACCTCTGCAGCCCACGGGAAGCGCACCCCAGATAGTGTATCCAGCAGCAAAACCAAACCCGGTGGGGGAAGCGGGGGAGGGAGCCGTCAATCAGGCTGCCCACTTCCGGCGAGCCATACCCCTCTACGCACCAAACAGACCCCCGAAGCCGCCCCATACCAACACGTGCCACCGACTAAACCAAAACCTGAACAATATGAAATCACTACTATATGCCGTCTCCATGTTGCATGTCGTGCTCAAGATACTACCCCCCCCACCCTCTTTCTCTCTTCACATTCCAGAACCACGTCTAACAATCATAATCATCACAGACGATCACTCGATCGCTTTTTCAATCGCGATTGTCGGAAATTGTGGCTTCTCTGGATCGGACTAGATTAGTTGATCTCATCCAGTCTGCCGATTCCGAGATGAGGACTTCACTACCATAGTCCGATCTGCTAGGGAATTGGTTTGCTTGGCATAGCATGGATCGTCAGGCGTGACTGCTATATTCAGATACTATGATTTTATAGTATATTAGTCTCCCCCCTTTCTCGCGGGAAATAGAAAAAGGCGGCCCTTCGTTCCCTAAATTCCTATCCATATATTTTGCAGCAGCAGAGGGGGGGCGAGAACCAACCAAGCAGGCAGATATCTAATGGCCTACTCATCGCATGGGAATAGTTCGGCGTTCGGGACTGGTCTTCCGCCCAATATCCACTACCGTAAAAATTGGAATAATTGGACCTCACGCTAAGACGTCCAGAATTCCCTCCTTTGGATTAGGGGGGGGGAAACACATGCGAAAAACCAGTCTTTCCACCCTCCACGGAGGCAAATAAAAAGGAGGGAGGAGACCAACCTTACTAGGAAAGACAGCTCCAACGTCCTGGCGTGAGGTCCAATTAATTACCGTACAGTCGGGTGACAAAAATATTTCCGAAACATGAAAAGTCTGCCCACGCTCGCCTCCGCAACACAGATATTTTCCACTCTCCCACCCCAACCACCTATAGAGAAAATACAATAATGAATCAGGAGATTAATTACAGGTAGTAGAAAACCTATAAGTATAGAGAATTGAATTTTTCTTTTTTTAGTACTTGGTATACCAACCATTTGCTGCAATGACTGCACAAACTCTAGATGGCATACTTCTCCACAAATCCTCCAGATATTCTGACTCCAATGTATCCCATACTAGTGGAAGAACTTCAGCAAGCCGTTTCCTAACTCTCTCTGGTCCACCTTTGGTGTCCCCAATACCAGGGTACATTTTCTGCATTTTCTCCTTAAGTTCAAGTTGACGCCAAAGATGTTCGATGGGATTTATATCAGGTGAATACGGTGGCCATTTCATCACTTCCACTCCATGCGCATCATGCCATTCCTTTACCACCCCATTCTTATGGACCCTAGAGTTATCTTCCATAAAGATAGGCTCAGCACCCGTGGTTTCTCGGACTCTTTGGAGAACAGGGGGTAAAACATTCTCGAGGAGATCGTGGTAGACAAATCGATCCACTGACTTGACGATTAAAGACACAAAGGTCCCCCGATATGGGTCCCAAAAGCACCCCCACACCATCAGCTTCACTTCCCCTCCCTTTTCATATGTTTGGATACACTCCTTATCCTACTTTTCATATGCTGTACGGAAACCCCACACAGTGCGTGGATCCTTGCTCTTTTCAACACTGCATTCATCACTCCATATTACTCGCTTCCAATCCTCCTCAGTCCAATCTGCATAGCGTAAAGCCCAGTGCAAGCGTTCAGCAGCATGGTCCTTAGTCAATTTTGGTCTCTTTTTTGCTTGCCATTTTTTAATACGTTCTTTTGCTAAAATGCGCTTGACTGTTCGTACGCTGACATTAGGAGTCACAGATTGCGTTAACTCATGTAAAGTCTGGCTTCTGTTGGCTTTGGCTGCTCGAAGTAGGTGCCGCCAATCTCGCCCACTGACTTTGGAAGGGTGGCCTGGTGTGGGGTGATCGTAGTGGTCCCTTCTCTGCTGCCACCTCTGGATAAACTTGCGCACCACAGAGTCTTGTCTCAGATATGTCAACTGTGGTAAGACTTTTGCAACACTCTGGTGCACCTTCCACAGTCCCATAATTTCTCCTTTCTCAATATCTGAAAGGCTTCCAATTCCCGGAGTCTTCTCTTTTCTTCTGGGTGGCATAATGTGGATTGAGGTTGTGGGTGGTATTGCGGGGTTGCCAAGCACGATCAGTTTTCGGAAATATTTTTGTCCTAGTACTGTACCGTACTCGAGTAGAATCTCATGAAAGTAGAAATGGCGCTAGTGATGATTTTCTTGAACCTGCTCAATTCCCCCTCCCTACTGCACAATATGTTTAAACTGTCGCGACTTGGTGTTCTTCGTGCCTTCCTGTTGGTTCGGCCGCCTTAGTTTCACCTTAGCTTGCTTAGCGCTATTCTGACTTTTATGAAAATACGGTATTCCGGTTTTACGGTAAGTTAACCTTGAACATATGACACGCGAACATGCATGTCTCGATACTCGAGTAGAGTCGCCCGGTGCCAACTGAAATTCACATGCATTCTCCGCTTTCGGTGCTCGTAGGGCTACGCCCTTCACTGAGTTTGCCGCAGACTCCAGATCACACCTGAATAACTTCCATCGCATGATAATAATCTTATTACACATATCTTTCTCCTACGAACTTGATTCTATAATATCCATACACCCCTCCCCCCCCGCCCTCGCGCACACATTTACTACAGTAACTTAATAAAAGAAATTTTCAAAGACAGCCCACACTCAACTGCAAATCCTATCCCGCTACACCACCCACCTTTACCCCGCGCCTAACTCACTACAGCGACGACTCTTGGCCTCCTTGGAGTCCTACGCTATCTATACGTACACCATACAAAAAACAAAAACAATATAAAGGAGAGAATAATGGTGAAATCCCAAATATCCTCTATATATCCCCCAAACACCCTTTACTCAATGAAAAATGAAGAGATGAAGAGATGGGAAACAGAAAAAACTTCAACCAAAAGGGGAATAAACACTTAGACAAAAAAGAGACAAAGAAACATGGACTAGACGGGAAATTGCATCCTCCACTCCCACTACTCCTACCTAGTGCCTGAAGGTACTACATGATTTTATAAACCCTTTTGGCAATAAAATAGCACAAAAATCCAAACACGAGCAGCCCCGCCGTAATGCACCAGAACCAATTCAGGTTGTCGATTTCTTGGCCGGGGACCAGGACGTTCATGCCCCAGAGGCCAGTTATGATGTTCATTGGCAGGACGATGGTTCCCAGAACTGTGAGGCGGCCGAGGACGTCCGCTGTTTGTTCTTGGCGTTCGTTCACTAGAGGACTGTTAGTGGCAGAAAGGAGAGGGCGGAAGTGGAAAGAATACTCTTGATGTTAATCTGTGCAAGGTAATTCGAATGTGATCTCGATAGGATCTTCTCCATGTGGTTTAAGTTACCAACCATCGTTACGATGTGATCTTCCCGCCTAGTCAGCCCATCCAATCTCGCCTATCCATAGCATAGGGAGGGACAGGGAATACCTTGAATGTCGCCCAAATAGAGCCCAATCTCACTCCTAGGTGCTACTTCCCACTGCTCATTACACCTCTTCGCAAACCCCTTAATTACATCCGCTTTATTCCCCAAAAGTCTGTACAAGCCCATAACCTTCTTGCGCGTATCACCGACCCGCTTCAACATATCTCCGTCGCTCTTCTGTTCCGTTCCGTCAGATGCACTGCTACCCGCGTTGCTCTTCTTATCCGAAGTGCCATCCGAATTAGATGTGAGGTGCATTTGCAAGATAGCATCATCAATCTCATCAACCTCTTCTTCTAAAGACTGAATCAATGGAGCGAAGGCGTCGGTGATGTCGTCGATAAGCGCATACGAGATCCAGTCCGCCGACACGGTGATATAGTCCTTCAATTGCCGAATGCGCCTCCGGACGTTTGCTGGATGAGGGGTGAGTGAAAAGTGGAAACTTATTACCCCTTCCCGGAAGACGACAAAATAGATGTTTACGGGCTCAAGGTATTCCTCGCTATTAGTGTCTTGCTCGAAGGTGCGATAGGAGACTAGGTAGTAGCTACGAAATAGCTCTACTTTTTCGCGGGTCTCTTGCATCAATATATCTTCAGAGGTCAGTGGGTGGATCCCGAAGGCTCGGATGAACACCTTCATCTCGGCGTCAGTGGGGTTCATGACGTCTAGCCAGAAGGTTGGCCGGGGCCCAGTGCGGACTGAACGGGGGGCATTCTGTGGGGAAGAACGGGCGGCGGGGTCATCCCCGGTAGCTCGCCCGTTGCCATTACGGCTTTCTGCCTCCGATTGTGGGTCTTCGTCGTCTGAGCTATCGTCTAGAATCCTAGGTTCAGGGCGGAATAAATCCTTAAATGTTTGGCCAGGCTGTAGTAGCTCTGAAATTGTATGCGAATGAATAGTTGCCGGCAATTCATCGTTGAAATAAGTGAACCTATACGGCTCGTCCTCCACCTCTCTATGCCACCCAGTCCTCCTAGGCGCACGCAGTCTCCCGCCAACATATACAGGCTCAGCAGTTTTCTTCGCCCTAATCCCTTCGCTCCTCTCTTCCTTTTCATCCCGGCTCCACTCTTCCAAGACCGACAGATCCGGCCACTCGCGCACTCGCCGTCTAGCAGTATGCACGCTCCCACCATGTAAAGTCGCAACCTCCTCGTCGTCTGTAAGCCCATCATCCACAGGAAAGCACACATCTGCCTCAGCTGTAGCCTGTCTATGCCCGGGATCCAAATCTTGCGGGGGTGTAGGGCATGTAGAATCCGGATATCCACGCTCATTTGTCGCGTCCCCTGTAATATCTATTATCGCATCGCCGTCCCGCAAAGGCCTGCTTGGCATTCCTAGCCCATCAGTAAATCCCACAGCACCCATCATCCCTAGCACAGGCATAGGACCCAATGCAGGACTCCCAGGCACAGAAGGTGGGAAATTTACACCGCCGTAGTCTCTGGAAGCCCCGGCCAACGGCGGTTGTAAATTTGCAGAACGTCGACCAGCCGGAGAGACGATGGACTCTGCGGTAGATGGTCTAGATCGCTTGTTCTTTCCCGAGAACACTGGGGAGTCGATATCTACCCCTTGTTCTGATCTCATGGAGGGTCCCAATAGTGGAGCGTCCTCTTCGTCCCCGTCGTCTTCGCTCTCGCTCTCCCCCGGGAACCCGCGGGAATTGAACCGACGAGAGAGTCCCGATGGCCCTGGCATAGTGGACATGTTGGAAGGGCCGGCTGGCACACGCAATCTACTTCCAGAGAAGACTGGGGCTGATGAGTATTGTGTGCTCGACCGTCGCGGTCTCATAGACTGCTGCTCTCGATGATCTAGCAAGGCCGAACTCTCGATCGAGGTGTTACTGAGGTTCGGGTGGGCGAAGAGATGGGACGGTCTACTGCGAGAAGGACCACCAAGTATGGTGGTGGTGGAGTCCTTAGGTAGCTCTTGATGTTGGGGGCCCGATGACATGGGGGGGATGTTGGGGTGGTCGACAGCAACAACTCGAAGGATAACAGTTGAGCCTCTACGTGTTCGACGGTGGCGCTTCTTGTGACTTGGGCGTGGATAGGATGATGGGCCCTGCTGGCCCCTGGGTGTCTGAGGCAATTGCTGGTGCGGGATTTCCGGGGGACCTTCTCTTGGGGGTTGGAGCGGCGAAGGTGGAGGTGAAGGCGAGGATGAGGATGAGGATGAGGATGAGGGTGAGGGTGAGGATGAAGCGGGTTGTGGATTTTTTCGGATAGGAGTAGTGGGAGGAGCATGTGCAGACAAGGACATGAGGGGCTCGCTATTGCACGATCAAATCGATCAGTGAATTGGCTGCATTTTCTGCTGGGAGGATACCTGTTCTGTCCTTCTTGTGCGATCTAGTCTTATTAATCCAGCTAAGGTAAGATAAGGTATACCATAAGCACCATAAAATAGGAATATACCGAGAGGGGAGAAAGTTTCACAACCAGCAATGACAAGTAGGATATGACGGTGATGGTCTTGGGGGAGGTCTTGGGGAGGTTTACTATATCCGACAGGGGATTTTCTAAACTCGCACATAAATAATAGTGCGAGATACCGTAATTCTTTTCTTCCCATCAATCCCGCTTGCTACCGGATAACATATATCGATACCTCACCAAACAAAAACAGGGCGACTTCCAACTCTTCCAGCTTTGAGCCCGCGGAACCCCGATATAACCAATCGCATGCGATTGATCATCCAACTATCGTTACACACTTATTATCCTGAGATCAAGGAACAAAGTTAACCTTTTTTATCATATCAGGAACGAAAAAACAACCCCAGCTAACACCCCGAGGCTGTGTCCTTGTAAGCGGAACGGTCCTTGTATTATTAGGAGGCCAATCATTCACAAACTCTAGCAGCTAAACACACGACTCCCCATGATCTACAATACCGGTAAGTCAAAGGGTACGAGATGGGGAAGTGAAGAGAAAATATGCATAACGCCATAACTCGACATCAATATACTAGTACAGCTGTCTCCCAGCGAGCACCTTGGGCGCTTATCAACCTCGTGCACAGGGTGCCTGTCATCTCGGAATCTCCGCTTGACTGCAGCACTTAGATGGGACGGGTGTGACAGCATTCATCCGGCACAATAAATGAAATAGAGGGATGCGAAGAAAGAAGGTTAATAAGAAAGAGCCGAGAAATGGTACCGGCAATAACGATGAAATAAAAGAAGCACCAGTGTAAGAAAAGACAAATTGATGATCCCCCTTAAGACGCAGAACATGGAATCCTCCGCATCCCAAAAACCATACCTTACTTTAACTTCATCGGAAACACCATTACTTACTGGTACCAACCAAGCCTTTCACCGCATACCTGCACCACAACTTCCTTCTCTTTTCTGCTTCCCACCTGATACGGGACTCTACAGTAGACATCCTATCAATTGTGAAATGAGCCAGTCCCATAACCAGACCACTCCTCAGATAATCAATCAACTTTGGGGGGAAAATGAACAACCAATCGAACAATCAAATGGTCCTTCTGAGAGCAGCATCACCCACACTTCCACCACACAGACGCTGTCTCAACTGAAGCATCTGTTGTTTTTGATCTGCTGGCAACACTTCAATCTGGTCCATGGGGATGTTCAGGACCTGCTGCAAGAGAGCCACATTTGGGTCTTGGATATTATGAGCGGCGGCATTGATAGGTGTTTGAACGAGGTTTGGGATCTGAGGGGTACTGTTGAACAAACTCAATCTCTGAGCGACAAATGACCGCATTTCAAGAGAAATAGGGAAAGAGGCAGGCATGTTATGCTGGTGGCCCAGGAGAGCAGGAGCGAGAGGGGAGGGAAAGGCCGAGATAGCACTTCTCGGCTCTGTAGAGGAAATCTTCGAATTGTTTTCCTGCTCAAATGTACGATGGCCAATGGGCAAGGGGCCACGCAAGGGAGAATCCGCGGGCTCCAAGTACCTCCCCATCTGTGCATGATCGACCTGGCCCAACTTCGCCATAGCTTCAAACAGAGCATATGACAACTGCGGGGCTTGCTTGAGTAGCTCGGTAACCCTCATTGGATCCTTGACAGCGAGATTATGCATCTCACCTAACAGCTCGCCCAACTTTGCAGGCGGGATAGCATCCACGGTCCTGGATATAGCTTCGGTCGCGGAAAGACCTTGTGGTAGCTCCATACCCCTCGGAAGGTCTAAGGGATTCGAATGCGGGGCCTCGGGGATATGTCCGTGGGAAGAATAATCAACTCTCAACTTGCGGCCCAAGATCTCATAGTTATCTAGGTTACGAACAGCACTGGCTGCCGTCTCGTTGTCGACGTATTCAGCGAAACCGTATCCTTTGGAACGGCCGGTTTCACGGTCGAACACAAGACGAAAGCAGACAACGCGGCCAACAACAGAGAAGATTTCGACAACTTGAGTCTCGGAGAGGCCTAGGGAATTCTTGTTAGGATCATTATCAGCAAAATAGTAAAGTGGGGTCAGTTGCCGAATGGTATGTTGCCAACAAAGACAATCGAGCTACTGTGATGAGCGGGACCTGTTGACAACCCCGGAGGCGGCTTATCAGAATTCATAACTTTTGGGATCGTCAGTGAGTACTTGAATGGGGTATTCTATCAAGGAGTTTCTGCTGAGGCAGTAGCTAGGTGACGTCGGTGGGAGTGAAAAAGGTGTGGATGGGACTTAGGAGATATCAGGCGGTTCTAGAAGGTAGACGTACACCAGCGAATCTACAATTGAATTTGCTTGTTAGGGTTTGGTAACTCAGGATGCCAGCCTGCATTCATACATATTGCCCTGCCCGAATATTTGTTCGGGGGGGGCAAATACTGCCTAAACCCTAAGTCATATGTCAAATTGATATTTGAACCATGTCTCCCAAATGTCACTCGAATGTCGGGGGCCAATCCAAACTACAAGGAAATTTGCCTTTGCTCAAGTGTCTCATTCACGGACTGCCGAATAAATTTTCAAAGCTAATGGTATGGATAGGAGAGTTTTATTTGTTATTATGACAATACCTCAATCTCCAGGAAGAGATGTGAAAACCCCTGACACTCTCCTTCACGCTCATCTGGTTATTTCCGGCGGCGATGTCTAATTTTATTTCGGTCTGCCCTGCATAGAGATTACCTCTTCTCCATAACATTTAAACCCAAGCCGTCAGTGTCAAGATAAAGCTTGTTCCGTCCGCCGCTCTCTTGGAGAATTGTGGCAATATTCCGAGCATTCTCAATTTTACGGAGTTCAACATAGCTCTTGGACTTCTTGATAGCGTCTCCGATAAGTTCTGCTGAACGGGATTCTCCTTGTGCGCGGACAATCATGGCTTGCTTTTCCTGGCGTGCCTTGTCAACAATGAAAGCAGCACGTTGAGCCTCTTGCCTGTAAAATTGTCAGTGAATTAGGCTTATCTCAACTAGAACATTCAGAGGCACCTACTGAGCAACTTGTTTAGCCTCGACCGCAGCGGTGAACTCAGGTGAGAAAGCGAGATGCTAAGAAAAGCTGGATTAGCTTAAATTGCCAACGCATAAACCCGGTAGCACAAACGGTCAGAGAAACATCATCCAACATGATGTTAAACCTCGCAGCCCTCTTCACCAAATTATCCCTGACAAGCCTACTGACGCTCTCACGCTGGGTAATTAATTGACTAGCATTGAACTGCGCAACAACAGACTTCAAAACCTCATTGACGATCGACGGCAATACGCGCTCGTCATAGTCGACACCAAGCGTACGGTAGATCGTCGGAAGGGCATCAACACGGGGACGAGAAAGCACGCGGCAAGTGATATTGACCATCTGGAGATCTAGTCCAAATTAACACCATACGTCATTGAACCAAAAAAATCAAGCTCGCGAATAACGAACCTTTGGTACCAGTCAACGAAGCAACGTTCCTCGGCTTCGCGCGGACATCATAAGTAATCGGTGTCTCGAACCAAGGGATAACAAAATGTGTTCCTAGAAAGGTTTAGCCCGAAGCCGGTGCAAACTTCGCCCAAGGTACAAACAAACCTTCATTGTAGATCTCCTTCTTGACACCCCCGTGACGGGTATACTTGATGGCACGATGACCACCGTCAACTGCAAGCCGTTAGTCCAATTCCCTACGTAGGAGGATGAGGGGTGGAAAAGGTTGCAAAAAGCAAACCGTTGAAAATTGCACTGTTAAAAGTAACCGCTGCAGTACCAAGCAGTACCAATGCAAGCCCACCGCTCAAAACCCCCTTCGGTGGTCCCCTGCCACCACCGCCCTGTCTCTGCACCCGAGCAATGGTAGCCTGAATGCGATTCCAGGCCTCGCGGGGGTTATTGGAATCCATTGGTTGTCGAATGGTTGGTGTTGAATGGCGGTTGTTTCGGTTCCGGGCGATGTAAAAAAAAAGTTGCTCGGAAATGAGTTTATCAGTCTGGGTTGTGGTGGGTGGTGGCTGCAGTATTTGGTGGGGTGAAATACAAAATACGGCACTCCCAAATAGGCTTGGGAAGGTCGGGCTAAAGCACTGTGGGCCAGGGCCCTTTGCACGCCACAACCCCACTGATACCGGAAAAACCCCTCCGGATCTGCTCTCCCCGCCGGCGCAGCATGGGTTAATATTTACAAGTTAACAGAATTACGTACATATTATGCCAGTTCAAGGGATCCAACAGTCTTGATGGCTAATCCTACACCATCAAAGGAAAGTGCTAGCCCCTTTCAAGACTTTTTATCTCTGAATCCGGAGATGCGAGGGTACGATGGGAACAATCAACCCGAACGGACAGGGACATTTTTGGCTAGTTAACCTTAAATAACTGTTCAATAACTTCCCGCTGGAACCTATAACGAACGACAAAGGTTTTACCTTATTCCTCCTACGAGTCCCAAAACAATCGCAAAAGATCACTTCACATCTAGAATGCCGATACACTATACAAATTTCCACAGTTTCTACTTCCTCAACATAAGGGATAGCGAGCGCTCAGATTCGGCGGGTCTACCGCTATATTTCTTTTCCCTACAAAAAGCCCGGGCTTGGCAAGCACCCCTAACAAACTCCACACCTTAGTGACCTAACTTGCTCTACTAGGGTATCATACAAGCAAAAATATCCCAGACTCTCTACCCCGAGTGCCTGTATGTGAAGAAGTCTATTCTCCATAGCGCTTCCTTTGTGGACACCCTGATAATGGCGAATTAAAACATCAACCTTAGTGTGTTTTGCTCGCTGTAACCTGACCTTTCTAAGATGTCGTCCCGGGGTTCATCTAGTTAAGGAATTGTGGGTGATGCACACTTTGCACTTGTGGGCTATGCTGTGATATGGCATAAGCCTCAAGGTCACCACTACCTCGAAATCGGCCTCCTCTATACAGTAGATCGTAACGGAAGGTCTTTGACTAGCCATGATTGACCATCTCACAAGGGGTAGGTTAATCTTCAAGGGCGGGGTCTCGGAAAACCGGCCAAAGTTGGCAAAATTGCAGCCGAGTGATAAAGCGTGGCTGCAACTAATACCCTCCGATAACTTGGAACCAGAGTCGCCCCCGGCCTCAAGAGTCACGTTCCTAGCACCCTCCCAAGTGTGGAAAACTCTAGGCTGGTTAATCCTACCACCCACACCCCCTGCTCTAAGACCGATTCGGCAGTCTGAAAGAATTGCTTCCAGATCATATCCGGAGCCCGAACGACGAAGTTCAACCCCAAACACGCCCCTCAAAAGAGCCAGCTCTCACTTAAACAATGAGAAGCATAAAAGAAAGACACCTAATATAACAAGCTTCACAGTAGTGCCACATAACACCACGCGTATTGTAGACTTACCAACTAAATCAAGACCCACTGCCTTGGCAGCCTTAGGAGCTATTAACCCCCAGCACTCAATCTATTTGCGTTACTGCGAGATATACTGATACCTAGACAGGGCCGGGTGTTCGAAGCGGAATTAGATTTTCCAATACTGCCTCTGCGGTCTTGACCTTCAGTTTTGGGCTCCAAACTTGGCACAAGGGTAGCCGTATCTCCGTCACCAGATTCCCTGATATCAACACGAAAAGGCCCATTCTCATCCTGTGTAGCTCGGCTGCGGGAGAAATTTTTGAGCCCAAGTAGGAATTCGATCGATCTTGTTCATGCTTTCCTCGAGAATCGGGGTGCCACCGCCGAATGTCCAGCTGTTTTATCATTTCCAGCGCTCCCGATAAGCTTAGTTTTCAGAGATCGTCGAATTTAGCGCCACGGCCAGAGGGGCCTTAATAGGAGCTTGTGATGCGCACGAAACTTCCGCAGAAGTCCACAGGACAGCAGGAATATCCCGAGAAATGCCAGAGTCCCTGCAGAAACAGTGTCAGGTACGTATGCGGTACGAAAGCAGCGAGGGAGACCATACCGTAGTGACTGGAGCAGAGCAGATAGATGATCGGGTTCCACTAGTTGTGTGAGTTAGCAATATGGTTACCACTTCTTTGTTATCATAGTTCTTCTAGTTGTGGTTATTTTAGAGAGGGGGGTAGAGAAAGAATAGCAGCCTAGGTCTTGTAATCTTAGGACAAAAACCAAGAGAGTGAGTTCGTGATACCTTAGCTTTTAGGGTTGACTCACTAGGCTCAGGTTTCGAGACCAATGCTATGGAATGGAACGGCAGCAGGCAGGCTTTGGCTCGACCTAGAGCCCGAAGAGCGATTGTCCAGCCGAGCGTAATGGAACAAGTCCGATATCAGGGTGGCACCCATATGACCTCCCCTATGCACGGGTGGATCGCAAAGTCCAAAAATATGCAGTGGTGCTGGCCCCAATAAGTTCGTAGCATACATATAATAGGTTGGAGTAGATGCCGTTAGGCTAAACTCTATAAACGAGGGAGCAGTGACCGCTCGAGGGAATGTTGAAGGAGGCAGGTTACAAGTGGGAATCGCCATAGCTGCAAGGATCCAGCTCAATGAATTAAAGTATGGTACAACCAAGGAAACAAAGGCAGGGATGTGACGAAAGGTGTGGTATTGTGACCGAGCGTGGGGGTGGCAATTCGTTTGGTGTACTCGCGGTAGGGGTAAAGTATTGGAACAAACTGGGTCAAGATGGCCAATGCAGGGTTTCCTTCATTCAGATCGCCGGGTACCTAAGAAGGAAAATAACCGCTCTTTTTTCTGTTCCTCGCACAGACATTTACCCCCCCTGTTTGTTCCAATACTTTACCCCTACCGCGAGTACATCTTGGGAACTAAGGTAGAACATTTAAATTTTTCACAAGACGGGGGGCAGCGTATAGTATTATTAAGGAGAAGGAAGCTCGGGGACTAACACAGCGCTAAACGAAGGACGCTACACAGGTACACACAGCAGCAGCAGCGAAATAAGAGTACGTAGACATTGGTAGTACACCACTCAAGGTTCTAGATAATCCCCCAGAACTTAAACACCAACAGAAGAACGTGTAGTTAGAAATACAATATAATAAGAGAGAACCCTCGCCAGGCAAGCGTGGTGAGGGGGAATTTCTATACATGATTTGAACACAGCCGGGGGTTCTACCCAAGACATTGATGATACTCGCCACGTGAGTAAGATGCCCAAAAACCAACGATTCGCTGCAATGGCTACTGTCCGAATTGAAAATATTCAGAAAACGATACCAACATCAATTAAACATCACTATCCCCGTCTCCGTTACTCAAACCCCTCACTGATCAAACCCCAAAGCACTGAGTTGCCTTGTAAGCTCCTGAAGCTTTATGACTTTCTCTAACTGTTCTGGAAGCAGGTTTTCCCCTCCCACTTCCTTCCGAATTTTGAGCTCATTTGCCTGGCGAATCTTTTTCCTAATTGCCTTAGCTAGCTTCTCTCTTTCATCGGGGGTTTGCTCGGTCTTTGTCTGCTCAAGCCCCGAATCTCCGGCGGCAGGAGCTGTGGAAGGTGGATCATCTTTCTGGGACCCGTTCGTCTTCTCGTCGGATCCAGCTGTCCCCCCGTCCGTTTCTGGTTGTCCGCTTGTCGCCTTCTCTTTAGCCCTCTTCCTAGCAGCCTTTCTCTTTGCGTTTTTGTTTGTAGCAGGGGTTACAGCCGGCTGCTTCTTGTCGTCGTCGCTTAGGGATGAAGCGCCGGGCACACCTCCACCACCACGGCTCTTCCACGCTTCCGCAGTCCTGTTCTTATAAACTTCGACATCCTCAGGTGGACGATAACCCGGCCGTACACGAATCTCACGCCTGGTGGAACCATCTGCACGTAAAGAGGATGGTATAACTCGTTGCCCGTCGGCAGTGAAGGTGATGCCGGACTTTGTGGGTGTGGAGGTTTCGGCGGGGTCGGGTGCGGGGGTTGAAGTGGGCATACTACCAAAATGGTCAGGTCAACCTTCGTCCCCAATAATGAAAAATAGGAACCTGAGTATGATACCTGGTGGATGCGAAGAACTATTCCCCAGGGTTGAGGGTGGAGAGGAAACGGGTTGTGCGGACGTAGGAGACTTTTCTCTTGAGCGATTGCGGGTGTTCAGGATGCCTTCATGCCAATTGAGTAACCTAATAGGCGAAGCTGCTGCCCCAATATAGCCCTAACCCTACTCACAATTAAGAGAATTCGACTATTCCGTACACCATGTACGGTACAGTAAAGTTCCCCGCCGGCGGCAGGGGCAAATATGCCACTACTGTGCTTCACAGTCCCCGTAAATACTACTATACAAATGCGGTACCCAGGACATGGCGGGTCTATATGGCGGGGGTACTAATACCACCATCATAATACCAAGAGCGATTGTTCCCGCAGCCTCGTGGGGATGGCAAATGCTCATAGAGAGTTTGTAACTTAGGGGCTGTTTGGCCTGAGGTGATTTGAAAATTTCGTAAGTTACAAACTAGTTGGAGCAAAGTTGCCAACCATGGTTTCAAAATCGATTGCCTCAAACAGCCCAAGATTTTAAAGCAGGAAAAAAAAAATTGAAAAAAAAGAAAGTGCCAAGACCACCAACCATACTCGAGTAGTTTGTAATTCTCCCAAACCATGGTTGGAAGCACAACCCATGGTTTGCCTCGTAACCATGGTTTAAAAGCCAAAACTACCGGTCCCGGTATAGTATGTCGCGCCAAACAGCCCCTTTGTAACCTAATGGCCCCGAGTCAAGTTTGACTTCATTCCGATAGGGTGGCGGGATACCTTATCAGCCACTCCTCGAATCGCCTGCTGATTGCAAGGTTTAAGCTATCATACCCTTTCTGCAACCCTCCTTTTGGGTTCTATCTAATGTTACTATTAGGTCTCTCTGCCCATATATTATACCTTATGATAGCACGAGACTCTTTTCTTTTCCTTTCTATATCCTGGTCCTACAATCCTTGACCTAGCCTGAAGCAAGCTCTCCATTTTGCCCATAGTTGCTATGTTTGTGTCACACCTTAAAAATGATAATTCAATCACCCTTTATTCAATCGTGTTTGGCACAGCATATAGAGTAGCCTATTACTTGATGGTGCACTCTATGCATCACCCGTACCCTTGGGGCGAATAGTAGGGCCGCGTACTGAGGCTGGTTTTACACGACACCGTATCATATAATTACTCTGCTGTACCTGTATGTTGCGCTGGTAGTCTTGGCTCAGACGCAGTACTGCCCATACCATTCCCCCGCTCCATTAGTTGCGGTAATGGACAGAGTTAAGGTCAATGCTTACTTGTAGATGCTATAGATTTCATCTTACGAGTTCAAGACTGTAGGCGTAGGTTTCCGATTCCAGAGACCTCTGTATTATAGAAAACACCAGCAAGGCACGGACTGGGCTCACCAGTATCACACCAAGTACGATATGTGCACTGGTAGCGCTAATGTTTATTGCCGCTTCACTGCACGCATAAGCCATCAACACCAGCATTCTATTGATTTACAAGTACTGTATCATATTCGAGTGCCAATAACTTAATACCCGTAATTCTATTGCGACTGTTTGATCGTTACACCCTTCTCCTTTGGGGAAGGAAAAACAAACCTAAGGGACAGCCACGATATCGGTGCTGCAAGTTCTTTTACCACGCCCTACTGTACCTTACTTTGGTCCGATCTGAAAATACTTGTATGCCGGGACGCTGTACAGTACAATACAGTACCACTTGGACCTTAGGGCAAGCTTCATCAAATTACCCCTCAAATTCCGATCTTCGAATCCCGTCTCGCAACCCTAGTGGAAGCCCCAGCTGTTAAGTATGATACGTGTCTATTGGGCTCGAATTAAGACCAAAGTTTAATTGGGCTTTGCTGATACACTCGAATAAGACCTCAGAAGCTCTCGATAAGCGGTTGCCACCCGTCGCCTGCTTGTGCGGTGCTCGCGCACCAAGAAGCCCGTCATTTTCTTTCTTTTCTTTTCTTCCTTTTTTTTTCTTTCCTTTTTCTTCGTCGTCAAATACTGAGAGGGAAGGAAACGACGCTAACGACATCTTACACTACCCGTAGTCCACCTGCCAGCTATCCCTCGCCGCTCGAGCTGTTTTTCTCCATAACGTCGTACTGTATCATACTGTACTGTATTTTACCCGTCTCATATCATACCATTGGTGAGATTTTCATGAATCAGTCCTACCGTACTCTCAAACCGGATCGGTATCGTCGCAACTTCCGCAACCGCCTCCATCAGTTCGTCTCCTTCATTCGAGCTCTCTCTTACTTCACCCATTCCTAGGATTTCTCCATAGCCTAATCGAACCTACTAGATACTCTACCATCACTGAAATCCATCACCATTCCTTGGAAATTCCCCGCCTCTAATCTGATGAAGCGCCCCGTTGCATCGACGGTGAATGTTGAGTCCGAAAACCGCCTCGTCTCACGCCTGCGGAGTGCTCCGCAAAGCAACGCCTATAGGTATACCGGTGAGGCTCAGCTCTTTCTGTTAAAAGACCTGTTTGGAGCTCTTGCTTGTAACAAACGGGAATATCTCAATTACTTTTTTCCCAACGGACCGCCACAAGGAACCTCTCCGGCGGATTGGAATTTGTCGTTAGCTCAGGGTGCGTCTGATGGAGCAGAGTACAGTGCAACAGCGAGGGGGAAACCATGTGGGCATATATTTAGGCCCGGAGAAGCGACATATCGGTGCAAGTAAGTCATGAACACCACTAAATTTCTCCTTCTTCAGCTAATACAAGCTTAAAATTAGAACCTGCTCGCTCGACGACACCTGCGTGCTCTGTGGAAAATGCTTTGAGTCTTCCGACCATACGGGCCACATTGTCTATATCAATATCTCGAGCGGCAGCAGTGGTTGCTGTGATTGTGGAGATCCCGAGGCATGGAAAACTCCCGTCAAATGTTCCATTCACACTCCTCTACCTCACGCTTCCTCTTGTTCACCTATGGGCTCTGAAGTCCCCCCCCAAGAACTGCCACCAGACCTTATTCTAGGTATCCGAAGCACCATTGCTAGAGCGATAGACTACCTATGCGATGTCATATCATGTTCACCAGAGCAACTACGGCTCCCCAAGACCGGAGAAGGTATAAGGAATGATGAGGAGTCATCCAGGTTAACTTCTAGATACTTCCCAGAAGAATCGGCTACAGATAAGGCCGAATACGCACTCATCGTATGGAATGACGAGAAGCACACCATCGACGAGGTTGAGGATCAAGTTGCACGAGCATGCAAAAAAACAAAGAAATTCGGCAAAGAGCGAGCACAGGAAACCCATTTTGTTGGACGAAGTATTGTTGCCTATAGTCACTCTCTTCCAGAGCTTATGCGGGTATCGAGTATTATCGAGCAAATAAAGGTCACTGTAACTATTAGGTCTGCCAGGGACACCTTCCGAGAGCAAATGTGTGGTACGATAATAGAGTGGCTTGGAGATATCGCTGGTTGCAGTGTAGGGGGGCATAACGACATACTTCGGACAACTATCTGTGAAGAACTTCTTGGGGTATGGAGAGTTGGATCGAGGGCCTCAAATACAGAAGTTGGTAAGAAAGGAATTGATGACCACGCGGTGGAGGAGGATGATAGTGGTCTGCTCGGGAGTAGGCGGGTGGTTGTCCCCATTGAAGTAGTGACTGGCGCGGGAACCGATGACGACGTGGATATGGATGAAGGAGATATCGACGATCAAATTGAGGAAGATGCTGAACATGACGAAGACGACGATGGTGGCGGAGGAGAAGCTGATGATGATGACGATGATGATGATGATGATGTTGACATGGTCGGCAGTGTGCTGGCCCAAATCGGCGGCCGCATCATAGGCGCGATCGGAATGGGCCCTCAAAATCAAACTGGCAGAACACATGCAAACACACAAACAATGACAGTTCAAGCTGAAACTGCTATTGAGCAAAACCAAGAGGCCGGCGGTAACGTGCCGGCGTACAATGAAGAGGAAATGCCCGATGTGCCGCCAATACCTCGTACCCCCGGATTCCAGCATTCCCGCAGGCCGGGAGTTCCCGTACCCAAACACTGGCTAGAAAAACCAGCCGGGTACACCAACAAACATCCCGTGCCTCCTCACGAAGATCTACGCCAGAGGGTCCGACTTGACTGGCTCATCCTTTTCGACCTGAGACTTTGGAAAAAGGCTAGGATTGATCTACGGGATCTTTATATCAGCACGGTGGTCGCTATTCCTGAGTTCAAGCGAATTCTGGGTTTACGATTCTCTGGCCTATACACTGTCCTGAGCCAATTGTACCTTGTTCCTGACCGGGAACCCGACCACTCCATCATCAATCTTTCCTTGCAGATCCTAACGACACCCTCCATAACCGCCGAGGTCGTTAAGCGTGGGAATTTCTTGACAAATCAACTGGCCATCTTATACACCTTTCTCACCACCCGCCAAGTGGGTCATCCCCATGAAGTCAACCAAGACGCAACCCTCGCCTTTGATACAGGGTCCCTCACTAATCGGAGGATGTTTCATTTCTTCCATGATATGCGGTATTTGTTCGCATCCGATTATGTCCAGGATAGATTACGGCATGAGGAAAGATATATGCTCCAGTTTCTAGACTTAGTAACCCTTCACCAAGGCATTTGTCCCAACACCCGCGCGGTGGGCGAGCATGTAGAGTATGAAGCTGAGGCATGGATCAGTGCATCCTTGATTACGCGAGAAATCAATAGATTGGTTAGACAGTTCTCGGAAGCATATCAATGGACTGAGGGCCCTCACGACAATAGCCTTCAGCGTGCTATATCTACGGTTGCGAGATACACCGCAACCAACTCCCTAGGCTGGCAACGTTGTCGATTCCATCAAGCCGAGATCAAATCTCGAGCCGAGCTCAAACAAGTCACCGGCTTTCAGTTCGATACTGACCGCTGGGGCAATCAACACCATTACAAGATCGTCAAGTTCGCCGTCGATAAACAGCCGATCAGTTTTCACCACGCTCTGCACTACACACTGTCCTGGCTCATAGAAGCTGGAAAAAACATGGATGTTCGTCAATTACGGAAGCTCCTTATGCCCGACTGGGAACAAATCAAACGAACATCGGATCTAGAAACCCCGGAATACGAGCCCGAGGATATCGCAATCGTCATGTTTGATTTCCCTTTGAGGGTTTGCGTGTGGCTAGCTCAAATGAAGGCAGGGATGTGGGTCCGCAACGGATTCAGTCTCCGACACCAGATGCAAACCTACAAGAGCGTTTCCCAGCGAGAGATGGCACATAGCAGAGATATCTTTTTACTGCAGACAGCCTTGGTCACCGTCAACCCCAGCAGGATGCTCGTGACAATCATCGACCGCTTCAATCTCAACCATTGGGTTGAAGGGAACTTTGACATCCCACAAGGCTATGAGGACTCGCAAGTATTAGACCTTGCGGAAGACTTTTTACACCTGTTGATCGTGATACTTAGCGATCGCCTCCCGCTTATCCCAATACAAGAGGAACCCGATCTTGCATTGTTGAAATTAAAGAGAGAAATCGTTCATATTCTTTGTTTTAAGCCGATTCAATTCTCAGAGCTCACAGCACGCCTTGCAGAGAGATTGCAAGAGCTTGACAAGTTCCAAGATACCCTTGAAGAAATGACTACTTTTCGACCTCCAGACGGCCTCTCTGATTCCGGCACGTTTGAGCTCAAAGAGGAGTATCATGAGGAAGTAGATCCATACATCCTGCAGTTTTCAAAGAACCAACGCGAGGAAATGGAAAATAGCTGTTGTGCGAGGGTCGCAAAGAGAACCGGGCGCCTGGTTTCTGAGGTAGCGTTTGAGCCAAAACTACGAGAGATCAAGACGGGGGTGTTCTCGGAGATTGCCGCTTTCACCAGAACACCAATTTTTGCACAAATCATTTACTACTCCCTAGCATATGGCCTTCAATTCAAGAGCTACACACCTTCAATACAGGAGAGCAGAGTTGAGATATTTCTGCAACTTTGTCTTCATCTTTGTCAGCTGGCCGTCGCCGAGGACAAAACCATTGAGGGCGAAGCCGACAACTCATTTATCCTCCATGCACTCGAGAAGAAGGCCAAGGGTGGATTTGGGATGCTCAATCTACAGCCTATTGAAGTTGAGGCTAGCGAGATCGGCAATCGAACCATCGCCACCGTGCTCCACCGTTTGTCCGGCATAGATGCCTTCAAAGCCTGCTGGCCTAAGATCGACAACATTCTCCGGCGGATGCGACAAAAGAAGCCGGTGGCATTCGAAGCAGCCGCAGTGTGGGCACACGAGATTGCAGAGAGGATGGATACCGAAGCTGACCAAAACACCAAAGCTGCCGAGGTCGAGAGAAAGCAACTAGCGAGGGAACGACAAGCAAAGATAATGGCACAGATGAAGCAACAGCAACAAAGTTTCTTGAACTCCGCTGGATTTGACTTTGGAGACGAGGAATTCACTGACAGCGAAAATGAGGAGAAAGAGTATGAGGAGGAGAAGAAATGGTGGAAGTATCCTGCCGGAACATGCTTGCTATGTCAGGAAGAGATGACTGATTCAAGGCTTTACGGGGCGCTAGCATTGATATCAGATAGCAATATCTCAAGGCAAACCCCAATTAACGATCCGAACTACATTTATGAGGTTGTCACTTTGCCCGACAGCCTTGACCGTCCAGCCGACGAAATTCGGCCTTTCGGGGTTGCAAGTATGAATCGCGATTCTATTCGCAAACTTGCTGCAGATGGAAGTGAGTTTATTGTTAAGCGCCAAGGGCTGGGCCAAGGATTTCCCCCAGAATCTGTCATGAGGGGGCCTGTTGCCACTGGGTGCAGCCATGTCATGCATTTTAGCTGCTTCGAACACTACTACGAATCCACCAGGCGCCGCCACCCCCAGCAAATAGCCCGCGACCATCCCGAGCGATTAGAGTTTAAGGAATTCGTCTGCCCCCTTTGTAAGGCTTTGGGAAATGCTTTTCTGCCGATTGTCTGGAGGGCTAAAGAGGAGACTACATCCGGGGCGTTAAAACCACCAGTCAGGTTCGAACAATGGTTGGGAGAAAAACTCGGCTCGATGTCAAAACTTAAGAAGGCCATCGAGAGTGACGGGCTAGACAGGTACAACATTATGATGTGCCAAGAAATGTTTTATTCCTATGGCTCCAGCAACATGATTGCCCCAATAGGGAATAAGCTCTCTCAATTGTCAACAATGCATGTCGAGCCGAGATTTCCCGAGCTTGGATCATCCAGACCAGCTCCCACCTTAAGCTTCGGGGTTAATGAAGCTGCTCCAAGGCCCGGTGCAGTTATCCTTCCGCCGGCTCAAACCGAATTGGACGAACTACACAAGATATACCGCCGCCTGAGAGACACCCTTATCAGCAACAACATTCATACTAGATATCCCTCCCCTGAAGCACGCCTGGCTACACCCCCACCCCAGCACAACCTCACTCATTGCGATTCGATGGCTAAAATCTTTGGGTTTACCATCTCAGCGGTTGAGATCGCCCAACGGGGTGTGGGATCTGAGCCTGGAATGACCCTGCTCGACCGGATCTCACAACAAGCTTTGACACACTTGAGGATCCTGTCTGAAACTGTATCTTCCTATATCGCCGTTGGGGGATTACAAAACAGCGAGAAAAACAAGACAATTTTTGAGTTTAAGGACATGCAGCGACAACAAATCCAGCGATTGTTGATTGGTCATCCCGAGGTATACGATGACCTAGCCCGCACACAGTTGAGGTCGAATGAGAACCCCCTGTTCTTAGATGATATATTTGTATTCTTGGCAGAATGCTCTATGTGCCTTGCCCCTGGACTAGGTCTTGACATCATACATGTTGTTCGGTTGTGTTACATGGCCGAAATCACCAAAACAGTGCATAAGCTTTCCAGAGTCAATTGGTTCAATGGCCTGTTGACAGCATGGGGACAATCCGGAAGATCTAAGGATGTTCAAAACTCTATGAATTTCACAGAACAACAACTCAACACATTCCGTCAGTTTACGGAGTTTGTTCGTCAAAGCGGCAGACTAGTACCCGACACAGGCAATCTCCCTCTCGAGAGCATCGCAATCATGCGCACACTAGTCAAAAAGTACGCAACAACGTTCCTGCGCAAATCCGCCATCCTGTTGCATGTCCAGTACGGAATCGTTTTTCCGAACACGGGTTTCGGAAATATCGATGATTCCGAAGCAGATCGTCTTTCCGAGGTGTTAGGACTCCCGGGCTTCGACGAGATGCTTTCCTCATGGCTTATGCCCACTACTGACGGCCAGTACTTGCGTTCAATGATATCGGAATGGTGTGTTCATATGAGCACAAATCTTAAGGGTACCAACCTATCACACCCTGCTATTTTCGAACTTGTCGGATTGCCTCTTCATTATGATACACTGGTAGACGAAGCAATGAAGAGAAAATGCCCAAAGAGTGGAAAAGACCTCTCTGACCCTAATGTGTGTCTATTCTGCGGCGAGATCATATGCTCGCAAGCTGTGTGTTGCACGGATAGGGGACGCGGGGGTTGTAATCAGCATGTTGACAAGTAAGTACAACCGCCTTCACTGGCTGCTTGAACAATTACTCACCGGCTTCGCGCTAGATGTGGGAAGGATATTGGGATCTTCATAAACATCCGGAAAGGGTGCGTTCTCTATTTGCACAATGGGCACGGTAGCTACGGACCGGCCCCGTACCTTGACAGGTACGGAGAAACCGACTGGGGGCTAAGGTATTATTATCCCCACAACCCTTCCCACGACACTAGATTTAACATCCAGCAGACGCAACCGACAACTATTCCTCAACCAGCGAAGATATGACGCTCTCATGCGCAACACCTGGCTGCAACACGGCGTGCCATCAGTCATATCTAGAAAATTAGAAGCAGACATCAACAGTGGTGGCTGGGAAACTTTATGAAGAGTCGATTCATCGTTTCCGTTCTGTTTTTGCTTCCGGATGCCCTGCTCTCTTTTCCTCCTTTCATTTCTCTCCTTCTCTCTTTCTTAAGTTCACTTTGTGTTTCTGGATCGCGGTGTACTGGAGACTTTGCTAGTTTACCAAAATTATCTTTTCCCATCATTAGATGTATTCTCTCCTCAGGTTCGGAGTAGTCTAGGATGCCACGATTTATTCTTCTTTTCTCCCCCTCTCGTAATGCTTTTGTTTTCCCTATAACGTTTACAGTCCGTCAGGGTATGTTACCTGTCTGTGAACTAGGGAGAACACCAATCGCGTGCACGTTCTGATTCCCTAGTTGCCTTGTCTTTTGCTTGGACAAGCGAATGGGAGGCTTTACCCAATATTCAATATACCGAGCGGATGTTATAATACAGACCAGACCATCAGACTCCTTGACAATAATAATAAAGCACCAGCGAATTTCGCCAGATCCTGATGAACTCCTCAGGAAAAGTAAAAGAAAAAAGTTCCGCGCAAGGATGAGATCCACTGGAGTATCATAAGCCGCATCCCATAGTTTCGGTACCGTACCGCACCTTACCGCGAACCCGCCCTCGAAACCCCGTGGCCTCCCCCTTGGGCGGAATAGGGGAAAGCTCATTGTCAAGCTTTTTAACATGTAGTCGGGGTTTGTGTGCAGTACTTTATGCACCTCGGTGGGTCTTAGGGTGCACCCCGCCAGCATAACCCGTATTTCCAGGGCTGTAGCTATCGGCTTAGGTAGGAAAGGCCATCTATAATCGATGGATGCTCTACTTGTACTGTACAAAGCAGTCTGCAAGCTGGTGTTTGGTCCCAGAACTTCCTGTCCTTTGAGCTGCCGCCGTCGAAATAACCTTCATCACATATCATAGGCTCGGCTAAGCACAGACGGGGCACGGCATATGCTCGAGTGTATGAGATCTCAGTCTCTGACGTGACAGCACATACCGACCAAGCAGCTCAGAAGGAGGGTATCGTGGGGCATATGCATAACTAGGCTCCCCAGATGAGAGCCCCCTTTATCTCTCAATTGATCGATATCTTTGTTATGCCTTACTTAGAGCTAGACACGAAAGCTTAATCGTTCTGTCCTAGTGTATTTTAGAACCAGATCCAGACGGTGGAGCTTTATTTTGACCTCTTTCCCAAGTATGATACCCCAATTGCACCTGATATCACCCGCCATCACTCGATTATGTGCCCTGGCGCTTACTTCCCCGATGATCTTTCGTACTCGGGACTACGGGACGGCCCTTTGCATCCTCGAAGGACGATTATGCGATACAGTAGGGCGTGAAATGTTGAGTCCACCGGCGGTAAGCAATGCTACCAGTTTCCTCCCATTATCCCAGGTGTCCACCCGCGAAGTATCGCACAGTGCCACAGGTGAGCCATGCCTTATTTGAAGGACTATCGTTAATCTACCAAAGTTTGCAGTAGGGCGCTAAGATAGATTCTATCATAGTAGCAATAGTAGCAGCGGCACTTACTTTACTACTGCTGCGCCTAGTAGCAGCCTATTCCCATTACAATCCCTGAGCACTTCAACCCCCACATCCCCGCTCCCTCCCCGCATCTCCGCCTCCCCAACACCTCCTTTTTTAACGCTTGTATCACCGTCAACTGCTTCTAGAATATTCGGTGACCTGCGCCCTTACATACTGCTTCCGCTCGAGCACGCTTGGTACCGTTTGTCGCGTCAGCTTATTTCACCATTATCGGTGTTCCTCACTGTACTTTACCTGAGACTCTGACCTATCAATCAAGCACGCCTTTCTTTTCTTTTTCTCTTCTCCTTGATCTCATTTTGTGGATGCTGGAACTTGACTCCGCACCCCAAGAGGTGTCTTCTGTACATACGGTACTAGTCAAAAAAGACACCACGTTTTCCCTTCCCTTACTTCCTTCAACCCCCCACCCCTAACTATACAAGATCATGTCTGGAAATACCACTCCCATGCCATCACCCCGCTCGACTCCTACAAAGCAAGATTCACCAAATGTCTCGCCTCATACACTACCGATGACTCCCCCATCCCCGGCTTTCACCTTCCCGTCCAAGGAATTGGGATACGCGTCTTCCGACGCTTCGTCCGATTCTTCGGCTAGGTCTTCACTCGCTCGGACGGACCTGGGAGGGCCACGGAGACGCGGGTTCATACGACCTCAAGGGACTGAGTTCTCGACCTCGGCGCGGTCTAGGGAAAGTGTGATGGCGCTAGGGAGTATTGCTCACCTTCAATACTTTTTTGCAAAGACCGGATTGTTGGATGGGAAAGGGGCGTAAGTTTTGCACAATCACTCCCCTGCATCGTTAGAGCTTCTCTGACCACGTACACAGCGGACTACAGACGAAGAAGAGCTCGAGTAACTTGACGGTCGACACAACAACCCGGGGGGCCCTCCAGGACTCGACTTATTCCTCGCTTCGATCATCACCAGAACTTCTCACGCCCATGGAAGCTGACTTCTTCTCCGAATCGCCCTCTGAGCTCGATGATTTCAGCTTTGATGAGTCGATCATGCTACCGCCTACTACCTCCACGTACAATCCTCAGACAAAACATATCCCTCCAACGCCAAATCCTCAGGTCCTCAGGGAGCAATTGCGGGGTGCCTTGGCAGTGACAAAAAGTGCGTGGTTGCAAAGCTTCGCAATTCCGGGCGGACCAGCGCGTAAGGAGAAAGTGGAGGGCGAAAAGGATTTGGCTCCATTACCACCTGGGTTCAACGAGCTTCACGGAACTGAGTTGGTGGAATTGGCAACTTCCGCTATTCGGGCGGCGAAGGCATACTATTATACCACTGATACATCACTCTTGTCGACGCGGGATGACAAGTCATTAAGGGAGGGGTTTCTGGGAATTCTAGACGTGCTCAGGAGACTGGCGCAGAGGAAATTCGAGGGTGGTGTGAAACCTGAGGAGCGAGACGCCGTAGTCAGGTGGATCGACACCGTGGAGTTATCATTGGCAGCAGAAGAAAATGCAATAGCGGACATGCGGAAGAAAGGCAGAGAATGGCTGGAGGGCAGCTGGGAAGGTCGGGAAATGGGTTTGCTCCCTAACCACCCTAGGCCCCCCAATCCCCAAATCCGAGCCTGACATGCTAATCAAATTGCTAGCAGATCGCTATCACCTATTCCTGACCTACTTCGACCCCTCCCCGGACCCCCTCCCCCCACTTGTTCCCACCGAGCCAGCAGCCACGCTCCCAACACCCTTCCTCCTATCCCTCCGCTCCGGCCTCCGTCTGATCCTGATTCACAACGCTGTCGTCCGCCGCTCCAAGCGACCCTTTGGCCAGATACCGAACTATCATAAAGAATTTAGCAAGCCCTACCGCTCAGCAGAGAACTTGCGCTTCTGGAAGAAGGCTGCAGAGATTCGGTGGGAGCTGAGGTTGAAGTTTGATGCCATGGGCGTGGTTAACGGGACTGAAGATGGGTGGCGGGATTTTCAGAGGGATATTGGATACTGGTGTGAGAAGGTGCTCGAGGAGATTAGGACGGATTGGGAGGTGAGTAATATTACGAGTGGGGGTGAAGAGAAGGAGGAAGGGCACGTTAGGCAGACGAGGAGTGGGACGTTGGAAAGTTTGAATGTTGAGGTTGGGGGGTATAATTCGTAGACAGGTATTTGTTTGAAGGGAAGAGGAGGGGAAAGGAGATGGGCGTGCAGGTGAGACATGCCGGTATGAGAAAAACTTGGACTGGGACACTAAATCTTATCTTCTTTATTCCATCCCCCCTCCCCCCATGCCCCCCCTCTCTCGCCCCTTTGTCCCTTCATCGCTACTTCACTATTTCCTCTCTTGATCCACTTTGTTCACGTCGTTACAGTAATCTGCATGGATGGGTGCGGTAAGGAGTTTTTATGCATGAACCGGCCTTATTTTCTACCCCCTTCACCTTCGTTCATTCATTTATTTCACTCATATTCCTTCTGTTCACCCCATCTATATATACCATACGTCATACGTCGCTCCGTCGGGATGTTTACCTTGCTTCCATTTTTGCCCTGCCCTCTTGGTTCATCTCACTATTTATTTATTTCCTCACTTATTTATTTATATTAGCGTAGTTTCGTATTGTACTGTACTGTATTGTATTGTATTGTATTGTATTGTAGGTTGTAATTTGGGTTGTCCCTCTCTATGAGGTTTATATAGTGGGCCGAGTTACTATCATATTAATGGTTGGAGTGTGGCGCACGTAGCCACGTTGGATTATCCTTTTCGAGGGTGAGCGAGTGTGATGCGCGGTGATGGCGGGCACTTGCATGCGTTCCGGTACATCCGTACAGTGTTCGCAAACGGCCAGTCCGTCCAGTCCACGGTAGTGCCCAGACGGCCTAGTCCAGTATATGGATTGGGTAAAGCCAGACTCCAGTCCTATAGACCATGGGAGCAACAGTTTGGACTGACTATAGTCCGCCTACAGTCCGCCTACAAATACCGTGACTGTTATCTGGAAATTCTTAACAACTGTGGCAGGCTGTGGGAGGCAAATGGGCATAAGTTTGAATAGAAAAGTGTAATAAAAAAGAAGAAACGAAAAGGAAGAGAAGGAAAAAGGAAAAATTACCGATTGGATGACTTGGGTAATGCTGTACCAATGAGAGAGAAAGGAAAAAAATATGGTTAAATAACCAACAAGCTGATGTGATGCCGGTGCTTCTACAAAATCCTATTGTCAACCGCCTACAAATCCCGGTAGGCCATTTTCAGGCCAGGCCAGTCCGTCCGGTCCGTCCATTTCTCCTGACAAGACTACCTAGTCCACAGCCTCACATTTGGACGGTCTGGCCTGTTGCGGACGGCCTCCAGTCCTCCTAGTCCGGTCTGGCCTGTTGCGAACACTGCATCCGTAGTACAACGTCCACGCACCGAATGGCACGTGTGGATCCCACGGGGGGTGGGCTGCAGTTACCACTTATAATATATATCCCCTACTCCATCTGCACCACCCACCACACGACAATTACGCAGTAAGCCGACCGAGACGCTCGCTCCCGCCGGGCATCCAAAGCACCAGTCGCGAGTTATATCTTGTGATTTGGAGCTTCCGCTCCGAGGTCATTGGTATTATTATCACTGTTATCCGGAGTTGACACAGTGCTCCAGCACTACACAGTACAGCATAAAGTATAACACAACCACGGATCACTCTCATAAACTGATACCAACGCTGGCTCTATATTCCGCCAAGAACAACTCAAGTCCTGGTTAGTTAGAAATAGTAAGGTTGTGACGGGAGACTGGTAGTGTATGAGCCGCACCAGTTGAGTTGCAGATTTTTTCTTTCTTTTTTTTCTTTGTAGCCGGTGGATATGTCGTGTATTATTGGAAGCGCTTCTGTTAATGTGGATGGATGGGTAGTGTAGCTGCAGTGTATTATTATTACAGTATTATATAGCTATTACCCTAAACCCAAACTAAACCGAACCAACCCGGTCCCGTATTAGAAGTGGAAATCGTAATTAACGTGTAATAATAATAATAGATAACGTAACTTGACTACTACCGCTGGAAAGGGTGACTATGAAGGGTAGTATTAAATATAATAGTCCTAGGCAGAGGAATATTTATGCCCAGTACGATACCCACCTTGTCACCGCACACCACCATATCCATCTATATTAGACCGTGAACATACATGCCCCGCGGTATATTATACTATTGTATCACGAATACCCACTGCACCAGGTGCCGCATACATAACCAGTCGGATACATTGTGTGCAGCGGGGAAAGTACCCAGCCGAGTGATATCTCAAGACACTCATCTAGTTCCTTGTACAACCCCCCCACTCCATTCATTCATGAACTATGTATCATTGACCAAGCCCCCCCCCGAGAGAGAGTTGTCGCAGAGGGCATTCCGGGGAGCTTCATGTAAGCAGATATTTCGAAAGTGTGTGGGCAAGACGACATGGTACAAACAGTTGTTGTGCTCTGGATGATTCCTTTCCTTCCCTTTCCTTTTCTTCCAGCATACTTTGAGGTGCGGCCGTGAGGTAACCCATCTTATGATATTATGACAGTTGAAAAGGCATTGATTGGGATTGGTTAGGGTATCGGATAAGAGCCTTGGGACCGCGGCCGCACTTTATAGTATTTAGAGGCAGTCAGATGCGTTATGAAGCACTGTAACTTATACGACACTCCTCAAGGCGCACTAGCACAGCACAATCGGCAGCCACAGCCATGCATAGCGACACTAATCTACCACACGGAAAAGCTCCGCCCGTAGGACCAAAAAATACTAGAGTATCATACGAATATTATTATCAGCTTTAGCTTAACTATTTTCAAATTGGGCTGGGCCCTAGATATCGCAACAAGTCTCCAAAGCCCCCCAAAACCTAAAACCCAACATTAAAACCGTCATCTTCATCTCCAATCATGTAGAATACATTCACTGCTCATTCAACATTCCACGCGAGTAAGCGTGCACTACAACCGCTGCAATTAAGATATGGGTGTGGTGAAAAAAGAGAGGGAGAGGGGGAAGTAATAAAAAAAAACCCCTCATGCAAAATGAAAATCACCCGCTATGCATAACCTTCGTTCATAATGGGAAATGGAATGCCAATGGACCAGAGAGAGTAGAGAAAGGGAAAACAAAAAAGTTACACCCATGCCATCCCGATAAAATAAAACAAGAAAAATGGGAGGAAAAAAGATAAAAACAAATTCTATCCCTCTAATAAAAGAAACCCTAAATAAAAAAATCTACACAAGCCACCCAGAAACCACCCCCGCAAGTGCCATTGCTATCCCCATAGCAATGGAGGTTTTAGCAGACCCATTGGAAACAGGCGCACGAGTGTTCGTAGTCTGCGCATTGGGTCCAGTAGTCGTTAGTGTCGAGGGTCCAATAGAGTTTCCAGTAGCGATGAAATCCGCCCCACGTGTAATGGTGGAAAGGGTTTCAGTGGAACCAGATGGCGACGAGGATGGCGGCGAGGATGGCGAGGGTGATTTCCGGGTGGTCTCGGTGTTGCTGTTAGTTGGTTTGGGACTAGAGGATCCGTTGGTCGGGGTTGGCTCACTTTTGCTGGTTGTTGAGGCGATGCGGCCACTGTTGGATGGGGAGTTGAAGGATGATGATGAGCCGGAGGAGCCGGACGATGGGGGCACGGACGAGGACGAGGAAGATGGTAAGTTGGGGGTTCCCGGGTTGGTCCCTCCTCCCATTATGCTTCCGCCGTTAGACTTGATAGAGGCGGAAGATCCAGACTTGTCAGAGTAGACGTATTCCTTTCCTGTGGAGTAGTCCCGAATGTAGATGCTCTGGACAACCATGTCAAAGGGCCCCTTGGTAAAATCGGTTGGTCCTCCGGACCAATCTATACCATCGTTAGTCCAAATCCATCAAAACTGCTCTTCAAATGACTAACTAATAACGCCCTGCTCATTATCGGGATCTCCACCTGCCCATGATCCGATTCTAGCAGTCATAGGAGTCTGGGGGTAAAAGTCGCCCTTGACCTCGCTGGGTTTAAGGGTACGGACGACAACGTCGTCAATCAGCCAGTCAATCTTCTCGGCGGTCCAGTCAATCCCGTATTTATGGAATCTAGCCTGACTGTCGATGGGGTGGACTGCGCCACGGTCGTAGGTAGCAGTATTCCCCTTCCCAAAGTAATTTGACTGTGCTTCTCCAGGCTTGCCGCCGAGCCACTCCTAAAATTGCTGTCAGGACCCATGTATATACAATATATACCAACAAGTGATAGCTGGTGAATCAACATACCCAATCGATTTCATCAAGGTCATCCGACTGGAGGACAATCGAAGAGATGATACCGGCGCCTGGGGCTGGCTTTAGGACAACCTCATATCTACCCCACATTATATAAAAGCTGCTAACGATTGTCGGCGCATCCTTTGGTTTTGCTATTCTGAAGACCGCTCCATCCTTTCCTCCATACTTGATGACATCCTTACCCGTCAAGTACTTGAAGTTGGGCGCTTCTCCGCCGTAGGTATGCTGATATACTCCGGAGAGCGCAGGATCGGGAGGGCAGGCTATTACACAATTCTTGTCAGCCCAGGGTTCCAAACAATTACATCCAACGGGTTCCACACACTCTTCAACATAGGGTTACAAGTCGTAAATGTCTGGGCATTGGTAAGCGCAGCAAACAGGGCAACTGCTACGAATTGGAATACTGTAGTACGCATCGCGTTCCCAGTAATAATGACTCCTCGTAACGGTGTGCAAAAGTCAAAATCGCGGGAGTGTAAGTGCACTTGAGAGAGGATGGTGCGGCCGGAATGAAGGAGGGGCTGAGCCCGAGGTATTTATCTATCCTCTGAAGGCGCTGCCGGAGATTGGAGCCAGAGACCAGTCTGAGTTGGTAGTAGCGGTAGGTATCCTGTACAATAAAGCACTTGGAGCGTAGGGAAACAAGGTGGTATATCTGGTGTATATATCAAAATCGTGAGTGGGGGGGGGGGGGGGGGTGTGGGGGCAAAAAAAAAAAAAAATCCCCCCAAGAAAACGGGGGCTTTGGCAAAAATTAAATAAA
>Ga0307513_10001410_pt1 | contig 34519 bp, 36 predicted proteins | sample 15_EM_MG_FD_202174 | JGI IMG/M metagenome (GOLD analysis project Ga0307513, IMG submission 202174) | Populus trichocarpa ectomycorrhiza microbial communities from riparian zone in the Pacific Northwest, United States - 15_EM | ecosystem: Host-associated > Plants > Roots > Unclassified | place... | reverse complement strand
AGGATTCGATAATACCGAGAAGAAAGGAAGAAGGCGATAGAGGTGTCAAAGGACTTCTCGACTGGATCTCACATCGCCCCGACAATGTTTCTTCAGGACTCATCAGGCTTGGTCTGCATCTAATAGAGATGCTGGTCTATTCCGCCGCCATGCTAGCAACCATCATCATTAGCGAAATAACCTTTTGGTCCATTGAACTGCGCACTGGAGTGGAGCCAATGACATCCGTAGGTGAGTCTTTCAACCCCCCCCCATAGCTGCATGGAATTTTTTTGACAGTTTTTAGGCCAATGGTCACCAATCGTTGGTGCATTGATCTCTAGTCTGGGAGCGTTGTACTGCGCACTCGATTCGGAAGAGACACCGGCAGCCCGTGCTAGGGCTGTGAAACAGCTCCAGCTTGCAGAAGGGCTCGTCATGAGTCCCGCTGAGGACAAGGAGGCCAAAGAACGTCGCTTCAATAGTCTCGCCCTCCCACCACAGTCTCCTGATGCGCCTGACGCGCCTGACGCGCCTGACGCACCACGACCGCTGGAGAACGCGCTGACAGATCTTGCTGGTCGGCGACGATTCGCCGATTTTGTGCGTAGGGCCGGTTCACTCCTCGATCCCGACCCCGAGCGCTTCAACAACAAAGCCTATCAAGGGCGATACAGGACGTATCCAAGAACGCCCGGTGAAGAGCACCTCAACCCGTACCTTCACGAGCACGAGCAGAAGTTCTATGAGGCTCGTCGAGCAGGCCACTCCCGCTCCCAACTTTCTTTGGTCATGCCGGGGAGTCCAAGCACGAGAGAACCACAGGCAAGTGGGAGCGGCTCCCACACACCAAGGCCTGAGGGGGCGCATCATGGACGCAGCGACAGTGGTGGTAGTCAGTTCTTAGAAGTCCCATGGGGCCATCACCGCCCGCTCACCTCCATTATTACGGAATCCATACCACAGCCTCCCAGTCTCCTTTTCGATGATAACTCTCCTACTCCCCGTATCACAATTACCTGATGGCTTTTTGATGTGCTCCTCGTCCTGTGCAGCCTCAAGTCGCCTAGCTATGTCCGTGTCAGTCTACCTTAGTGCGTCTCTGGTCGCTCTCGTTCTATTGTCTGTGGAGCACTTTGCGTGCTCTCGCTTGCTGTTTGATTCACTCATATCTTTCTGCTCGAGAAGTCTGTTTTCTTGTGATCAGTCGAATGAATGGCTAGATCGATATATATATATAGTAGACCCTATGAGGCATCCTGCCGTACTCGTTGTACAGGAGGGCGTGTATGATGAAAAGCAAATCCGCGATTTCGAGTTGTCAACATTCCTTGGAGACATAGTTGCGGAAATGACGGTAAAAGGACATCGCTATTCATCGCCTCGAATAATCAATACCACCATCTCTCCTCTTGCTCTCTTCCCATCGTCGACGATCTCTTTCGCGCTCTCGGACCATGGCCGCTTCGTCGTAGGGTTCACCTCTTGCACTACGTCGTTCTCTGTCCAGGGATCGGGGACGTCGAGGAGGAGGACTCCTTGACCGACTGTTGCGTTCCCGCTTTTCCACCCAAGGTCGGTCTTCGAGAGGTGTAAGCTGGCGTTCGCCCCTCCGTCTGTTCCTATTGTCATCGCGTCGATCCCAGCCGCGTCGGTCATCTCTCTTGCTTTTGCGTTCGTACAGTCGTGCCCGTTCTCGGCCCACAGATTCCATCGCCCGTCGCTCTCGCTCCTCTTCTTCAATCCTCTTCTTCTCTTCCTTAGCAGCTTTCTTCTCTGCCTTTCGTTGCTTCTTCTCTTCTTTCTCCTTGCGACGAAGGGCTGCATCCGGGTTAAGGTTCTCGTCGTCAGAATGAAGAGCAGTGGCTGCTGCAAGGGCTTTCACGTAGCCATTGCTCGGACCAGCAGAAGGTTGAGACGCGCCCCCACTGGCAGTAGTAGCTATAGCGTTGGAACCTGTTACTGGCGCGGCACCTGCAGCTGGTTTCGAAGGTTGGAATCCCCTAGTCATCAGGGAGGCAGCCGAGTTTGAGGTTAATGCGTGAGCACGAGCAAGACCATGGGGAGAAACTTCGAGACATACAGAGCGACGGCGAGAGCCTCCCTTTCAGCCTCTTTGATACGTTGTCGTTCTTCCTCTCTCTCTTCGGCTGTACTTTTGGCATCTCGATTGTACCAGTGGATATCCTTGTTCTTCTGCCACCTCCCTGTTGGGGCATTGATGGAATGGCCGAGATAATTCTGCGGCCGGCATCAGTCGAGGTGGAGCAAACTACAGAGAGAGTGCAACAGAAAAAAATGGTAGCATTCTATGAGGAAAATGAGGGAGAACGTGCTCTCCTACGAACCTCTCGGTCCTTGTCCGCAGAAACATCAGTCCACTTAAACTCTGCCTGACCACCACGCGTCCCACCACGTGTTGGTTCATACATTATGATCTGTAGTAGCTTGTTGGTATAGTTATGTCCGAGATAGCGGAAAGAGTTTGACAAGGGTGGGTTCCAAGCAGTGGACAAACAACTGGTCACTTGATCTCTTCCAATCTGGAGGAAATCGCTCGTCTTGCTAACTCTGGACGAGCGAGATCTCAAGGGCGCAACTCTGACTAGACGTGCTTCCTCTATACTAATTGGCTTGTTTCGACACTACCAGATCTGGTATGGCGACGATCGGCAGGACCTGTAATAGGTCGAGCGCTGCGTTGCCAGATCCGCCGTGCTTGAAGAATATGACGTAGAGCTCGGGTATTGGCGGGTTATGGAGGTTCTTGCGATTTGAGGAAGGTCCCCTGCTTCCTGGTACATGGTTCCTCGCCACATCCAGAAGGGGTCACCCCTCATGTTCTCATCGTTTAACCCCAAACTAGACTATATTGGGGTACTGAGGGCAAATCTCAGGTTGACAGGTACGCCCCGCTCATCTCCGAGGTCTATCCATCTGATCACCGACGTTCCTTGGCCACTTCGTCGGAGCCTATTCAAGGAAGCCCCACTGCAGGAAGGTGCCTATTCACCTTTTTCTGTCTGATTAATAAAATCTTCATGTGGAGGTGAGTAATCAGGGTAGCACGAACAATATACCCGAGTGGGCCGGCACTCTTTTTGGTATCGTATTAGGCACATTCGACCTATTGCGGCGATACTCTTGACTACAGCCCCTCCTTTCGGACGGACGGACATTATTTACGCTGCGATGTTGTGCCACTTACGATTGGCCCATCCACCAGTGTGCATGGCATTGACGTGCCTTAATGAAGGCCAAAATTAGGTGCCAATTCAGCGTTATGCGTTGTACATGGATGCCCCAGGCTCCTCGATGTTGCTGTTAATCTCTTCATCAGCCGAGAAACGTTTTAACGTATATGGATGGCGAATATTATGCGAGAATTGTGACCCTTTTGTTAAGACTTTTCGTCGAGAGCCTTCCGACGGAGAACAGGGCACCCGGGCATCAATCTTTCGGTTTTTCGTTCTACACGCTCCGCAGTGATACAGGGCAACTTTTGCAGGTCTTATCCATATCGAGTTTTGTGTTTGAGGACTTCGCGTCCGTGGCCGGGACATGTAGCCATTTCCCCTGTTCTACGATAACCTCTCGAGGGGTGCAACCTGAAGGAGAAATACAGCCGAAGTCGGTCGCAGTCCCTGTCGTCAGGGTAATTGAACGGACGCCACGGATCGACAAACTCCGCGATCAGCTCAGCTCGGCAACCTTTAGCGTCAAACTTACGGAGACAAAGCTAGAGTTGTGAATTCCCGAAAAGGGGTAACCTCCTCGTTGTTCCAGGACTGCTCTTGTCCGCACAACACACACGTTTGTTTGCAGGCCCGTCAGCGACGTTGTCCTGAGCGTAATGAACAAGTTGTACCCTTAACATCAATGACATTTGGTGTTCAATGGTTGATGGACCGATTCAGCGATCCGAGCTCAGCACGGCGTCCACACCGCCGTCCGGTATTTATCGCGCCATCCCCTTGTCTGGCACTGGTGTTCATTCACTTGTTCAATTTTTTTTGCCACGTTACCCAAGTAGGGCGCGACTGACTGAAAACACTCACAGGTGCATTAGTACCCTGCCCTGGAGATCAAAGCCTGCAGTCAGTGCTGTATAAGGATTTCCTCATGTCCCACCTTCTCGTATTCAGTGATTTGGAAAACTTGCATCAAGTTCAACGCCGAAGCTATTAATCGAGGCCGCGAGGCGGAAGTCCATTGTGTCGGGTGAACGGGACGGCGTTCTTCTATCCTGCTTACACTTACAAGAAGCCGACTTGCGCGTTTGCGCGTGCGCGCTTCCGCCGGATAAAGTGTCACGCAATGAAAAAAAAACTGGATATATCGGGGATCCCGCATGAATCGCACCTTTCATTTTTCTTCTTCTAGTGACAGGGACTAGGGACTCGGCGGGCGGTGTCCCGGTTGTTAGTTCCCCAAGCCATTTTCAAGAGCGGACGAAACGACTGAATTGCAATTTGGGCAGCACATCGTTTGGTCCTTCAGGGTGTCCGGCACGGTGCTACCTTGCGAAAGCAGATTCCGTACGCTCAGGATATGGACCTTTCGATCTGGACGTAACATGCTCCTCGTGGCGTGCAAGGGGCGAGAAAACACCACCAGGCGAAGGTCAGTGGGGAGGAAAGTGCACAATGGATTAGCGCACATCGAGAGTCATATTACGACTCGGTATGTCTACAGCCGATAGGGAGGCGCGAGATGAGCCGGTCGGTACGATAGTCGCGCCGGCGGGCGTTAGAGTTATCGAGCGGGCGTCCCGTCATAACGGGGATTAGTAAATTTTATTAAAATAGCTCTGTACATCAAATTCGATTTCCTAAAGTACTTGTACAACGCGCCCTATGTCTTATCCCTCAAAACTATTCGAGCGAGGTTCCAGCACGGCTTGTTTGATCCTCTTCCTCTGATTACTATTTGGAAAGTCGCATATACTCTTCGTATGTGTGACTTCAATGAAAGGGATTTATAAGTACTGGGGGTGCGATAGTCTTTCAAAACTTTGGTGCGAAGTTCGATCAACGCAGTCATAGAAGCGCATCTATCAAGTAAAAAAACATCGTTATATTCATATGTGGCCCATCATTACAACGTCAATCTCAGTCATCGGCGCTCGACCTTCCATCATGAATACAGAAGCGAGATCGTCGTTTTAATCCCTTTTTTCACTCTGCTTACCAGTGGATAAAATACCCCGCTTCTTCAGCTTCATTAGAAGATCGCACCGCAATGTTTAGAGGGACGGATTCGAGTGGAGTAGCATCTCCTATGTGATGCAGCACTCAAAACGACGCCACCAGGAGTGAGACGTAGAAGGCGTTGGTCAATGAAGGACATGTGACTACTGTCGCTCTCCCATTTCCGCACCTCACCCCACATGATCCAGAGAATCTCGTTGACGGTGAGAGCCCAGAGGGCAGGGACAACCACAATGGCTATCACTCGAGGGCCCCGTCATACTTGGACAGTTAGGCAAGCCGCAGCAACATCCGACATAGTCACCTATGGGTAGTACCGCGCACCCGTCTCGGTCAGTCGCCCCGCACGTATTTCAATCGCAGCAACGCGATTCTGACCGAAATGGGAACATCTATGCCTATCAGCTCTGGGCCATAAAGTCGGGAGTCGATCTCGGGGTTAACTCCTGCCAAGTGGGATCGACCACCTCCGATCGGGAGGCCGTTATCATGCTGAGGCTAACCCGCATGAAGCCCACTCCAATCTGCTACACAACTTGGAAAATGACAATCCCGGGATGGGCGCTCGATTGACGCGGGAAGGTTGATATTCTCAGCAGATATCAAAGAAACGGAGTGAGAGTAGTATCAACGTGAGTAGAAGGATAAATTCAGTACGTATGTCAAAGTGTATTAGACGCTGCTGTGGTCGCCCCAGCACCTGCGGCGCGGAACCCACCAGGTTAAGTCAGCCGCCAGAAAATTAATGACTTACAAGGCCAGAGAGTGAAGAGATGCTATGTGAACGGATTTGGTGTGTCAAAATATCGTTGGAAACTTGTAAAGAATATTGTGGCGGTACCACAACCGAGCGCGTAGCCAAGGAACAATGGCAAAGTGTACCGCATATGTGGATGTCCTTTGGTTACCTACATAATGTGAAACTGGCAAGACGGAAAGACGGTAGGGGCGCCGACACAACACAGGCGGTGTTGCCTAAATGGGGTTTCAAACTGGGTGCCACTCGTAGCTTGTGGCTTCTGGTTACCAGGAGACAGATACTCCCGGCCTTGGAGTAGGGGGGACACAGCTTTGGACTGGGCGTGGCAGATGCCACCTGCGATCAACCAGCGTAGCCTGAAGCTGTTGATTGCGCTGGCTGCGGGAGTCTAAACGTCGCGAGTGGCATCGCAATGAGACACAGGAAATACTGAAGGGATAAGAGGCCTGACTCAGAACTCCTCGAGCCCGGAACAGTGGGATTCATGGGTGATGAAAGCTGAAAGTGGAGAAACAGTCTTGTAAAGTCAAGCTGGAACAGTGTAAATAGCGATCTGATACCCTTCGAGTGTTTGCGACAGTGACGAAGTGATGGCGCGTGGAAACAGGCGTAACGTGTTTGGACGTCTACTCACTGTCCAATTCTGGGTCGGGTCGCAGGCCACGCATACGGTCGACGTTACGGTGCTTCAATGGAGGGCTAGGCCCTTCGAATGGTGTCGGCACCCCCGTTGCGAGACTCATAAGTTGCTGGGGAGCACGAATTCTTCTGAGTGTTTCTCGGGACACATCCAATCGCCCCCATCTCGTGCCAATTCAAGGTGACTCTATCAGCCGGACCGCCTTGTAACGCCGCTACCATCCGTGATCCATATGACGCGTATCTCAACTCCGCCTCAAACGCTCTTTGGTTGCCCCCGCGAACCGGAGCTGGCATTCCGTGATGGTACGCCTATTGAATGGGCGGGGGTGATGTGCATGGAGACCTCACTTTCTGCTCCAAGGCATTCTAGATGACGTTTCATGCCAACAGGAGTTGGCTGTGTTTGGTGGGCTCCCTCTCTGATCTTCTTGTAAGGATAAATTATAACCTGTTTAGGTCGTACCACACCTTTTCCAGGCAAAATCACCTCGCTTTGACGTCATCACCGCCCAGCAGCGCACCCACCTCAGTAAGTACTCTCCCGAGCTGACGTCAAAACTGGGCCCTTCAACTGCCAATTTGTCACGGTCATGACAATTCTGGATCCCCATGGCTGCCATTGTGACGTATACCGCTTTCGGTTGCTAGTGCGAAGCCAAAGCCTCCAGTACCGATTATAAGCGTCGCTCAAACTCAGTATTCCGATGCACCAACCCGCATGGAAACACCTGAGTGGGCTATGTCCCACGTAAACGCGAGGGGCGGGTAGTAAACATATGCATCCAGGAAAAGTTAGACTCAGCTGGCACATACACCGGCACGGTTCCGAACCTCTAAATTATCACTTTGGAACCTATCATTCCAAGGGTGTGCTCACCCTAACTCAGTAACCTCCATGAGCCCCCAAACCCTCGACTATCAGAGCCCCAAACTGCTTCCTGCCTCATATTGTACTGCATGCCCCAACGAAGCAATCACTAAGCCCCACCCGACACTACCCTCCCCTGTAGGAAGGGAAAAGATGACACAGGAAATCGAACCCCGATCTCTGCTAATCTAGCGGCAGAGCCCTAACGACTGGACCGATAATGGGTGATGAATCATCAATTCAACATCCCCAGCCCTCGCCATCAATCTGCCGGTGACCTGCTTGCTCCATGGCAGTCTTGCATCATTGGCACCATCTTCACCACACAGCACCTAGTAGTTTTGACACTTACAAGCATCCCGGGGAAATGTGGAAAAAGTGCTTTAGTATCCGTAGGCATAGCTATAGCGGAGTCCTCCATCCTCGGGACCATCTCTCAGGGCAGCCGACTCACGGGTAGTCACACACGCGGAAAAAAGTCCTTCCCGCGTTGCCATCCCATTCCGTCGCTGCTCCGACTTCGAGCGCTGTCCGCCAACTTTCCAAAATCGTCTTGGTTTTTTGATATGCAAAATGCCCCACAAGACACAAAGGAGTCATTATGAAACACCCCCTATCAGTCACCTCATTGATCTTCGCCTTCGGCCAAACAGCGGAGCCAAACAAGACAAGGAACTTCCGATAGGTTCGGAAAGCGCCTTTCTGCCACTGGCCGTACTTGGGAAAGGGAGTTTGCGGGCACAGAAGAACGGTCAAACGACCGATAACGAGTATCAGTGTGGAGCCTGAAGATGTTCTTGAAAGTAGGCATTCACGACAAGGTACACAACATAGGGGTCAGATTGGCAGTTCCGCCAGTCCGCGATCGGTGCAAAAAGAAGGACGAAACGACGCGCGCCGACGCTCTCGGCGCCTTTCAGTTCGGGTTGCTAATTTGGTGGGAATGTTTGGTGTTGTAGCGGCGTCGGTTATCAAACGAGGGCGCAAAGGAACGGGGAACGAGACAGATTCCCAGCGCTAATACTGTATCAAGCGGTTCTGCGGATTGCAGAATTGGGAGAGGCAAAGTCCACGCCACTGCTGTGGGCATTGTTGGGAACCAACGTTCGGTCGCAACGCGAAGGAAGAACCGTCCTCTCATTTCCGGACAATCGGCCTGCCAGCTGGTATCAAGGATGCCTCCCTCCACGCACGATCGTGCACGATCGTGGTTACACGTAACCCAGCATCTCCGCTCCGATATGGTGCCAGATCCGCAACAAGCACCAGCGAGGCGCCTCGCCCCTGGGCAGCGCAATGGACGTACATATGCAACATCGCCACCACAGCCGACGGACCGATGACCGTGATACGCCCAACCAACCTAACCTAACCGCCGCACTTGGTAGCAGGATCACCGCGCGTCATCTCTTGCACAATCGAAATGTTCCGAAATCGAACACAAACGAAAATAATAATAACCACGGGGGGTGTGCATCGACTGATTGATTCCCGGAGTGGCACATCAGCCAACACAACATGCATGTGGAGCGTTTGGTTGCCTACAGCACGCCGACCACGGAGTTGAGTTTCGTTCTGTAATGCCGGAGTCCCTTCCTAGCAGGGCAGGGCAAGGGGGTGAGTCCCACCCCCTCGTTTTCCGTCCCAGGCTGCCACCACCACCCCTCGCTACACCAAACGAAAATAGGTGTTGTTTATTAATTAATTAATGAGAAAACGTAAAATGAAAATGAAAAGATTAAATTGAAATTAAAACTCTACATTGAAAAGTTTTCTCCTCCCAGTCCCTCCGGGTGGGCTGCTGGTGGGAGGTGGAGGAGAGTGAAAATCTGAATACCGCTGGCAGGTAGGATGGCTACACACCTGTGAATAACGTGGTTACCATCTGAATACCAACGTACCCTTTCCAATTCCGATGGACGTGCGCGTTGTGCACACAGAACCTCCTTTCGTCATACCCGACGCGGTCGTCTAGGGATCCTGACGTCACACCGATGTATCCCTCCTTATGACTCGACTGCGTAGACCGTCATGCTCTGCACTCGTGTATAGATATAATGGGATCGCAGGGTTGTCGGGTGTTTTGCCCCCCCTAAGTTCCCTTCTCCGTGTAGATCGTCGGGTTGTGGATCAACTAGTTTTTAACGTGGCAGTGGGTGGACAGGGGCACCGGGTGTGCACTTATGCGAGACAGAGTGAGAGAAGGACAGGCAAGCAAGCACTTTTTCATTTCCATTTCAAGAACAATCGTAGAGGCTAGAGGCGAGAGGCGAGAGCAGAATCGATCAAGACACAGAACAAAAATCTCAACGAAAAATGGCAGAGGCAAAGGGCTAAGGTCCCAAGCGTACGCGAGGTGACCTCGACGGAAACTCGGGTGGGATAGGGTAGGTGAAACACAATCAACGGATCCAAACTCTGGCAACTAGACGGGGACGGCACCGGAATGCGGATGCCACGATATCCAGAACGAAGACGGACGGATGGACAGATAGCGTAGATTGAGAGTCCAGGTGGACGAATGTAATGGATGGGTGGCAGGATGAAGATGCAAAGATGAACAACAGAACGAGCAAGTCTAGGGGTGCGGTATATGCACATGCGAAGGGTAACCGGGGTATTGCGATTAAGACGAGGTTTGTCCGTTGGAATTTTGCTGGATTGGGGATGAAAGATAAACAGCGTTGAAGGTGGTGCGTTGGTTGAGTAACGAGACGAATGCATAAATTATTATACGAGGCGAGACTTGAACGTGCAAGTGATGCTGGAGCAGCAGTACGTCGGCGCGCAGACGCAGGCGTACGTGATGTTGTCGAGAGCTTGCCGTTTGCTAGATGTACAGGAAAGAGAGACGTAGCCAGGCGAGAGGTTCGTGGGCGGGGATTAGAAGGCCGAAGGAAGTGGAGCGGAGGAGGAACGAAACTGGTTGCACATTTCGAGAGTATGGGCTACCTTGCAGCACTTGCAAGGCGCAACGGGACGAGACGAGGTGGTGAGCCAGTCCTCCGGCCGGAACGAGGTGCACACAGAAAAGCGGAGGCTAGAAGCCATCAAGACACCCAGGGGCATCCGTGTTGACCCTAGAGCCCCGGCGCGGCCTGGTCCGTTTCGGGCTCGAAGTCGGCATACTGAAGTAATCGCCTGCGGCTTCCTGATGCGACAAAGACGAGGATATCCTCACGCCCTTCTTTTTCTTCGTGGGCACGGGCACGGGCGACTCGCCCATGCTGAGCCCGTTGAGCGCATTGGTTATCGCAAAGACGCTGTTCGCGCCCGTGTCGAGCCCGATGTGGTTCGCGCGGGTATTGCTGCTGATGGGTATCTGGTTTGCGAACTCGGGGAAGAGGTAGTTGAGATTGGATAATGACGGCGCTCCGAACGCGGGTGAGGGACTCGGCGGAGTTTCGGGGGATTGATCATCCGAGGACGAGTTGTCGGAGAGGAGCGGGGGAGTGGGGCGCGGGGACGGTGCAGGCGACTCTTTGAAATGCGACGCGAGTTCCTCTGCAAATGCAAATAAAGAATTTATTAGCGTTATGCTTCTTGTCTTGGCGACACATAGATGCGTACCGGCCGTGTAGAAGATGTGCGGAGCGTAGTAGCTCGGACTCGGCGGGGGACTCAATTGGCTGCAGGCAGTGCGATTTCGACTGCTGGAACGGCTTGGGCCGGGTGTCTGGCAGCGCTCCGTCCTCCGGCCGACACGTTCCGAGTTGCACGATGGATATGAGGACGATGAGACAGCGATGGGGTAGTGCGTCTGTCCGGGGCAGCCACGGGCGGGGAGGGCGCACTCTGAGGGGGCAGTGACAATCGTCGCGGTGCGGTCGTATTCTCGTCGTGAGTAAGCGAGAAAGGTCTGGCACCTGTGCGTCACCAACTCTGGTTAGCATCAGAGGATAGAGAGAATCAGGAAGTCGACCCAGACTCGAGCGCGCCAGCACGAAGACGCCAGCACGAAGAGCAGCCACCGAGTCGTCGTAGCACGTGCGTCAATCGCCGCAATGGCGTGGGCATCTCGGGGCAGGTGTTGGGAGGCGAGAAGAGGGAGAGTGAACTTACATGCCGGGCGATGGCGGGAAATGGACATGAGGTGTGGGTGGCAATGGGGTGCCACTAGGAGCGGTGGAGGATAATGCGGAGCCGGCCACAGCGCCGGGAGCACTAGATGGGACCTGAGGCCAGGAGCCGTATGCTTGAGAGAGATAGCCACGGGGACGAGTGGAGGACTTAAGGGAAGGGCGGGGGAGGGGGTGGAAGGTCCTGTGGGCGACTTGGGAGCTCATGATGGATGAAGATTTATTGGAATTACTAGTTGTAGTAGCAAGGTGTGAGTCAAGTGGCATAAGTCGGGCGAGGACGGATTTGGTTCTTCGTTCCAACAGCCGCGATAAGAGACGAAAAGCGACGAAGAGCGCTTTTGAGTCTATAGAATAATGGGTAATAATATGGTATCAGACACACGACGACGGGTGAGAGGGAAAGGGGTGCCACATCTCGGGGGTTGAGACGGGCTCGCGAGACGCGGCAACAAGACCAACCTCTGTAGGGGTACGTTCGTTAGCGTTGACTAGGAATGTCTCCGATATTCGTTATGAGGTGCAGGTACGACTGTGCTGCACTGGGACGAGACGAGCTCGGTCCTCAATTGGCAGACTGGCAGGGGACGTCGATAACCGGGGCGATGGCAATGGGGACTGCGGCAACGGGTCTAGGCAACGACGAGGGGGTCGATGGGTAGTGGTGGTTATTGTCGTTGAGGACGATAAACGTGGAGGGGACGAAACGTCTGAGGGAGAGTGGGGGCAGCCAGCATGGTCACTTTATCAAGGGTGCCTGCTGCTGCTGGCACAAGTTGCACCAAATTGCACAAATTGGGCCGACTCGACCAATTTCCGGCCAAATCTTGTCAAGCACACCGTTTTGGTCCGAATCCGTGGTAAATTGAATGTGACCGGGCGCCACGTTTTCTACCGAACGAAGCAGCACCTCTCCACTTGGCACAGATGCAGCAGTAAGCGTAAATTCCATCTATAGCGACATATCCATCTATATCCATCTATCTCCACACATATCCACACTTCGTTTGAGCGATATCCCGTGTTTCATCCAGAAGGGATGATGCGCCCAACAGAACAGACGAGACAGGCTGTCGACCAGCCAGCCAGCAAGGCAGCCACCTACCGCGTTTTCTCGCTTCCATTCTCATCATTCCATTCTGCTTCCTTCATTTCACTTCGGCAACTCGTTTGCTCAACCGCCGCCGCCCCTCAGCGCTCAGCCTGTCGTCGGCCCCTCTTTCGGCTTTCCCGCATCCGCATCCATGCCGCGCCCTACGCCCCGTCCGATCTGCGGGCTCACAAATGCAATTTAACCTTATTTTTTCTCTCCGTGGTCTTCGCTTTCCCTCGTCGAAAATTTCCTTGATGCCACCCCGCACGTCGCTCCCAGGACGTCTTCTTTATCCTCTCGTAATTCATAATCACCCTTACGATATCCCAACCTGCGATTCCAGCTCAGTACTTCACTCCGAGCCTAGGTCACGTTCGACATCTTGATGGCTGATCGCTCAACACCACACAAACACACCGGAAGATCCATATGTGATATACCTTCGACATACCTTCTTTTTTTACCTTCAGCATCCTCACCGTACCTTCCCCACATCCATTCCCGTCATCCAATCAATTGCTACGGACCGCCGACGGCGTTAGTACAGCACACAGGACGCTCTCTCAGGCCCTCTCCCATCGAACGACTCTGCGGAATCGAGTTGAGACCGTGCGACCTGTCATGACAGCGGGTTCGTGGGTGCACCGATGCCTGCTGGCACAATGGAAAGTGGGTCGTATTATTCTCTTAAACTTCGTATCAACGGCCTAGACTACTCTCGAACTACTTGCGGCTTGCACTGCGCTATTCTCGAACTGCCAAGGTAACCTAATATAATCGTAGCCACTCTTCCTGGCCGACCCCCGTCCTTGGCGTTATTACTTCTCATTGAGGTTGTCTATCTTGCTATGTTACCTCCACCGAACCCATGGGCCTTTGCCCCGTTACTAAATAACCTCCTTTCTTCTCGCCCTGCGCTGTCGTAAACAGTAAACATCTGCCTACGCACTATCAACGCGGTGCGCGAATGAAGACAACTTGTATGCCGTTCCACTCTCTCCTATCTCTCGCATAGAGTATATTTTCTCGGTACTCACGCCGGGCCATGTGCTCCCTAAATTTTCCATCCGTTCCCCCCACCGACCGATTTGTCCACCACGACATGCTTGTACCTCCTCCTGCCGTCTCCCAGTAGTTTCGGGCACTCTCCACATATTTTTGCCCCTGAGTACTTCGACAACCACCACCCCTTCGGGCGCCTCACCCGTCGGCACGGGTTCAACGACCTTAATTACGAGTACGGGAGGCAGGAGAGGGCGTAGACAGAGATCTGGTCGCCACCGCAGCTACCCAGCTGGGAGGACTAATGCGGTAAGAGGTAGCTCGTGACCTACGTCACAATTCCGTTCTCTGCCGCGTAATCTATGGAAAGCCCCCCCACTGCCGTCAAGTCTAATTTTGTTCCACCGACCGTGGTGTAGGCCCACCCTGGTAATGTGGGGGAGGAGCAGGGCCAGAGACGGAGGCTTACGGTACGGCGACCTACGCATGAACATGCATACGCATACAGTGCGTGGACACGTTGACGGGGCGAGACGGCAACGGCACCGAGATTCCAGATCCAAGCCTCGAGAGAGCCCACATCTCGTCCGAGGTCACGGACTCGACGGATTCGCCAGACGTGCTCTATTCATTCTGAGTTACATGAGCGCTTGCGCTTTTGCTTTTACTCTCCGTCTTTCAGAGGGTGGGAGTATTCTGGAATGGGGACGCTTGAGGCAGGCATGCACATGCACACCGAAGTGTGGAGCAGTCGGGTGCCCGCTGGCATTATATTACATCCCATCGCAGCAAGCGAGCTTTTTGGTACGGAACGAAGGCGGCTGAATACTTTATACTTCATGGAGCGCCGACGACGCAACGAGAAGAAGCGCGCCAGAATCACCAGTGAATCATGACGATGGGGCATAGCGGTTGGTTATGATTGTATCGGCTGCTCAGCCCATCCGTCGTCAATTGAGTTGCCACGGCGCTGACTCTGGAAAATAGATCATCCTCGAAAGCGACTCAGATACGCACGCAGCTCGACTCGGTCAGTAGAGTCGTTTCTCTTCGTCGCACCGCAATCTAGCTCTGCATCCATTTCTCGGTTACTCTGATAACGAGCAACCAGTGCGGGGGGCGCTTCTGGCGTGGCACTTCATACGATTATGACGTACCTATGGGTGGCATGGGCATCGTCGTCGCACCTCGATTCGGCGCTGCAGCCTCAGGCACGTTAGGTTGTTGTCACTGCCTGGTAGGGTTTGATCCTTCCCATTCCCCTGGAGGGGGACGAAATACCAGGTCAAATACTCGTACTGTTGGACCACAAAGGACAGCCGCCCCTTGGTCATGTCTGCCACACGCGCCACGCCCGCGCCCCCGCCTAGTTCGGGACGACGGGCCGGCAGTTTCCTATCTCCTATCACACTCTCGCACGTTTACCCTGCCCATTTGTGCGTAGGGAACAAGATGCGGCATCCTGAGGCGCACCGATGCACTGGTACTGTACACGCAACTAGGCCCAATTTGGCCGGGGTCGGTCACCGGGTCTGACGGAGTGCCCGTAATGTGTTTCTGGCTTGCGAGGACTTGACGGGTGGCTGTGAGTTTTGTTGGGCCTTACTCGGCGGGGAGACGATTCTTCAGGCTTATTTCTCTGTTCGTTCTTGCGCACAAAGTCGGGGACGGATCCAGGCACTTGGGAACAGTGAAACCGGCATGTTCATTTTGAGGACTATTTTTATTTTTATTTTTTATCTATCAACTTCCGGGTGTGTGACATGCCCCGCTGGGCGAGAGTCGGTCCCGAGGCGTCTTGGCAGTTTGATCCGGCTACTATATGAACAGGCACATCACAGGTGCGCAACAACGTGGTTGGACCTTCTCATCCTGCGTCGCGGCGGTTTCATCTCCGTTGAAGGCGGCACGGGACACGAATCGAAGAGACCCAGCACGTTTTTTCATATCAGTAAAGGTACTAGATGGACGAGAATGCCCTCATGATTGCCGAGAGATTGAAGCGGACTTGTGTCTTCGGACATGCGCACTGTCGATTAAGCCCTCGCGATGATTGACCTTTTACCCGAGAGACCACTTCTCGAACGTGTGCGCGCGCATCGGGGTCGTAGGGATGGTGGTGGTGGTCACGGGTTCTTGGATTCCAGATGACCTGGTACAGTAGAGCAGGGCTGGACGGAAATGAGACGAGATGCATCAGAAAAAAGAAAGGCTCCGGATTCATGATCACAGTCTAAGGATTCCAGCCAAACGATTATTTTTTGCGTATTTTGCGTATGACTTCAAACCCTTAACCAAGGTACCCCTTTCGCTGGCAAGGACCCCTTTTCTTGCGCACTATGGCACTCAGAGCAATAGTATTGTGTACGTAGTCCGAATGGGAAGCCTACGGCTAGCTTATCATTAGCGCCCCAATAATATTAAGAGGAACCACCTTTTCTCTTGCCCTAGCTGTGCCCTAAACTAACCCTTGACCCTCGAGGAAAATGTAAAGCTTACGAGACTTCACAGTAATCCCTGTTAAAAATACGCGTCGATGACAACTTTACGAGCAAGATTTGAGATATATTCAGGGCGCGTGTTCAACACATTGTCGTAACTTGAGCTGCGATCAACAGCGATGAGCTGAAAAAGTACCAACGTGACCAACGATAATCGATAATGCAAAATATGCCCGAGAAATCCGGCCAGAAATCTGCTCCCGTCGCCCAGAAAGCCACGTCTGGAACGATCCGATCGCAATCTTGATGTCTTCCCCTCGATGAAGGCATCACGCGACATGGAAATCGAATCGCGACACCATCTCACCTATTTCGACATTTCGGCCCAAAATCGCCTCTTCTAACGCCGTCGTTCACGTACCGCAGTGGAGCGCATGGCATGACATTTCGTACTTGCGGTCGGAATATGGCATCAAGGCAGAGACTATCTCTTTCTCTTGCGGTCCTCCTGGGAGTGCGATATCGGTCCGACTCAAGCGACTCGAGATGGGGGCTCTCTTCCACCATCCTGCCAATGGTATCAGTGGGAATGTGGAATGCAGCAGGCTTCCGTCTCCACCGCCCCACTATGCCGAATGTATTCGACATGGGCCCGTGACCCGTCTTCCAAGCTCAGTCGCCCCACAGGATGGTAATTTCCAGGTACGCTTCCTCGTTGGTGCATTCAATACTCCTATATTTGCTCCTGTCGTTCCCCTCTAGGCGTATCTCGTCGACCAGTCGCAACCCACACAACTCCTAGACCCTTGCCGCTTCTTTGCGAATCCGCGCACGTCGATAGCGCCTATAGGCTAAACGACGCGCAAGGCGCATCTCATGACCCGCCGTCTCCTCGACTTGTCTCATACGTAGCGGATATATGGCACTAGGTCTGGCCTTCTGCCGCCAAGCCTATTCCGCCCGACGTGGACGCCCACTATTACCCTTTCTAATCATCGCAGACTCGAGGGCTGGCGAATCTCGTGGCCTCCTCGCCCACAGGCAAATGCCGGATCCGAGTTCACGCGCGCGCACCGTGTTGCATGCATGGGCCCCTCACTCCCATTGCTTCATCCCATTGCCATTTTAGGCTGGCCACCGTCGTACGTGTTCCCAGGATTGGGATGACGTCCTTTAGATTTATCTTGCCCGACAGGTCACGGACATCGGAGCTTGTCGACATCTCTGGCATTGACCAGCCCCCTTATCGTCGAGATACGACGCGCCCATCGCATACGGCATACGCCTTCGTAACGCAATTTCACCACACTTCAAGCGAGTTATGTAATTGCTCTGCATCTTTGTCATCGTTGATGAGGTGTGCTGCCATAAATAGTCTATCCACGAAATGATCCTCCCTGCGATAGCACGTTCGTAGGTGCCTATCTGGAAAAACCACAGACGCGCCACCTAAAGTTTCCTCAAATAGAAGGAAGCATGTGAGCCATCGGATGGGGAAAATTGAAACGTAACCGATCGCAAGAGACTGATTTATAGCCGAAGCGAGTGTGCACTGACGAAATCAGTGCAAATTTCTGATGGGTGAAGACTAAGGACATAACAGGAAATGTCCCTTCGTTAGCGAGAAATCTTGGGATAATGACGAATGGCCGTCCCCTGCATTGGCGCTCGCTGGTTTCCAGACCTCAATGAGCCCCCAGACACACCTGTCAATAGCACTCCGGAGGATGAGTGGCCCGCGCCATTCAAAGCATCCCTTCCAAGGTCCCTTGCAAACAACGGGGTGAAGACCGTCCCATCCTCAACACTCGATGAGTACGAAACCACCCTTCCACGCTGACAGGTATGATCAACACCTTGCCATGTGGATCGAGAGAAACGCGGCTTACCGCTTCCAACCACGAGGTTGCATCCCTGCATGGGCTCCACTGCGCGAGACTTACCTCGAAGCTCTCTCTCCAATGTTCTGAGTGGCGCATGGAGGTGTCCTCCACGACGTACTGTTTCCTGCTTCGAGCGCAGCGACTACTTGCAAATTGGTCGATAGCGCAATCACAGGTAAATCATCTTGCCTCTCTCCTCCTGACGTTCGCCTGCTGGTAGTAGAAAGCTATGCCTGCGCCCAATCTCCAAACTATTTGGCCAAATACAAGGCTCGCGCCGTTTCGTCACTACGTCTCCCCGTCCTATGCACGACACATTACACAACTAAACGAAGCTCACCCACACCCCTATTATTCTCTTACTACATCCTCGGCACTGAGACTTCTACCTCATACGTCTTCCTTGCAAAACCCCATCAATATGATCTCGACACACCACCACCGACTATATAGCATTCCCTTTTTTCTCTAGACTTGTAATCGATCAATCCAACGCAACTGACTTGGTCTTTGGCGTTTCCGCCGGGCTAGTACTCGCCACAGTCGAAGCCTTGTTCACCTTTGCGCGCACAAAATCGTACCTACTCTGCATACGTCAATACCACTCTGACACCACTCCTCGACGTTTGCTTAGGGGGTGACCTTTCCCGTCTTCACGGGATTCGCGGAACGGTCAAAGTCTACCCGTGACGGGCGACATCCCAGTCCGAAGCCGTACACACCTGGTAGGAGTTGACCATGAATTCGGCTCTCAGGCCTGTGACTATGGGCGTCCTCATCAGGTCTAGTGGTTCCGCTCGAAATACAGGCGGCACCATCGACTGAGACAGGTACGTAATGCTACTGTGGAGTGCTTTTGTTGGACATTGTAAGTGTCAGTCTACATTTTCCTTGTTATGGTACCCCCAAATGATGGCGGTGCTGTGAGTATTGAGTCAAACTGATCACCCTGGATACGTTGCGCTAGATTTACGGTATGGCTTTTTAATAAAGATGCAAAAGCGAAACACCTCCTGCGTTGGCAAGCTGGTTGGGAGAGGGAAGCCCATTGTACTAATCTCTCGCGCAGCGAAAAGATCTGGGTGGCTTGTGTAGTAGGTTACAAATGAATAAGATTTTGTAACTTGCTGGGTGCAACTTGACTACGAAACTTGAACTCCCGCTCGTGGCGGCTCTGTTTTATGGGGCAGCATGATACCCAATAATTTGACGCCTTACGTCGTTTACTGGATAGGCAACTTCGTTCTGGAGGAATTTACGAAATTTGATGGTGACATGGGCCAATCTGAACATGCGTGCCGAGCCTAGTCCACGCACATGTGTCAGGGATTGGACTTTCGAGGGCCCGTTTCATCTTCCATACCTCCGGTACCTGCATCAGGTCTCGGACTTACATTATGGATTTGTCGTCCCTAGTTTTTCCCTCGGTTTTACATCCGTTTCGTGGGTTACTATATTGACCGCTCCAGTTCACAGCGTAATAATCAAGGGTTTAATATTGGTTCCCCTTTCCTCTGATTATTCCGACAATATGCGAGTCCCAATATATCGATGGCTCTTCTTCTGTCAGAAGTTAATTTGCCTTTTGGCTACATAGGTATCGACATCAGTATTGAACGAGACCAGGAGGCGTGCTCACTGAGCAGCGCATGGCTGGTAAGTCCTCTTGACATGGTTGCTCGTTCCATTCCATCGAACAGGCGCATGAGCCTGAGTACAGCAAGCCTCAATGGTTGCCCTCGAGCACTCATCTCCGACTTCGTCTGCCTCCAGAGCTCGACAATCTCTGTTCAGCTCCTGGGCACATTGACATACCCTCGAGCAATGACCAACACTTCCAGTTGGTGCGGCTTCTTGGCGATGAAGGGGCTGAAGATCGAGGTGTCGGTAATCAGAATACCAAACTCTACCTGAACTAGATGAGGGAGTGAAGAAATTCATGAAGATTCCGTCACTATCAGTAAATCTTCGGGAGGTGTTTCTGAAAAGGTCGAGGAGGTCCATTGTGGTACCTCCTCTAAGTGACTCGATGGCTTGGGACCCACTCCCAGCGACGTGAGTTTGAGTCTTGTGATTTTGCTCGTTGCTTGTGACGCGAGCGCCTTGTTGACTTCACCGTGGTCCTCCCTGATAGAAGTAAAAGGATATACTCAAAGTTCAAGCGAGACGCGGGATGGAACGGATTTGTTAAACCATCTAAAAGTCGGAGAATCGTTTGTGCGTAGCCTCTTGGATCCTCCGGCCAGTTAAAACCCTGGGGATCAAGTGACATGTATGGTTGTTAAACGCTCGATGGCTCGGAGGAGGTTCGCAAACGCCAAGGCGAATTTAATGATAGGTAGTAAATATCCTATGATCGCGACAGGGAGCAACACCTCGCGAGACTTCCGGTCACCTGAGGGAAAAAAAAAGCTTCCTTAATAGAGACCTCCCCCCGGTCGTAGGTTGTGGCTAGCTATCGGTTTCTTCAGTTTCTTTTGCAGTGGGCTCCAGGAAACTTGCAACAGGGAGACATCTACCATACTTTTGTGCAGGGATGGTAGTCTGTCGAGATTTCCAACACCAGCACACGCACATGTCGGGCAATGTTACTTCTTCAATTAAACTCGTCTTTCTGTGGCTGTGGACCGTCGCGGCATCTTCTTTATAATATGTACGTTACTGTAGAGTAGAAACGGTTGATGATTGCGAGGGCTGTGCGAGAGGAACACAATCGGAACTGACGCAAGTCTTCACAAGACAAGTGAGAGATCACTGCCACCCAGAGTTCTACAGGCAGCATATCCATAGATAGCATTGTGGAGCCAGAACTAGACGATACGGTTGGCGCCAAAACCGAAACAGCTACCAAGGGCAACAAATTTGGTCGTGTCACTAGTAAGGGTATACCCAGGTACTAATATGCAGCTGTGGCTATGAAATATAGTCGATAGATACTAGTGTGAAACAGCTGGCCAAGCAAGTCCGGCGAGGGAAGAGCGTTCGCACGTGTTAACAGCTATGAAACTGTCTCGAGGTTGACTCAGACCCCAAATTCAGCGCTACGGTAAGGTGACAACGTTCGCTGCTGCCGCTCCTGGTGGTGCGACTATCGAGGTTCCAACAGCTAATGAGCCAGCAGCAATCGAGGCCGTATGCTATTCAATGCCGCTCTCGGCGACACACTTGCTTGGCTTTGAGTATTTTGGTCGCGCATATGCGCGTGCTATGGCCGTATTCGCCGCAAGTCCTACATCGTGGACTGCCCCTGGAGTCTCGTTCTGCGGTAGCATACAGTGTTAGCAAGATAGAAAGACAGATAAGTGGTGCTTACCTGAAATCATACACCTATCGAATTGTTCCTGCGCCTCGGCATCCCAAGCGAGTACGGCATCATGCCATAAACTGCTGTGCATGAACATTCGAGCTAGTAAGCTTGCCCGTGGTGTATTGGCAGATCCGCTTTGGTCGGTCGGTTGGGCCAGTTTTCTGAGCCGGGTATATGGCATAGCCCAAAGGGCCAAGCGGCCCGTTCTGTCCATGACGTGAACAGGCTCAAGCTTTGTTTTCTCGAATAGACATACTCGGAACTCTTCTTTAGGATCGTGGATGCTATCTGAAGATCGCCGGATGACGGCAGGTGCTAGCCATACAACACGAGCAGGTGCACCATCTTTATTCATGTCCCCATGCTGAAAAAAGGATACCCCGGTTATTGTTGGGTCCCATATAATGATATCGGAGGGGCCGTTCGATTGCAAGTATGGATCGAATATGTTTGGTTTGAGACGAAGAAAGGCCCGTTTTCGATCTCGCCAAAGGGAGTAATGGACAGTAAACGGGTAGAACGTAGCATGCCTGTTGATGACGTCTTTGTATTTCAGAGTCCTGAGCGTCGTGCCTGAGATATCGTCAATTAGGTCGATTGTCGGACGAGAAAGCCAGATTGTTCTCTCACCACGCTCCAGTAAACCTTCATCCTCGGCCATTTGAAGGAAGGGACGAAGCTGCTTGTTCCTCATTAACTGCCGTATGGGCCAATGTTGTCTTGAGATGTCGGGTTTACCATCCCGAACTTCCATCATATGCAGGGCTTGGTGTCCATTGGTGGATTCAAAACAAAGGTAGAATTGGAAAGGCGCAAGTCTCTCGCTGGCGGGCCAATAGCAATCGAGTCGGCACTCTGTTGCTGCGCCCCTCACAATGACAGTACCCCTAGAGGACCACCGCCATTTGTCTTTTCCCGCGTGCCGTGTGAAGCTTGGAACGCAAAGTCCAAAAGTCCCCAGATTGCGCTTGTGTGGATCAAGGGTGAGTGGATGGAGGGAATCTGAGAGCGGTCAGAGACAGTCAACGCTGTTCGACTGTAAGGCTCACTTCCAGACTTTGGCATGCGTTCAATAGGCCGCGGCGCGGTTCCTAAAGCAAGAGTGCGCAGTAGCCGTCTTCCTAGTGTTGTTTTGGAGGACGCTGCTGAGCCCCTGTCTACCAAATTACGGGCCGAATGGTATTCTTCAGGTTTTAACCCGGTTTTTGGAAGCAGTGAGACGCTCCTCAGACATGAAGACCGGGAAAGCGGCCGGGCGAACTGGAAAAGGTGAGGTGAGGTGAGGTGAGGGAGAGGTGATTGCAAACCAGAAGCCCGTACCAAACATGTATGCAGCCTTGTGCGGCCGAGTACTTGAGCGAAGGATGGGTGATTCAGGACAATTTGAAGTTTGCGGTTGGACATGTCCTCAGGGTAGAACAAGAAGTGGCGTAAGGATGCTTAGTACGTGTTAGCGGAGTTCAAGAAGCATCCACATGTATGACGAGAGGCCCAAAGTCAGGGAGGACTCCAACCTTGCATGCAGCTTTAGACTCAACTTTCCCAATATCCGGCGGCGGATGAGAACGAACTTAAAGTTGGTACAGCCAACGCTGTATCAGTGGTAGACCTCAATTTCCATGAAAGGGCCTTAATGCACCATCGCCGCAAGGGTATTGTCCATAACCAAAGCCGGCGTGTCTGAAGCCTCAATCTGTCATCTGGGTAATCTTACGGTGAGCCGTTTCTCGAAAACATGTCGAATACACGCTCTACACGCAGGCCAGGTTCGACACTGAATCTGAAGCCGCAGGCTGCGATAGGCCTAAGGGATTAGGGTTTTGGAAGACAGATACAGGACAGGACAAAAATGAGCTTATGGTACGACGAATAGCTGCCGCACTAAGCAGACGAGAAGCGCCACGCTTAAAAAGGCGGCTGTGGGGGCCTCCGACCGGCGTCGGTGAAGTAAGATAAGGTACAGCTATACGTTATGAAGAGGTAGTGGGTACAAACGGGCGAGTGCGTACCTGGTATATCACTGTGCCTCCGATCAGCGCTCGTCCCATGCTGCATACCGGTGCATGTGCCCTGCCGGGGCTGCATTCACTATCATTCAAGGACGCGTTATGCGATGCCCCGGCATGATGGCTGACAAGGGCAGGATGCCCATTATCCCCAGAAATCCCGCTGACGTCCCTTTCACACCTTGCTTTCCAACCTTTCTAAGACCGACGTCGCCGACCCAGTGAGCGGCCCCGGAATCCCTCCGCGTTTTGCGACGAAAGTGAGTCCCTTAAAACCACCTTGTACGATCCACAATTGTCTCAACGCCGCACCCAGGAGGTATACTTCCAGCCAGCTCAAGACGACTTCATTATGCCAAGGGCAGCGGGCAACTCGGCGACAGGAGCCTTACGACGAAACCAGGTAGGCTGGGTGGCGCACATGTCCAACTTTCATTCCCAGAGCATTCATCAGTCCCAACCGCCGCACTTCTCGCGCTTACCTCAACCTTTCTCCCTCCTAGGCATGCAAGCAATGCCGAAAGCGTAAACTGGTGCGTTCGATCTTGATATCCAGTCTATCACCTCCTCACTTCTCCAATCCCGCATAAACGTGACCCATTAACGCAACCTCACAGAAATGCGACGCCCAACGCCCCCACTGCGGAACATGCCATCGACAATGGCAAGTTCAAATCAGCGTTCCGCCACCAGTTGGATACGTGTACGTGCCGCTTTTGCTCTCTCGTCGAGCCCCCGCGATTCGCGGACCTGTTTGACAAAGCCACCAGACATCCAACAGAGCCAACTTGCACCTATGACCCTATCGAGGGCTTGCAGTTAGCTCCAGATACAGTAGAGAACCCCGTAGAGAAAGTCAAAGTCCTAGAAACCCAGATTGGTGCGTTGGAAGGCAGAGAAAACCCTCTCCGTTGACTGATAATCTTCTTCAGCTGAGCTGGCGGAGAAGCTCAATGCCGCGAGAACAGAACTTCAAAGGAATCGTAACGATCCCAAGGTCTCCCCGTCCGAGTCTTCTTTCCAATACTCGACTTCCTTCGCCTACCCAGACGAGAGCACCTCACCGGATGCATTCGGGCTCACAGGACAAGGCGTAGCGCCTCCCAGTCTCATCCCGTCCACTCCGCAAACCGCTTCTGTCTACTCACACCAGCGCTATCCCTCGCAACCGAGTGAGATGTTCTCACCTCTACCGTCGCATGATAACACTTCGCAACGACGCTCATACCAATCCGGTCGGCTCGCGACCCCCTCACATCCCTATGCTCGGGAACAAACACAGCTTTCAGGCGTGAGAACCGACCGACGTTTCAGTGGTCTTGGGAGCGGAGGCTTAGGCCTCTCCAATGATCTCAGTGGAGGTAGTTCCACGTATCTCGAAGACGAACCAAACGTTGCAATGCTTTCTAAATTCGGTCGGCAGGTAGGAGCGCAAACCTCTGAGGTATCTTCGTCTAACAGCCCACCTTCTCAGAATCAATATTCTAATGCACGCCCGGGCATGTATCAACAGCCCTCTGAACCCATCTTTGACATAATGCAAAGTGGCTGGAGCCCGGATCTTCCTGACAGGATTAGCATGACTAACTAGTAAGCTTGCTCCCCCGTAGGAAGGTCCCGAGCTGAGCAGTGTTCAAGCATCGATATCTACTTCAAGTGCGATCCTTGCAGCTCACGAATGCTCCACAAGCCCTCTCTTATGAACGCCATTAACCTTACTCCCACACATCCCGACTTCCCCCACCCCGCCCTTCTGCATGCCATCTGTGCGACTGCTTCAAGGTGGACCTCCCGTGGTCGCGCCGACATTGGCAACATCTTTGGCGCTCAGTCACCAACCAGCCGGCCAGTTCGAGACAAGTTTGCCGAGTTCCATGCCAACAAGACCCGACAGTACGTCAATCAGACCATGTCACATGGAGAGAACATCTTCCAGGTCTGGCAAGCATGCATCATTCTTAGCTGGTGGTTCTATTGTGAAGGGCGCTGGGTCGAGGTATGGATTCAAGCTGGTTTCCAGACTCGTGCCGCTATCCCGCTTGGACTGAACTATCTGGGGATGATCAAGCGCGGACCTGATGGAAATGTCGTGAGGAACGCATACCTCGAGCCCCCAAAGGGTATGCGAGAGCTTGAAGCCAGGAAGCGGGCTTGGTGGATGGCCCTCATGTTCGACCGCATCGTCAGTGTTGGTGGATGGTTGCACTCGGTCGATGAGAGAGATATTGGAACGGAGCTACCCTTGAGGGCACTCGAGTATGAACTTGAGGTAATCCTTTCATTCTCACATTAGCGACCGTACCTTACCTCGCTTCAGTTGGAAGCGCACCCGAACCCACAGACGCTCCACACCACGGACGTCTTCATCCGCCACCCCACTGCCTACACAGATCCATACATTCTTTTCCTCAAGTCCGTCATGTTATTTGGACGCGTCACAGACTACACCGTCCGTATGGGCATTCGTTCACCGCTAGTCAACTATGGCCGTTACGAACCCATCTCCTCTCCTGGCATGACTGGTATTACACCTCCGACTTCTGCGATGGGCCTAGGGAGCCCACCAATAATGCAAGCGCATGGCTCGCCAAGGCATACTCAAGAAGATCCTCGAAATGCTCCTGGGTTCAAATCGCTGGACCATTTGGTTAGCACCGAGTTCGTGGAGAATTTCCCAACCATGTACCGCAACTGTTTGGGAGTTGGTATGGCGGCCGACGGAAGTAACCTTGACACCGATTTATACTTGGCCCATCTCGTACCCCACGCGTGAGTCTCGTATCTCCATTCATTTGTAATTTGCATCTGACATCCGCCATTTCTCCAAGTGCTGTCATCACGCTCCATAGTCCCTGGATCAACTTCGCTTTGGGTGAGAAATGCCCAAGTGTAGCCAGGTGCATGCAAGCGGCTCGGGCCATCCTTGACATGTACTATCTCCTTCGCAGCACATCATTTGATATCACCTGGTTGCATCCATTTGTCACGGTTTGTCCCCATTTAGTCCTCTGCTGCGATCACCTAACTGTTCACGTCTAGATCTGTTGGTATCTTGCCGCAGTAGTACAGATTCACCTCTGCAAGCGACTGATTGAACAAGGTGAACTGGTCCTAGAAGCAAGCTGCTGGGGTGAGATCAATCTCCTGCGGTGAGTCTCATACCCCATACAAATGCATGGCCGAAGCTCATGCCACGCTTAGGGATGCACTCATCACCTATGGAGCATACTGCCCCATAGGGAGTCGACAGGAGAAGCTCCTCCACCCGATCATGAAGGAAATTATCGACATGACTTCGCAGGAGAAGCCACTCTCTGTCGGACTACCGCTATACCCCTTCTCGCTCGACACAGCATTCCAAAAAGAGGAGAGAAAGGCCGCAATTACAGACGGCGCCACCGTCGGTGTCACAACAGGCATTCAGCCAGGCGAGGCGGTGGCTCCACTGCCGGATGCCGCGTACACAGATGACGTGACCATGACTGACGTCCGCCATGCTGGCCCGGGACTTACGTTGCCACCCTTGGGCGGGAGACCGGGCATCTGGGGAGCACGGTGATGTCCGAGGCGTGTCTGTTGTCCAGACTACAGCGAGTGGAAAAATGACAAGATGCACAGGGCGATTGGAAGGATGGAGTTTTGCTGTATTTTGCGAATCGCAGAATCGGACGGAGTGCAAGGCCGAATGTACGCTTGCGGTGGGCATAGTTTTTATGGTTGAAAATAGCTGTATCGGGTATACATGGTGCTCATATATTGTGCTTGCTACTAATATATTCAGACATTCTTTTTGTTCCCTTTGATCCTACATTTTGAGCTTGATTCACACCGATCCATTTTCACCAGGATGTCGGACAAGCCCAAAGTACTCATCGTGTGCCTCGGAAATATCTGCCGATCACCTATGGGCGAAGCTGTCCTGGCTCATGTAGCCAAGGAGCGAGGAATAGCTTTGCACGTCGAATCCGCAGGCACGGCGGGGTATCATGTCGGCCAGGAGCCCGATGAGAGGTCAGTCCAAATTGTTAGATCTCAGGTAGCTGCTATGGCAAACCGTTATCCAACAGAACGGTTGCTATCTGCAAGAAGGTACGACAGGCGTCACCGACCGATCAAGCTTCTGGTGATTGACACGCGCAATATGACATCCAGTACAAAGTCCCTATTGAACATGCCGCTCAACAAGTGCGGCCACAGCACTTCAGAGAATTCGACTACATCCTCGGATCAGATACAGCCAATATGAACGCTCTGGCTCGGATGGAGCCCGTTGATAGTACTGCAGATGGTTCGTAGGCCATTCCATTTCCTGCGGTGTTTACCAAAAAGGATTGTGCAGTGAAACTTTGGGGAAACTGGGAGGATGGTAAACCAATTGCAGACCCATACTATGGCGGCATGGTGAGTCAACTTGCTTATTCCAGGTTTGCATTTGCATTTAAATGCTTACCGTGTGATAGGATGGTTTCGAAGCCTGCTTCGAACAATGCAAACGATATTCGAACGCCTTCCTCAACGCGCTGGTGGCAAAGCAAACTAAAAGCGCTTTGTGACAGAACTCCGCAACTGGCCCCTGACAACGGGCCTTCCGTAGGTCGGATTGAGGTCATTCTCTGAGAACGGAAATGTAGCCAAGGGAACATCTGAATCGATCAGATCACACAATCCTATTTTCCAAATCTAAGTGATGAGCTAAAGGAGGACAATTGGCGAACAAATTATACAAAGGCGGGCCATCGTGCCCCCAGTTCCTCATTTCCCAAAGCGCATTTCAGCACCGTCATACTCGTCAAGAGCAGATCGGAATGCGGTATCGGTAATCGCACCTGGATATGATTTAGGTGCTGGCCAGAGGTTGCGGAGGAACGACGATTGTGGTCGAAGAGGCGGGGCATACCTACAGAGTACTCGTGTTAGTTAACCACAAGGATTGTCTCATAGTGGAGCCAACTCACGTCATCTCGGTCAAGTGAATTTGCCAAGGCGGTAACCCTTGAAGCATAAACGGCGCCTTCTGCGGAAGATTGGCGGCGGCGGGCGTGTGGATGATAAGAAGGTCCGGACATGCCCAACCGTTCGGGTGACTAGGATCTGAGAGGATGAACAGTGAGTAATGATCATTTCCGGCATGCACCCATGTCAAGGCACCTTCGAATTTAGCACCCAGCTCCTGGACGGTCAGTTTGAAGTCCTCTATAGTCACCTGTGACTGGAGGGCTTTGCGTGCGAGCTCAGAGGTAGTTGCTGCGATGTGCGGTTTTCCGAGGAGGGGGGTCAAGATATGGATTATGAGGGGCCCAGGAGATGTCGGTAGTGTTGGTGTGACGAGAGACGAGGAGCGAGGTTTCCGCATCTTCAGGCCTGCCGGGACGAACTCCAGTTGACTGCCGGAGGGAGACACGGTGGCCGGAAACACCTTGAGAGTGACTAACAACGGCTCCTCAGATAGTGTATGTCCTCGACTCGACAACTCTGCTTGCGGTGACGGTGGGGAAGCGGTCAATGAGAGCGAAGAGTTGGATGCCGATGGAGGTGGAGTTGGCAACCAGTATGATTTTGGGTTTAATGTAACTGGTCGACGTCCAGGTTGGGGTGAACTTGCTCCAGACGAGGTGGCGCTCGATGACACCTTTTCTGTCAACTTCTCGCAAAGGGTCGTGAACGAGTCGGGCTCTTCGTTGAGCATGGCTTGAATTTCCTTCCAGTGCGCCTTCAAGATGCCTGAGTCCTTGTCAGTCTCACCCTTGAGCCACGTAAGGAAACCTACCCTGTTGATCGTACACACTCAAGACACCAATCCCAATGACTCTGCACCACTCCACAAGTCGACGAACGCTCTCTATCGTGTCCCCGAGCTCCGCAGTACGCGACGTCATCCGTGACCGGCTGCGGTCGCCATAATAATCACCGAATATTACAGCTAGGTGCTTGGGTAACCTTCTACGACTGGCACGTAGAGGCTGAGGTGCCCTCCGGGGGAGAAGACAGGAGATGAAACGGTAGATGTTGAGGAAGAGATGTAATATCCACAAGAGCGCGCGTAAAATCATGATATCACGATTTGGTTGTGTATAATGAGTGTGTGTAGGTGCACAGGCGCCTCTAAACACGCGTCCAAAGGAAAGTCGAACAAGTGTACGTGTCCAAATTAAAGGGTCTGGATGTCAGTGACGCGGTAAGCCGACAACAAGGCACTGGAGCATTTGAAGACCAGCGACTGTCACAAATTCTTGATTGCGGTGGTCTATGGCCGACGGGGCACGGTGCTGTTAGATTTATTTTTGGGAGAGAAAGCAAGAGATGGGCGACTATCCAGTGACGAAAGAGGAGGGGTGAATCCGATCGGATATCGAGACTACTAGAGAACTAACTACTCGGAAGTACAGGTTATAAGGAGACACACAAGAACCTGTGCGGATGAAAGTTCTAACTAGGAGTCGTCGACAGGGTGCAACGAACAGCAAAAGAAGTAAAGAAAACGTATCGAACACATCTACTACTGGGAAACACGGTTTACGGCGAGAACCGGCCCGGGGGAGGGATATCGAAGCGCACATACCGGCGGGAGAGTCATCGTGAGTCATCGTGAGTCATCGTGAGTCATCGCGAGTCATCGTGAGTCATCGTGGTACATGGGTTCCTAACAGGTGCAGGCAGGCGCCCGCCAGTGTCCTCGACAATCACCCAAAAATTCTCATATATGCACAGGCATCCTATACAGCGAGTCGACTGAAACTCTAGATACACCACCTTTCAAGCGGCACATCCACCTGAAACTCATGTATTGAATCCAACTCGCAGCGCATGAGCCTTTGTTAAAGGTACCAACATAGAATCCAAGGAATTGTATGCTTGTGAAGAGAACCCCTAGGCTGTTTTACAGCCCCGCGCAGGGCCTATTGATCAATGTTCATGGACTCTTCAGTTTCTCCATCCGCTTCGACACGTTCCCCAGCCAGGGCACTTCTGAGGCTTTGTAGAACTCTCTTCGCCCCTTGTATTGCCAGTGCCTGCGCCTCAATGAACTCCTTCTCAATGAACAGACCCTCCCAAGAACACCACGCCATCTCTCCTTCGGCGTCAATACTTTCCTTTGAGGCTGGACCGCTTGATAGGGATCCTTTTCTTCTTGAGAAATGGATTGCAAAGACACCACCGCCAATCAGAGAAGCAACCTCCGACTCTTCTGGGTCCAGCACCGTAATGCGGTTGGTCGTGGTTCCCTTCTCTCCATAGGCTCCCACTTCACTCAGCGGTGTATTAATTATGCCAATCGCAACTGCACAAGGGACTCCGGTCATGGGGATAGAACCACATTGCAAGAGAGCAAGGGATACAGAGTTAATGAGGGAAGCTGTAGTCGATGGGTTGATGTCGAACAATGGCTTTGGAGTAGTCTTTCCTAGCGGGCTATAGCCGAGCCGATTAGGGACGGGCGGGGCGAGGATTTGAAGTACAAGTTGGACGAGGGTTCGCGGGTGGTGTGTTAAAAGGATTGAATGGTTGAATACCGCTTTAATTGCAGACGCGAGTAGACGTTCGGGCGTTCCTACAGAGATGGTTAATCGATGGATACACCCACCCTAAGGCCTTTGATTTGCTCACCAGGTATGCCACTTAATGGTCTGACATTGACCTCCAAGGTCGCTTTCGAGGGTAATTCCGCCGCGATTCGCACCTCAATAGGGCCAGATGCAGATGCGAGTGCTTTTGTCTCGCCTGAGCAAAGTGGATATGTTCAGGATACAAATGGAGGTAAGATAAGTCAGTCGTCTTGGTTCGTCAGCGCGGCAATACGCTCACCGAAACTAAAAGTGGCACTTCCGTCGACGCGGTCCAACCCCACAAATTCGATATGAAGGCTTCTCATCGCCTGAGGGTGTCTATTCGACGGCCGGATCATCTCGGTTGAGTTTGAATTTAAATTTGAACAGTCGTGGTCAAAAGCAATATTGTTACAAATTTAAAAGCAAGTCACCTGAACTCGACCATTTCCGTCCATCTCACTAAGCTGGACGAGGTGCTCAGATAATGAGCAAAGCAGCAGTCCATGACGAGAGGGAACCGCTCCTTAATGAGTCACCCTTACGAAGCCCGAATGAGCCTGTCCCGGTGGTTGCTCCTACCAGCCTTGTCCGTGGACTGTCCGCTCGACAGGTGCAAACCATCGCTATTGGCGGTACAATTGGTACCGGTTTGTTTCTTGGTACTGGAAGGTCTCTGGCCATAGGGGGCCCAGGCACCATGCTCGTTTGCTATGGGGTGACCGGATTTATCGTCTATGTGACCGTACTGCTGCTGGGAGAGATGGCCACGCAGTATCCGGTGGCTGGTGCGTAATCTTCTTTTACGTGTTCCAATCGAGCACTCATCGGTAATAGGGAGCTTCAACACATACGCTACCAGGTTCGTCGACCCGGGTACGAATCTCTGCTGTTCCGATTATCTGGCCCTCAGTAACTCCTCTGAACAGCCTATGGCTTCGCCTTATCTTGGAACTACTGGTTGAACGACGCTGTCTCTGTCGCCGCGGACCTTACAGCAGCTCAAATCCTTCTCGCATTCTGGCACCTCGACATTGCACCTTGGGTGGTATCTACGACAATGCTTGTTTTCTTACTATGCGTCAATGCCGTGGACGTTAGGGCATATGGGGAACTAGGTACACCGACCGGCACAGGTTCCGCTTGGCTTTCTGAACCTTCTTCGCAGAATATTGGTTATCCTCCATAAAGATTGTGACTATCATGGTCTTCATTCTTGTTGGGGCGGCGGTGAATGGTGGCCTCAACGAAGCTCGGAAACCCATCGGCTTGGATAATTGGACCGTCGGAGACGCTCCATTTGTGGGCGGATTTGGTGGATTTGCCAATGTATTCGTAACCGCGGCGCTCTCTTGTGAGACTCTCGAGTTTTTGAGACCAAAGCAGTGGTTCTCATTGTTTCGTCTAGATGGAGGAACTGAGTCACTTGGTATCACTGCTGGAGAAACCGAGGATCCAGCACGTAACATGCCACGTGTGGTTAAATATGTCTTCTTCCGGTATGCCTAACATTCCCCAGGCTCAGCATTGTGCTGACCCACAGCTAGGATCTTACTGTTCTATCTATTTTCGGTGGTCATTATTGGATTGAATGGTATTTGGAACATTCATTCTCTACCGATGGGGGCTAATTCAAAGACCAGTACCCTACACGTACCCCAACCTCTCAAATCGGAGTGTTACGACGTCACCCTTTACCATAGTATTCTCATTAGCCGGATCAAGTAAGTATTAAGCCAAGTCCACTTCTTGTGTGCCATATCTAAAGTCGATCAACTTAGGGATTGCCGCGTCTGCAATGAATGCGGTCCTCCTCTCTTCTGTCTTGTCGGCAGGCAATCATGCACTCTTTGCAGGAACTAGAGTATTACATTCGTTGGCATTGTCAAAAGACCTAGACTCAGGAACCACTGCACGCGGGTGCGCCCAAGCGCCTGCTTTCTTCGGTTGGACGACTCGACGGGGCGTTCCCTATTTTGCGCTCTTAGCCACTTGCTCGGTGTCAGCTTTCTGTTTTGGGGCATCCTTTGTCGGGAAGGGTCAGTTGTGGGTTTGGTTACAGAATCTTGTCGGTGTTTCGAACCAGGCGAGTCCTACCCTCTCTCATGAAAGTAGTCTCATTGATAAGCCCTACTCAGGTTGTGTGGCTGTCCATTGGTCTCACGAGTTGGCGATTCCGGAAAGCATGGACTCAACAAGGGCGTTCAATGGATGACCTTCTATTCCATGCGCCCTGGACTATCGGATGGGGTCCACCTTTCGTGGTACGATATGGCAGTCTCACGTACAATCGCCTCAGTTGACTAATCCGAAAGAATTCAGGTCCTCTCTGTTCTGACCATAATGATCGGTATAACACCCCGTCTCCTTTGATTAGCTCACACTTACGTAGTCACGTGTGCAGGTCAGGTGTATCCTCTCGTCTACCCTAGAGTGATCCTCGTCGACATCGTGTCGCTTTACCTCCAAATCCCCTTTTTCTTCATCTGTTTCTTTGCCTGGAAAGTTTTAGCACAGACGAAGGTGGTCAGATTGGATGTGGTTGACCTCACTGTCGATGAATATGTTCCCGATGAAGGGACAAGAGAGCAAATGGAAGTTGAGGAAGCCCGACGACAAGAACGATTGAAAGGTTTCGGCTCATGGAAATGGAGGTTATACTACTGGCTAGTATGACAGGACCCTTTGAAGAATACAGCATGGGGGACTGCATCGGGGTCCCTGCCCGAGGGTGGTGATCGTCATGTTTTGGTATGCTATAGATTCCTGGGGACACACTCTCACTTCTAAGAAGAATGCACTGCTTCTGATTGGGAAACCTAATACGACTTTTGCGGATATCCTATATAGGGAAGGTATTGGGAGCGCCCTTCCTCGCTAGTTGGGGCCACTATGATATATAGCCATTAATTTTGTCTAAATCGTCGCTTTAAGGACCCGGTCCTCCCGTCTTTGCTCTTGCTCATGCTCGACAACATCCTCATATGACGACTTTACTATGAGCAAGTAGGTCACGTGTATTTTTTCGCTTATATGACCACTATACTTTTTTCAATTTCGCCCGTCTGTCGCGTTGCCCATTTACAATCTATAAGGGTTCCCAAGGGCAGATCAGATACCGGTTACTCTTGCAATTGGAGCACCAGGTATTAGAGATCGTATCCAGCAATGTTCCTAAATGGTCTACGGCCCGATATCCTGTCTCTGTTATACAGTTGAAATGGCTATAATGCATAGCGTCCGTCGACACCCAAAACCTATGCATTATCACCTTTATGCAACATCAGATAGAGTCATGTATTTCAAGAAAACGGCGCTTCCATATAGACTACCAATACCGTCCTATGACTAGAAATAACGATCCGTACGCTGGTCGGGTACGGAACGCGTTGGCCGAAAATGGCAGTCAGGTGGTTGGACCCGATCAGGGTCCAACTCCCCCGACCTCTCCTCTCGCTCTCTCTTCCAGTGGAGGAGAGAGAGAGAGAGAGCCTGGTATACGCCAAAAAAATTTTTTGTAAGTACAACCCCTCGCGAGCGGTCCAGTGCCGAAGTTTTGCGGCAAGTTGTAAAAAGCACGTGCTTTAGCATTGTATATCTACTTGTAATTAAAGAACATATCGATAGTGGTCTGTTTTGTGGCTTCTCGCCTCATCTTCTGCAGGTGGCCTCGGAATCGGCGCGCAGCCTCCACAAAATCGAGCG
>Ga0307513_10001409_pt1 | contig 34553 bp, 34 predicted proteins | sample 15_EM_MG_FD_202174 | JGI IMG/M metagenome (GOLD analysis project Ga0307513, IMG submission 202174) | Populus trichocarpa ectomycorrhiza microbial communities from riparian zone in the Pacific Northwest, United States - 15_EM | ecosystem: Host-associated > Plants > Roots > Unclassified | place... | reverse complement strand
AATGGCAAAGTAACATTTGAAATGTTCCCAGAATGTATCTGGTGGTAAAGGGCTGAGTAAATTGAACCAGTGTCTTCAATGTATTTACAATGTATTCACTAGTTTCCATAGGCCCTCGCCCCCAGTGTCTGGGGGTTCAGAACACCAATGAGAGGTACGAGCCAGGGATGTCTACTGTCACAAACTCAAGATTTGATTTATCAAATTAAACAAATTACAGTTGAGATTCATGACATAAAGGCAAGAAACAAAAGCAAGATGAATTCCTCTATGAAAACTAGTATACAGGAGACTACTAATATTCACAACCGCATACTGAATACTCCTCTACAAACAAGTCATGGAAAACATGATGAGGATGACGAACACTACGTTCACAATAAACAAAGCGGCCCTCCTGTACTTGACAGTAGGAACAACCTAGAACATTGTGCTCCAATTCAATACCCTGCTCCAAGAGCACCCACTGCATCTTCTCCATCGCCTCTGGCAACCCATCCCTCATCACCAAATAGAAGAACTCCTGCATGTTCTCCTTCAATGAGGTGGTACAAGTCAAGGCCGCCAAACGATCCCAAGTTTCCTGGGAACGAGGGAGACAACGTTGACAGTTCATGTGATTCTCCTTGGACGAGGACGAATGGCGACTGCGACGATTCCGTTGGCGTTGCTGGTGTTCCTTGTAAGAAGGTGGGGGAGTAGTAGATTGAGTCGACAGAGGAGGAGGAGATGGACTCGAGTGAGGGGAGGGAAGAAGAACTGGAAGATCCATCCGCTCCCTTAAAGATAACCCCTGCATCTGAGAGATCACAGGGCTCATGGGGTGGGGATCCAGTGATGAGCTGACAGGCAGCGTAGGAACCGATCTGTTCCATAAGACCAGCAATCAGAGTCCAGTGAGATTCCACGTAATGAGCCAATAAAGCTTGACACATTACTGACAGCGTATGGGCTTCATCCAACTTCTCCACCAAGCCTTCAACCCTAGAACGAAGACCATGGATCACTAGACCCATACCATCCACCTGCTGTTCCAACTCCACAATGTGGGCGGCTTGAGTATCTTGGATATTGATGGTATTCGCATGTAGTTGCCCTGCAACTATCTCTTTCATGCGCAGACAAAGAATCTCAGTGGATAGCTGAGGAATGGTAGACGGGGGATGTTGGAAAACACTCTCCCCAGAGCGATAAGAAAGATCAATCTAAACATGAGGTTAAGTTCCAGGACAAATCCCTAGAGGCTTCACCACATGTACCAATGGGTCGGAACCATCAAAGAAGTCCACGCTATCATGACCCCAAACTTCATCTTGAGAACCCATAACGATGGGAAGGGAAAGGTTGATGTTGACAGAGGGAGTAGACATGGTGATGATTGGGGAAGAACTTTAAGAGAGGAGGAGTGGATGATTGATGGGGGGAAAGGAAAAGCGAACTGAGGAAAGAAACCAGCCATCAACTAATCATTAAATAGATGGTAAGAACCCTAACCCTGAAACACTGGATCTAGGTTCCATCAAACCCTTCCATCAAATATATCCAAAAGAAGCCATAATTGGAGGGAAGTTTTAGATCCGGGGATTTCTCCCCAAAACGCTATCAAACTTCTCAGAAACACAGCCCATCAATATGCAGCCCTCTCATCACATCAATTAGAAGGATGTTCCGCCTATCAATTGGAAATCAGAATATTCCAAAAGGAATCACTTGTAGTGACAATGACTAAGTATGAGTCACACCTAGTCATCATTAGACGCTTCCAAGGGAAGAGTAGACTTAGCCACAGAAAATAGTAGATCATGTGATCAGGATCTGGGAGTATATAAGGACAAGCCCCTCCAGCTCTCTTTTTCCCTTATCCTCAATCTTCTCTGTAACCCACTACTCCAACTAGTAAGTTGGATACTCTCCAATAAACCACTTTCCCTCTTATATTGACATACTTAGCAGGTCTTCCCTGCTATTGTATGTTGCCACCCCAACTCCTGAACCCCAATCTCCTCTCCCCTTTCCCTCTCCCTCCAATCGAAGACATAAGGCCTTATTTGTGGAGTCAACGCTTGCTGACAAGCCTCAGTGTTAACCAGACCAGAGGCCAGCTTGTGCACTGTCCCTACTATAAGCCCTTTTCATCGTTGGATTCCGGAGCCCCTTCTCCACCTTTCCTAGCAACCGCTGATCACTACTTCAAGTGGCGATCTATTTACACTAATCACACCTTAGCAGTGATCACCTTCATCGTCCATCCCGCCTACTCCCAAACCAATCCTATTGTCACTTTCGACAAGCACCCTATATTCTTCTGTGAGTCTTGCGTTGTTAGCTGGTGGGATTTCCCTACTGCACTTCCTGGAGAAGTCATCGCCTGGTTAGAAGTACAAGCTGAACTTTATCCTCAAGAGGAAAGTTTTTGGCTCTTCACCCACACCCTTGCCGATTTCGTAGACAAGTTCTGGAAACCTGTCTACCCCTACAACCATCACTCACCCAACCTCAGACCCTCCCACGCTCCAAAGCTTCCCCTCACCCCTAACCACCCATCGCTTACTACACCTCTGGTACCCAGTGATAAGTAAGCAGGCATCCAACCCTGACATCTACCAGGGGAAGGAGTGTGCCCACAAGCTTGGAGATGTGCCATGCTTCTTCCATCGGGAGTCAGTTGCTCAGCTGAATTGACGTTCTGGAGAAGGAGGTTGGTGAGGGCATTGAATGTGTCAATATGTTTGCTGATCCTTCTCTTCAGGTGACTCGAGAGCGTACTGAGCACAAGGAGATGGAAGATGCTTTCAAGGTGCAGGCTGCGAAGTTGGACGAGATGTTTCAACAGCATCAGGAGGTTGGTGCTTGTCTGTTAGACTTGGAGAAGCTCTGGGTGGTGGAGGAACAGTTCACCATGGAGTTGCGTGGACGCGTCAAGGCCTTGCAGGTTCATTTGTTTCCTGGGGGTGATATTCCCTGATTGACAACAAACATTTCTAGGACCAGGTCTGCAAGTGTGGCCTTTCTGGAAGTAGGAAAGTTCCCATCGAGGTAGATGGCTTCCAGCGCTTTCCTTGGTGAAGTAGTGCTGACACCATCCATAGGTTCTGGATGACAAGTTGGAGTACACCTCCTATCCTGCCATGTCCGAGGAGCAACTGGTGTTGGGACTGGATGTGGCCCGATGTTCTGGATGTACTGGGGAGTCTTCAAGTACTCCGTCTCCTGACCCCTTGCCTGTGATGGCAGAGGTTCATCTGGTTCGTACTGGGCAGAGGGCTTTCGCCATGGGCATCGTGGTGACTCATTGACTGTGTTAGGTGGATCGTCCTACCAGCAGCGATCAGCATCATCGGAGGGTGGTCGACCAGGGACGTCTAGAGGACTGTCCTGTGGTGACTCCTCCCAGGGTGGAGAGTCCAGGTCATCTGGGGGAGTTGCCCAAGCATGGTCCACCTAGTAGGTACGAGGTGGAGAGGGTCTTGCTAGGGTATGACATCCTTAGGTGGTCCTCATATGCTGAGTTCCGGGAAGCTGTGCGTCTCGAGGCAGAGATGGAGTGGATGGTTGATACCCTCTTAGATACCCATCTTGTACTCCCCAATCTCCCTGAGTAGTCCAATGATGATTCTTGGTGTCTGTTCATGAGTGTGAAGTGTGAAATAAAATAAGGAATGTGGGGTTGTGAGGAAGAAAAGGTCCAAAAGATGTAGAGACATAAGAGAAAAGAAGTCCGAAAATTGTGCGCAATGACAATCATCTTGTTCATCCCACAACAGCAGATCCAGCTCTTCGCAATCACTCGCAATTACATCACCTGATGAATCTTTGAATTTGGGATCATCGACAATATCCTCTGAGGTAGATGAGACTTCATCAGCTTCAACTGTATCTGAACTCAGGTAATGATAGCATTCCAGTGAAGGATCATCAGCATTCGCGCTCCTTTCGAAAGCAGGCCAGTACAAATTACAATATCTGTAGCTACTGTAGTGGTCGCCATATCCCTTCAGATACGCAGCAACTTGCTGGCCAGACAACTCTTGATGAGAGAGAATAGCGTACATGTACTTCTGTAACATCTTCTTTGCTCTGAGTTCTACCTCAGTATCTGTGGGGTCATAATCGCCAAGTTTTTTCAATGCAACCTCGAGGGCACCAAACAAAACATGCGACTTGTTTCCCGTCTTTGTAATGTAATCTGTGATATAAAATAGAATGGATTTAACCGCATCACCTGAGGTTATGAATTTTATATCTGTGTTACAATGGACTGATTCGGAGATCGTTGGACAATAGTTGTTTACCATTCCATTCAAGTGGCGCATCACAAATGAACCTAACTCCTCATTGAAAAATGTCTCTGGCTGAACATTGCCTTCGTTGAGATTGAACCGGCATTGTTTTCCATCACCTGACCTGTGATTTTTATAGCAAGTGCCGGTGTGCAAATGACACTGTGACCGAAGGATAACATTGTGGAGATCTTTCAATCGTCCCTTCAGTGTATCTTCTGAAGTAGGGTCTTTGACCACATCAACACCACGGACAGCACATGGGTGGTGTTGTGACAATTGCATGGGCATTAAAGGATCAGGGTCGGCAGGAACAACATTGCATACAGTATCATCCAAGAATTCTACAAGGCAATTCCTCCAGCTGGGGTCAGCCATCGCCCGATTTCTTATCTCATCAGACATCAAACCTCCGTGTACCCAAACAACCATGTGGCAATGCAATGAACCATGCCCCTGAGCCTCCACGCAACCATAGTAAGTCTTTGTCACGCTGAGGATGCCTGGTCGGGTTGACCACTGTTTTGGGTCATATCTGTCAGGGTTGATGCCTGCTTACTTTTCGTTGGGCACCAGAGGTGTAGTAATCGATGGGTGGTTTGGAGTGAGGGGAAGGAGAGGAGCGTGAGTGGGTCGGAGGTTGGGGGACTTGTGATTGTAAGGGAAGATGGGCTTCCAGAAATCAGCAGTGAAATCTGCAAGTGTGTGGGTGAATAACCAAAAACTTTCTTCTTGGTTATGTAATTCGGATACTCCTTGTAACCAGGCAATGAGGAGTCTGGGGAGAGCAGTTGGGAAGTCCCACCAACTGATGATACAAGACTCACAGTGGTAGATGGGATGAGGGGTGATAAGTACTTGGGGAACGTTGGTATGGATGGCTGGGTGTACTAGAAAATGTACGATAGCCAAGGGTTGATTAGTATATATAGATCGCCACTCAAAGTAGTGTTTGGCAGTGGAGAAGAAGGGGGGGAAGGAGCTCCTTGATCTAAAGATGAGAAGGGTTGATAGTAGGGACAGTGCACGAGTTGGCCTCTGGTCTGGTTAACACTGAGGCTTTTCAACAAGCGTTGACTCCACAAATCTAGTCTAATATCTTTGATCTCTTGGAGAGGGAAAGGGGAGAGGAAGTTAGGGTTGGGGTGGGATGTGGGCAACATACACTAGCAGGGGACTCCTGCTAAGTATGTTAGTATAGAGGGTAAAGCGGTTTATTGGAGGTATCCAACTTACTGGTTGGAGTAGAGGGTTACAGAGAAGATTGAGGATAAGGGGAAAAGAGAGCCAGAGGGGCTCGTCCTTATATACTCCCAGATCCTGGTCACATGACCACTTCTAAATTGTGGCTAAGTCTACTCTTCCTTTGGAAGCATCTAATAAATGATTATTGTACCACTTTATGTATTATTTCCTTCTAGAATCTTCTTACAATTATCTTTAAACGGAACCTCCTTCTGCTTCTTATTTGATTGATGGTTGAGGCTGTGTTAATGATGGGCTGTATCATCTGAGAAGATTGATGGCATTTCAGGGAGAAATCCCCGGATCTAAACTCCAATTATGGCTTCTTTGGGTTATATTTGATGGAATGATCTGATGGAATCTAAGATCTGGTGTTTCAGGGTTCAGGGTTTAGTTGAGTTATTTAATGATGTGGAAATGGCTGGTTTCTTTCTTCAGTTCACTTTTCCTTTCCCCCCATCAAACCTCTTATCCTCCCTCTTAAAGTTCTTCCCCATGTTGTCTCAACCTACTATTACGCTTACCTTCCCTGCTCCCAACTATGAATACGAGGAGGTCTGGGGAATGGACAATAAGGACTTTTATGATGGTTCTGCCAGACTGGTACATGTGGTGAAGCCTCTAGGGATTTGTCCTGGAACTTAACCTCATGTTGTAGATTGACTTGTCTTACCGTGCTGGACAGCAAGTCTACCAGCATCCCCCCACTGAGTTCTCTCATGTGGTGTCTGAGGTCCTAGCCCTTAGGATGAATGAGGAAGTTGCTGGACAACTTCACACCAACATGATCAACCTTCAGGATGTACAGGCTGCGCGTATTTGGGAGTTGGAGAAACAGGTTGATGGAATGGGTCTAATGATCCAAGAGTTGTGGAAGAAGCAGGAGAGTACGGCTTCTTTGTTGGAGGAGTGTCAACACCAGTCAGTAATGTGTCAAGCTTTATTGACGCATTATGTGGAGTCTCATTGGGTTCCTATTGGTCTTCTTCTGGAACAGATTGGCGGTCGTTCCACCTGTGGACTCTTCCCTCCCCAGCCTCACTACTCACTGGGGGCAAGGGTACCCAGAAATGAGTGGGAAGATCTTAGGAACATTTCAAGGTCTGGGTCAATTTTACTGCACTGTAACCAACAGATACATTTATGGCACATTTGAAATGTGTTGCTAAGATGAAACTGAAATGTTTCCATTGGTAACATTTAAAATGTTCCCAGAAATGAGTTTTAGATATTCCTAGGCCCATCTCAAGTGGAAACATCTTAAGTACATGGCCCATTTGTAGGAACATTGAAGGAACATGGGCTACAAGCCTCATTCCTGCCAAAAACATTAGAGGATTATTTATGGCAACAGGTTAGGAACATTTTTGTAAGTGTGTCTGAGAACATTTTAAATGTTACCATTGGGCACATTTCAGTTTCATCTTAGCAACACATTCTAAATGTTCCATAAATGTATCTGTTGGTTACAGTGCAGTAAAATTGACCCAGACCTTGAAATGTTCCTAAGATCTTCCCACTCATTTCTGGGTACCCTTGCCCCCAGTGACTGTGATCTCCACAATGGGGAAGTTGTCGCTGAGGGAGTGGATGGACCTTCCAGTCCTTCTTCCCTCCCCTCACTTGAGTCTGTCTCCTCCTCTTCCATCAACTCCATCTATTACACCCCCGCCTTCCTACAATCATCACAAGGAACGGCGTCGCTCTCACCGCCAGAAGTTGTCCTGTTCGTCGTACAAGGAAGATCGACCACCCTGCCAACGTTGTCTCCCTCATTCCCAGGAGACTCGGGATCGTTTGGCTTCTTTGACCAAGGTGTCGTCGATGAAACAGGCTTTACAGGACTTTCATTACTTGGTGATGAGGGATGGAGTTCAGGAGGCAGTGGAAGCGATGTGGTGGATACTGTTGGAGTTGGGTATTGAATTGGAGCATAACGTTCTGGGGTGCTCTTACTGCAAGGTAGTTGATGGACAGTTTGTTTACTGTCCTCGTAGTGTATACCACACTCGTCATGTACTTTTCTTAGTTTGCAAATCTACTTGTGATTTCTTCCACTCCTTTATGTCACGAATCTCGATTGTGATTTGTTTGATTTGATCAACTAAATCACAAGTTCATGACAATATTGAAGAATTGCCAAGATAAATGCATTGATGTAGGTGTTGAAGAACTCTGCAGCTATGCAAGGGTTACATGCTATCACTCCCACCTGCTCCCAGTAAGTGGGGACCTGATTGGGTAGCAGGTTGTTGACGTCAATATCGTTCCCTGCAAGGAATTTGACGACAGGGTTGTAGACATCAGCAGGATTGACTGTGATAAAGAAACTTGGCACACCGAATGAAAGAATATTTGCACAAATCTCATTCCTCATGGTCAAGTGTGATTCAGGTGAACCAGGAACATTGCAAGAGATTGCTTTCACTTCTTTCATCAACTCAAATGCCAGGTGTTCATCATGAGAGGCTGGAATAGGTTGGACACCATTGGAAGCCCATAGAGCCAGGGAATTTATTGCTGCAGTAGAGACACACGCAAAGTGTTCTGCCCAAGAGATAAAATTGTTTCAATTCACCTTCAAGCTTGTGTGGAGTAAGAGCTTGTAATGCTGAAGGACATTAAACACCACAAACATGAATGAATAGTGCTGCTGAAAATGTTTATCAGCAAGGGCTAGCATGTGCTTAATGTGATTCTCTAGGCCAATAGGAATCACCCTTCATCTGTCCTCAAAACCCCCAGTTCCATACGGAAAGAGAGTCGGATACAGCATTGGGAACATAGATGGGTTAAAGAACTTGTTCGCAGGATTTGGATCATGGGGGATCTCAACAAAGGAGCCTTCTTGTTTAGCGTGTCGGAGAGCAGCTGCCTTCAGCTGATATGAAGGAGCGTGGGCCTCAACATCAGTGATTACCACACTCTCAAATTGCACTTGTTCATCCGAGGGTGGCTGCGGGGCATCGCTTGTAACAGTAGAGTCAGTCGGAGCATCATATCTGGAGACAAGGGCACAGGATATGACAGACAGAGGTACATGTTCAATGTTATAATTGAGTACGTCTTCCTCCAGCAGTGCAGAAATCTTCCCTTCATCAATAACCACATTGTGGTATAACAAGTTATTGGTACATAACCACTGGAGTGCCTTGAGAACAGCTTCTCGACGCACAACTAGCGGGCATGCCTTTTCCTTTAACCACTCTAGGGAGGGCTTTGTTGAGCCACAGAAGATAACGCAAATGGGGGTAATAATATTATTGAGGGCAGCTGGCATGACATTCAGCACAGATTCAGGGTGCTGGGGAAAGACAATTACATGGCCTTTGACTCCTCACTGGGCTGTTGGGAGCTCAACATCATCGTGATGATCTTGAAGCTTTACAACGCACATTTTTGCGTGGCAACATGCCACAATAAGCTCTTCAATCAAGGTGAGGTCACTCAATTCCGGAGGGACACTACCCAGTACATTCAAGTTAGCAAGTGAGAACTGAGGGAGTTTGCTACAGGATAGCGCGCTCTTGCAGGGAGGACAGAGTAACAGTAACACTGAACCACCAGCCTCGCAGATAATGCCAGCAGGATCAACCAAAGCACCATCAAGCAGACCATCCACGAAGGGCACTGAGGGAACAAATTGTGCAGCATCAGTGGAAGGTGAACCAGGACTGCGCAGGACACTAAGATTAACGTCTGCAATGGGAACATCAAAGTGTTTCGTGTTCCAAACATGCTCAGCACAGGATGTACACGTAAATGACCCCAACATGTTTGATGACGTGGAAGAGTGAAAATCCTGAATGATACTTGCCTTCTCAGTGAGAAATATGTTGGGGCCAGTTCTCTGCAACAAGAGCTGCTTCACGAATCCACTTTTGACTGTCATCCCATGTTGCCTTGCTGGCAGCACAAAGGGTAGAACAGTGCACCCGCAACGCAGAACGTAATGCCTTGATTGGATCAGTTGTGGAATGAGGGATGTCAAGGGCCTGCAGGATCCGTGAAAAGATTTTCTTATTCATGACCTTTAGGACCCCTTCGAGAATGCATAACTGCAAACCAACGGTTTTGGAGTGACGTGGGGATGACTGGAAAGACTGGACCATCTGGCACAGTTCGCCATCTGTGCAATCGCAGGCAACGTCCTTTACAGAAAAGGAGGATTCCATACCATGAAGATGAGCGAGTTCAGCAAGAGAACCTATCCCAAACTTATCCAGTCCGTTGAGCAGTTCAATCAAATTTTCGCACTCAATGAAGGGTTTTCAAAGTTTTAACCGCTGTTCTAACTTGTTCTTCAGCTCACGTTGAGGTTTGCTGGTAGCAGCATCCAAGCAAACAGATGCACAGCATAGAGAAAATGTTTCCAAACCAACCGCTCCATCCCGACGCACACCTAAGAGCATCATGCAAAACATATAGGAGAGGTGGGGTGCAGACGCAGAATTGTAGGCAAGTAACTGGCATAAAGGAGATAATACGGAGGCGCACTTTCCATTTAACAGGTGTTTCAACATGGCATCCTGCCACACATCACGTGAGTCACAGTCATCACTGACCTTGTGACAAATTAACAAATCAGAGCAAAATATATCATTGGTACAGCATTCTTTCAAAAGGGATGAAAACACATCCCACAAATCCCCATCAGTGCCCCATATCTTCTGGGCTAAATCTACAGGTGCTGAGGGGAGGGTGAGAACAACTTAAGAGTAAGAAAAAGTAACAGACACACCTGCAACAGGGTACCAATTATGCAGTGATGGAAGGCTATCCACAAAAGATGGATGTGGCTGTTGTAAGGTTGTATTGTCCTTGTTGAAGGCGGGTTGACACGGGAGAACCCAATCAGTGCCAAGGACAACATTGGCAAGAAGGTTGTATCCAATGGTCAGATCCAAGTGAGAGGAGTAGTAGCCGCTGAGAGTTGGGATGACCAGAGTTGTAGCACAGGTTAGATGTCTGGATTCCGTGAAGATAGCAGCCAGGTCCAGGGTGTGCACAATGGAGGGAGATATCTTTGATACCAGAGAGGACAAATTAGAAGAGATTGTAACGTGAGTCTTGGAGATGAATCCGTAAAAGTTGAGGGTGGCCATCGTATGAACGGCGGGTGTACAGCTGGAGGGAAGGAAAGAGAGAAACGCTCGCAGTGGTGCAGCCAATAATGATGAAAAAGGAGAAGGTTACTGATGTGACTTGTGACAAGTGGACCGAGAAAACAGGTTTTTTGCGGATGCACTTATAATTCTACACTATTAGACCCTGTACTAACGTATCAGGAATAATTGACTTACAGGCGGATGTCTAGATAACATCAGGTTCATTAGCTGGACTACGCAGTTACTATATGGATATGCGCCTTATGGGAAAATGTCTGGATGATGTTGGGTGCATTAGTTAGACTATGTGGACATTATACATATTAGTGACTTACAGGCAAACGTCTGGACAACATTGGGTTTGTTAGTTAAACTATGCAGTCTTTATATGGATATGTGGCTTACGTGCGGACATTAGGATGAGCATTAGGTCCATCGGCTTGACTATGTAGTCATTATACAAATAAGTGGATTACGGGTGGATGTCTTGGTAATATTGGATCCATTAGTTAGACGAGTATATGTGAGGCTCTAACCAGGCCAATGATGCTCTCATCTCACTGATGTGGGACACATCTGCTGCTATAAGAGTATATTACTGTGAGATGATTACAACGCTCGCTAAGAATAACTCAGAACCCGGCGAACCCATACTCGCCTTCCAACATTTCCTCATCCACAAAGAGTTCATCATCATCTTCATCTCCTTCCCCACCCTCACTTTCCTCATCTTTGTAAGCTTCTTCGTCTTCGTCTCCTTCTTCTACCTCAGACCCTTCGTTATCCACATCTTCTCCACCTTCATCCGATTCTTCCTCAGCAGCCTGGGATTGTGTAGTTGGTGGTTCGGGGTTGTCTTGTGGAACAGAAACATCTGGGCTGACGTCCGAACCCCAACCAGTTCCTGCAAGCTAAGTTTTAAACACTCACATAAACATGTCCTGATCAACAAAACTTTGAGAAGGGGTCAATTAGTCACTGACACTGAGTCAGTATACCTTATGGTACTTACATGTTGACATAGTAAAAGTTCCAATCGTCCTTTAAGAACTGTGCTGCATGCATACCTTCCAATGGCTGAGGGTCCATGAGATCATGTGTGAATGCAGGGATGATGTGACTGGCACAGAGAACATCTCCTGGGGCAATGAAGCTGTGAGCCATTGGCTCTGGGGGGATGAACAAGAGCCGTGGGAGGTGAAGATTGGCCCAGCCATCTTGATAGTCTCGTGAGCAGTTGTGCTGAAACCATTGGACCCAGATCATCTCAACATCTTGCTTCCTCTCTCTGATGATTTGCCATGAGCCCTTGTATTGAATGGGTACTGTAAATATGTCAATAACATGACTGTACCAGTAAGGATGTGACTGATCGCATTCAGGAGCCAGAATCATGATATCAGGTCAGGTCTGATCATTGATGACATCAGAATGGCATTGGAGATTGTAGGTCATGTAATTCACTTGTAGGGTTTGGTGCCTGAAGATCTTGCTGTTGTTCTTGATCTCCAGATCAAGCATGTCTTGGTTGGTGAGATGAGGCCTCTCTCAAAGAATCTGTGAGAAGATGTGTTTCTTAATATCCCAGACAATATCCTACAGTGACAATATGGGTGATCATATGGAGTTTGAGGAGAAAAACACTTACCGTAAAGAATGGGTCAGTCCAATTCTCCTCCATCCAAGAGTGAAGTTGTTTAAACTCTTTCCCCGGTTTCAAGAGCCCATAGCTCACAGATGTCAACGTCTCTGGAGCCCTATCTTCTGAGGTCAAGGACTTCTTCCTATTGTTCAGGATGTGAAGGTGTTTACATCTTGCATGCCTTGCAATAGATCTTCCGATGACCCTGTGATTTGTGTGAGCATAGAATCATTTCACTCTTCTGTGTTCGCACTCCCCCTGAAGTGAGCATCAGCAACCTTGCATTTTTCTTTTCCATCACTTTAATCATCCTTATTCTATGAAAAGCTAAAAATAAGAGAAAAGTGCATACTTATATAAGCCATGTTGTGTGTTTATAAAAGTTGGAGCCCGAAAAGTTACAGAAAAGTGACAAATAAGCATGAAAAGGTGAAGAAAAGTGATCTCAAAAATAAGTATTTTGCCATTTTGCTGATGCAATGACAATTAGTTAAACGGTGAGAAAGCAGTGAGGGTTTGACTCACAATCTGTGTGCTATAGAGTCCATGGTCCCTCGCTGATGGATTGTGGTTACATAATCTCCAAGGGCATGCAATTTGTAAGTGTGGAGGTTGAGGTGCACACCCTTCTTTTGTATGCTTGAATTTGGCTTCTTGTTATTTTTTACTGGAGCTTGCATAGGCTTCTTTTTGAAGTTTGCGACAACTCTTTGCTGTTGGGCCGCAACCTCCTTGGGGAGTTCCTTAACAGGGAAGGAGTCACTGAGTTTTCTGCCAAAGTGTCGGATCAATGCCCCAAGAGGTCAGGTGAGTTTATCAAATGAGTCCAGCGTATGATCAGTATGGAGTCAAAGTTTGGCATAAGTGTGCCATGTTGCAAGGAGGAAGAGGAGGTTGAGGATGTGTTTTTCGAGCCATTCATGCAGTAGTCCTTTGATGACTGGGATAATGCACTGAAGAATGGTTTGTAAAAGAATAAGAATATATCACATCTGGAGTTTCTCACCTGCAATAAACCTTCAAAATCACATGCAGTAAGCTTCTTCATTTCAGAGGCATTGTTTCCAAACCTTCGAATAGTGTCCAGATCATATGTAGGAACTTGCCAAAAGCTGTGGATGTGAGTCAAAACATGAGACCACCATATAAATTGGAGAAACTCACCAGCGGTCAAATTCTCAAACAGTTTCATTGCTACAGGTATAGATCATTCGAATCAGGTGTGTGAGGATCATCGGCCAGACACCCAATTCAAACTCGTGCATCGGATCAATGACAAACAAAGGGAAGATGTTGAAATTGAACTCGGCGAGTGATGACAAGAAAGCATTCTGACAGTGAACAGATGATTGAGACATAAATCAAACAAGTTAGCCAAATTGTGTGAGATTACTGTCCAAGCATTGCTCACCATGGTTGGGACAATTGACTCGGATGCAAGCAGTTCATTTACAGCTTTCAAGTTGACCGCATAACTGCTGTGATAAATAGCCTTCCTGGCTGTGTGGATTTTCCTGACATGATGTTCATTGCTCACGTGGATGTGGCCTCGCTGTTGCCTATCAGGTATGGTTCCGAGGCCTGGGAGATAGATCTTCTTGATTAAACACCGAGGACATGGACAAATCCCCATGTTCTGTAGACTGGCTATCAGCACCCTGAAGGGGGAGTGTTGAGAATTCTGAGATCCGTTTATGAGAATGAGAAGCAGAGTATCCACTTTTCTGGATAATCTGCCATATATGCAAACAGGTGTGGGAAGAATCTGTGCTATATCTTATCTGAAAACTCAATGACAATCCCATTTGCATAGGCTTCATGGAATCAGGGAGTGAGCATCAGTTGCCAGAACCTGTGAATAAGTTCTTGTTTGCAGTGAGTGAGTGTTGCCTCAGAGGGAGGTCTGCCGAACTTGTCTTGGTACCAATCGATGAATGAATCAGGGAGCTATGTTGTTTATCAGTGCAGTGAAGTAATGGAGCGTAAGTGAGACTTACTGTAGGAACATATGCACCGTGGTGTGTAGACTTTGAAGACAGTTGACACTGAACATACTTGGAGATGTTACCGAGAAAAAAATAGACTGGCCAGATAGAAGCGGTCCCAAACTGGGCGAGGCAAGTTGCATCTGAGTAAATGAAGAGTTCGATAACAACATTCTCTATGTCTGGGTGTTCCAGGTCAGGAGAGACATTCTGAATCTCCTCGTATGCCTCAAGCATCTTGTCAGAAGTGTACGCTTCCCCATAGAGATGAATGGGTGTTTCACCATCTGAGGGAATCCACATCTCCTTGAATGGCACTGTGTGAAGTGAGTTAACAGTGCTTGAATCCTGGCAAGCAGAGATAATGATATTGAGAAGATCACGGTACAGCACACCCTCAACTTTAAACTCCTCAGCCTTGGACTCATCCTGTTTGCACCCAGGGCAAGGAACACAAATCCTGATACTATCACTGGGGGCGAGGGCCTATGGAAACTAGTGAATACATTGTAAATACATTGAAGACACTGGTCCAATTTACTCAGCCCTTTACCACCAGATACATTCTGGGAACATTTGAAATGTTACTTTGCCATTTGCCCAACATGTGTTCACAAGATAACATTTCAAATATTTCCAGGGTTGTTCCTGAAATGTTCCTGACATGTGTTCAAGCAGTTGTATGGTGATTACAATGAAGAATTTTGGGATCATGCTGAATACATTTAGAATGTCATCAAAACAAGCCAATGTTTTCAAGATGTGCCCATTGGGCATATGCTAGAAATATTTTTGGAACATTTTGGACAACCATTTTGAATGTTATGAGTGATAACATGTTGGGCAAATGGCAAAGTAACATTTTAAATGTTCCCAGAATGTATCTGGTGATAAAGGGCTGAGTAAATTGGACCAGTGTCTTCAATGTATTTACAATGTATTCACTAGTTTCCATAGGCCCTCGCCCCCAGTGTATCTTCCTTCCAACCAATACCTTCTCGGCTTGACTCAAACACATCTAGCTTCTTGATCTCTGTGTTGATCTTAACTCCTCGAAGGTCATCTGGATTAAAGTCCTTGTGCAAGATGATGTCGTTGACGAGACTCTGAACATCAGTGAGAGACTTTAACAATGTCCTGGAATAAAACTGGTTGACGAGAAGAGCAACGGTTGTGTTGAGGAAGATGCCAAGCAGGTCAGTGAGGTCTGGAAGTCCTAGTGAAGGCATGCGGAGCCCAGAAGCGAGTTCCTCTTCATTCCCTTGATAAACGTCTGTGGAATCTGGAAAGTCATTGTAATCGGGTTGAGGATCATTGGAGATTTCTTTCTTGGGTGGCTGGGTGTAGATTCTATAACAACAAAATTCATTGGGTGTAGTTTGGGTCATTTCGAGAGCGATCAGGGTTGGAGAGTGAGGACAGGGTGGGGAGGGGGGGAGATTGGCACATCACTCGGCTTCTCATGCTTCAGCTTCTTCCTGTAGTTGTTTGTTTGTCTTGAATATCAGCATGTGGGAGAACGAGGGGCCATATGTATAAGAGGTGGCGACCATATCGGTGTATCTTGATGGAGCTCGAAGTACACATTTGGGATAGCCAGAGGATGGTTCTCCAGAGGCTTCTAGCATGGTAGGGGGGCCTGGAGGTGGATCACATTCCAGTTCTTCAATGATCTCGGGCTAGATTGGCGAGATGCAATATGATGACACAAATTTAAATTGTGCATCGCGTAGCTTACCCCAAGATCACCATGAACTGGGCCACCCTCCTCAATAGGAACATCTTCACAGGATGACGATGATGTCCTGTATCATTTTCTAGGCTCTGAGCCATGTGCAACCTGTTGCATCCACATTAGGAGCGAAGTTTCCATATTTTTTGCGTGCTGACATTGGGAAATATGTGCAGAGAGTCCCTTGCTGGAGGAAAAAGACTTTAAACATTTGGGAGAGTAGCATGAGAACATTGTGCTTGAGAATGGTACAACGCAGGATCAATGGGACCATCGACTTGTTGCAGATTTGATCTCTGTGCCCACAGTTCCCACCAGCTCTTCACCCTACTTCTATGACTGGTCATACCACATGGGATTCAACCCTGCCACACTCCTCACATTCATTCATTTACAAGGCTGGGTTGTCAGCACAAGCAGAACCAAAAAATCCATTTGTCTGTGACCAATGGAACTGTCTCCCATGCTCCCCCCCACTTTCTGGGAAAGTTGGTTCACAGCAAATGGGTTTGATGGGGAGCTACAGCTTCAATCCATGCCAAGTATCTGTCAAACGCTCTTATCCACCCTCTGGATCACCAACCTGTTAGGAACTCCACCTGTCCACCCCCCACACTGCATGCCTGATGGGGGTCAACATTGAGTGTCGAGTTTTGCTCCCTCCGCTATTCCACTCTGTTGACCACCATGGGCTTGTTTGTCCACCAGCCAATCTCCCTCCTCCACCTGCTGCAATTGAAGACTTCCCTCGCCAACTATTCCAACAAGCTCTGCACCCTCAATTCACTCACTATCGAGCATGGAAACCTCAAGCACAACATTGGGTTGGTCAAGATGGTGCCCCAGCTTGTCTATTCTGGTGGGTGGGGGTGTCACTGGGGGCAAGGGCACCCAGAAACAAGTGGGAACATTTTAGGAACATGTCAAGGTCTGGGTCAATTTTACTGCACTGTAACCAACAGACACATCTATGGAACATTTGAAATGTGTTGCTAAGATGAAACTGAAATGTTTCCATTGGTAACATTTAAAATGTTCCCAGAAATGAGTTTTAGATATTCTTAGGCCCATCTCAAGTGGAAACATCTTAAGTACATGGCCCATTTGTAGGAACATTGAAGGAACATGGGCTACAAGCCTCATTCCTGCCAAAAACATTAGAGGATTATTTATGGCAACAGGTTAGGAACATTTTTGTAAGTGTGTCTGAGAACATTTTAAATGTTACCATTGGGCACATTTCAGTTTCATCTTAGCAACACATTCTAAATGTTCCATAAATGTATCTGTTGGTTACAGTGCAGTAAAATTGACCCAGACCTTGAAATGTTCCTAAGATCTTCCCACTCATTTCTGGGTACCCTTGCCCCCAGTGGCACTGCATCTGGCAAAATCTTGCATTACAAGGCACAAATCATCGCACAAGGTTTCGCTGAGAAACCCAGCATCGACTTTATGGAAATGTTTGCCCCCATTGCAAAGACAGACTCCATCTGTCTCCTTCTCATGTTTGCCACAGCCAACAATTTCAAAATTCACCAAGTTGACATCAAGTCTGCTTTTCTGAATGGCAAACTTGAGGAAACCATCTTCATGTGACAACCGAAAGGCTTCAAAGTGAAAGGAAAGGAAGACTGGGTTTGGCAACTGAACCAAACACTCTATGGCCTATGCCAATCTGGCTGCATTTGGTACCAGAAGCTTTAAGACACACTGCTTGAACTCAGTTTCAAACCCAGTCACTGGGGGCAGAGGGGGTCTTACCTGGCAGGTAAATTGAGAGTTTGTTGAGAGTTTGTGATCAATTTGCTCCCACTTTGCCCAGTGGGTAAGTTGTGAGTTCTTTCAAAACTTACTCACCACTTTGATCTCAATTTGATCAGTGGGTAAGTTGTGAGTTTGTTCAAAAGAAACCTGCCAAATTACCCACCAGGTATCCTTTGAATGAACCTCCTGGGTTCTTTCACAATTTTGATTAAAACTTACCCACAATATGCCTGAGCCACTCATTGAGAGTTCTTTCAAAAAATACCCAGCAATTTGATCACAATGTACTCAACCACATACTTAATGGGTTCTTTGAGAGTTTGTGGTAAAATTGAGCCACATTGACAGTTTGTTGTGAGTTCTTTGAAAAGAACCCATCAGGTATATTGTGGTCATATTAGTGGGTGTTTTTTGAAAGAACTCTCAATGAGTGGCTCAGGCAAATTGTAGATGTGTTTTGAACAAAATTGTCAAAGAACCCAGGTGGTTCATTCAAAGGATACCTGATGGGTAATTTGGCAGGTTTCTTTTGAACAAACTCACAACTTACCCACTGATCAAATTGAGATCAAAGTGGTGGGTAAGTTTTGAAAGAACTCACAACTTACCCACTGGGCAAAGTGGGAGCAAATTGATCACAAACTCTCAATAAACTCTCAATTTGCCTGCCAGGTAAGACCCCCTCTGCCCCCAGTGTGTTGGAGGGCAGGACAAAGGGGTGGTTGGGCAGTTTGTTGTTATCAGTGGGATGAGGGCCAATCCAAGGGCCTGGCAGCATCACTTTCCCTAGAGCTGAGATGACTATCCAAGGGCCTTTGCAAGAGAGAGGTATGTATGAGTGGTTGTAGTCTGTTGACACATTCTTGGTCCTTGGTGTTCACTGAAGGGTGCACAGGAGCAGATGAGAGATTGGTGGCATGAGGGTGGCTCAAAGAGACCCCAAGCAGCACAACCATCCTTAGGGGTTCATAGTAGACAGAGATGGAAGAGGTGGAGGCGGATGGGGGGTGGAAGTGGAAGTGGAAGTGGAAGTGGAAGTGGAAGGAAAGATAGTGCATGGCACATGGTGACACCACACCAAAACACAGTGAAACCACATGAGATGCAGTTCCACAGGGTTCTATCACATTCTGTGCCATATAACAGGGATTCGTTACTGTCCTCACAGGTTATAATTCTCCAGGCAGACTATATTGTGGGTATACTACGTTACAATCTACTATAACTTGTATAACAACAGTGCAATGGTTCCTGCCTGTCCCAATGTTGGTGCGCACTGATCACAATCCCAAAAACTAGTAAATGCCTGGATGATGGTTATAACCATGTTGGAGATTTTCCGATGGAATGTGTGGACGCTGTGAGTCTTGACGATGAAAATGGACCCATACTATGTACTCATGGTGGATTTGGGATACTTTGAGGAGCCATATGAATGATCTGACCATGCCAAGTAAGAATGTTTTACATATACACAGCACACAGTGGCCAATTTGTGCGTCCAACACTGAGGAACTGCGTGCCAATGGCCCCACTCCTATAACTCACCCTCGATGGAGCATCGGCCAATTATCAACTCCTGTTGGTGCACCTCCATGCTGCCAGTGTCAGCAGCTATGGCTCACTTATTGTAAAAGTTAGGCCAGTTAGCATAACCCCTTATGCAAAAGTGCTAGTCAAAGTGCCACCAATGCAAATGTGGCTTTCCTCATGACATACCCCCCAAACCATCAGACATATGCCTGACTAATGGGGAAACCTTGGAAATACTCATTGATGGGATATTCCCAATATGGTCAGTAGCCCTTGGAGGGATCAGGCTTGGATCTGGGTGCCACAGCTGTGGGAATTACCCATCACACATCATTCCCATGCTTCTCTGGCTTCCTCTCTCCATCAAAATATTTCTGGGAGGATGATCAAGCGTGGGAAACACTTCCCCTAGCCTCCCACCCATCCAAATACCCATTTTGGTGGCCACACTAACCTTATTTGGTCAATATATTTTGATTGGCTTACCTAAGCATCATTTCATTGGCTGGTCTGAAAAGTGTGTACACAAAAATCTTTGAAATTAAATATGAGAAAAATACTGGGCCCTGCAGAATGCCAAACACATGTGATCCTGCTAAATGCAACCCCAAATGGGCGAGAATTGAGTGAGATATGCTTGGTTTTCATATGGGTGCTGAGCAAGCATTGCCAGCTCACTGCACAGATTGATGAGATTGATTGCAACTTCCTTTTTGGAAACACATGTGGTACCTGGGCTTGCCCCCAGGTTGCAGCCCCTTCCCCTTGCAATTGGGGGCCACACAGGTAAGATAGGACTTAGCCCTTTAGTATATTAACTATTATAATGTATATCTAGGGTTTGAGACCATTCCGAGGTCACCCGGTCCAGGTCCGATTACCCTCACCCCAAGGGGTCACTGGGGGCAGAGGGGGTCTTACCTGGCAGGCAAATTGAGAGTTTTTTGAGAGTTTGTGACCAATTTGCTCCCACTTTGCCCAGTGGGTAAGTTGTGAGTTCTTTCAAAACTTACTCACCACTTTGATCTCAATTTGATCGATGGGTAAGTTGTAAGTTTGTTCAAAACAAACCTGCCAAATTACCCACCAGGTATTTTCTGAATGAACCCCCTGGGTTCTTTGACAATTTTGTTCAAATCTTACCCACAATTTGCCTGAGCCACTCATTGAGAGTTCTTTCACAAAGCGTTAGCAAACGCACTGACATTTATGGTCTACTTTTGAGGACTGTCAAAAGGTTGTGCCAAGGAAGAACTCAATTGCTGAACATAAAGGTTGGAGGGTTCCAGGCATGATGCAAGCCAACACTACCCAGTAAGTTCAAAATGATGGTGTTGGACAGTGTGAGAGTTTTTGTGTGTGGCATGTATGATGGGCCCATCATAGGATCTGCATGAAGATTGCCTCAGTAGACATGTGGTCACTTGCATAGGTGCTGGTCCCAGCCCAGAGAGGTGATGGATGTGTCATATTGGATAACTGCAGGTTTATCTGATCATTTACCTTGGCAACTCCCAGTGTAGCCTGGCATATCCCCCTCTCTCTGTTTCTATGCATCACAGAAAGTAGTTCCTTCCCTCAAGTTGTTTTATATGAGCATGCAACACAAGTGAAATAAAGGCACCATCACATTGCTTTCTTTTTTCTGCTACCACTCTCCCAGTGCATTCAGTGGAATGTTTGTAAGCCCCCATTTTCAGCTTTGTCCTCAGTATCCCACTCAACATGCTTGAGGTGTTATGTGTTTCAACCCCTCCTCCCAAACATGCTTGAGTTTGAGCCTCTGTTTGCCAGGGACATGAGCTTCCCCATGTTTGGAGTGTTCAATGACTCAATAACATACATTTCTACATATGTTTCAACCCCTCATTTCAACTCCTCTTCACTATACACAATTTCAACCATTTCATCAAAATTGGACTCTCTCTCACTGATCAGCAGATTGAACTCTACTCTTGTTCACCCAAGGACTCCCACCTGGATAGGCTGAGAAAAGGAAGGAGTTTCTCTGGCCCTGTAGCTGGGATAAATTCTTCCTGCTCTCAGCTCTGGTTGTTTTGGAGGAGTGCACCTGATGGTGTCCAGACAGGCACACCATGTTGCTGCAACCAACAAATATTCCTCTGACAATTCCAAGTTTTGCACCTCCCTCTACAACAACATCAAGGCATTTGTTGCCATTGGTCTATATCATACACTTCATGGCCCTGTTACTGCTCTATGAGAGCCCCTTCTGGTAATGTAAAAGTGTGGCTCAATAAAATCAAGGAGCCAGGTGAACCTGATGGGCCCAATGAACCCACTGAGAATAACAGAGGTAAAGAATTGATCCTAGTGATGGACAACACAGGTAATGTTAAGTCAGAATTAACATATGAAATGACCTACCACTGGAAGTGAGGGTGCCCAGAAATGAGTGGGAACATTTCAAGAACATTTCAGGGTCTGGGTCAATTTTCCTGCATTATAACCAACAGACACATTTAGGGTAAATCTGGAATGTGTTTCTAAGATGAAACTGAGACATTTCCAATGGTAACATTTAAAATGTTCCTAACCTATCACCACAAATAATCCTCCAATGTTTTTAGCAGGAATGAGCCCCATATCTCATGTTCCTTCAATGTTCCTCAATGGTAGACTCTTTGAATTCCTTGTCAAAACCAATGGTCCCACCAGTTGTTTCTTTCATCTGAGTGAATTTTCTCTCCTTGGATTTTGTGATTGTCCCACAGGTTACTGATGTGGGGTGTTCTGGTTCATGAGAAGGAATGGTGTGCATCCCAAATGCTCTATTTCCCACCTCGAATGCCCTATGGTGACCAGGGTTTCTCAAAGCAGCTGTTAAATACCCAAGTCAGGTGACAACTACATGTGAATGTACAGAAACCTTAATTGTACTTATTTGTCTTGACTGGGAATTAGCAGACTTTTAACTTGAGATGTGGTACCCAGTGGTTGCTTGTTTTCAGCAGAGTGTTAAGTATGGACCTTTTCAGCACTTCTATGGAGTTTGTTGATAATTTCTTCCAGCTGTTTTTTGTGATTTTAGTATTGATTATTTGGTCTCACTATAAGAGGTTTATTAATATAGCCATACTGAGCAGGTGGTGGACAAACTAACTCACCAGATAGATATCGTTTAAGTGCTTGTCCAACTTTTTCTCATACAAAGAAAATATGTTATTTCTGGCAGCATGAATAAGGTCCATCTCTTGATTGGTCTGCATCTAGTGTTGATCACAATGTGTATAAAGGAGAAATAGGAAAAATACCAGGTTATCACCCTCATACCTCTTTCCTAAGGTGCTGAGTTGATGAACAAGTTCCCTGTTTTCCATCTGCAGCTTTGCTACATTGGCTGCAAGTGTTGCTGCTACACTGAAATTATTGCCCCCAAGAGGGCTTTGCAGGGCTGGGAGGATAGACATTGCAGCCACAACAACCTGCTGGGGATTCTCATTCTCAACAGCAGGATTCCTCTGGCCAACTTCAAGTAGGACTCAAATTTGTTTCATAGAGGTCTCAAGTTCAGACTGCATCTCCTCCCCTACAAGTGGCCACCATTGGAAGGTGGCTTCTGCTGAAAGCACACTACTCTTTTTATGTACCATATCCTCTGTCAAGTCAGGGTTACTGGACTGCAACTTGGAATACTCAACTATAAGGGTGAAATTCTGCTCACACAAGATCCCCCACTCCTTCTCAGCATTAACAACACATTTCTAAATTGGCATCAGGATTACCTCTTCTTACAAGCCTCTACAGACTGTCTCACCTAAAGCTCTACATTGGTTTCTCTCAGACATTCCAGGCTAGGTGGGACAACCAGCATACTGTGGAATATATTGGAAGGTAAACATACATTGTCTGATTTTTTTGCCTCATCTTCAATCTCCTTTAATTTTCCATCTAGCTCTGAATTCTTTGCTCCTAAGGCCTCAAGCTTAACCTTCAGTATGCTTATCTCAGCCTTCTGTGGTAGGGGAACCAGGTCAAACCTTTGGCAAGATAAGTACAATTTAATGACAGACCAACACTTGCACTTCAAACAGACAGTTCTGCATCTTGGATGCCCACTTAAAGACAGCTGAACTGAGAATTGTTGAGCAGGTGTGGTGGTATATTCTAAACTACCACAAGGTACTCTAAGTCTTACCTTAGGAGAGTGTTGAGTATGTTGCTGGTGGGGGAAGAGAGAAGAAGAGCGATTGTCTATTCTGGTCCATATCCTAGGGTATATATATCTATGGGTATCTATTGTGGTCACAGAGTGACAATGTGACTGATGTTCCGATGGAAGGCCTAAAGCCGCATCATCTCCTACATCACAGTGCACGGACCATCTACATCAAACGCACGGACCATCAATATAGTCCGGCCTTCGGGTCGCTATAGAGCGTGATCCGGACATCGGGTCGCTTATTAGCATTATCCAGTCATGTGACCTAAGGATCATAGGGCTAAAGGAAGCCTCCGGTTCAACAAGAATGTGGTCCATTTTCTGCTGAACAGGAATAGTTGCAGGGGCTGTTTGGACCTAGGGGGAATTGAATCAGGCTGGCACTTGTATCAAAATTTGGATCAACTCATACTTAAAAATGATCACTGCCTCTCCATCACTCAACCCCCCAGATCTACCAGGAAGAGAGGGAAAATTCCCAGAGGTATCTGGAGTGGACTGAAGGTGGCTCATATAAATAAATAAAAAATATTAAGGTAGGGATGGGTGGAGGAAGTTGCCAGAGCATGCAATTGCATACAATGATATAGTGATTGGTACCATGTAGCCAAATTTGAAGTCCACACTATCCTGTACCATCTGGAGAAAAACAAAATGAGCATAAATGTGTACATATTGCATGCCAATCCTACAATTCCATCTGAAGTTAGTGATGTGTATATATGGGTTGCAAACCATGTGCTCATGTGTGCACAAAAACAAAAGTTTTGTATAAGACCTACACATTATGTAGTCAGCAAGCAGATTGTACACCCTCTAGCACAATCAGATGGGGAGCTGGCTGGAGTAACATGCACCAGTTTCTGTGTGCAATACAGTGGTATACATTCAGAGCACTGTGTTGTATGTGTAGTTTCACTCATCATTAAGTATACATAAATGTGGATACAAAATGTATATTGAAACATTGTAAGCCACACAACCTAAGTAACTGCAAAGGTTTCTGCATCATTGGGAGGGGACACTATTGCCAGTAGTTGCTCCTTGACAAAATGTGCAGTGAACTTGATGCCACACAAAGTTAGATGATATAAACTAAGTGTTCAAAGAATGTGAATGAACTCAAACATGAGGAGCTGTAGCAAATAATTACTGGGGGCAGAGGGAGTCTTACCTGGTAGGCAAATTGAGAGTGAATTGATTACAAAATCTCAAAAAACTCTCAATTTGCCTGCCAGGTAAGACCCCCTCTGCCCTCAGTGTCTGCCCCCAGTGAGTGAAGCTGAGGATCAACAATTTTGTCCTGAGATTAAATGTTAAACTGGCAGGCCTCCACCACTTGTGGTATTTTCAGGTCTCCAATCTACAAGATCCATTCCCCTTGTTGACAATTACACAATTAAATCTGCAGGATGACAGAATTACAACATGCACTCCAACATCAGTTCCAATCAGAGCTATAGTCAATTCTGGATCAGAGCTTGATTAGGGCACTGCATCTTCAGGACAGCAACTTTGGACAGCAGTGTACAGGATAGTACAAGATAGTAATTGTTACAGGGTAACAAAGATGCAAGTGGATATCTAGTACAAATATGTTCTCCAAACAAAAGTGCTTCCATGAGTTCAATCTAGGGTGGGTCCAGGTGAAGTCCAAGAGGATTAGGGGACAATGAGCTTTGGGTAAGTAGTCAATTAACAACAATAAGTATGAGGGGCAGAACCAGAAATCAGGGCACACAGTGGCAGAAAGAGACAGAAATCCTCAGGAAGGTGGCCTAAGCAAGGGACATGAATAATGGAGTTGCATAACCTATTGTGACCTCTCTTGGTTGTGTAAGCTTCTAGTCAATGGTTCAATGGCTCCCTTCCAAGTCTTATAAGTGTGGTCAACTGGATGAGTTTCCCAAGATCTCTTGTAGGGACCCCCTGGTCTGTGCTCTTTCTTACACCCATCTAGACACTCCAAGGATTTGTCTATGCTCATTGATAACAAGGAAATTTCATGGGAATGTCCCCAGATGAGCCTGAGCAGTAGGGGGTCATCTTTCCCAACCAGTTCACCAAAGAGCTTCAGGAAGTTGAGTTGATCATTGTAGTACTATGAGAGGATGCCAAGGTGTTTGTCTGAGGTTTCCAATCCTACCTAGGATTTCAAATCAGTGGGGCATAGTAGAACATCCATAAACTTAAGATGGCACCTCAGCCATCTGTACTGAGGGAAGACTTCCAAGGAAGAATTTCCACCAGAGGTCATTGCCACCAGAGGTCTAGTCCACAAGCTTGATGGAGCTGCTTTTTCCACTAGCCTCTTCAGGGCCTGATAGTCATTAGCCTTATCTGAAGTCCAGGTTAATGTGGCAATAATAGGCCTAGAACCTTCCACTAGCCTTTAAACTTTTTTCCCACCACTTCTGCCCGTTCCTGAAGAGCCTGGTAAAAGTGAATTTAGTTAAACTACACATACAAGATAAGGTGGAAAGCTGGGGGTTCACTTCCAATACCTCAATCTCCTCCAACAGTGAGATCCTATAAGAGATGTATTCTTCCATCATAAAGGGCTTCTCTGTTTTGAGTGTGTCTACCTTTCAGACAGGAAGGCTTTTGCACACTTACATCTCAATAGATCTTTCCTTCCAAAAGATACCCCTCCAGCATCAGTAGATAATGTGGTCTGCAATCATGTCCATTTGGTTGTTTTATCTTCAGCAGATGAGGATAAGGAACTGAGATGGGATGGCTGCTTACTGCTACTAGTTCCATCTTGAAGTATCTGGGACATTTCTTAGACCTGGTCCCCAAGTTGAACAGGGATGTGTTGGAATGCTGATCCTCCAGGCCAGGTAGAAAATTGCAAAGGAGAATTGTAACTGGTCTAGTGTCAATCAGGTCATTGGCCTCTGACCCTTCCAGGATGAATCGCATTAGAACTAATCTAAAATATGGTTAACCAGCACTTTGGAATACAACTGGCCATGTTCACACTTTGGTCATTTTCTCTGGAAAACCTCCCCAGGATTCTCAGTAATAGTTATGATCTGGTGGACATTGCCTCTGTGTTAGGGGCCAGTGGTAGTTGTAAAATAAAGGAAATGGAACCTGTAATGATTAATTGGGAAAATAAAGTTTTGCTTTAGGGCCTCCCTGGGGACCTGGGGGTTTACCCCACTGGGTTCAGGGTGCACTGTCAGAAAAGGTGTGTTTTAGATGATTAAAAAATGTACCCCACCAAGTTATTTACCAAGGTGGTTGAAAAACTGTGCCACTTTTCATTTATTTATTTTTTGGCATGCAAGATACACCTGAGATAACTGAGTAAGGGAGGTTGACAATGCTGAGGAAAGGCATCTTATAAGATCCCAAGGATAATCAGTATAATGTTGAACTGCCCAGTTCAACCAGTTGAATGAAGTAGACATTTCTTGTGTTGGTCTAGGAGATAAAGTAATGAGCACCTGGGTTGGGTGATTCAAATTCAGTGGATCTGTTTATAAGAGGTGGCACTCACCCTCTTTATGTTGGTTCACTGGTGGCACAATGCTCAGGGGGGTTTCTTTAATGTAGTGGGACTCAGTCTCAGATCCAGAGCCACCCAGAGGCATTGTCATATGAGAACTCCTTGCCTCTGTTCTTTCTGCCGAGGAAAAATGGCCAAGTTCAAGGGCCATACTAGAGTGGGAAGATCTTAACTGTTTTGATAGAAGCCAGCTTATGCATGAAAATGAGAATTAAACCAGCTGCTCTTGGATAGTAGTGAAGTGGGCATACTTTAGCTCTGGTTCAGTGACCTTTTCCCAAAAAGATAGCTCACTAAAGTGAGGAGCACTCACCCCTACTTGGGGCTCCTCTATTTCTATAGAACCTTCATCTGGGTGTGGGATCAGGTGACACTGGGGGCGAGGACCTATGGAAACTAGTGATTACATTGTGGATACATTGAAGGCTCTGGCCCAATTTACTCAGCCCTTTACCACCAGATACATTCTGGGAACATTTGAAATGCTACTTTGCCATTTGCCCAATCACTCATAGCATTCAAAACGGTTGTCTAAAATGTTTCCAAAATATTCACAGCATGTCTAGTGAGCACATCTTAAGAACATTGGCTTGTTTTGGATATATTGTAAATGTGTTCAGCATTATCCTCAAATCATTCACTTTAATCACCATGTGAGTTTTGGATACATGCTGAGAACATTTGAGAAATAATTTTGGAATTATTTGAAATGTTATCTTGTGAGCACATGCTGGACAAATTTCACAGAATGTATCTGGTGGGAAAGGGCTGAGTAAATCAGACTAGAACCTTCAATGTATCTGTTAGGAGCATGACTGGACTCCCAGAACAATGTGCTAGATGTAACACCAAGTCAATGATTAATGAGCACAACCAAAGAGGTCCAAGGCCCTTAAGGGATATGAAGTGGAAAACCTTATCTATCAATCACTGATAAGATAAGGGTAGAGACTTATCTGTATCACACAGAACAAGAAAGAGAAGAGATAGACTGAAGCTTGTACAGGAGGATGATGAGGTAGGGTTCTAGGAGCTACCCAGAAGTCCTATGGAATATCAAAACTGGAGAGTACAGCACTATACTACCAATGGTATATATACAGAGGGAATAGTGCACAGACCAGGTGTGCACAGACCATGTTTGGGGGTGTTTGGTAGAGGCTATGGTATGAGTCAATGATAAACAGCCATGAGGACAATAGGTGGAAAACACATGTCCAATAAAACACATCAAAAGGAAGAGAAGTCTAATTCAAAGAAGGGAAGGGAAGAGAAGTACTTAAATAGAAGAGTCTGATGGAAAAGAAGAGAAGAGAAGAGTCCAGATCAAAAGGAAAGGAGGGAAGAGAAGTCCAATACAAGCAATACAAACATGACCATCAAAAGGAGAACTAAATGAACATGAAACAGAGGATGTGATGGGATCAAAGAAGAGAACATCAGAAGTCCAGGGTCCAGGGTTTCCTGGATAAGGTCTGATTTGCTAGAGATAAGACCTGGAGCATGCATATAAGGCATGTTCCTTTGACAGGATTTCCCCTCAGCACTTCCACAGTCACTTCTCCTTCCAGCTGGATCAGACACTTGTCTTCAGATCACTTACTCTTTCATCACTTCACCATCCACCACACACATCATACCAGCTTTTAGAACTCCTACTTCCTCCCTCTCTGTTCAAGATGACTACAACCTTTGTTGGACTCATGCACTGACCTCCTTCAACACCAATGGCCATCACTGCTCTTGTAACCATCCTGGACATCCCTATCCCATGGCAGAGGATATTTTCATTCACTCCAACATAGCCATGACCAATGATGACAACTTTAGGGATTTATTCCTCAAAGATATGGTCCAGGCCAGATATCATGTTGCCAGGAAGAAGTTGGAGTATCTGGGACCAAGTCCTCTCTTGAGGGGTATGTTGAGGAGAGGGACACAGGTGACAATGGACCCTGAGGATAGGGACAATATGTTGTTGGAGATGGCTGTTGGGTTCTTGGCAGCAATGGGAACTTGTTTGTATGAAGGGATGGAGAATCTCCAGACTTTTGTAAGGGCTTTGGTTTTCTTTGTTTTTGCAAGTATTAACCAGCTTCCTTATAGGTTGAGGGTCAAGAGAAACATCTTCTTGATCAAGAGAAGATCATACAAGCTCAGGCTGAGCTTATTAAGAAACAGGCCAAGTACATGTTGGAGTTCAAGCAGGAGTTTGTCTAAATATAGAGTAGGATGGAGGAGATGTTTCTTTGCATAGGAAGTATGTGAGCAAGGATAGTAGGACTTCTGCCAATCATGGTGGAGATTGAGGATTTGGTGAAGGAGGAAGAGGAGGAGGCCTTGGAGGCAGACAACTAATACTCTGCACCAGATCTTGAAGTCAGGGATGGAGGTGATGGCTGGATCATCTGAAACCCAGTCATGTTCCATGGCAGGTATGAGTGGGAGGAGAGTGAGGCTGAAGAGGAGGAGTGGTTTGGAGAGGTATACAACCAGCCACACTTGAAGCCTCCTGTTGTGTATGACAACTAGATCTTCTGTAGACTTTATCCTGTATGTCTCATGTGATCCAAGGACTTGGTGAAGGAAAAATGAGTGATGATTTGGAGAACTTAGGCATGGAAAAGAAGGGTTCGTGACAGTATCCACAATGTAATCACTAGTTTCCATAGGCCCTCACCCCCCAGTATGAGGCCTCAGTCTACATTTGTACCCAGATAGGGGGTCACTGCTATCAGATGCCACCATCCCAGAAGATTCTTCATGGGAGTGTTTGTCAGTGCACTTGACAATGTCTTGATGGCTCTATCAAAATTTCAAAATTTATAACATTCCATTCATGACTCATGCACCTATGATCCTCAAGACATTATGAACACTCATTCAAGGGCAGGAAGAACACATTCATTTGACAAATATACTGATACAAGAGGTGTTCAAAACCCTATACCATGCTTTGAGAGTATTTGTCAGGGATGATGCCTGCTTACTATTTGCTGGGCACCAAAGGTGTAGTGTGTAGAGGGTGGTTTGGGGTGAGGGGAAGAGGTGGAGTGTAGGTGGGTCAGAGGTTGGGGAATCTGTGATTGTAGGGGTAGACAGGTTTCCAGAACTTGTCTACAAAGTTGGCTAGGGTGTGGGAGAATAACCGGAAGCTTTCTGATTGGTCATAGGCTTCTGAAATTTCTTGTAACTAAGCAACAATGCATCCTGGTAAGGCAGTTGGAAAATCCCACCAGCTGACTATACATGACTCACAGTGGTAGAGGGGATGGTGATCAATAAGTACTTGAGGTACTTCAGTGTGGTAGGCAGGGTGGACTATGAAGGTAATGTTAGCCAAGGGTTGATTAGTATAAATGGATTGCCATTCAAAATAGTGGTCGGTGATGGAGAGGAAAAGTGGGGAGGGGGCTCCTTGATCTAAAGATGAGAAGGGTCAATAGTAGGGACAGTACATGAGTTGGCCTCTGGTCTGGTTAACACTGAGGCTTTTCAACAAGTGTTGACTCCACAAATCTAGCCTAATATCTTGGATCTCTGGGAGAGGGAAGGGGGAGAGAAAGTTGAGATTGGGATGAGAGGTAGGCAACATGCAATAGTAGGAAACTCCTGCTAAGTATGTTAGTATAAGGGTGAAAGTAGTTTATTGAAAGGTATCTGACTCACTGGTTGGAGTAGAGGTTACTGTCAGGGCCACTCTTCACCCTAAGCTCTACTGCACCAAAGGTGTCGTCGCTGGAGAACAAATTGATCCAGTCCCTAGACACAATCACAACAGCTTTGAGTGGTCACTTCTCTGGTAGGTGTTCCTGCTGCACAAAGGACAATTACCAGCTAACTTGTAGGGGTAGGCCTCAAACTGAGGGCTTATCACAATGAGCATTGGTCTTGACTTGACAATGAGTGAAGGGATAACAACGATAAGGTGATAGAACTGAGTGGAGGAGAGCAAGAGGGAGCTGGGGTTTCTTCCAAGGGAAAGATCTTGCTTGTCTGTAACAGCACAAGAGGGCTGAGACATAGGGTGCATAGAAGGGTTTTTTAGAGCAGAAAACTGTAATAAAAACATGATGAAAAGTATAAATACTATTAGCCTATTTTGCATCTTAAAAAGTGTAATTAAATTCAATCTTTTCTTGTCGTGCCAGTCATGATCTCTGGAAAAGATTGAATTTAATTACACTTTTTAAGATGCAAAATAGGCTAATAGTATTTATACTTTTCATCATGTTTTTATTACAGTTTTCTGCTCTAGAAAACCCTTCTATGCACCCTGTGAGAAGGGGAGAGGATTTCCTGGAATTGCAAAGCTAAAGAGACACCAGCCACAATCAGTCTACCTATATAGTGAAGAGAGGCCGTTGACCTGTCTCAATTTTCTCGACGCTGCAATTGGCATCTCATCAGATATATGCCCACATTGCCTTATGAACATTTCCGATTGGTTTCTGACCTCCCTACGCTTGTTCTGGTGCTGTCTTATATTTCTAACAATATTCCGATGCTTTGTAGAGTTCCCATTTGAGTTGTGACACTTTCCACTCATGTTTCCGACAAGTCTATCATTTTTCCAATGCTTTGCGACTGCTTTTACACATAGATAGTGTTTCATTCTTTATCTGATCACAGATGATCAAGTTTTGTTGTTTCCATTGTTCGGACTTTTCTCTGTTTGGTTCCAAGCATGTCCTGAACCCCTGTAGACGTATATAGGCCTGTTTCCGATACCTCCTGAATCAGATTGCCTCATGGCTTCTCCCCCATTATCTCCTCATCTCATCTCGTTGTTTCCGACTCGTTTTCATCGTTGCCATTGTTCCCCTCATCATTTCTGCTCTTGAATTGTCTTGCCATTGTCTCTGGTTGTTTCCCTCATCGTTTCCAGTTGTCACCTCCATTTCCCATTGTTGCTTTTGAGTTTCCAACCATTGCAGAGTCTCAGGATCCATTCTATTGACCTATAGGCCCTATCAACATCAGAACTTGCTACGTTGAGTATCTAGTCATTCTACCTACTTCCCCATCATGTTTCCAACCCTCCACCTCCACCACAAACACATCACAACCATATACCAGACACTGGGGGCAGAGGGGGTCTTACCTGGCAGGCAAATTGGTAGTTTTTTGAGAGTTTGTGACCAATTCACTCCCACTTTGCCCTTTAGGTTAGGTTAGGGTTAGGTTAGGTTAGCCATCTTTAGGTTAGGATTAAGCAAGGATTCAGTCCATCAATATTTCTTTTGGAAATCATTTCTAAATTTGAAGATCACATAACTGCCATTGATTGCCTTTTTAGGCAATTACCTAAAAAGGCAATTTTTACTCCCCCAGATCAAAGATTTTTTACCTAAAAATTTCTTTTTTTGGGAATCTATACAATCACCTATATAATCATGCATTCCATCAGGCAATCTAGCCCAATTTGCCCATCTAATCTCATCTTAAATCATCCATTTTGGGAAATCCCATCATCTCCAGATCACATGACCTGCTTGTCTGAGCTCAAAAAGTTTAGTCTACTTGAGCCTTTTAGTAGGGGGATTATGGTTGACAAAAAAATTTAACTACTTTTCCTCTTTTAATATACCATAAAAGGCTAAACAAAAAGTATGACTTTTATCATGTGCCCCCTCTTAGAGTATTTGGGACTAAAAAAAGTTATCAAAAAGTTTTTGTTTTTTCTCTTTTCATCTGTGGGAAATATACTAGGAAGTTGTTTTTTTTTTGCCTTTCTGATGTATTATTGTTTAATAAAAAGACTGCTATATATCCAGTGTGACTGATTTGGTCAAAAGTGTCACAATATTTGTTATTTCTTTTTGTTCAAATTTTGTGTCAACTATTCCAAATACTATCAAAACTATTAGCTGCACTACTGTGGGCAGCCTCTGGAAGGCCATCTATGCTGAACACATGATGAAGACCAAATGGTTCGTCGTCAAGGTGCTTCAGAACTCCCAGAACCAATGTTGACTTTATGACTGAACAAGCCAATATAAACATGACTCTGGATGCACAATGGGGCATTCCTCCATTACACTTTTTGCTCTCACTCCTCTCTTTGACTCCCCTCCTTTACTTCCCATGCTCCCCTATTGCACAGTAGCGCCAACCACCATGGAAAGAGAACCATCCATCATTACTATCCTTACAATCACCCTTGTTATCCTCACAGGATTTCTGGTACTTGGCTCATGGTTCAGATAGCTTTTCACTTACATCTGGTTCAACAGCACAGTATCTGGTGTTATTTGTAGGGAGTTTTGGTTCCTATGCACTCTCTCTGCTTGCATCAATCAGGTTTACACCATGAAGAGAAAGGGCCTGTGGACTGTTACAGAGGCAACCAAGATTTAGGTAATTTCCACACCAGACACATTAAGTATGTTACCTCCTTCCTACAGAATTCTTGTCCTGAATGCTAACAAATATTCAAGGTGCCTCATCGACATGGGGGTGCTGCATTGGGAATCTCAAGCACAATGGTTTTGGTGCTCCTAGATTTGTGACACTGATACACAGCTTTCCAATGCTGTCAGGAGGATATCCGAATAGTTAGAGGATGATGTCAATGTAAGCTCTCTGGTTCAATGGACTTTCTGTTTTTTACAAATAATAAGCAGCAGAGACCAAGGTAGCAGAAAAGATTGAGAGTTGCCCTATCCCTGAGAAATGGGATCCACCCAAACCCATCACCAAGAAACAGGATCTATCCACCAATTGAGCTAATCAGCCTTGGGCTAGCACTTCAGCCATGTGAATGGGAAGGGTCACATGATAGATGTAGAATCCAAGTGTCAGCGCACTTGCAATGCTAACAAAAAGCCATATAAAAATTTCAAAATTCAACAACAAAACCAGTAACTATTCACAAAGATTTCCACCTTCAAGCACACTCATTATACTCTCCCATTCTATTCCCCCTTTCACAACTTCAAGACAAAATAAGAAAATGAGTTGATTTAAGGCTCACAGCCTTGTTGATGATCACTGGGGGCAAGGGGTGATGTACTGACACAGTACATTGCAAGTACATTGCAAGTTCTGGGGCCAAAGAACTAATCATGTACCAAACTGGCACATGTTTAGCAATTCAAAATACACCAGACAGATACAACCACCATATCCCAGCTTGGGATATTGTCAGGATATTCAAGATGTGCCAGATCATGTGACCACAATGTTCCAGATCAGTAATTGTCAAGGATATTTTGAATATTCCAACAAAAAGTGATCAAAGTATGCTTGAGTGGTTTGTTTTGAATGTTCTTTACAATAGTCCAGATCATGTGACCACCATGTGCCAACCCAGTTTGACCAGTGTTTCCTGATCACTTTGTTCAAAATATACTTGCAATGTTTTCACAATATACCAAGCTTGGGAAATTGAAAACACATGGCTAGCACATTGTAAGTATGGGGTCAAAATTCAGTATTTGCTGAGTACATCACAATATACTCATCATATGTTTTCAATTTCCCAAGCTTGGTATATTGTGAAAACATTGCAAGTATATTTTGAACAAAGTGATCAGGAAAATGCTGGTTGAACTGGGTT
>Ga0307513_10001408_pt1 | contig 34567 bp, 31 predicted proteins | sample 15_EM_MG_FD_202174 | JGI IMG/M metagenome (GOLD analysis project Ga0307513, IMG submission 202174) | Populus trichocarpa ectomycorrhiza microbial communities from riparian zone in the Pacific Northwest, United States - 15_EM | ecosystem: Host-associated > Plants > Roots > Unclassified | place... | reverse complement strand
ATCTTCCTATTCCTTTTTTGCTCAAAACTAGGCTTTATTAAGGGTATGTCGCCTTGACGTGGAGATTAGAACCCTGTACGGAGATAGCCAATTTGGCGAGAAGATGCGGTACCACTCTTGTAAGGTATCTGGCATGTGGCGTATGTAATCACGTATTCGCTCGGGAAAGGAAAGCATCATACGAGATTGAACAAAGTGGCAGTGCCGGGGGTTTTTCCATATCACCCCGCAATCAAGAGAGAGCGATACGAAACCCCAACTGATATGATATGATAATGGATCAGCACTGGCGGCCGTGCGAAATGTCTATTTTGATTCGTAGTTCATCTCGACCGGATAGCGTACCGATACCAGTACTCGAGTACCGGTACAATAGGACACTTACCCCACGTGTCTCAGAAGCAGGAATTCGACCGTTTCCATTCGACTACGACTCCCCCATTCAGAGAGCAGAGTACCCGCGCTGTGCTCGAGTAGTGAAGTGGACTCCAAACCTAAAATTATCACGCCGCCTTCGCGAGGCGGAGAGTAAAAGAAACCTTAGTCGGAGCTCCGGACCACCAGAAGTTGATCCGTCCCCGAACCCCGCCGTTCGGTGCATCCTCAACTCCGAGATGACACCATATCACTTCTACCTTTTCGCAAAGTTCTCCCCTCAAAAGTTCCGTCATTCCATATATCGCACACACACACACATCCACTCGCATACCCTGCCTCAAAATCTACTCGTACATTCCCGGTAAACCACAAAGGTCGGTTCCCCCTCCCCCAACTAAAGTGTTTACCACAATCCGACCGTCACCAACCCATTCAATCAATCAAGCCGACAAGATCCACAAGATCCACAAGTTCACCACACCCACAATCTTGAATAGGGGCACTGCCAAAACGGGCAGGTGACGAGCAGGTGTATTTGGTAGGCAAGAAGGGCGAATTTGTTCAGAGGAAGGAGTCGGCTAGCGAGGAATAGGCTTCCTGATCCCTGCTGCTCGTCACCCGCCGATTTTAGTTTTGCTCTGAAGACTAATTATTCTTCCTCTCAACCAACCTCCGACGAGCCGAATTCTTGGCAATGACAGCCCTGTCCTAATCGAGCACACCATCCTCTCCTCCAAAAAATAATAATAGCTTGAGGGTGTGGTGTCGGTATCTACTCGAGTAACTAATGAGAGAGGCAGACAAGTTTCTTTGGCCACACCTTGTTTTGACTTCATCGGACCCAGCTCCGGGCGCGCGATGGAAACAAGCATTACTTAGGTTCATCTCCCGCGCACAGTATTGTATTGTAACCTATGGGGGGGGGGGGGTGGGGGGGTGGTTTGTCATGCTAGCAGCTAACTTACTTACTCCTACTCGAGCAAGATGGGTGGGCTAGTGGAGGGAGTGCTATTGGATCGGTGTGCAGCCAATTATTTGCACTGTCCCATAGGAGTAATATTCTAGACTTGCATGGAAAAAGGAAAGGGAGGGAGGGTCAGTTCGGAGATTCAGGCTGACGGCGTATGCTAGATCGAATTGATCGTTTTGATTGATTAAGGTGTGGAGTGGAATCGGCCGTACCGGCAAGCGTGCCTGTGTGGTTTCTTCTCCTACGTCCCCCACTTACTCGCTCGCCAGATAATACGGATTAACGGCTCAGTGGGCTCTCCTTCAATTGGTGGGAGGAGAGAAAGTAAGTCAGAGGAGTAGCCCTGTTCTGTTGGCGGCAGATACCGTTTGATAGTTATTGCCGTAAGCTGCAATTACTGTACTCTCTTAATTCTGGGCTATACCTGCCATCCTGTTAGGATCCTTTTGTCTTGCATTATGTCTTGCGGTGCAATACCATACGACACAGTTTGGTATGGTATGGTACGGTATGAAACCTTGAATCTCCCTCCCTTCCCGTTCAAAGCTGAACACCTCGGCGCTCATGTGTCAAGAACACACACACTCTCTCCCACGAATACACAAGCACCGTCTTACCATGTAACGTGTTCGCTGCAGATCCAGCAGCCAAACATCTTCTGTATAGGAGAGAACATTTCAGACACCCACCCATCCAGGTGAGATCGATGAAACAAAACCCACCTGAACAACAGCAACCCAGGGGGCCCTCTTTCGAACGTTCTAGACCATCACCATTCCACCTAGACCTTTGGCCAAACAAGTATCTGCGGTACTCGAGTATCCACGCCGCAAGTCCCCGATGTAACGTAACATAAGCGAAAGCCACACAAAAGCCACAGCTCCAGGCCCTAGCCAAGTACCGGTACGGCCTTATCAAGCCGGCTGCTTGGGCAAGTAAGTCTTGCCTGACTGCCCAACGTATGTAGCGATCTCATTAACCCCCGCGGCGAAGCACCGACTGTTCTGTACCACCAGCAGTAGCACAAACTATGGGTTACATGATGTTCCGCCCAAGGGACAAGAGCAAGGCTAACTAACTAACTCCTCCTCTCAGTCACCCGCCGATTGACCGCTCGCCAAGTCGAGAGTACGCTCGCGAGCTCCCCCATTCCTTCCCAACCATACCGGTATCCCAAGTTCAAAAGGCGGAAACATGCCGTACCGTAACACCTGCACAGTCCTGTACCTGCCCAGCGTAGCGCAAACCCCCCCCCCCCCCAACAATGTCGCCCGCGGCCATCTCCCTCCTCCGTCTTCTTCTTCTTCTTCTTTTTTCTTTTTCTTTTGCCAAACCGCTATTCCAGATCGGTATAGCGCTCCATCTGTCTTACACTTCATCCAGATTCACTCTGTTGCGCTCACTCGCTCACTCGCACAACAACACCACAATCCAGTGCAATACAAAACGGAACAAGACACACACACACACCCACCCATCCACCCATCCACCTTTCCCCTTCCTCTTCCCCCCAATAAAAAAGAAAAAAAAGGACCTTGCTCATCGACCCCTCGTCGCCCTGAAAACAAAAAAGAAAAAAAAAGAAAAGGCAGGATGAACGGTTACGGCATGGTGGTAGGCAGGTAGGTTAGGTAGGTAAGTAGGTATGATTTGACTTTCTGTGGCAGCCTTGCGGCCAAGACAATGCTCACCTTACTGCACTGTTCGTACCGTGGGCCCGTAGGCAACTCTTGCCACTGACTGACCGACTATCAAGGGAAAAAAAAAATGAGGCCCCCGTCATACCTACCATGCCCTCCCTACCTGCCAGGTCATGACTTTTCTAACATCACGGGGCGCGTGTTGGGGGGCTTGTGCACTACTGGTGCTATTGTGTAAGGTGATGATGACGATCACTGGTAGCGCAGCGTACTCGTACTGCTCCGTACTGCGTGCCCCCCAGGCCGTTAAACCTGGCAAAACAGTGATGGTAAGTGAATCACAGTACGGTACTGGTACGACTGGAGGGTCAACCATTAAGAAGTGTTATTCTTTCGCCCACCCTCCGCGCGCCCACCCTTTCCACGTCAAGGGTGTAAAAGAGGGAAATTAAGTTCTATGACCCGAGCAAGAACGCTGCGGTACTTGTGAAATATATATCTATAGAGTGGAATGATAAAAAACTAACTTGAGAATAAATGAATAAATAAAATATAAAAAAAAGAGAAAGAAAGAAAGCAGAAGAGAAGGCAAAAGCAAGAGGGAGAAAAAAAAGCAAATTGGTGTTACGCCATTCGCCAAAACACCGTTTCTAAGAAGGGGAGATGAAAAATAAGAATGAAAATAAAAAAATAAAAATACAAGAATAAAGGGAGAGGCAAACATGAGATCCAGAGGCGTAGTAAGAGTGAGAAAGACGTGACGGAAATTATATCGTAAGGAAAAGATGCATGGCTAATATATAGGTAAAACATTTGGGATGATGAAGAGTGAAAACTGTAATAGTAACCGGGGAGTAGGATAACAATGAAAGGGGAAATGGGAAATGGTATAATCATGTCTCTTTTTTTATATATTTTTTTTCTTTTCTTCCCCCTCCCATCCTTTCGTCTGGGATTCGGGGGGGGTTTTTTTTTGTGAAAAGTGGAACTCTCATGCCCCAACCACCGATCGGAGCACCAAAAATCACCCACCAAAATTCATCCTGAAAACCATTGACGGGATAGACCCATACCCGGCGGATATGAGTGGCGTCGCCACATATTCTTGACCCATCCCCCGCGAGTTCATTTCGTACGGCACATTTTCCGTAACTGGACTGCCCTCCTCCTCCCCTCCCCTAAAGTTCCCGTGGTGATGGTGGTGGTGGTGATGACCATATAGGCTGGTGGGGGAGGTAGGATTCGGATAGTAAGCATTTTGCTGCGCGTATGGATTCGTATCATTGGAACGGGTGGCGGTCGGGCTTTTGATTTGCGGTTCCGCCTCGGTAACCACGATTTCTGGAATGTTTAACAAGAGATTTGTAGGAATAGCGCTGTGGTTCATAATAGTAGTAGTGTTAGGAGTACTTGAAGTGGGATAGTCCATATCTGACGATGAGCTTAAGATGGGTGAAATTTGGGGCTGGTGGTGGTAGAGGTAGAGAGACCGGCTCTCCTCATCTCGCGACGGCTGTTGTAGCGGGTACTGGAATGAGTCTTGACTCAGTGAATGTCTCAGCGAATGTTGGGTGTTGTCGGAGTTAAGGTGGTCGAAGCCATGGCGTGGGTTCAAACCTAGTCCTACTGCATCCTCTTCCCCTTCCCCTTGATCTCCGTTATTGATGGGGTCTCCTCTGGCGCCAATGTCCATGTCTACTTCTTCTCCCATCCCAACGCTGCTAGTTTGCCGGGGCTGTGCATACCTACGGCTCGAGCTAGGTGTGGGGTAGTTGCCCCCGTGGTCGCTGTCACCATCAGAAATGCTAGCATTGGAGGCGTTCTGAGATTCTGGGCTGGAGCTTCTGTCGTCTTGATTGTCTCTGTATTCTCCGACTTGGTCGCTGGTACAGTCGTCATCGTTGCTGCTGTTCTTATCCTGATTGTGGGTGTTGGTGGAAGAAGGGGAGGAGTTAGTGTCTCGTGGGTTGTCTGAAAGGAGGTATTTGTGAGCTCTTTGCACCGGAGAGAATGGACGTTAGTTGACCCGGGAGATATATGAAAGATAAAACTAACGCTTTTCTCGCTCATATTCCTCAAAGATCTCGATCATCTCCTTCGTGCTCTTTGCAGACTCAATCTTCTGGTCCCTTCGCTGCTCGGCGCTACCCTCGTACGTCGAGGGCATCTTCTTGCATTTCGTCTTGCGTTGGTCACAGTGAATCGCTCGGGTCTTTTCACGACCAAATCCTTCCCCGCAGGTGTGGCACTTGAAGGGCTTTAGCCAGCGCCAGACGTGTTCCCTAGAAATGTATTAGTCTCCTTCAATGCGAAAAGGGGATAACGACAGAAGGCGCACTGATTGATATTGGAAGAACTCACTTCAACTTTCGGGGGTTGGGGAACGACTTGTTCGCACAATCCGGGTGGTCACTGATGTCCCGGGCGTGGTATGGACATACAAACTGGGTTCGGTCTCCGAAATTCACGGACTTTGACTTGGAAACTCGCCGGGTCTGGTATTCTTCTGGATCCTCGAATGGCCGCTTTGATACTGGTTGAGCGGTGATAGGGTATACTCTGGAGCCCACGCCAGCGGTGGTAGCAGCAGCTCCTGCTTCAGTAGATTGTACCAGCGGACCATTGCACGGTGTCCACCCCGAATACGAGCTCTGACGGCGCGCGGGAAAGGCCTCAGGGAATATAGGATGGGTGGGCTCAGATACCGGAAGCCTGACCTTCTGTTCCACCGCAGCATCAGTAGGAGCAATTGCAGAAATAGTGGTCGCATCGTCCATATTCCGGTCCCCGTGCTGCTCGGGAACCTTCGTGCACAGATTTCGCAGGGCAGAACCCTCCCATGTCTTATCCCATCCAATGTTACACCAGCGCTTCAGAATGCTTTGTATATCCATTGCCAGATGAGTTTTCGCCCAATTCATTTCGAATTCTCCGGGTGTCGTCTGGATATTCTGCTCTAGGAGGATCTGCTTGAGCATCGAGTCGACGAGCTCGCATTCGTTTCGGCTGGCCCGCAGCGCTGAGAGTGGAATTGTTAGGCTGCTTCGCTCAATGAGCTCCTCCAGCCGGTGTTCCCCGAACAGCCATGACGGTCGGGTTGGTCCCAAGGCCATTGGCGATTGCATATATGCTTTTATGTATTTATGTGAGCGTGGATATCCACCTTTGAAGGCTGGCAGGTCAAAGTGTTGTTGGCGTCGTTATAAAAGAGTTTCCCTAAAGGCGCGCCATGAAAGAAGAGGATTAGTAAAATGTGCAAAACCATCCCTTTGTATCTTCGCTGCACGAGTGAGATTGGGTGTGTTGTCTACCTGTCTGTCCGTTTGTGACGTGTAAAAACTCTTTGAAAAGTTTGACTCAGCTGTGTGGAGGTTTTCTAGAGGTGTAATATGCCTTCGAACCCCCTTCTAGAATGAGGATGTCGGTAATATTTATCCCGCTGGGCTGTTGCCTAAAAGCCTAAAGTCTGCTGTTCGCAGACTCACATCCACAGATGTCTCAAGGGTAAGGTCGCCTTGTTCGTAGTCCATGACTGTTCTCGACAGAGTTAACAAGGCAGTTTCGCAGCGAACTACGGTACGCGACCCGAGGCTGGCTGCAAAGTTTATCCTTCGCCATCCAAAGTTTTTCTTCTTCTTGGGTTGCCTGCGGTACGCCTGCACCCCCCAAGGCTCGCTTTGTGGGGCTTTGTAGCGCGCTTCCTACAGTAGGACCTCGCCAGACTCGCCACAGCCTCAAAAATACCCTTGTAATCACCACCGAACAACACAGCCTTAATTCCCCCCTCGAAGCCCCCAACACATCAGCTATGTTGTGCAAAAATGCTGGCGAGTATACTCGAGTACATGAATGGGAAAAAAAACAAAAACACAACGGTTTCAAGATGAACTATTTATAGGACAACCAATATGATACCGTAGTTCTAGAGTAGCCTGTGCATTGCAAACACTCGCCCGCTCTCTCTCTACCCCCATCCCCGGACTCTACTCGAGCCAACAAGGGACAGCAATAGAGTTCCTGCATTGTCATCACCATCATGACCATCATCACCCGCATCTGTGCTCCCGTCATAAGTCATGATCTGCAGGTACAGTACATCTCGAATGTTCCAGTCAACACCTCGAGTTTAAAATACTCATCATCTTCACGTGTCAAGTAACTTAAACACCAACGAATGTACGATAATGTAGATGAACTATCTGAAAGAGACCACTCTCTTCGCTAACCCCAACCACGTGGCGAAATAGCTGAGAAGACATGAAAGGAAAAGGAAATGAGTGAAAAAAAGAAAAGAACAGAAAAGAAAGGGAAGTAGAAGGTGTCGGTAATCCCGGCAAATGGGTGGCCCTGGGAGTCAATCGCTTCTCGCCAGGCGCTGTCACCCTGATCGCCAACGTTAGTAGAGTTTAAATCGTGTCTGGGGAAAGAGTCATTCCAAAACATACCAGCTAACCCATACCAGTTAACCCAGGGAACAGCTGTTCATTTAACTTTTCATGTAATCTAGGGGGAATATTGCTGCTCCTGTACAAGTCAAGTAAGTAACTTGAAACAATGTGAACATAATGTGAAATAGTCATACCTCGCCCCGTCCTCTTCTCCTTGTCCGTCAACAGCCCCCAGCGGATCGGTAACCGGTGGCCCTAGAGTTGCCACATGTCCATCTAGATGACTCGGGGCCGGGGAGGGTGTCCTAGATAACGTGCTCCCACCGGGCGACGAAGAGGAAGTCCTATCAGAGTCCGAGGGCTCACTCTTTGGAGAGGCGGAGGTATGCGGTGGGTGAGGAGAAGGAGGAAGAGTGACTGGGGGCTGGACCGGGGGAGAGGAAACCACAGGGTCTGCAGTTGATAAGGCCGGTCAATTAGGGCCATGTTCAGTAGCTCGACAAGCCCCGACCTCCTCGACTAGGATTCGGGCAAACGAGCGAGGACTACGTACCACGTGGTTCTATGGTCATGCCTGGCCGAGTTGGTGTCTCCACAAATTGTGACTTTCTCTCATGTATCTTTTTGTGGGCCAGGAGCTCTCGTGGTCTCTTGAACTTCTTGGGGCAGCTAGGATGATCGCAAGGGAGTGGCTTATCATGTCGATGAATATGCTTGTGGTCTCTGACACAATTGGTAAGCGTGGGACAAAATGGCAATGCTGAGATATAAATCATGGGTGGCCTTTACTTTAGCTTTGAAGGATATGGGAATGTCTTTCCGCACTCATCACACTTATGTTGGCCTCCGGGTCCTGCCCCATTCGGAAATCTCGGAGGGGGCACGTCGAAATGATGGCCGGTATGAATGGGTGGTTGACCTCGATTAAGAACGGAGCGAGAGTGGGAATTAATACGAGGACGGCGAGGGCTGTTTAGAGTTGAGGAGAATGAGTAGGGTCTGATCTTTTCATCCGCCGAGCGACAACCATCTGTGGCACTAGAGGGACCAGGAGAGCTACTATTGCTTCTGCCTGGACTGTATGTGGGACAATCGCTCAGCGTGGGAGTGGCGGAACTCACATAGGGTGAGTGGGAGTGTGGCTGGGTGTCACAAGGGCGGGAGCGATCAGTGGTCCTTGGCCCCTCGCAAAGGGATAAAGAACCCCCGCTCCCCAGACCACCAGAACCTCCATGGGAGGAGGACACAGAGCCCTCATCTCCGGCACTGTCGCCCACACGGGAATGCAGGGCTTCACCATTGAACGGGGCGGACTCGGGGTAGCCCTCATTAAGAAAGGAAGACAGAGTACTTGTAAAGGCACCCATACCGCCTGCTGGTCCACCGGCGTTCCGGGGATTCCGACGCGAAATGTCGTCGATGACGGAAATAATGTAGGCACGGGCAGTATAAAAGCCTGGTATGGGTGTGCCCGGTGTGTGAGAGGGGTGTTGATCATAATACACCCCCTTGAGGGCGATATCCACCACCTCATGGAGGTAAGGTCTGGTCTCATCGATTGGGGAACAACCCGGATTGAGCTTTCCCACCAACTCCTGCATGCGCACACTATCTTTCGTCAGATCCTCCCACCAAGCAGTTCCCCGTCTGTCATCCCCCACATCCAAATCCATGCAGTCTGGGCTTCGATCCATTGGCATGGGGATGGTATGATACAAAAGACCAACTCCCGACTCCCCAAGTCTGCAGTCGGAACGACTCAGAGCACAAGGTTCGGGACAGATCGACGACAAGGATATATAAAAAACCCGTAATAGTACAACTAGACTCTTCTTCTCTTCACCCTCCACCACACGTGCTGCTACCCCCTGACAGGAGGCGGAAGATAAGCTCGATCTAACTTGCTCAGTTCGAGTCCTACTCCCAGGAGGCTGGTCAGCCCGTGGCGGAGAAGGGATGCGATATAGTGGTGTGGAGGAAAAGAAAAGAAGCTTTGACCAGAGTGAATTTCCCCGGGCACACGATAAGGCCGTTTTAAGCTTTTGGAAGAAGTCTGTTGAGAGTTTCGTAGTGGTTGTAGTGGAGCTCTTGCCACACTTGTTTGCCCTTCCCCGCTTCTCCGCCCACAACACCTCTGAGTTGGCGTATTTCTTTGCTCAGCTGGGGGTGTGCTACGGGTTTTTTCCTTGGCGTGCGCAGAAAGCTCAGTGATTCTCTTTGTTCCATTGGGGGGGAATTTGGAAGAAATAAATGTGGTTGAATGAGTGAACCGTCTCTTCCTGAGATCTCAGTTGGTTAGGTTTCTAAAGTCGCACCTACTAGTACTGGAAGGAGAGCTTTGAAGCAAAACCAGCAAGCTCCCCTTTTGGGTTACCCCGCTTCTAAATTCCCCCTACTGATGGTGAATTACCCTCTTTGGCCAACCAAATTACTCGAGTAAGGTTCTTTCGGAAATATCCCTGAGGGAAATCCTCACACTTGTTTTGAGGTATTTCTTTAGTCAAAGTGCCGGTAAGCTAGAAAGCATAACATGATATGGGTATACGGTATTTAAGCTAGACTATGATACCATACTAGTACCTGATATATTGCACGGAATTAAATTATTTGTATAAGCACATATGTGCCCACAAATTATCATACATGCGGCGATACACGTTACACTTTCCCCAAGTGAGATTAAAAAGTAAAATGAACCCTGCGAGCCGAGCAAAAGGAAGGGTTATTTTTAAAGAGGGAAGAGAAGAAAAAACAAGTTCTGACCTTAAACTTCTATATAATATTCTCAGCATCCGGTGTTAGATGGAGCGACAGATCCAACCATTTCTAAACTATTACAACAATACAGTCGCCCCACACCCCACACCCCACACCTCGCCATTACAAAGCGCAAAAAGAATCCGAACTCCCGGGAGGCCCTTGCTATAAAGGACCAAAAACCGATCTAACGAATAAAGCATTTAAAAGTACTTGAAAGAGCGGGGGGGAAAGGAAGGAGGAGGAAGTAGTTGAGATTAAAATCAAGAGGGGAGAGTTTTCAGGCGGGGATGATAGATGGGCTAAAGGAATAAGCAAAACATCCACCAATATTACAACCAAGTAAAAAATTTGCATGGTGAGAAAAGTCAAGATACATATTAGGCTCTCTCATACTTACACCACAACACCGAGAGAATTTTATGTTGCTACGAGGCGAGCCCGTGCTCGGGCCTGGAGCCGCGCTTTCCCAGACGTTACTCACAGGGGGTTTGTTTCTCTCCGACACCACAGGGGGCAAGAGAAGAACAAGGGAAATTGGCCTCGACATTGGTGGAGAGCCATTCCCGGGCAACATGTCACGGAAGTTTTCCCCCCCCATAACAGATCTGGGGGGCCAAGCGTGACACGCCGAATTGTCGTCTCAACACTAGCGCCGGTATGCCAGGAGACCAAAGATTTACAGCTACCGAATGTTAGCCGAGCGTTCTCGGTGTCTCGGGATTTGAGTGGTATACCTCACGTACTGCAATCATTTCATGTTCGGATCTAATCACAATCCTCATATCCACCGTTCATTTCTTGAAGCATCCTGGGATCCACGTATGAATGGGCACTGGATGGACGGTGCGAACTACGAGAGGCTACCGATGGCTGAAGCGAGCGGTGTTGTTGTTGAGAGGATACCCGGGCCATTTGGAGAAAATGACCACCCCCTCCGAATGATGTTCGAGGGCCAGAAGCTGGGCCAAACGGACGATACTGATTCTGGGAGCCAACGGACTGATTCCTAGCGATTGAAGGACTTACGTTACCATGACTAGGTGATGCCATGGAAGGTGGTCTTTCGCCACGGAAGGCGGCATCTCGAGCTCCAGATTCGGAAGTCGGAAGGGGAGGGGAATCACTCCCGCTCTGGATCTTGGACTTGCACGCAGTCGGTGCATCCTGGTGTCTCTTCAATGAGCTCTTGCGAGAAAATACCGACCCACATTGATCACAACGATACCTCCGCGCAGCATGGCTTATAGTCTCCATGTGGCTCCTAATCTTTTTGTTAGCTCTAACCCTGATGCTCAGAGACACGAGCGGTTCGTACTTGAGCCTCGCCGGGAACTCAAAACGTTCCCCGCACAATTCGCATTCATGTTTAAAACCTTCCTTCGAAACCGTCCCGGCGCTGACTGTATTTCTTGAGCTCCCATCGACACTTCTCGCGTTCGTCCCAAAGCTCCTGGAGCTTTGGCCTGCTCCGTTAGCAGCCGTTTTCGGGGGCGGCTGGTCCCGCTTGGTCCTTGCTCTGCGGGTGGCAGTTTGCGAGCCAGCACCAGTGCTTTCTCCACCACTATAAGCTCTCTGTCTTCTCCCCAAGGTACTTCCTCCGGAGCGGCTAGGATTGTGAGATCCAATAGTTCCGAGCTGTGATAGCGGGGTCAATCCCCCACCCTGGTTAAGTGGCTGAACATGACTCTTTCTAGAGCTCACAATTTCGGTGAAAGCTTCCACCTGCTCTGCGAGGTCTGCCCCATGCGTCGCCCGGGGAAGCCCGTCGAGATCGAATACGGTCGGGTAAAGGTCAGCTGGAGTTGGACCCTGACGGTGGAGTTCTCTGATCGGCCTCCTAGGGTCTCCGTCTATTGAAGGGCTGAATCCACTCAAGGCATCCTCATAGATTTGATTTCCACGTGGGAGAGTTAGGGCGCTGAAAGGGTCCTCGTTATGGTGAGGGTGCAGAAACCTCCCCATTGCGTAGTTGTCTGGTTCGAATTGCTGGGAAGGTTGGTGCCTTTGTAACAACTCATCGACGAATTGCTTCACACAGTCTGAAAAACAGGAACGGACCTCGGGAGGAAGTGGCTCACCCTGACCCAACATCCCTGGCTCAGGCACAACCGTAGCATATTTCCCGTCTTTGTCAAGGATATAATCGGAAAGACTGCGCGCGAATTCTTTTCGGTATTCAGAGTCGGGCCACAGCAGAAACTTATGTTCCCAATTCGGGTCGTCCATGGGTATTTATTTTCTTTCTTTGAAAGAAAATCGATCTAAAAATTCCTTTCGGCTATATTGACGAAGCAAATAAAAACATTAGCATCTGCGTTCGGTTTGAGTGAAGTATGCGATGGATAGTGATGGTGATGATGTGATAGTTAATGAGGTGGGGATAACAAGGGTTGAGTAAGTAAAAGCTAGTTTAGGTGACAGCGGGTTGAAAAGACGGTATGAGTGACGATGGTGATGGTGAGAATAAGAGAGGAAAAGATTGTTGCAAGGGAAGGAGGGAGCGCGAGAGGGCAAGGTGGGGGGGGGGTTAGGGTGAGCCGCTTGCCTTACTCGGCCAAAAAAAAACTAAAACTTGCCCAGTGACGAAGCAAGCAAGATGGGAAATCGAGAATCGAAAAATATCCTCTTAGGGTCACCCAAATGCCGTATAGCAGAGAGGAAAACCCAGTTGGACTGGAGAAAGAAAAAAGTGCAAATGGGATAATCGATAGGTATATATGTAATGTGTATTCGGGTATCTTTCTTCTTCTCAGCGAGTGACGTCGGAGCTCTTTGTAGAGGGGAGAGAATAAGAGGGAAAGAGAGAAGGGGGGGATGGCGTTGGGGGATTATTAACGAATCGACAAGGTCATCAGGCTGAAGAAAGGGTATTTTGAGAGGAATGATTCTTTCCTATGATACGTTCGATGGAAGGTACTGTACTTGTAGTAGGATACAGGTAAGCTAGCAACCGGACAAGCAGAGAACAGTAAGTATTATAAGGGAGAGGGAAGGGAGACCGACGAGGGTATTGAGGGACAGCCAGTTGTAGGTGCGCAACAGCTGCGCACTCAAGACACTTGTGCGAAATGTAATGTACACTATATTTTTTTTATGGAGCCTCTTTGGGTGGAAAAAGTTCACAAGCGTGACCCGCTCGTGATCTGCCACACTCGTCCTCCTCTGCAACCCCCCCCCCCCCATCGCCCCAATACATAGAATTAGACCCTTCCTCTTCCATCCCGCATCGAACGTCGACACGTTTTTTTCCCCTTCACCTCCATCCGTCCATTATTCCCCGACTTACCGAGCGCGAGTGCGAAGCTGGGAGATGTATCTCGAGGGGTAGGGGAAAGGGGAAAGGGCCGAGATGGGGGCATATTGTACCATATCACACATCCCTGACGGTACGGTGGTCGGTCACTCTAAGACAATACTATCATATCTATTATCCTAAGAAGCTTCGATAGAAGAACAAAGACCCAAGGTAGCCGACCTGCCAGCGATGGGAAGAAGTTTCGCCCTCACTAAACGGATCCCTTGCGCGATACGGTGGTGAGCCCGTAACATCCTTCCCCAATCAATTATGATACAATACCCAGGTCACGGGCAGCCACCCATGAGATGCAAAACTGCATACCGTAGGATAGGCTTGCACAGTGGCATTCTTACCCGCGGTAACAGGCTAACAGGTTCCATCACACATGCACCTTCCGGAACTGTAAAATTTCTGAAGCCCCTTACCAGCTCCCCATGGCCCATCCAGCCCGGCAGGAATCCAGAATTGCATAAAAGATCTTGTGGCAGGTGGAGGCGATTATATCCTCTTTCCCCTATTTAAACTGCTAAGCTTTTCTCGATATATCGCCGGACCGACTACCACAATATTTTGTGACGACGGGGTCCGTAGGGAATGTGTTTTGTTTGGCTGGTCTTGTAAATAGCCTCGCTATCTGTAAAGTTTCGCCGGAGGACAATATTGGTACTCGTGCAAATTGGAATACTACTTGCAATCACTAAGAAATATTCTATATTCCCCTACACATTGACATGTTCACAAAACGCGGTCACTACACCAGATACCTAAACATATCATCTCGGGACATGGGGCTGAGTATGAGGAATACAAAAAGCGCATTCAGTATCAGACAATCCTGTCGTTGGTTTCTAATCAATTAGCTGTTATATAACACCAGCAGCTATTATAGGAAGTGTCAACCACCTTTACTGACAAGGTTCCTGGTCCTTGACTGGGGATCTGCCCCCCATATGTTGAGTCCCACACTTCACCTCCGGATTCTTTCTTTCTTCGCCATTTGTGCGAACTCTTCTGGATGTAGGATGCCTCATAATAGGTACTAAATGAGGTAGTGACGGGTTGGATTTCGGTGCAATATTCGTGCATCAGAACGGGGAGCCGGACAAGGCGTAGCTAAGCTATCCAAAGCAAGCTCATCTCACCGGATTAGTACGAGACCTAAGTTAAGCTCGGGCTCCTAAAATATAACCCAAGTTTTAAACTCATGAGCGTACCACTGGCTTGTAGAGTATCGTGAATCTAGAGCAAGTACCGATATAGACATGATGGGGTATTAATGGATCCAACCTGCTGGTGGATCAGTTGCCGTACCTCACAACTTTAACAATAGTGCAGTAGGGTTCGGAGAGAATAACTTGGGGTCCTTCGGGTTGCCACTATAGCAATAGGCCATAGGTTAGGGCTCATGTCCCATCTAGGAGGTATATGGCTAGACAGACCGGGCCGACTTTTATTTTGTATTATAAGCTAAACAGTAAGATCCAGGCCTAACCCTCTTTGCAATAGGCAATCAAAGCGAATTCTTACTAGTCCCTTATATCCCACTTTTTAGAATCACAGTAAACAAAGCTTCCACAGCGATAGCTATCCCTAACGCTTGGCTGCGGGATCTCTCTACGAGTATTCCCTGGAGCTACGCTGCATTATTGATGTTTGCGCGCATCGAGGGTGCGAACGCGATTCCGCTTTACTTTTTCGAGCCCGAGAATGTGGTCTGCATGAGCAGAAGCGATCCAGAAGCAACAGCGGACTAACCGACCAGCGATCCAAGCCAATGTCGCTCCAGTACAGCAATTTACCATGGGAAAGTGAGAGAAGCGTTCCCATGTATGGAATATGATCCTGAGAATAGCCGGCAAATCCACGACACGTTACACAGCGCGCACCAGTGGTCCCTTTTTCCTTAATATTTCTCGTAGCCGATGGCTGAGGAAACCTCATCTGATTTCCCTGGCTCAGTAAGGCTGTCGCTACGGAGCGGGACCACGGCGCCATTAAAATTTGATTATCTTCACCAACGGAAAACGGCCTGTAGAACGCTAGTCGAAGGTCCATCTATGCAGCAAAAAAGAAAAGGGTATGAACACCACTCCCCATCCGATAACTCGAAACAATGAGTTGGCATCTCTGTCCATGAGTGTTGCCCTAGCTAGCCTACAGCACAGCTGCAATTTCCACTGTACACCCATCTATTGATAATCCGTTATGCATGCACAACCAAACCCACAATTCTGTCATACCTATTCCCACATGCTGCCCTCCTGTCCCCCATGCCTCTCTCGACCAGACACAAACCCCAGGTTCTCCTCAGCTCAGCTATACTAGTACAGGACAGGGGTCTCGGGGTTTCCCCGGGCTGGAGGCAAAGCGTAGGAAACAACAAAAAACACAATCTTGGCGGCCGCATGAATACCAGGGTTCTGGTAGATGATCATGAACTAAGTAACTCATTGCTTTATTTTTCGGGGGTGAATGCACGATAGAATGGAACTTATGTTCCCTCCACACCTAACGGAGAGAGCTCCGTGCATAAGCTTCCTCTGTTACATAAGAGAACAAAACGACACGGTGATGCAGTCTGCACTGGCATCTGGCCTGATGTACTGTGATACCTATTATATCTATGTCCTAACTTGGTAGACAGTCTGGCCTGGTTGGTCCACTAGATTTGCTAATGTTATACCCAGTTGAGTCCCAGTTTCATGCTTCGGATATGCGATACAAGCACTGTATGATAGACTATCACAACCTGAACCGTGATGTAGGTCAGCTCACATCCGCACAATACTTAGCAGACCATCCCCGGAGAAACGCCTCAGTCGTATCGAAGGACCTGGCCATAGTCGCGAATATATCTCTTTCACTGAATTATACAATATCCCTAAGGTATTAATACTTTACCAGCCCTCGTAGCTCGATCCTTCTATGTACCTGTAATAGTACTACAATGGCTTCAGACACTCGCATAAGTTAAGGTACAGGGAGTTTTTCCACCATCCCTCTGCAGCCCTTCTTTCGCCTCAACGGCCGCCGCAGCGCATGATTGCTTATCAGCACTAGTATCTCATTACCAATCCTACGTGCCCAGTACCGTGCCACTCCTACTGAGAATATGCCCTTTAGCAAAGTGTACTTTCCGCCTAGTTACCTACAACCACGAGGAGGAGGAGGAGGAGGAGGGATAGAGCAGTAAGGTACGCCCAGTACTAGTCCAACACTGGGTCACAACAAATCCATAGCCTTATCTATTCGTCAACACAGCCCCCACCAAATGGTGACCTTCCAAACACAGGGCCGCCGTACTGCACTGTGCACATTTAGTTTACTAACCTCAAGCAACAGGGATACCGGTTCATCTAATGGTTTTACTTTGCCCGAACCACTGCGATTCACATAACCAATCAGCCAAAGTTATTTGTTTGATACTTGAGTACTGACTTCCTTCTAATATCATCTCCCATCAACCCTTGCCTCCAGGTCATACCATGTCGTATCATATCGTGCATGCGCAACCATTGACTAGATTAGGCCTAGATATCAAATACAAGTCACAAGGCTGTGAGGCCACTGAGAAAGAAGGCCAATCAGCCTCAATACTGCACCTGTACTGTACCTGCCTGTCCTCCCGCTTGCTTCACTACCAACAGATATCGAGGTGCTCATCTTCACATTCGCATCCGGCATGCTTTTTCGGACGGGCCCAAGAGGTTGGGGCGTGGTCACTGATACCTGCTACCCCCTTCCCCGGCAGCCACCGTCCGCCCTGCTGGTATTTTTCTCGAGGCTGGCTAACGGTTTTACTTCACTTTTGCCCCTTCCCCCCCCCCGGTGTGCAAGAAAAAATAAAACCGGATGCATTTCATTGGGACCCCTCCGAACCGTCGGGGGGAAATGTGTCCGAATACTGGTAAAGGACATCTTATCCGATAATTCAACGCCGAGCAGGGCATTTCCTTGCCCGTGCGTGCTTGCCCAGTGATACTTGCGGTAGTGCAGCGTATATCATGGCATGGAATGCTGGTGCGGTACCGGCAGGTTTTTCTAGCGTCTGAGCACCTGCTGCTTCCGTCTCTCGCCACACTTTAAACCAACGTTCAGTCAGAGCGACTCTCGGGCTTGCGCTGCGGAGAATGTCGAGCTTGTCCGTTTCATGTTTTTTTGATAGCCCACTCCTAGCGCAGCTCGAGCCCATACTATGAGATGCTCACTATGGGAACTACCGGTAGAGTGCGATGCTGACGATGAAACTACGCTACAGCGGGGGGGTTTTTTTTTAATAGCTCCCCATGGCATAGCCGAGCAAGATACCTTTAAAAAGAGTAGAACTCAGTACATCCTTTAGCCTAACTTATGGCTGTAGAAGGAGATACTAGCTTATTGTGCTGCAGGCCCAAAAAGGAATAAGCCATTGTTTCGGCCTCCTCAAAATGTAGATCTCGCTAGAACCATAGCCCAGCATGGCGAGATCTATTCTTTTTTTTCCCCTTTGCCATCCTTTTCCAACATGTAGCGGCTCTTAGCGTGTGTAAATTCCAATCATCTGGAGGGAAGGGATAGCCTAACCTGCCTGATCGTAGGGAAGCATAAAAGACCCGGGACACTGGAAGGAACACAGGTGTAACAACAAAGACGATGACAGCGAACACGAAAAAAGGAAAGAAAGATACTGGGTAAGGGGACCTAGGAGGAGGGGAAAAGTAAAGGACCATGCAGCAGGGAGGAAGGCCTTCCTCTGGCTCATCTGACTACTGCCCGCACCTACTTCCCCCTCCCTCAGCTAACTCCCGCAAACCCCCTGCATTCCTAAAGAGCCACACAAGACGGAGAGCAAAGGCCTCACACACGATACCGGTACTCCCATCCCACTTGCTACTAATCAAGGCTTATCATCATGACTATCTACTCGTTTCAAAGGGCGAAAGAGGGGGAAAACTCGAAACTGCAGCGGCGATCACCCGAGCCTCAACCTTTTACTCCGACTGTTTACTGGTGGGAGGGGGAAGCGTCCCGGGTGTAGTCTCCCTATAGGTACTAGTATTGTCTTTTTTATTAGTATTATTTTCTTTTTTATTGTGTTTTTTTCTTACGGGTATGTTTGTGCTGCAGAGTAATTTTTGCCCCAGCATCACTCCCACGATGAGGATGATGGGATGAACCAGGGGGTAGGAGGGGGGACAGAAGAGGGAAGCAAAAATAGAGATGAAGATGAGGGTGATACGAGACCTAACCCCCTATTTACTCACTTCGCTATGTGAATTAGATGGAGTGTGGTGGAGAGACATTTAAGGATGCAGGCGGGGTAAGTGCTCAAGAGTGTTCACAAACATTTGATATCTCCAACAACGGTCGGGGTTTCTCCACCACCGGCCCTAAATTGAGGCTTTCCTCTACGGTAGAGGCTGATTGGCACTAATGAGGGGGCGGACGAGTCTAGCAAATCTTTTTTCCCCCGGGTTTTTTTTGGCGTATGGTAGATTCACTTTGTCGTGTGGCATCCTGGTAATATCCTCTGGACCCGGAGTCCAGCCTATAGGACATTAAGCTCCGGGTGATGGGGTTGGTGGACTCATTTGTAAAGGCAAGCTCGTGGTGGCACATCTTGGTCTGTTGCGTATGCTGTGGCACTGTGCACAAAAGGACTGAACTGACAGGCTAACTGGACACAATGTCATGCAGTATAACACTCTCTCGGCCATACCCCAGGCAACGCGGAAAAGAGGGTTTCAGAATATTCGCTACTATCAAGCACAAAGTCTTGGTGTGCCATGCAGTCCTTGTGCTGCTTTTGGTTGTTATTCGTGGTTCAACTTCCGGCTTCTCGTTATTCGTTCACATTCTCACTAGCGGAGCGGAATGGAGCCGTTGATGGCTGTGGGGGTTGAGTTATGTGTGGTGAAGGAGGAGGCAAAAAATCTCCCGGCATCGCATCCGCCTGTATATAGTACCGCTACAGTACCGGTGGGGGTGGAATGCACACTCCTCTTCCCACAGGGTCCAACCGTTAGGTATACGGTGGACAGGGGCATCCCACGGGGATCGCCCCTCTTGCTGCTGCTCTTGGTCTGGTACATTGTTGGCCTCCATCCCAAGCTACTATTGGAGAAGGGTTTCGTGCTCTCCAACGTTGACGGCAACTCCAATACAAGGAATGCGGCCCCACCGGAACAAGCACACGGATAGACACGGGACGGAGGAGGGTCAAGGTGAGGATTGGTAGCATTCGATTATTGGAATGCGGAGGTGTCAGTGATGGCAGGAGGGCTGGGTACGGGAAAGATATTTTAGACTTGAAGGAGGATTTGAAGATCTTCTAACAAGATATATTGAGAGTTGGTAAAGTGGCAACAGTTATATCTCGAAGAAAATATCGTTGGCTGACAGTATAGCAAGACGTACAGCCGTACGAGGTGATAGTAAGAATGCCCTATTTCCGCTCTACGAATGATTTGCATATTACTTTTCATTACCAATCAGAGGACGATCTGGAAGTATGTAGAAAGGAAACTCTTAAATCTTGGTTATTTGAGGTAGGCATTTTATATGACGATACCGTATAATCTGGCAAAAGTCGGATTGGAACTAAAGCGAAACTAAGGCAACCGAACCAACAGGAGAGCTCGAAGAAGGCGAATTCGCCACAGTTTAAACATATGGGCCGCTGTGGTTGGACAGGTTCAAGAAAATCCTCACTAGCGTCAGTCCGACTTTTGCCAGATTATACGGTATATATTGGTCTACTGTTAAGCGTCTTACTAAGATATGAGTGTATTACTTTTGTGCTTTTACTTAGAATAGCCTTTTGGACGGTGTATTTGGAGGAAGATATGCTTAAAATATTAGCCAATAGGCCTCCATAGTAGAAGTGTTATTAGTTTAGTATTATAAAAGCCCACAGAAGCACGAAGGAGATGCCGCCATTTGATCTTGGTGACAAGATTCATTGGCGCCCCTCCCATTTTATACCAGTGGAGTGGGCATTTTCGCTTCACAAAATCTTAGCTTGATTGATTTTAAGAAAATTTCAAAAATCTGCCAGAGCCTTTGGAGTAAGATAGATATTATCATTCACAAGTGGCAAGCTCTGTTAGTTAATGCCCAAGGCGCAATGCCGGAGGTGATGATGGTGAAGATAATTTTGGCTTATTTTCGAGCTTTAGACAAACGAAAACAGAAAAAATTGTGGCCTTCCTCACAGACCTAGCTCTGGCTAGAGCTCACTAAGATCCTCAGAAAAGCCCTAGCCACATAGCAGCTCACTCGCTAAGAGTAGCCCAGAAAGGAAATTTCCATAGGAGGCTGGGAGGCTGGGAGTCGTCTAGGATTCGCGGTATTAGCATATTTCCCTTGCAATAAAGATGCCATACATATAGGACAAGGCTGCAGTATTCTTTCTTGATTTTTAAACAATTTCATTCGTATTCTGAGTTTCTATAGGGTTCTGTTATATAGAATTCTGTAGTCGTTGGGGGTCTTTCACTCTTCGTCCTAACATGAAAAGCAGGAAAAAAACGTGTCATATGGGTAGGGCGAAGTAATGGTGAGTTAACCCTTTCTGCATCTGCTATGATAAGCTAAGAACAAGGAACAGAAATGTGAGCTATGTTTTCTCAATATTTTTAACTTCGAAAACCCTTAATATGTAATGTGATAGGTCAGTTATGGTGTTTGGCTGGTACGGCCACAGCGCTGAACTGATTCATCAAACAAGACCGGGTTTCCAAAATATCTCATTATCTTACATATAGAAGCTATCATCTCAACTCTCCTGTGCCCTGGCAGTCTGCATAACATGTCAGCGTGAACAGGAGCAGCAGCATACACCAATCGTGAAACACAGGCTCCCTCCGGCGTGATCAGTAAACTACCACGCGAGTACCCTAACCATTATCACCAGTGTCGCCGTAATATACCGCATACTGTCTTACAAGAGGAGATTACGACGGCGATGTGCGGTGCCCTGCTGCAGCCCTACACCTCCTACCCATGCGCTACAAGGTTGACCGATAGCGTGGTGGCGGCAGGGAAACGCAAGGGGCGGGGTTAACAGCGACCGGTGCTCGAGTTGAGTCGCACAATGGCCCAAAAGGCAATAATATTATCGTGATAATATTATCATATTATGTCATTTTGAAAAGGCGTGTACAATACGGTAGGCAGTGGAAGAATGCACGATGAGTATGATACTGCAATGGTGATGGGTACGAGGGGCGTGAGATTTGAATGTTTTTTTTCCTTTTCATCTCGCGTTATAGAAAGAAGATAAAGCAAACCAATGCGGGCTTAAAATAGAAAAGATGGGAAAAAGTAAGGAAACGAGAGGGGCAAAAAAATAAAAATAACACTATCTGTGGAATTCGAATTTAAACACCTATCATATGTAATGCCCAACAAGTCCTTGGTTCAGAAACGCAAAAAGAAAAAAGGAAAAGAGAATCGAGAGGAGAAAACGGAAGAAAGGGAAATATAGAAGAAAGAGAGGAGAGAGAGAGAGGAGAGAGAGAGAGGAGAGAGATAGGGGAAGAATCCGGATGTCACGCATGTAGTGGAATTATGCTATTCGCACATTGTCATTCCACCCCCTCCGTTTCCACCATTAATGGCCAAGTGGCCGACTGCCTCTGTGGGCTTCTCCTCGCTGACCTTTCCCTCCTGCTGGTGAACGTCCCCTTCCTAGGTGGCTTACTATACCCTTCCAATTTCCTACGCTTTGCCTCGCGAATAGTCTTCTCCAGAAGCGTATACAGCGTATCCAAATCCCCACATCTATCCCAATCCTTCAACTGCCAGCAAAAGTTCCTCGTCAACTGGACGAGTGCCAAAAGATCCCTGTCGCTCTTGACCTTGTTCTTCGTGAACGCATGTCTAACCTCGTCAACGGGGGATATATCCCCGTTGAAGCTTTCTATCCGACTAACCATGTTCTTCTGAAGGCCTCTTGCATCGCTGATCCTGCGCAGGAGGTGGGTCCAGTGAGGGAGGCTAAGGTCGTCAGGCTTGGAAATAGGGTTGGATTTTGCTGTTAGACAGAGTTGGCGGGATTTCTTGTCTTTGATATTGTCTAGGTGCGCGCGGTGGCGGAGGTAGAACTCGTGAGCAGCACGGACACAGCATTGTTGCATTTGTTGAAAGTATTTGCTTTGTTCTTTGCCGGAGAGGTGCGTGTGTTGTAGAGGTTCGCCGTCGGTTTCTTGCACTAGCAGGTCGAGCTCCTCGTCGGAGTCGAGATCAGTTCCGGATAGGTCCCCACTGCCGCCTTCCTCTTGTACGGGTGATATTGCTGTAGATACACGCGCAGCAGCAGATTTCCTCTTTTGATGTTTGGGCCTTTCGTGGGCTCCCAGAGCTGGGGTGGTAGTAGCGGTAGAAGCTTCCTCCTGGAACGTTTCCGGACGGCGTAGGCCATTCACACCCAAAGTCCCACCAGGGAATGCAAAGCTTTTGTTCCAACCAGCAGACGGACTCACAAAGGACTTGCCGCGAAGTTTTTCCTGCATAATTTCTAACGCTTGAGACACTTGGCGGCACTCCATTGCAGTCGGTGCCAATGCTCGGTTATCCAATAGATCTCCGAGAGCCGCAAGTTGATGCGCGATGTGCGAGAACACTGCCGAGCTCAAACTCTGCGCGTACTCAACGTCCTCAGCATCTGCTCCGCTCTCGGGATGCCTATTCCCGGGGGGGGCGTATGCAGCCAACGCCGGGGCTAGTATGATATCCTCTGGAGGACTCGAAACTTCTGTTTCCCAACTCAACATCACGTCCAAGATGTCGAAGCAAGCGCCCGACTGTCGCAAAAATTCACCCTGGTGTTTCCGGGCTGTCCACAGGTTTTTTATTATGTCCGTAGGTTTTGCCATGCGATGTTCCTTGATGACATGCTTGGTAGCTCCGTCCTGTGTAGGAAAGGCCCAAGCACAGCCCTGTGCGTAGCAAGCGAAGACCTGGTGAACGCCTTGGTGGTTCACCATATCGTGAAGGTTGGAAGTCCTAAAATGTTCGGGGCAATCCGGGAACAAGCAGCGATAACCATTGTTTCCCACGGGTGTGCAGATCTTGTTGTGTTCTCTACGTCATTGTAAGAAGAGTTAGCTTCGCGGACGCGAGGTTTTTAACATGGGGAATACTTGACGAACCTCAAAGACCTGCTGTCTGTGAATGAACCACCACAACTCCTCCGATAACATTGCAACTTGTCGCCGCTGCCGGGGTGGCGAGTACCTGTCAGAAATCCGCTTGCCACGACGGTGTTGCCATTCGTCTTTGGCGGAGAGTTGCCGCGATTGACAACCTAGTTTATTAGAGATTGTAGACGTGAAAATCTCGAGGAGGCTATGGTGTCATTACTTCGCTCAAAATTCCGTTGGTCGGGGCCGTCCCAAGCAAGGGTGGACCTGTAAAAAAAAGAAAGGTAAGCAAAAACCACACAACCCACCACTCCCTAATAAACAATATCGCAAGAAGAAATCGTCACTTACTCATTGTAAAGCGATCTCGGGGTTATCTTGGCGGCAATGAATTACTGACTGGAGTTTCTGAGCAGTGTGTTAAGTTTTGGGCATTGGGAGGTGGGATAAGGGTGAATGTGGGATGAGAAAGAGCTTGAGGGCCCATAATAAGAGGAGAGCACCGGACCCTTCCCTTGTCAGAGCTATATAGAGAAATAGAGGCGAGGCTTTCGGGGGGTGGGGGAAGGGCGCTTGAGTACATTTCTCCACCCACATACCCGCCTCCGTTTCGTTTCTTTTTTTCCTTTTCTCTCCCCCTCCCTCTCCCTCTCTCTCTCTTTCCCCCTTAATTTTCAGACCAGGGACTCAAGTGGGCCAACCACGTTCCGTTTCCTTCTGTAATATGTTACCTAGCTTGCGAACACTAGGCCCTCATCCACTGTATTACACTATGATTTTCCTTGCATGTTCTAGGTGGCTATGATATATTACTATTTTTTTCCCTCCGATGCCCCGAGTTTGTCCAGCTCTGATATGGGTTGAAGGACGTCAAGAGGCGGGATACCCAGCGGGGCGAAAAGGGATGGAGGGGTTGTGCTGACTAGAACAGGCAGGTCCTCCGATCTTTTCAGTCGTTCTGTGGAACACCTTTTCTCTCGAGAGTGTCGGCACCAATGCCCCCAAAATCCGCCGTGCGCCCTTATTGATACCTGCAAGAATGGTCCCAAAGGGCCGTGCAGTAGGAGGACGAGTGCGACCGTATACCATTAAGTTCGGCAGTGTGTGTGCTGCACTAACTCATTACTCGAGTAAACGCGCTAGTGCCCCTCTTGATGCAATATCAGATGGCCAGTTACTTTGGAGCACATAGCACCTCGATACATGCTGCTTAATACATGCTGCTTCTCTGTATTACTGAGGAAACCACGTTGTTTTTTTCACCACCTCAGGAGTGCATGGTCTCGTGTATTCAGTAAACTCGTTTCGTAATTACATGTTTTTACCACCTAGGCACAGTTCAGGACATTCCCATCGGCTATCTGCTGTGGGGGCTGAGACATATCGGCATCCGTGGGAATATCCACAAACCTGGTCCGTCCTGTGCCAATAATTCGCTCGGCCCGAAGCGATGCCTATTAATAAACTACCACCACCACCAATGTTGGTGATTCCGGGGTTGACGGCATCGCCGGTCACTCGGGTACCAGAGTGACTTGTGAAATGATAAGTTACCCAACTGTTAACTGCTGGGTTATCATCAGTTTGAGCGATTGCTCATCGCCCCTTGCATATTGCGTTGGCTCCCACAGTGGTTATCTAACTCTTCATTGCGACTAATATTTATTCTCTAATTCTGGCTGGACCCTAGGGGAATGCTCTGGGACTAAGTGGGTTACTTTTCCCCACTTCGCCACCGTTACTCGGGGATAGTTCGGGCTTCGTTCATGCCCTTGATAAGAATAGTCCCCCGAATCACGCCCTCTTCTAGTGAAAGGAGAGCGTTTGATCCCACCAAATAAATCTGAGACTTCTATGCTTTAGGCGCTCTGCTAATATTAACCTTCCTTCCCCGTCTTCTTGCGGGCATAGCCTTTATTTTGCCTGCTTCTGTGACTTGGGTGGTTGCATTATTTTACCGGGATGATGAGCGGAGCACAGAGACTTTCTCTCCAAGCATGATAGTTATTATTTCCGGAGGGTCGTATCAACTGCAGTATCCATGTTTAGATCAAATGGATGTTATTGCTATGCATGACACTAACAAAAAGGATGACCGCGTTACAAAACGAGGCCGGTCACCTGATATCACCCAATCCCGAGTTTCGATCCATGCTCTGGTATACTGTCCCGGCATCAAGTGTATTACCCACCACTACTCCCATCAAATATATTTTAACTTCCAAGAACCTGGCTAGGTATCCTCCCCATTAAGCCCGTGACAGAAAAAACCGAGCTGTTAATAATTAGGGGTGCCTTTCGCTTTGCCGAGAAAAGATAAGGAAGATCTAACATCAGACCGAACGACAGTGAATTAAACGTTGGAGGCAGGCAACGGAATTCACTGGAAGCAACAAGAGTTCTTCAGTAAAAGTTTTGCAAAAACGCAAAGCCCCACTTTCAAACTTTTGGATCACAGAAGGTTCAGAACAAAATGCACTTTAAGTTTCTCTCCTACCTGTCTAGGTGCTAGGCATGGGAATCACCGCCAATAGCCTGGTGCTAGATGAGAGCGCCCTTATCTTGTGGGATTACTTATTCCGCTAGTGCTCAGGAATTTCGAGAGCTGCCTCGGTGTGTACAAGTACGAGATGCCCGGTTTTCCATCTTTAGTTCCCGCTATCCCTGTTTACACATCCTAGTCCACCTAAAACAAAGGCTAATTGCTAAAACTAATCATCAAAGCTCCTAGAATGATGCCTGTTTTCACAGTTCCTAGCTTCAGCCCGAATTCATCACCAAGTATCACTCTATTTTCCAGTCGGGATATTGCCCGTAGGATGCTAGTTTTTTTATATAGAGGGGATAGTCTTTAGCCAAGACGTTAATCAAAATCCCCCGAAACTTGCCATGAGGATATCTGATTCATCTTTAAGACATCCGGATTCACTAGCTTCGATCCCCAAACCCCCACTAAACATTATATCAAGTAAACTGTCAATTACAGCACAGCAGGGTGTGGCCAGGGCAATGGACTTAAAGAAGTCATCAACAGCGAGGTCATAAATACATCAATAGCAGGTGAATATGTTCTACCCATATACTCCCCCGAGGGCCTGCACATCGCTCCTTGTAGCACAGATATCCCGAGAATTTCACTGAATTCAAATAGTCCCTTCTCCATTAAAATAAGATCTGGCCCCTCCAGCACAAATTCCCCTGAATATCAAGTGATTCTCCAAAGCCAGGAGGGAGATCTGAATTTGGAAAAGTAGTTATTGCAAAGGGCAGTGTGAGGATAGTATCAGGACAGTGTTCGCCATTGCATTGACGAGAAATTCGATTCAGGTTAGCCTTTGGGGTTAAAAGGCTGGATAGCTAGCACTGCGAACTGCTCGCGAGCGGTCGCTTGCTTTATGCTCAGAACTCCGATGGATTTTCTTGGTATTCGGTTTGGTATTCCTTGACCCTTGGTCACGAGCTGAACCATGAGATGTTTCTCTATCGACTTGGAGCCTAACTCTTTTACAAAATGCATAACCATGCGGGAGACAATGAGGAGGAGCCCTGCTTTTGTTCAGGGCTGTTATTATGCTTAAAATTCCTGCGCTTGTACCCAAGGCCAACCAATCCCTGGTGTGCGAAACTTGCAAAAGCCTCAAAAGGATGGTCTGGGCGGGGGCAAAAAATATTTTAAGTTCGGTTTGTTGCAAGCGTTATAGTGGTAGGCGATGTGGAAGGGTGATGGGAGCTTTCTGTTTGTTCTGGAAGCTACGGGAGTCTGGTGGGGTCGTCCGGGGGTGGGGTGGGTGTTTCTAGAGCTTTGGTGATTTACGGAGAAGGACCTCTAGCATGTCTCTCCTTTGTCTTAACGGGTGCGTCCGGAGGAATGGGAACATGCGTGGAGGAGCGGGGAAATTTGCGATGATCCACAGAGGGATCAGGATGAGTTGATTATGTTTTATATATGCTCCAGTCTTTGTCATTAGAGCATGATATCTAAGAATGACAATGCGAATAATGAAGCTTATGGTTAGCCTTTCCTGGTTTTCCTACATAACGCCGAAGTCCCAATTGAAACCTCTCCGTCTACCGCCGAGCTACCTATCCATCGCGACCCCCCAAACTCCATGACTGAAAAGATGGGAGGATGTTATTGTAGCCCACACCGCTCACACCGCCCACTCCCCCTGGTAGGTGAGTTCTACTAAGATTTTTAAAGCTGGGTGTTATATTTTTCCACCCAGTAAGCCTGGGCCGCTCTGAAGCTGGGGACGGAAATTGTGCCTCCCTGCGTTTGACCTCGTTCTATTACCTCACGCACTGCGGCCCTATCGGCAGTAACTTGCTGCCTTGGACTCCCGACGTCAAAAGTGAAAGTCTGGCGCAATACCCTGAACAAGGTTATCAGGAGTCTTGAACACTTTAACATGATAGACCCTTCTGCTAACACTCACTAGTGTACAGGTACCTGACAGCATCTAGCTATACATATGATCTATGACCCCCCCATTTTTAAAAAATTTCGCCCTCTTTACAGTCAAACCCACCGTTTTTTCGACCTTGCCCCTTCATCCCCGACATTTCGAACGCAGCTGCTCCTTTGTATACTAAGAGTTTGTGGCTAGATGTCAGTGATCGATATTTATAACTTCTCTTCTCTTAAGAATATATCTGCTCCTATGATGAATTAAGTGTTCAATAATATATTTACCATAAACTTTAGGAGAAAGGATCCAAGCCCATCTACCAGCAGGATAGGTTTGGTTCTCATGGCAACGTTGCCTGAATTAACAGCGGGGCAATGGTTCGGGCGCGGGTGGCAAATTAACCCCTATATAAAAGAGGGGCCAAGAGTCAATTCCTCCACGCAATAATCTATTAACGAATGACCAATCACGGAAAGCAGGCAGATTGGAGCCTTGGGTCTCTGCCAATAAGACTATACTACGAACTCTTAAGTAGGGAAACCTCCGAGTCGACCCTGCAGGCAGGACAGGTACTGTAAGATCGATAAGATCGCTTCAACACGGTCACCCTCACAGGCCTCCTTTACTATATAGTCTGTTCGCATTGGGTGCGCCCAATTCCTCCTAAGTCCCATTGGCTTTGAGCATCTGCCCCGCGAGCCCGACTTTCTGCAACTAGGGCGCCTGCGGAAGCGAGTGATGGATGGTGCTTTCTAGTGACACCTGTCTCAAGCCCGCTAGACTACCAACGGGGCACCCCCTGTGAGTTCGTTACCCTTATACCCTCTGCCGCTAACCTCGGGTATTTAGCCAGACGGAACTTCGTATGATATCATAATACGATACAATAAGTTCCCATAAAGGTCGTTTCTCCCAGTTTATGGGTGTAGGGCTCACTCAAGATATGTGGATTATCTGGGATTGTGTTGGATTATCCATTAGCTTACCTGGGGACTCTCCTGAGAGTTGTTGATAGCTCGACTCGAGAGGTAAATCCCCCGGACTGCTGTCAGCTTGTATATATGCCTGCCACCTCCCTTGTAATTTTCTCACATTCAATTTCGCTTTACCCACCATAATAATATTATCGTACCCCCACTTCGCCCCCTAGTCCCTTCAAAACGCGCTCATGGGAAAAAACCATAAAGCTTCGGAACGCTGGCCAACACACCGGTACATACCTCATAAACCACCTTCCTAAATCCCTTAAGCCCAACCAGGTACGATACGGGCACCACCCTCACTAGTTTGCATTAAGTGGAATACAAAGACCCAGCACAGTTTTCATGAAACTGCAAACAAAAATTACTTGCTTCTATAGCTAATACTTGTTACTTCGAACTTGTTAATAAGTTAGGATAGACCGTAAACTCGGACCCACTCTTCTACCGCCCCCGTATGAAACTATAGAAGAGTTATCTAACACAACTCTAAGGACTGGCGAGGCCACATTCTTACCTCTGGTATTTGAAGGGCCACTCAGCCTTAATGGCAAACGCGGATTCATGAGTGGCCGCTCGTCAATCACTACCTATAGCATAATAGCAGAAATATCCCTTGCTATACCGCAAAAGCTCGGACTACCCGGTGGTGTCAGGGGCCGCTAAAGTGGTGTAGGAAACTGGGGGAGGTAGAAATCAGTGTCAAGGGAATATTGACAGACTAAAACGAAGCCGAAACGGGGATCAAAGGTATGGTTAAAAAATCTATGCATCTTTGAGGGCCACCACAAATATACCCCTGTTCTCGGGTGCTTCTATCCTGGGGAGGCAAGCACCTGTACCCACAATTAGTGTTCGAGTAATATGGTACGAAACGGCACCTTACACGGTTGATACAATACGGTAAATTACCGTAAATTACACTAGGAAAGTAAGATACCAGAAAACAACATCCCCCAAGCCATAAACCCTGATATCAGGTAATCCTGTTTCCCATCCTATGGATTTATGCCAAATTTGAGTACAACCCCTTGGCTTTGGGACCTGCCCCTGTGATAAATATTTGGCACATGCTTAAAAAGGCTAACTAGTTCCTTGTTATCGATTTCACAGAGGCCCTCAGTGCTGAAATTTCTCCATGGTTTCTCATTGCGTAAATACCTCTGTGAACTCAACCTGAGGAAGAAAAGGGCTTGAGCACAGTGAAGAACCGATGAAAGAATGACGACTCCCTCAAAATACCGGCTAGGGTAGGCATTCTCGGCAATGATATCGGTATCATTACAGGATCTGAGATTGTGATCCGAGGCTTGATGACGGTCGGAAAAACGGCGCCTGGTACTGTACCTTACCGTGCGGTATCATTTGGTAACTTGCTGCACCTTACCCTTCGAAACTCACCAACACACGAGTGATAACTAATGACCCCAGTGAAAACAGATATAGTCCAAAGCGGTTCACTGCAGGAACAGGCAAACACAGCCCCGTTAGACACACCAGCCCAGAGCAGTGGAGAATGGGTACGATAAGGGAAAGAAGGGGGAAAGACAAAAAAAGAGACCAGAAGTGATGTGCACTCTTTTCTTTCCCCTCTCTCTGTCTCTCTTTTCGTCGACGGTTGCGCCATATCGCACAGTGAAGGCAGTGTAATGCGGTACACAATTCTTGCCCTTCTTGCCCACCCTCTGCCTGACGGACTGAAAACCGGCAGCAATAGCCTGTGTAGCGCCTTCCAAAAGGGCTGAAGTGACGGGATGTGCATGGATCACCACGAACACTAGCGCGCTGTGCTTGTTTCGTGGAGATTTCAGCCAGGACCGATTACGCTGGGAGCTGCATTTTTAGTCATCGAGGCGCTGTGGGTATTGTATTTATTTCTTACTTCCGCCACGAGAGCACATATAATTACACCGGTATGCTACGAGTGTTTGCTCATCCATTATCGGGAGAGCACATACAAGATTAGCAGTACAGCGCAGGATAATAATAACAGCCATGTCAGAGGGACTGATAAGCCACTGTACCCTACTTGCACCATTGCACAGCGCTACCAAGAAATTTCTCTATACCACAATGTGGTTGGAACTCGCAGCCATTAAAGTGCAATGGTAACCTTTCCTACCTTAGGTAGTAAAAAATACTGAAAAACAAAATATTACTCTTACCCTGCATGGCGGCAGGCCGCCGAATTGGTCGGAAGTCCACCTCCTCCTTTTTTATTGCGGTACAGAGAGGGGAGAATATCCGACAAGTCACTGGAGGATAATTAACTAATGCGAGTGCTGCGAAGGCAATACAAAATTATATCACAACAGCGAAAAAAAAGCGAATAACGATAGGTCCGGCCTAGACTCACGTTGGTTCCCGAAAGTTAGCGCAAGAGCTAGATTAGTCGCCGGTATGAGACTACGGAACTCGCAGTAGAAGAGGAGTGGGGAGCACATATAGTGGACACTATGGGCAGTTCAACATTCATATATTATCCTGGTAATACCAATCATCTATAAGCAGGACATTCCATCTCCCCTTCTCTAGCTGCGGTACAAGTATCGCTGAAGAGGTGGCTAGGCACCTTGCACACAAAGCAGGTGTCACCGAGGCAGGAGGGCTATGGTGTCGTTTTATTCGAAGAGACTTTGCTATTGATAGAGCAAGCATGCGGCCTAAAAGAGGCATCTTCGAAAAAAGAAAAAAGAACCAACGAAATATCACGAGACCACAATCCAGGTTAGGGATATGGTTGGACGGCAAGTTATTCCAGCGGGAGACACAGGAGGGCAATCTGGAACAAGCAGAGTAAAAGTAAGAACATCAGAGGTATCCTAATGCATGAGTTGTTGCTCTCTTTATTCCCAATGCGTAATACATGTTCCCCGCGCAAATCGCCGGTGGTGGAACGAGTGAAAAGAATTTGGACTGGCGAAGTTTGGCCAAAAATTAGGTGATACACAGGAAGATAGAAACCCTTGAAATCGTGTATTTATTTATTTTCTTTCTTTTTTTCTTTTCTTTTCGCTTTGTCGCTTTCTCGCTAGTGATTTCCTTCTTTCTTTCCCTTCCCTCATCCCCGCCCTCTTTTTTTCGTTGTATCATGCCCAGGAGCCTGGGACCAAAATAAAAGTACCGGTAACTTCTTCGATAACGGTGGGTCTGCTAGGATGTTTAGGAGACATATCTAATGAGAGGATGCTCGCCTGATTGCCTGCTTGCGTACCGGTTTTCTTTGCTTGCTTGCTCCGCCATTCCCGACTCTGCCAATTCGGGCACCGGCAACCTCCGCACCCCCGCCCCCTCATCCTCGGGAGTACGGTACTTCGGTATACGTGTACAGGTAATTAAGTGACGAGATGGACAAGGAATAGATGGCCCAAGACTTTACTGTTATATGTCTTAGTGGGTGTTCTCTCGGGACACCCGTACCCTATCAGTCTCATCATTTACCTGTATGCATGAGTACATTCTGCCCGAGTACGCACACCCGAACGCAGGGACTAGAAGGATAAGGTACAACCGTGCTTGTCCCTGACAAGAAGTACCCAAACGTTGAGAAGGGATAGTTCAAGGATATGTCAGGGATATTTCGTCCTTCCTCAACGTGGCGTTCACCTCCCCCGTCATCGGGTCCGGTCCTGCTCGAGCACTTACTGGGGACGAGCACTCGTCCCCAGCCAGAAGAACTGGAACACATGGGGTAATCTACAGTCGTACGGGCACTGTAACTACTTTGTATTGGATCTCAGAATACGCACATGTTTTTGACCACATATCCTTTAAATCCCTGTTTTCGGGCACCAATGGCCTGGGACAAGCCTATAACCAATCACCCATGCGTGTCTATGTGCGCAAACAAAAGCTATCCGCTCAATGTTCAGGCACTTCTTGCCTCGGGGGGGGGGGGGTGAACTCACGGAATGGGATTCTTCAACATGTCCCAGATACCGGTAAGGGGATACCGGTGCCCTGGTTTCCCGGGGGCTCGGGTATTGGGAGGATTCTTCTTTTTTTTTTCGATGCCCTTGCGAAAAAGGATACTGGTAGTTGAGCACTGCTAAGGGGATACAGAGCGAGGGATGAGAAAAGGGGGGAACTGGTGGGCCAACAAATCCTCCGTGGTCATATAAGATTATTTACCCTTTCGGGATTTCTCTTCAGGCTTTTCGAATGGAATATCCAGACACTCGGAAACCCAGAGCCACGGAACGTTCGAAAATGACTGTTTAGTTGCTTCTTTTCTAGCTTGGCGAAAGCAAGGGTGTGTTGGCAACGAAACCACAAAAACCCAGTTGTTTGGATGGGGGGGTGGGGGAGGGGGTATTACTCAAGGAGCATCAATTCAGGGGGGGGGGGGGACGGAAGGGCTCCTCGTGTCTTGTGAGAATACTTTTTGGATACTATCTTTGGCCAAGGCAGACCATTCAAAAGGTCCCACACCCCTTAATCCGTTGGGAGACTTTCTAGCTTTTTAGCATTGCGTTGGTACGAGGACCAGTACCAGTCATAACTACACGGAGGATAAATTAAACAAGAGAATTTGGAAAGAAGGTGTGCGTCTACCACTAGAAATAAATATGATCGTCACCCCTCTTTGGGTGAGCTGCTGGTGGCTGAATAGCACTATAGAGTCAATATCAGAGCCCAAGGGAAAAATGAAGAGAAAGGTAAAGTTGAAAGAAGGGTTTAAGATGAAAACTAAAGTTTTAATAATATTTAGAGGAATAAAATAAGAATACAGTTTACCCAAAAAGGTGCAGCTATTTTCTTTAAATAAGACTCTGGCATTTTGGAAAACAGAAAATAGAATATAGAAATATTATAAAAAAATGAGATATTCTTTTATAAGATAGCAAACTATTAGACGATGAAAAGACAGGGTAAATTAAAAGAAAACTAGTAAGAATGATTAGAATAGAAGTATTATTAGTACTATTAGTAATTGTAATAGAAAGGTAATAGAAGGTGAAGTATGGCTGTTGAAATTGTAGGTATATTTTCTACATATATTTCATGACACTACTATGTATTCTTTTACTTAATTTGTAGTTGGCTCTGCCTGTATAATTCTTACATTACTATAGCTAATATATATATTATTGTATTTTATTCTTTATTTCAGGATAATATTTGAAATTTAACATATACTTTCCTATCTGGTGTTCAGGATTTTATGCATCTCTTATGAACTATTGTTGGTCATAATATTTTTAATAATTACCTCCTACTAGTATCCTTATCCACTTACATGAATTTTTTAGGATTTACTTAGCAGGATTTCAGGATCAAACATATTTACACTTATATCTCTTATATGGTTCTTCCTATTTTTCTTTTAAATCTAGGTACACACTTTTATATAAATATGGTTGCTACCACTTACATTCCTTAGAAGAATTAAGAATCAGAATATCTATCAATCTGCTCTTTCACTATACCTGGTTGCTTAGAATTCTATACAACACAAGTGATACTTGTACTGTATTATCCATATACAATAGATTATGGTTCCTGCCATTCAAAAAGGGGACCTGGCTGTGCAAAGGGTGTTACATGTGGCTTTGCAAAACCTGATTACTAAGATATTCTTTTGTCTGTAAAAGAGTTGTAAGAACAATGATTAAAGGTA
>Ga0307513_10001407_pt1 | contig 34582 bp, 28 predicted proteins | sample 15_EM_MG_FD_202174 | JGI IMG/M metagenome (GOLD analysis project Ga0307513, IMG submission 202174) | Populus trichocarpa ectomycorrhiza microbial communities from riparian zone in the Pacific Northwest, United States - 15_EM | ecosystem: Host-associated > Plants > Roots > Unclassified | place... | reverse complement strand
AGTTAACAGAAATCAATTTAATAATTTTCAGACAAAAAATAATTTAAATAACATTTAAAAAATATATATTTAACCACAAAAACAAAACACTCCAACCCCGGCAAATATATTCTAGACCTGTGTACTATGAGCAGCACCCACTGCATTGTGGAAGAGTATTTAAAGCCCATTTAAAAAAAGAGTCTAAGATATTAAAGACGGTGTATCACACCACAGTCTCTAATCTCATGGGACAATAAAATTAGCCTTTATTGTGTCTGGCCATCTTTAATTATAATTAAAATTTCAACGTATCAGCTCAAACATCGTGAATCCAACAATTCACCAGTAATACGCGCTGTCTTTTAATAAAAAATAATTCCATGTTTTAGCTAGCTAAATTAACTATGAAACTCATCGTACTGATTTTTATTTTTCTTTAATAGATAAATTTTATTTTATAAATAAATCAGTATAATAATTCCTTTGTAGACATAAAAATTCTATTCCACGTAAATTTATCTCCCTCTACAATATATTGATTATTTAAAAAAATAATAATTAAAAATCAACTCAAAATAACCCAGTTAAAATCCAATAACCTTATCAAAACCTGTGATCCAGGTGTCAAGTCGGTCTAGTCTCTCGCGGAGTTACAGGGCGCTACCGCGCTACTATGCAGTCTCCAGTCCCTAGCTCAGCACAAAATTTTCTCGGCCTCACAGGCAACAGGCCACCTCTTTCTTACCCATAAAAAATAATCTTCTCTTCATAGCACTACGAGGCCCGTTTTTCTGGGTCTTTTGCAATGAATATATGTGCTCCGAACCAGCGTTGCCGACGTGTCCTCAACTGAATTCTTACCATCCTTCTGCGATGGAAGATTAACGTTAGCAACCTGTTACTGAAAAAACTAAACAAAAAAAGTTAAACTTTCTAAATCATACATTGTTAATTGGCTGATCTTACCATCCTTTTTACACGTAACGCATGTAAAACATAAGTTTTTAATATAAGAGCGTTCTTATATATAAAAAAAAATCATGAAATTTTTTGTATATATTAAATAAATTATATAAATTTTCCACACAAACTAATCCGGTGATTGATTTCTTTATTCTCAATCAATTATTTAATAATTGCAACACGCATAATCCATCATTCATCGTATATTTTGTAGAGTCTGACTGTGGTTTGTTTTTAAGCATAACACTTCTCCCAATACAATAAGATATCTAGAAAGTGTAACCCTAAAATACAAGCTTTAAAAAGATTTGTTGTCCGTGTGCTCTCATGACATATATTAATTAAGAGCCAATGATCTTATTTTTTACCATTTAATTATATATCCCTGAATTAAACTTTCGGCTAAGGTCAGTTAGTTGATTTCCTAGTTCTAAATAGGAGCATCTAGCTCTAAATCTGAGCTTCTAGCAAGTCTTATATAGCTCCTATATCATGCGCCGATAATTATAGATAAATATTGGTACTGTAAATGTAAACGATTTTATATTTCTTGAAAAATTAATTTCAATGCTCACAGCAGCATCTGCACAATTTAGAAAATTAATTTTAAAAGAAAAAGTACACCGTTGATATGTTGGCACGCGACCTAAGCCTAAGGTAATACAAGAGGTTTTCTTACACAATATATATACTTGCCAAGAGACAAAATTAAGTTATCTTACAATGACACATCAACCGGCTAGCATTGAGATTATCAATGTTTTTCTTAGGAAGAGATTACCAATGTTAATTAAAAAAACAATGAACATTTAATTACAAGATCATGATACAAAACCATGCATCTCGAGAATGAATCTTTCATTAGCACGACGCTAGCTCATTTAATGCTTGCATTGGAGGTCTCATGTTTTTTCCTTTCAAGATGGTGAAGATGTCTGTTTTTCCTCGTAATTTATTTGTCTCAAACTTTTAAAAACCAGAGAAATCCAAACAAGGTTATTACTCCCACATTACCATGGTCTCACTCTCATCTATTTCCCCTAGTGCATAGGGTGCATCAAAAGAATATGTAAATAGAGGCTCTTTATCTGGGCACTCAGTTTCGCTGTTTTTGGGCAATTCCCAGTTACAGGCTTGAGAATTTGACCGAGTTTAAAATAGGACTCCTAGTATGGTACTTAAAAAAGAGGATAGATCTAGCACCAAATTATCAGGTGAAATAGTTAGGTTACATTGCCCCTTGACAGAGTGCTACCATCTTTTATGTGTGTGTGTGTGTTATGCAAAGCTAGCTCGTACGTAGATATTTTCCATAGCATATTGGTGAGTACTGTGTTCTATTTTGCGAAATCAGTCTGAGACCCAAAGGTGAAGTAGACCTTGTTTTGCCTTTGTCATTAGGGTGCCCACTGTTATAATTATACTTCTCAATTGGGAGTCGATTTCTTGTCTGTATTTTATGAAGACTTTATTAAATTATGTAGAAGAGACCAACTTACAATGAAAGAAGCGCTGTTTTATTTTGGAAGACAAGAAAAGAAGCTTGGAATCATGTGAGGGACAATAAATGCAAGAGTTGGGTAGTAGGAGGACTTAGGGTTCGACAACACCAATACAAGTTTCAATATTAATCTCCCTCGAACTGGGTCTCATCACAGTTTTAAGAAAACTAGTATGGAATCATGTCAGGTCTCATTAAATTCTTGGGTGTGTGTGTGTATGGGGGGGTGTTTTCTTTGATTTCATTAATTATCATGCATCCTTATTAAAATATAGATATGAATTCTGCCTAGGTCAGAAAGTTTAATCATATCCAGCTAATCAGCTTGGGTGCTTTATAGTTTATATACCTGTGAGCAGTCCACAGCTCAGGCTCAATGCTATAAAAATTGCTAGATAGTATCATGGCCAGCGTAATTAACTAAAGCTAAACAATAAAGTGAAAACCGTGTTTATTGAAATAATATTTTCATGTTTTGTTTTTTCTATATAAAAAAAAATTTAAAACTGGTTATTAAAAGTATTAAATTTTTTTTCCAAGATCTATCAATTATTAACAAATTGATTGAGAATAAATAAATTTTTTTATCATTTTAAAAGCAAGCTAAAATGACCAAAATATAATTAAAAGCAAAAATATTAAAATCGTTATTAGGTTAGCTGAGGGACAATTTGATAATATTTGATCAAATATAAAATATAATTAAAAACAAAAAATATAGTAAAATGATCAAAATACCTTTAAAAGCAAAAATAAAAATAAAAATGATGTTAAAGGGTTTTTTCATCTTTTCATAATGGTTTTTTTTATTATTATCATGTCAGATCATGGGCAATTTGATCTTTGATTGAATATAAAAAATAAAAGAAACATAAAGCTAGATGTGTGTGGGAGGCACCAACACCTCATGACGGCCAAAATCCCCATTCCATTGTGTCATTAAAAGTATAACCGTGTCCTCTTCTATCTAGGATGACACATGGTCTTTTGGAGCGTAATTTGTCGTTGATGATGCTTTTCTCCTTCTTCCCCTTAACATTCGTGCTAGCCATGCAAAATTTCATACTTCTCTAATTAATGAAGATTTCCACCTTGATCCATATTCCTTCGATTTCTAATTTTTGTTTTTGATCATTTTGTAAAACTTGGATTTGTTTTCAATTTCATCATTAATTTCAAAATGGATATGTGCTTTTTTCTGATTTAATTTGTATTTTTTTGATTATTTTTTTGGGTCTTTTGTTAAATTGACTTTTCTTTTCAATTTCACATTTCAATTAAAATTTTATTTGAATTTCTTATTTGAATTTCGATCCTCATCCTTTTTATTTTTTTAGATCCTTTTATTAAGTTGATATTTCTTTTCAATTTCACCTTTCAATAAAAAATAAATTTATTTTGTGTTTAAATTTTGATCCTCGTCATTTTAATTTCTATTTTTTCTTAATTCATTTGTATAATTGAAATTCTTTTTTCAATTTCATACTTCAATATTTGATTAATTGGAATTGTATTTCATGGTTTTTACAGATAGGATGCTTTCGATCTAATAAATCGGGTCACGAATTTGAAAAGTTAACGTAGATTCTCTTTTATTGTTTTTTAAAAATGAGGTTTGTGAATTTTTATATTTTCTTTTCCATTGAATTATTCAAATTTCATAACATGAGTAGTGGGTTTAGTGGGATTACCTGGGTTGGCTTGGCTCTGATTACCAAGGTTCCAGTCACGCTAACTTGGGTCAACTTTTTTAGGTTTTTTTTTTCACCCAATTTTACTATTTTGTATTTAATAAGATGAGAATTGAACTATATCATTATCCCCTTTTAGAATTTTTTTTTTCCAGGTTATGACAATCATCTTTTATTTTTTAATTTAATCTATTAATTTGTTATCGTAGCTTATTTTATTATTATTTAATTAAAATAAAATTAATTCATTCGATTCTATTTTGTCTATAACCTTTTATTTTTTTTTATTTAAATGCAATTGTAACATATCTAAGCATTATTTTTTTATGAAAAAAAATTGGACCTAACAGGGTCCACAGCTGGTAACAGACTAATTATCATCACCTGGATGGCTGAATTATGTGACCGTACAATTTTTTCCATGTGGGGAGAACTCGGCTAGCTAAGCAGCACACCTTAACATTACAGTTAACATTGGGCAGCACATGCATAAATCAACTTTCCTGTGACTGTACAGGGAGAGTGAATTTAACGGCTAGTATGGCTATTTATGTCAAACTAAAGCATGAGTCCGTCCAAACAAACATTCTGCAGAGCTTCCTCTCCTCTCTCGTGTTCTTGGCTAGGGTTTCACATATCAAGACAAGTATAAGATTGGAGATGAGCAAAATCTGCTTCTATACATGTTAATTAGAACATGTTTCTTGCAAAAGACACAATCTTTATTGAATTGCCCAGATGGGTTCACATTTATAGCACTATCCGTGTGGGAGGAAGAGTCGATTATGATTAATGGACAACGTGGAAACCTTAAACCGTGCATACCACAATTTCGACGTTGTCGGCGATCATCTGGAACCGTTGGTTCCATAGCATTTTCCTCGTGTAATAGACATATAGGCACACTTGTAATGACTACCCAGAACGGATTCCCGTGAACGTAGAGTTTTAGTTGGATCGACACGTACATGGTTGAGGATTTTGTTTCATGTGTAGCTAGGGTTGTTTGTCGTTTGTTGTGATATGAGCGATTTTCGTTTTAGACTGCGGAATCGATCATTGCTGCCTTCTAGTTAGAGAAAAAAGAAAAAAGAAAATTCTCCCATTGAAATAAACCAAACACAACATTTCCTAGTCTGGTGATGAAGAAGACTAAAAACGTGAAGTAAGGTACTATTACAACCATTTTTTGGCCGGTGGTCTATCTACACAAGAAGCACAGGGGTAAACATTTGCCACTTAACCAAGATATATGATCATACATACCTAGCTAATTGATTTTTTTTCTTTTAAGAAAAAACTCATTCTATAAAAATGAGACTGCCTAAATTGATTTACGGTTCATGTCCTAAGAGTTGGGGAGTAGTATCGAGAGGCTAGTACCTGAGCTTCTACCCTCCTCAAACTAATCATAGAATAATCATTTGATATTACTAAAATACCCCAAGGAACAGTCTGAAATGGCTCATCAATTGATCACTGAAAACGTAAAATAATATGCATATTTGGTTTCAATCTCTAAGAACTTTTTGCAAAAAGAAAAAAAGAAAAAGAAAAAGAAAAAGAAAGTGCAAGTACTCTCCTGTCTGATATAAGACTTCATCATAATTAATTACAACCAGTACCAAAGTCCTATTTTTTAATCATCGATGTCCCTAAACAGTTTGTGAATCCGATCTGTTCTAAGCCGTTATAAATATACCACTCCGGCCTCATTCTCTCCCAAGATTTCTAGTCATCTACTCCTAGGTTTGCCTCCTCTTTTCCCTCTTCTTCACAGTTCACAGACCTAGTTTTTTTACAAACAAAATGGGTGGAAATTCACCATGTGCTTCCTGCAAGTTACTTAGACGCCGATGCGCTAAGGACTGCATTTTCTCTCCTTACTTCCCTTCTGATGACCCCCACAAGTTTGCCATTGTCCACAAAGTCTTTGGTGCTAGCAATGTCAGCAAAATGTTACAGGTCTGTCATTTTCTCTCTCTTTTTTTTAAGTTCTAATCATAGGTACATATGTGGTTATTATATATGTACGTATACATATCATATGTGTGCTGGAATGAGAGTGGTTTTCTTTTGGTAGGGAAAATGAAAGATGCTAATAAAGATAGCTTGGTTGTGCTGTGGCCGAACAATTGGTCCAGAAAAGAAAGTTCCCTCTTATAATGATTTTGAGATGCATGTACATGGTTATCTTTATTAAATAGACATTAACTTTTTCTTTTTTGGCTAAGTAGGAGCTACCAGTTCATCAGAGAGCGGATGCAGTGAGCAGTTTGGTGTATGAAGCGAATGCGAGAGTAAGAGACCCAGTTTACGGATGTGTTGGAGCCATATCCTACCTGCAAAACCAGGTTTCCCAGCTACAAATGCAGCTTGCAGTGGCTCAAGCAGAGATATTATGTATCCAGATGCAGCATGAACCTGTGATGCCAACCTCACAGATGGGCCCAGATGATGACAAGTCATTTCTTCTCCAAAATAGCCTCTCTCAGTACCTGAATTATGGCTCTTCAAGCAATGCAATTCATGATTCTCTCAAGAGAGAGAGCATTTTTGGAGACATGATTTCTTAATTAGTAGAACTTGATGCTAGCTTTAATCCCTTATTGCTCACTTTATGTTCTCAGAGTAATATAACTGGAGAGAGGAAGGGTTGTCCTTACTTGATGTTAGTTAAAGAATACGCTTTATAAATAAATAACACTGCAACCAACAGATCAGTAGTATAGTTTGTCTTAAAACAATGGTGACTTGACGAGGTCAACTCTTGCATGTGACCGGTGAAGTAGTAAGCTTAAGTTTTATTTTGGGTTAAGTAACCTATTAAAGTTAGGGGTCGGTGGCCTCCCAAACAATCCAGACATAAATTCTTGTGGTGACTAATTAGCTGTTTACAGTAATATAAATACAGGGTTCTCATAAATGATGAAAGATGATAAGCAGCCAGCGAAGGAAAATTCAATGGACCTCTCCTGTTTTTAAGATGACGAAACACAACCAAAAACCTGTATATATAGGTCATCATCAATCTAACAAGATAGTATTTGTATAACAATGATCTGTCAAAAACAAGGACCACTTTTAACAAGTTATGGCCCGTTGAAGTGGAATCTTAGGAGAGAGTTAAATAATAGTTTTAGGCTTCTGTATGTTTGAATGAGGTGGCTGCTTCGGCTTTGAACAGTGAAACCTATAGCAAGCGCGCCCAAGACTTTTACTAGGCGTTGCATTTAGCAATAGCTGCTCTCTGCACAACAAGAACTGTGATGTTTTTTCGCAGCTAAAATTAAATACCTGTGAAATTAATTAAGCGGTAATCTCATATGAGGGAAACATGGATTATGCATTTTACCCTTCATTCTCTGTTTTTATTGGCCTTTTTTTTAATGTTTTGTTCAGCAGAAAAGCACAATTAATATGCTTCCGTTTGAATTTCCTATGGCGCTTTAAATACATATATATTCCTACTGTTAATTAGTTGCTGGGCACCAAATTTAGTAAATATCAACAGGTGCAAAAAAGAACAAAATTGGACCACTCTACTAGCCGCAAGTCTAATCGAATCACAGATTCTTCTACCAAGTTCAAGTGGAAGGTTGTCCGAGGAATTTAGTGCTCAGTTCATGGGAAGTATACAGGAGGGACTAATTTTCGTTGTTGTTTTGAGCTCTTAACAGCGTGTCTTTGTTGGTCTATCTCTCCACACAATTATATGTCGAATCAAACTGATATTTTAAATGGTGAAGAATAAAAGACAAAAGGCAGCAACTGACTCAAAAAGATTCCTCGATAGCTAGCTTTGTTTAAGGTAGAAGCATTTTGCAGGTCAAACTTCACACTTATATTACATGCCCTCTCAAATCCTCTACTCCTCGTAGCCCTTAGGCAGAAACTTCTAGTTTTAAAGGTCATTTATGCCTGCGGTTGTAAATTAATAATGGAGAAGTTCTGTTCCATGACTGTTCCAAATATTTCCACTGAGATCACAACGCACCCACATGTTTTGGATTATTGTGGACATAGCAGCAGAATTGTTTAAAATATAAAACTCCTGGTAACTATAAATGTCTTTTCTAGCCAATATAATATGCCTGCTTTCACTGAACTTGAATACGTTGCCATGAAAAAGCTTGTACCTTTGAAAGGGTAAAGAAAAGCTACAAAAGAAGCTAAAATCATGTAGGGTCATAAATATAGAGAAAGGCAACATGAAATGATAGGATGGTCCCTTGAAACTTCGGTGGTGGTTGGTAATATTTAACAAGATATTTTTTTTTTTTGAACTGCATGTCTCAGTATTTGGGAAAGATAAACAGAAAAGATTAAATGAAAGCAACTGTATCAATGGAGATATGGTCACAACGCAAGGGCTTCCTAATACTATTAATTAATATCACGAGATCAAATTTCACTTAATACAATGTACTTTGGAAGTTTCCTAGTTGTCAGTGATGACATTACGCGTACGTTTCATTGGTTTTTGTTTTACTTTTTCCTGGTAAAGAAGACAACATGTTTTGTTAAGCAAAACAACAAGAGACTATAAGCAGATTATTTGTGCTTCAAATTTCAATGTATATTTGCGAGCTTGATCATCAGTTTGACAGTCTCTTGAAATTTGATCAGAGCTGCGAGATCTTTTTCTTTTTTTGATAAGATTAATTGTAATTAAGAAAAAAAACTATATCAAAATAAAAGAGATATATTCTAAGAAATATAATTACTCCGATAAAAACTGATAAAAAACAACCGATAGAAAAGACAAAAACTAAGAGAAGATTAAAAGTGAAAATAACATATTATTAAGATATTATTAAGATAGAAACTGAATAATCGATCAACTGATTTCTCAGAAAACTAAAAGCGGTCGACCGGTTGTTCATACAGAAACCATGAGATGATTCAAGTAATATATCTAATTTTTTAAATTTAATTAAAAAAACATGGATATTAGGATTCAAATTTATGATTATGTGATTTTGATGCCATTTTAGAAATCAGTTTAAAATGAAAATATAAATTGTTAAACGACGTTGAACTCTCTAATAGAAATGTTGATCAATAATTTATTAAATTAGATGCATGTGTTATCAATACGATGATCTACCCATTAAATGATATCATCAAACAAAAAGGAAATAACTAAAACCTTACCGGGACCAGCATTAATAAATTATATGTAAAAAAAAAGAAAAAGAATATGAATGTTCATATAGAGAGTTGAGTTGAAATTTACTTGGTTGAAAAAAAAATGAAGCATTGCAATAATTAATAAAAAAAAAAAAGATAGACTGCATTTTCTGAATTTCTCCCAATGATAAATAGAAGTTGGATCGAACGAGTTTAAAAATCTCCTCACATATATCCTCATAGGGTTAATAGATCTGATGAAATACATCCTGATATGGTTGATGGATCTGATGAAAGACTCTGTCCATAGATCTGATGGGGTCGATAGATCTTGAGCAGGGAGAACATGGCTACAACACTCTCCAACATTTCTTACCTGATAAAGCTTCATAATATATATTTATTTGCCGCAGTCCCTTGACTAATTGTCAGTTTATTAGACACAAGATCGAAGCTGTATTTTTAAAAGGAAAGAAAGAAAGAAAAATTTAAGATAAAAATCGGTGACAAACGAGAAATATCATCATCATTTAATTATATTTTGTTAGTTTAGATGATTAATGAAGCCCGCCAGCTAATTTTGTTTTTTTCTTTTTCTCCCACCGCGACAATAGAGCGGAGTGGTACTGCCGAGTGTCGACTTGATCAGCATGTAAGGAAAAGGAACAGAGAGACGATATGAATGAGACGAACTTAATCCTTTTATTAGTCACTACGAAATGAGATTATGGTAAAACATGTGTAAAACCTTAAACTCGATGAGTATATTGTGCCTGTGGGGTCAGATATCTCGGGGCCCCACCGCAGCTTCTGTGGTGCAATGAATATGAAATTTCGTGAAAAAGATTTTTTAAGTTTTATGCGGTACATGTTTGTTCGTTCTTTATTTTTTTTTTCCTGGAAGTGGAGATGGTGGCTAGAAATATTTGCATATCTATACTGCCGCGAAGTCCTTTTTAGCCTTGACAAAAAGTGGACCTGGAGATTAGTTACTGATATGTCTAGCCTGGTCCAGATTGAGCAAGTTGCGTAGGAAGGGCAAAAGAAATGCACAGTAATTCCAGATAACTTTTGAACATAAAGACTGCTTCTACATTGGTCCATGATGGCAGGGAGGACAATCCCTTCTGCAACAACAAAAAAATAAAATAAAATTGTAATTGTACTTTTCAGCTTAATGACATGAACTCTTGTGAGAGTGTTGTTATTGCTTGGTGGAGTGAGAGGAGGAAATTGGACGAGTTTGTACCCTGTTTCCAAGCATAAAATCAATTAATACTGGAGTGGTAACTCCCATCAATCACTTAGCTTTCTTATATTGAAGCAAAGTGCTCCAAGAAATCTAGTCCAGAGGACTTAGGAGTAGAAGACATTAAGAGTCATGTAGAACTAACTAATTAAGACTTGTGAGGGAAGGGTTTTTGAAAACCAAGCACCTTGCTTTTGGATGTATTATCCTCGAGCACTCGAATGAGAACTACAGGATCCTTCCACTATCCTCTGCTGTCTCCATAAACTAGCCAAGTTCGAGGTTGATAGGTGAAACACAGCCTTTGTCTTGTTATGTAACTTTTGATTATTTTTCCAATTCATTGCTTATTTTCACATCAATTTGACTCTTTCTAGTCTCCACCATGGAAGTTACATGTACTAAACCTCATTGTGTCAAGTTTCTAGCTGTGATTTGCGTGCGAGCAGTCACTTTCAGACACCGGACTTTCAGAAATGTCATCATGACCAAACGATGAGAGCCGTCCACATGCCGCTTGTACAGCACTCACATTCCCATTTAATGTGAATAAATAGTTATTTCTAGATTTTTTTTTTGGCAGTAATCTAGATTATTTCTTTTGTTACTAAAGATGCTATCTGTAAGTTTGACAAGGTATTCCTTCCTTTTTTTTTTTTTTTTAATTATGTTTTCTACGGTGCATTATTTGGCTGCCTGTTATGTTTCTACACAACATAGGAAGGGTGCCAACTAGCACGCCAGCAGTGAAAAAAGCTAGTAACCTCAGACATGAGATTCTTTTCCCTACCCACTGGACTTCCATCTTTAACTTCCAGAAAGTGAAAGTAGGTGATTCAGTTAAGGAAAGTTGGAATTTTAGTAGTTATATGTCAGTGGGTGAAATAGGAATTTCAGTTAAGCTAGTAACCTCAGACATCAGATCAGTTTAGAAATTTAAAAACAATTTATCTTTCATTGCAAATAAGGAGTAAATATATGCAGTTAGAAACACGTGTTGCAGAGGAGGAATTTATTATAAATAATTCTTATCTTAACCTGTGTGTTGAAATGATACAGCACTCGCCAGATATAAGCAATGCCATTTGCGGTTCCTCAAGGAATAATACTAATGCAAATGGAAAAGGAAATCGTAGCAATTAGCTTACTGACCTTCAACATCCAGTAGCATATACGGAGATTCGTCCAGCTCCTGGCAGGTCCCATCAGCAGCACACGCTTGGATAATGAATCTGAGACTACCGATATGTGAGGGAATGGAAAGGTCGGACATATAAAACGCTTGAACGTGTGCCGCCCCAAGGTACACCCTAGCGTCTACTAGTGTTCCAGTTGCATTTCCATCAACTTGTTTTGTTAGTTTCTCTACATAGATATTGTACTTTGGGAACAGAAAATCATTTCCATCTTTCAGTTTCCAAATGATTTTCAAACTGACAGTTTTGAATCCCTGCGAAATCGAGCTATATTTAATATATTGACTCTCGGTTAGCCATGAAGTTGAGGGAGGAAAAAATAAGTTCCCTGAGAAATTTTTAATCGTGATGTGACCAAGCACTGCAAAATACTCTGCGAGACTGGGAGCTGGAGCACTATCTTGGTTATCTGCTCTGAATTCGGATCGCAATTCACCAGGTGTAGACTTCGTCCTGTAGCACACAGCATGGATTTCTGTTAACATGAACCCATCCATTGCAACAGTACCCTCATTTATGATCCATTTTGAAGCCATTTTGCTAACTTGACTTGGCATAATCATTTTACTGAATTTGTGCGACAACCCATTCATTTCTGATGGTGCAACAAGTACCATTATCTTCTCACTCAATACAGATGAAAACTGAAGAGAGAGGCCCAGCAGCGAATCCCCCTTTGATTTCACCTGGCATTATTTGAGGTGTTAACAGCTAAACCAGATGGAAGTAGATGAAAACACATTGAAGAAATAATGTAATTATTTTATCAGTTTTAATGTCTGCATAATGTGTCCCAAAATTCTGTCTCCAATCGACAGGCACACCTCATTCATAAAGTTGGATAACCGTTGAAAAAAGAAATAAAACTCTGTTTAGCTAGAGATACGGGAACATAAACACATGCAACCTCATTCAAATATTTCTTATCCATACTCATTTTTTCTTAAGAACTGTATGTTCACAGTATTACTGTTTCAAAATTTAAATTACTATTTTACCTCAAGCAATTTCATTTCAATTTTTTTTAACGGCAGTTGAGTTCTTTACAGGATGGATACGAAATAGGGGTTTGCCATTTTATTATGGAATACTCTCATGTCATCAAATTTGAACCAAATAAGAAAGCTTACAGAATATGTAAGGACGAGATGCAGGTTGTCCAAAAGAAGCTCTCCTTGAAAAAGCCTTATTGTGAAAGGAACATTCTCTTCGAGAGTTCCTTTAAATGTGATGTTTCCTCCCCCATTATAAGATTCCTCCTTGAAGCTATCATTTGCAAATATATGTTCAAATCAAGTCAGAGGAGTGACAATCAGCATACAGAAATCAAAATTGGTGCAAGGAATGTAGTATCAATGTCATGTCATGGGCTATGTAAGCTAGCAACAGGCCACCAATCTCAAAATGGTGAAAGATACTAGCATGTTCTAATGTCGTTATCATGCTTAAGTCTCATGGAGGACTGAAAGAGCAAGCATAAATGAGAAGCATCCATAAGGAAGTCTCAAAATGGTGCTACCATCCAAAAATATGGTTCACTTATAATGAAGTAATGATGTTACTAGGCCCACAGAGCAATAAACATACCGTTTTTCTGTCAATATGAAGCTACACCACAAATAAGTTATCTTTGAATAACAACATTAAGAAGAAAACAATCAGAATCTTGATTGCAAGTGTCCTAGTAGGCTTGTACATATGCTAAATTATGAACGTGTATATATGCTATTATTCATGTAGTGGAATCAACACTACTAAGTAGCTGTAATATGAAGTAAATAAAAAAAATATTATAAGCACTGAAGCTTACTCAACAATGAATTGAATAGCATCTGGAGTTGGTCCATCAATAAACTCAAGACGAGGCTGCCAAAAGAGAAGGGATAAGAAAAATAAGACATGGTGACAAGCTGGTGTCAATGATGTTACTGATGGCTGCTCAAATAATAGCAGGTATTGGAATATTTCAGATAGACCATTAAAAACTAAATTTTGCCAACTGAACTGACCAAATATGCCTCTCCATCTCCATAACACACACGGGGTTTGTTTCACCTTTTTTGTGCTAAAGCATCCCTTTTATCTGATTATAAGAGAAGCAGGGGAAGGAATGCTTCTCTTATAATCAGCTTTGGCATGCCAGCTTTTTATAAAAGCAAGTTTTTTTATCAAACACTTCTACCCTTAAAAGCTGCACAAAAAGCTGCTTAACTTGTAACATAGCAAGGCCAAACAAAGCCATGGTACAAAAGCAAAAGCATACAAAGATAAACACAGAAGCAAAAGCATACAAAGATAAACACAGAAGCAAAAGCATACAAAGATAAGCAGGACAAATCTTTGATAATTAGCTTTAAGGGGCAGCTGTACGAGTTACAAGATTGAACTCACTATTGCTGGATACAAGCTAGAATCTAGTATTTGCTTGGAAAATGTGCATCTGATGCATAGAGGAGATGTTTCTCACAGGGTTTGCAGGCTTTGGTAGTACAAAAAGAGGGCAAGTGCTGGAGAGGTGTGCTATTTTTGCTATGGTATAATGCATTTTGCGAGAGTGCAGTTCCAGAATTTCTCAGCAACAAAAATTATCTTTCTTATTGCTTTGGGATATGGTAGTAATTTTAGCTACACTTTGGTCTTTACAGGGATTTTATGGGAGTTTCCTTGGCGGACATGAATTAAAATACTACTCACGTGCCTTCACTAAAGCTTTATTAAATTCCCATCTATGCAGGTAGAACTCAGAAAGGATCATAAATTGTGACTTAATAATAACGTGAGGGTCACAATGTTTTGTGAGAATGTATACACTCTTCATTGAATATTGAGCATTTGATATTATTAATAAAATTCATAACAGATAGCAAGTGTGACTTCTGCCTGTCCTGAAAGATCAAAAGTTTCTCTATAATGCACTTTGGAGAGATAGTTGGAAGTCTCCAAAATTTCTTCATTCCATAACAAAATAAAACTACATGGTGAAATGAAAGAAAACTGAAAGCTCCTATAAATATCAAAAAACAAGACAAGCCAAACCAAACATACTAAAAGACACCTGAAAGCCTTGGCAAGACATGTTGTTCCAAGGAGCATCTGTTAGTTGGTTTCCCTCGACAGAAATATGATAGCCTTGACCCTGAAAAATATCAAGATTATCAGTACTTGGAAAACTAATACTTGGAAGGATGCTTGACCTCCACCCTTGTGACGATCATGAATAGTATTCATAGATCAGTCCCAATGATTGCAATCACATGATTACTCAAGGACAATGCAGAAACTGCATCGAGAAGAATGGAATCCTATCACCAGCTCACTTACAGAAAGATAAAACACAATGTATAATTCTTATTTGACTTAAACCTATTTCATTGAATGCTTTCTGCTACAATCTGAAAGAGTGCTTGCTAAGTTGCAAAATCATTTCAACAATTATTCATTCCAGCTTTCAGGAAATCAGTGTAAAGAGTAGGATGTAGTTGAAACCTGATCAAAATTTGAGTAAAAGGGTAGTAATTTAGGATAATTGTTTACTCTTCCCCAAGATTTAGCAACAAGTTCCCACCAACTGCAAACACAAAGTACATCACAATCACAATTGAACTCATAAAGAAAAATAGTGTTAAGATTTTTTAGGTACCAAATGAAAAAGAAATATTTTACTTTTAACCTATGCATATGCAAAATTCATACCCTTGCAAGAAAATTGACTTGCAAGAAGAAAAGTAATGAGGAGCAAAGGAGTGTCATTTAATGACTCCAGGCAATCTGGAAAAAAACTTTTAGTTCAGAGCAAACAACAGATGATAACAGTTTCATTGGCAAAGAACAAATTTACACAAATCAAAGGAATAAGATAATGAATTCTAAGAGAAAACTGTTATTCTAGCTGCCAGTACATATAATTTAATGTAATATTTCTCTGAAAAAGACAGTATCCATATCAAAAAGTATGGATGCAAGATATTTGTTGACCTTATTGAGTTCATGCATGCAAGTAAAGAGGAGAAAAGCATTAAGAGAATCTTAAGACAAAACATCACAGCCAACATCAGAAAGCATTGTGCAAAGTGCATCATCATCTTTCTTTATCCAGAAAGCAAAAGAAAAGTTTCAGAGCATCTAAACTTCTAACGCAAAAGTGATGTTGATTTGTATCAGGTATTAGGAAACACAGTTCATAATCTAGACAAGTTTTGCAGGAGATATAGAAGGCTAAGGAAGCATCATATGTTATAGCGGTACAACATAAAGCCATATCAGAACCAAAATATTATATTCATGAAATTTTGCAAAAAGATACAACAGGATTACCGATTTTGAGCAGTCTGAAAATCAGGTGGTTGCTTTGTCTCGTATAACCATCCAGGAGCAAATATGGCAGCTGACACGTTAGCCTTCTTTAGTACATCAAGTGCGACATTTGTCTGATATCACAGTTACTAGATTAAGAAGAAGCTACAGTTCCCCATGCAAGTTTAAAGATGTAAATTTAGCAAAGAATACTAAACTATATCCACAACTTAAAGTACAGTAGGTGACAAACTCAACACCTATATGCCATTGTTGGTGTACAAATGATTTCATAACATGCCTTAAGAAGTTTATATTTTATGCTTTGAGCATTATTCCTTCACCAGTTCTTTTGTTTTTGGCACAAAAATGATATAACTATGGATGAAAAGAAAGGAAGATACAACAGGGAGAAACTCCTCCAAATCACCACCCATATTGGCATTGCCATAGATCATATTACTTCACCCATGAGAGCTATGATTTGTTTTCCTAAAAGAAAATGAGAGCCAACTCCTATCAAATGTACAGAAAATATGGATCAATCCAGCATAAACACAGGATCCATATGTGACAAAAACTGGTACCATTTCAAACAGAAAGCATCAAGAATGCTACAAGTCCACAATATCATTTTCGACATAAGGACAAAGTATCCAATTGTTTCAGGTGGAAGGTGGACACGGCATATTTTTTCAAGGTATTCACTCTCCCAAAACCCACTAATTGGATCAATAACAAAGCCTCAGCCCCACTAACCTCTTATAGAGTAGAAGATAGCCATAATCCTTTAAAGTAGATAAAACAGATCATGGCATTTTCTTTTCTTTAAAAAAACAGTGAGATCATCGCTGACATTGGTCTTTTAGATTACATGTTCCTGGAACTCAATCAAAATATTAACAAAATACATGGGTGGATATCATAACTGTTAACCAATGGACAAAAAAAAAGTGCAATGAATGTCTTCCACATGCACTGAATCTGATCAGAATGATGAAAACAGACCTACATCATATGATAGAGCTTGTAATTAAGATTCAAATGTCTAAATGAATGGAGAGATACCTACATTCCATTGTCCACCACCAAAAGTTTTCCTTCCAAATACATCTATTCCCATGTAGACATCAAACTTTCTATCTCCAGCCACAGCAGCTGAAAGATCTGGATAGTTACTCTGCTTGGCAAATGATTAAATTTGTGCACATGAAGAAATGAAAAAATAAAAAATCAGGTCTATATGGAAGAGAACAAGAGAATCTGGTACCTTCCATGTGTAGTTTACAAATATGCCATCACATATGTCAAAGAAAGGTTTGTTCTTTTCATTCAGTTGATCTTGCCATCTAAGATGTCCGGTGGTTATGACACTGTCATACCTGCATAAATGGTGATAATCACTACAAAAAAAAAAAAAAAAAATCAGGATGGATAGGTAGAATGCAGTACTTTAAATACTCACCATATTACCAAAGATTCAGGCATTGAGGAATGCATTGTATGGGTCAGATGGCTCACAAATTCTTCAAGATTAGGAATTTGCTCCTCAAGCAAATTAACCTCAATATTAATCTGCAATAAGCAATTGCGACCTCAACTGAAAAGGTAAGTGAAAAAGATAAAGATACAAAAAGCACATGGAAATAGAATGAAAATCACATCTGAACTCCTTTCCACTCTTCCTCAGGAAAAGCATTCTCTGTTGCTCCAAATACTTAACGTGTTTCTTTGTATCATGGAGCACAGTATCAAAGATTGAAAGAAAAAAGCAAATTTCTGGTAGTAATTGTCAAAGGAGGCTTGACATAAAGGAGAAAGACTACATTTAGCATGTACTTTCAAACACATCAAAAAAGTGATTGAAATGACACGATGCGAATTATTTAACCTGGTCCAAGATAAATTCAGATTTAACATACGAAATTTTAACAAACTATATACCAGCCATCCATCAAAGCCCAAATCAATGGCAAGCTCTGCCAATCGCTCAGCATACATTTGAGCAGACTCCTTTGTTGCAAGCAATTTATTGCAAATAAGTCTTCCTTCATCCCATTCTGTTATAAAAGTGCCCAACACCTTCCATCAAAAGGAACAAGGAATAAAATTAAATGCATCAATTCCTTCAGCCATCCACTTATAACAGTACATCAAGCGAGAATAATATAGGCAAAACCAAAGTATCCAAGGAAAAAAATACCATAGTGTCTGAGCTCCCATTGAAAACAAGTGATTTTGTTTTACAATTACAGGCTAATGTTTTTTCCATGAAAGTAAAAATTGAATCTAGGATATATCAAATTCAGATTTCTGTGAGATCAATGCAAAAGGTTGTTAATTTCTACCAACAAGTTCTTAACTTGGCACTCAAAGCAAAAAAGTCGAAATTTGTACATCAAAGATTATACCAATAATGCACATTGCCATTCAACCAACCATTTTTAAAAATTAAAATAAACTAAAGATGTTATTTACAAGATTTAAACCATTAATAACCAATGCAGAAGCCTACCCTATGTGACATTATTACACCAATTCTTTCTTCAATTTCATATATCACTGCAGACTGAAAATAATAATAAAAACTTTGGTAAACTACAAAAGAACCAGAATTCACAACTTCACCACCAAAGCAGCTTCCTTACGATTAAAAAAAAAATCCAAAAGGAAAAAATCTTTTCACATATAAACTCCAAAAGGACCATATTTACCGAACCAGTGTCCTGCTAATTCAGAAAAAAAAGTCCAAAAATAAAGAATCTCCTCACATATAATTTCAATAACTAAACTCGTTCCACTAATAAATTAACTTAAAAAAAAACCCATTTCAGCTAAAGAATTGCAAAAAAGATAAATAAGAAAAGAAGTACCTTGACACCATGTCTGTGAGCAGTATTAATCCAGCAAGGAGGAGGCAGAGTAACCAAACTATGAGAGAAGTAAACGAAAACATCAATCAAGTACCAATGCCGAATAGCATAAGCATCAGGATTAGTGCCTCCTTGAACCCACTTGTCATCCACATAACCTCCTTGCATATCATGGCAAACAAGAAGCCTAGGCCTATTTGGCAGAGACTTGGGTTTTAAAGGAACAGAAGATTTGTTAAATGGGCAATGAAAAGATTCAAAATAAGAACGAGTTTCAAGCTCTTCAAGGGTTTTGATTGGGTATGAGATTGGAATGGAGGGTTGTGATGGGTCGAATTGAGGAGGGTGATCAATGGTGGGGGATTCTTGGTCTTGTGGGGGGGCATTGGAATTCATTTTGTTGAGTATTCGAGAAAGGAAATTGTAGAGAGTGACTAGGGTTTGGCGGTTGATGTAGGCACGAAGGAGAGATATCAGCATTCACTCCTCTGCTTGTTTATTTTCAAAGAAAGACAAGACATGGTAAGTACTAATTTCGCTTTATATATATATATATATTTATTTTTTTTTTGGAATATTTTATTTTACTTTATTTTATGTGGTTCTTACGGTGTGTTCTTGTCGTTGATTTGGTTTTGGAGGGTATCTAAAGAGAGTGTAATTCTTATCTCATGCAAAATCTTTTAATTTTGCCTTTATTCTCTGCTGTTTTACCGAGAAACTTCATATGTCGAATGTGAGATGGATGAGCTTTACGATTCTGGATTCGATTTGAGAAAGGTTCCACTATGGTTATGCACAAGCATGATCTCGTATACATACCCGTTTCTGGTCGTTGGATCAAAGATTCAAGAATTCACAGACAAAACATAACCAAAGGTACCACCATCTCAATTGTATTTTGATGCAATGATTGGGATTTTTTTTACAGATTTGTGTTTGAGACAACTAGTTTCTTTAATTTATTAAGATTTTATGACAACTGTTTATCTTTTTTTTTAAAATAAAATATTATTAATAAAATATCACTAATTACACTGTAAATTTTTCCAGTCAACTACCTCTGACCTCTCTGTGTCCAAATCTTATTTTCTGCACTCTCAGCCAAAATCATTTTGCGGACATTTCGCTTCTTGGTTGCGCAATATTCATCGGCATTTCGTTTTCCAAGCGGTTACTTAGATAAAGTGAGAAACTTTGACTTACTATCAGGGAAAAAAGAGAGTAGGAGCTATCCCCATATCTCGTCTTCTGATATGTTTCGATTTGGTACGGTCAACCTGAAGATACAACTCTCTTAGTAGTTCTAAGTTCTGACATCATTTTTTTCCCTTTTGTGTTCACATGATTAGGCTGTGTGTATGTGTCTGTTCTTGGGACGGTAAGACTACATGAGACATCACATGGAATGCACAGAGATACAGCTAGAACAACAATGTCATGCGTCTTAATTACAACGGTTGTAGCATTATTGAATTTAATCATCTGCTATGGTCTTGGAAATGATTCTGTCTTGAATCTCACAAACCTTTGTGTATCATAATCATGCAGGGAAGTTTTTTATATCTCTCCTAAAACTAGTTAGATCATACAATCTAACTAGCTAAAATACCCTATTGATCTTTAGGGAAATACAAGAGTTTCCTTTCCCCATTTCCCATTTGATAATGTGCACAGAAGTATGACAAAAACCATAGATAGAATCATAATGACCCAGATTTTCCTCTCTCTTGAGGGCAACCTCAGCAACTCCCTGATCTCCATTCTTGAAGTACTCTGCAAAAGCCCTCTAATAACAGCCTTCGATCTTTCACACATTAGTGAGTCGAACCACTCAAAGTGCCGAATACCAAGCTTCTGCAATTCACAAGGAATTTGTTTTCAATTAAATGGTTTAGACACTTGGGGGAAAGGATAAAATTAAAAGTTCAAACTTTTGAGTTTGTGCCAATAAGTTGTAATTCAACTGGCAGTAGTGTCCCTCCTTCCTATAAGAGGTCTCGAGTTTGATATTCTCCGACGCATCCAATAAAACTTGCGAGTCTGACTAGAAATTTTCAGCTTATTACTTACCCCATGACTTTTGCAGCCTAGTAATTGTTGTCCATTTGTCGAATGTGCCCACGGATTTATTAGGTTATTCCTTTCAACATAGCTGAAGAGTTGAAACATCTTTCTGCCGCCTACCGTCGTTGCTGCCACACATATGGTCAAGTCATGTTATTAAAGTGCTATAACGTTAGGCTGAAACAAGCACCATCACCCTTCCTCCTTAAGAATAAAGAATATATAACAAAAAATGAAAAAAAAGAAGAAAATCAAAATTTCTAACCTTTGACATCCAGTTGAAAATATGGAGAATCATCCATGTTCTGGCAAACGCCATCTACACCACAGACTTGAATAATGAATTTGAGGCTAGAAGTGGTTGCAGGAATTGGAAGTTCAGAAACATAAAAGGCTTCTACATTTGCCACTCCAAGGTACTCCTGAACCCCTCCTAGTCCTACACCATGATTTCGAACAGCTTGTTTTGGTAACTTCTCGACATAAATATTGTATTTGGGGAACTGAGAGTCAGTTCCGTCTTTCGATTTCCAAACGATCTTGACACTAACGGTCTTGGAACCCTGGGAACCTGAACTCCATTTGATATAATGACCTTCGACTAGCCATGAGCTAGAGGGAGGAAAATATGTATTCTCTTTAGAAGTATTCATTGTGATGTGACCAAGGACTGCGTGATACTCTTTTGGACTATACGTTAATGTATCCTCAGAGCCATCTGTTCTATGTTCTAACCTCAGTTGGGAATGCTCATGCTTTGGCCTGTAGCAAACAGCATGAATTTCTGTTAATGTGTATCCATTCATTTCAATACTACTCTCCAGTACAGCCCATCCTGGAGCAGTTCTTGGTTTATTAACTTGACAGGGCGCTATGATTTTACTGAATTTTCTTGAGAATTGGTTTGTTCCCCAGGATGCAAGAAGTACTGACGTCCTTTCATTTGCAGCGGAAGAGAAATGAAGTGAAAGTCCCAGTAGAGAATCCCCTTCTGATTTTACCTGCATTAGTTTAGGTGTTCATAGAGATATCTAAGGAAATTGTTATCATCTCAAGACTATTAGAAAATTATGATCTTCTGGACAGTCTTCTCTCCCCAGCCTTAATCAATAACCACAAAACAGAAGAGAGCTTACAGAATGTGTTATGTGAAGAGGCACTGCATCCATAAGCAGCTCTCCCTGAAAGATTATTGTTGTAAAATCTGTGTTCTCTTCAAGAGTCCCTTTAAATGTGATATTACCTCCTCCTCTGTAAGATGCTTCCTTGAAACTACCATTCGAATACATGTTTCATTCAGGATTTTGTATGCTAGTCAAAACTATTAGAAAATTTACAGCAATATACATCCAGGTCAAGAACTGGGCTTCACAAACTGGTGGCCAGCCCCCATCAATCAGATGGAAAACATTGAAGGATATAAAAACGAAACCGATCCCAATGTTACACTTGTTTCTTAAGAAGGGTTGAAAATGTGTGGTTTACTCGTAAAAATAATGGTTTTGATGAAGGCATTTTCAAGGAAATGGGTGATACTTATCACCGTGATACTTACTCTACAAAGACTTCAATAGTATCAGGACTTGGGTTACCAGTGAACTTGAGGAACGGCTGCCACAAACACGAGGGTAAGAAAAGCTGCATGATTACAAGCCTAGGGCAAAATCACTGATAATGACAGGTATATTAGGTGCACACCTGAAAGCCTTGAGAAGAAATGTTATTCCAAGGAGCATCTGACACTTGGCCTCCTTCAACAGAAATATGATAACCATGGCCCTGAACGACATTGAAGACTTCAGAGTTACAGAAAACTAGTTTGTGTGAAATACCCAACTGAGGTCTTGTTCATTTATAAAATCCTCCAAATGACTATTGGCAATATTGGAGATCTAAGAAAATTGAACGTCAGTAAATTCTGCAATTGATTGTCCAAGCTCACCAAGTTCATGTTTTGCCAGATGAGTTTCAGCCTAGCAACTCAAGGAAACCAGAACTAAGATGATGTTTTCAACATGAATTCAATGGCGGTTGAGATTTTGCACAGGCTTTTCAAATTGAGCTAGGTAATCCGTACAGTTATTATTTCAATTGATACAAGTGGCGTAAATGATTGATAAATGGAAGAAGATTTCATCGAGTTGGAACATGTTCTCTACCTGATCAAAATTTGAGTAAAATGGTAGGGTTTTAGGATAAAACTTTACTGCTCCCCATGATTTTTCGACAAGGGACCACCAACTGCAGACCACAGAAGCATGCTATTATGTTCAACATAACAATTGTGTTAAGAATTACAGGGTACTAATTCGTAAAAAAAATATCACTTGGGAAATTATTTTTGGTTAGAAATCACTTTGCAAAGTTGACATTATAGAAGAGCCATAACAGAAGGTAGTACTGATAATTTCAAAGATATCTAATCAGGTTTGTGGAAACTGCAGAAAGAGAAGTAAATTACTGATTTTGAGCAGTTTGAAAATCAGGTGGTTGCTTAGTCTCGTAGACCCATCCGGGTGCAAATATGGCAGCTGATACATCGTCCTTCTTCAGCACATCCAATGCAACATTTGTCTGATGTGCAAACAGTTGTATTAGATACATGAATCTAGCACATCGACATGTCTTAGCAGAAATGCCAAACTAGCAATCTAATACGCCACTCATATTTGGTTTTCCAATTACTGATTATGTTTTAGCATCTGATTATTAATGGAAGCTGTGATTTGATCTGCATGATGGTTTGAAAATTTCAACTGCATTCATTCTAGGTAAGAGATATGTCAAACACTTATTAATGGAACCTGTGATTTGATCTGCATGATGGTTTGAAAGTTTCCACTGCATTCATTCTAGGTAAGAGATATGTCAAACACTTATTAATGGAACCTGAATTTAAAATAAATAAAAAACTGTCTTCTCCACCATAAGCTACATACCATCCATTGTCCACCACCAAAAGTGTTTCTTCCAAACACATCTATTCCCATGTAGACATCAAACTTTCTATCACCAGCAACAGCCGCTGAGCTTCTTGGGTAGTCTTCCTGCAGAGGAAACAACAGAATTGGCATGCAAGAAGAATGGAAAAAATGAAATCAAAAGGCATATGAGAGGAAAGGAGAAGGCGATACCTGCCATGAATAGTTTACAAATATGCCATCACAGATATCAAAGAACGGCTTATTTTTATCATTCAGTTGATTCTGCCAGCTAAGATTTCCATCAATTGTAACACTATCATACCTGCATAATAATGATAATTTAAATCATAAGAACTTTCGAGATTGGTTCTGCAAGATATATTCTTTAAACAATAAAGTGAATGGGGTTGCCTATCACCCACCATATCACCAAAGATCCAGGCAATGAGGAGTGCATGGTCTGGGTTAGATGGCTGATAAATTCTTTCAAATTAGGAATCTGCCCCAACTCCAATTCTACCTCCATATTGAGCTGCAAGTAACGATTCATTTATCAGCTATGGAAAATGATCCAATCAATGGGACTCCTAAAAATCCATATACCAATTACCAGCCATCCATCAAAACCCAAAGCAACAGCAAGCTCTGACAACAGCTCGGCATACATATGAGCAGACTCTTTTGTTGAAAGCAGTTTATTGCAGATAGCTTTCCCTTCATCCCATTCTGTGATGAAAGTCCCTAACACCTTGGTTTTCATAGGCACAAGGACGTCATGCACTGAAGTGAGTATCCCAACAAGTCATCAAATGAAATACACACACACACACACACACACACGCACACATATACATGCTCTTCTAATTAGTTCCATTTGTTCATGACCATGCATAAAAGTTGAGTGTCAAAAGCATTACAAGTCTTGAGTACCTTAACCCCATGTCGGTGAGCAGTATTAGTCCAGCAAGGAGGAGGCAAAGTAACCAAATTATGTGAAAAGTAAACGAACACATCAATCAAATACCAATGCCAAATTGCATAAGCATCAGGATTGCTGCCTCCCTGGATCCATTTATCATCCACATAACCTCCTTGCATATCATGGCACACAAGAACCCTGGGCCTGTTATCTAAAACAGAATTTTCAAGAGGAACAGAACATATGTTAAAAGGGTAGTGAAAGGACTTGAAGAAAGCCCGAGAGCCTAAGTCTTCAAGGGTCTTGATAGGGTAGGAGATGGGAATGGATGGCTGAGTTGGATCAAATGGAGGGGGAGGGGGAAGGTCCACGGTGGAGGATTGATGCTCTTGTGGTACAGACATGGTTAGGACCTAGGAGGGGGAGATTGCAAAGAGAGAGATTCAGGATTTGGTAGTTTGCATGTATGGATCCAAGGGTTGATAATGGTGGTTATAATATAAGATTTTGGCACGAAATTCTACCACTACCTTGTTAGAGAATCAAGTGTAATCAGGTTGACTTGATTCTGTGATAGAAAGTATTGGGTTATTTACTTTGTTTTGCTGTTTTTACTTTTTTGGCGTTGGCGTTGGATGTTTGGTGGGACTTTTTAAAAAACTTGAAAGTACGTGTGGACATGTGCTTTCTGTTCATTATTACCCAGCAAATACGGCAAATAAGGAAAAAGACTTGAGGGTGTCCATACTTCTTTAACGAATAGCATATAGACATAGGTAAGTGGTTACTATAAACATCTGATATAATCGACGCTGATATTATATACGTCAGAGGCATATAACTTGCGGAGGAAATCATGCAAAATTTTAAAATATTCTTTACAGGGGATCTTGCAGAAAATAAAGATCTGGTGATTTTCCCGAGGTCTTACCATGTTTTGTAATTTCTCTCTCTTAATCGGTAAATTAACAGGCTACATTTCACAGAAATATTAGAGATGGTGATGGTGATAGGGTATGCAATAAACTAATGTTGAACAGATGTACAAGAAAATAAGCCACTCGACCCCCGAGACAGAGCCTAGGGAGAATTGATGGGTTGTATTTGATTGGATTATCATTGAGTGCATACGTGTATTCAAGTTCTTGATTGGTGTTTTCTATTGTTAGTCATTGTGTAGTTTCCCTGGCTTTTTCCTTGGAAAGAAACGAAGGGCTGAAGACTTTGACTTCGGTGCATGCAGGGTCTTTGTGATGGTACATTCAAAGACTAGCATACAATTAAAGGATATGCTTGTTTTTTATCAGAAGCGAGTCATCTGGTTTTCGATGCAGCAAGTAAGAGGAAACGCATCTCGCTTTTTATCAGAAGCGTGTCATTTGGTTTTTGATACAGCAAGTAGGAGAATACAATTCTTACTTTCAATAATTCTGAACCTAATCTTTCCAGAAAAATGCGTGCAGATTGCTCTCGTGAAGTCTACCATGCTCCTGTTTTGTGCACGTCCGCCCTTGCGACGTGAAAAATGATTGAAATGATCATGGCACTGCTGGATTCATCGAAGTTTTATTAACTTGATATTGCACAAGCATGAGATTAGAATTGATGTGCTAAAATGAGCTGCTGCTTTACGAAGGGGTTTTGTAAGATACCGTGATATCGACAAAGATAGCACAGTGATGATGGTAATAAGCAACAATAGGCAGCACATAAAAAAGGTTTAACGGGACTTTATTCCTAATTGAGAGCCGAGTCCTGTCAATAATTACCTTTAAAAGATTTTACGATTCTAACAATTAACTCAAAAACAATTCAAAACCAAATTGATTAGGAAGCTCAGACGGTTGGGATACACTCGTACGGAGAAAATTTTCTTTCATTTGTATTTTATAAATTTTTCCTCTCATATCGACGCCTTAATCACCATGCAATTCCCATTTAAATTCATACTACTGTCAACATCAAGGAGAACAAAACCAAGATGAATTCATATTAGTGCACACTGACAACCACTAACATCAACATACAGTCCTCTGCTTCGGTGCCCTTCTTTGCAACAACCTCTAGGATGTCCTAGTACAGGTAAAAGCAATGGCAACAGAAGCAAACACTCGAATCACTCATGTAAACCCAAAACTGAGAGGGAATCACATGTCTCTGGGTCACCTGTACAGTTTCTCTGCAACAAAATTTTGCAGCATTTGTAGAAGATTTTAGTCCAGTCTTCACAGCAAGCTTCGAATATCTTAGCCGGTGACTAAGACGAGTTTTAAGTTGGTTCCTCAATTTTAAAGCCTGCATTAAAGTTGCAGCAGAGAAACCATTCGTGTAAGCTCACGGGATGGCTATCCGCAAATCATGCATTTCAATTGTCCCCTTCAGTTTTTTCAATAAATGATATTCCCGAGCCAACTCTTCTTCATCCTCAATTGTTTGGGCAGCTCGTCTCTGTTTAGCAGTTTGCTTTCTCATGACGGTAGGTGCAGTGTTGGGAGTCTTGCTTGGATTTTGGGGTTTTGGTTCTCACTGCTGTGCTTCTTTCTTTGCTTGCAAATCTTTCCGCCTTTGCTTCTCACTAGATTTATCCCCGATCACAATCATTGGCTATCAGAATTAAATTGCTTAAGAAAATAAGAAGATCAAGTTTTATGACAGCACATGGAATCTGGACAAGGTATGCACAGGAAAATGAGTTTAAGCATTAAAGATTTATTTGAATACAGGTGAAGCTTAAGTGAGGAGACAGCCAATTTTTGAAGCTGCTAAACTATGACAAAGAATATATGAATCAAATAGTAAACCAGACTGCAAATGAGAACATTTAAAAAATTTCAGGCATAAGATATTTAATCATGAGTACTCATCACTAGCATCGAAAATTGCCGCTACAAACTGAACAGTCTCTTCTTCACACTTAATGAGGTAAGTAAGGAATGGTGAAGAACTCTTACTTGTACTTGATCTCCTCTATATTGATGTTGTCAACTGGAGTGAAACCCTTGGTTGAAAGCGAGTGGTGCTTTACCTCTGGCATCGATGGGAGCTGCAATAAGCCATATCCCATGCCCAACTTCAAGTTCTTTCCACCTGTAAGACAATAACATAAGGCGAACCTAGTTATGGTCCAACAGAAGTAAGGCCCTAGGATGAGAAGCCTTGAGATGGTCTCATTTCATACCCAGTTAAGAGTTAGCTTTTTTGCAGGTAGGGGGGCGGGGGGTTAAGAACAGGATGAAGCATAATTGTTAACCTGAAAATGTAAGAGCAGTGGTGCTCTTTATATGCACTGCACGAATGTAAGAAACAAATGCTCTCAATCCTTTCTCCATAGTCCTTTCTCCATGACATCATGGTCCTTTTTGGCAGCAGATCGTACCTGAAACAGGCAATGACCAGAGATATTGAATAAATTACTGAAAAATAGAAGAGCATAGAAGAAAAGAAAGCTATGAACTATGATGCTAGATACATTATACAGAAAGAAAGCCAGTGTTCAGCATATAACAACAATAGCATTGGAGGTATTTACTCTGGAAACATATGAACAAAAAATATCAAATTTCAATGTGTGACACAATTAGCTGGATTGAGCACCATAATTAATCACAGACTATTTCAGCATGTACTGCTGGCATCAAATCTAAATAAGCTTGATAAATGATACGTGTACAACAGAGAAAAATGGTCATTCAGCATTTACTATTAGCATTGTGAACCTAATCAGGATTTGTTTCTCTATCATCATCTTCAAAGTTACTACTAGGAAACAATTGTACTCACCTGAGGAATAACATCATGTGTATCATCTGCACATGTCCTTTCTTCAAGAGGAACCCTTCTTATGCGCAGAAATTCCACATACGCTTCCTCCTGCAAGAAAGCAGCCACATTGATCACTTTTGTTGTAAATAGAAGCAATGGATAGAAAATAGCAGGAACAAAGAACACCAAATGACATATTTAAGAACTTAATAATGGTCTTCAATGCAGAAGTGATAAGCTATACCTTTAGCAACAGAAAAACAACAGCACTTCATTGTCCACCTAACCGAGCAGTTCGACCAACTCTATGAATGAAGACATTTGGATCTTGAGGGGGATCATGCTGCAAGATTAAAAACAACAAAGGATTTTCACTTGTCAATTAACTTTAGAAATTAAAAGTTTAAAGTAAAATTGCTAATAATGTTAACATGGAATCATAACATTCTCATCATAAAGTTACAAGGCAACAGAATCTAGGTGGTTTCTACGCTACCTGCATCATACAATCCACACCAGGAATGTCAAGTCCACGTGCTGCAACATCAGTACACAGAAGAATGCCACTTGCGAGAGAAGTAAATGAAGTCCAAACTTTCTCTCTTGCAGTCTGTCAGGCATAAAAAGAAAAAAGAACAAAAAAAGAAAGAAAATGTCAGAATGCACACCTATCAGTTCAAGATTTTGTCATCGACAAACTGGGCTCATCTTCAAATTTTTACTTGCTTCATCTTCCCATGAAGAGATATCAGAGAAAACAGTGAGACGTGGAAGAACAACCACCCAGTAACCAACACAAGCACATGTCATGAAGTATCTGCGGATGTATGGAAATCATCTTTTTTAAAAGAATGATATCTCATCAGGCCTTAATAATGTAGATTGCATTTACTATCCTTTTAAAATATAAAACATGACTCACATTATAATCTTTTAGACTTGTTCTTGATAAGGAGATCAAAAAGCTGAGATGATTTCTTACCTGCTTCGCATGCCAGATACAGCAGAAAGAAAACATGGATTTAGCATAGTGACTCCACTAAAGACAAATATTGACTAACAATTGCTCTCCGTTTACATGAAGGGTTAACCCAAGTTGAAAGACAACTCGGTGCCCTGTAGAATTATCATAACTAAATGTACAATATACCTCGATGTGAAGGCCTGATGGTGTCTTGGAAGGTGCTGATTTTTTAGTCGATGCTGAGTTATCAAAGATTTTGTTTCAGCTTGAACTTCAACCCTCACAGGATTCCTCGGCTCAGCTTTGGATAGCTCTTCAACAACCTCAGTTTGAGTAGCTGAGAAAAGGCCAGTTCCACGCAGCTTGGGTAAGTGAGATATAATGGAAGTTAGCTGCTTCTGGAATCCCATATCCAAGAGTCTACAGCCTCATCTAGAATCAAAACCTGTTTCACCAAATCCAATGAACAAATTTACCAATAAACTTCATGATTGTCTTTTGCTGCACACCACAAAATCATCCTTGTTTACAATCTCCATAATATGCAATTTCAGTTCATGGTTATCTCAATAAACTTCTTAAAAAGGCATGCAACATTTTATCAGATGTCTCTATTTAAGTGGTCACGTTTTCTTTACATAGAAGTAACCAAGGAAAATGCTTTGCATTTCTACAGAACGATAACACATGAAACATTACAGACATGAGGGTATAGAAGCATCAACCTCGTCAAGTGATTAAAAATCACTACCTCAAGTTTTCTAAAATCCAAGACATCCACACGCTCCATTATAGCCTCCCAGGCGTCCCTATCAATAAATTAGCTCCTTCCTCCTCTATTTTCTTCACATCTGCTTTTACATCCATGCCCCAACAAGTAGCAGGGACTTAAAAATTTGATAAGGTCGCGATAAAAGGTTGTGCAGTATTGTATATTTTGAGGATAACTCCCTTGTAGGAGAATCAATTATTCCCATGACCTGTAAACCACATAAAACACTCAGATTATCAGCTTAATAAATAAGCAACATGACCAAAATTAAAAACAAATGCAAGGAAGCAACTGAGCAAAAAAAAATCCCCAAAACCCACTAGAGTTAAAATTTCCATCTTCAATACTGAAACAGCTAAAAGACTGAAAACTTTCCTCTCATTTTTCAAATTTTCTCAGCAACCAAACAGAGCTAAGAAAATCAAAGAAAATGAGAATATTTTTTTTCAGCACTTCAAATACTGAATTCAACCAAATTACAAATCCACTAAAACAGACAAAACTTACTCTAATTGAATAAGCAATAAATTAAATTACGCAATTTTAACACTAACCCTACACTAAAACTGGCCACAAGAATCACTAATTTTCCATTCGAGCAACAAAAGACACAAACTTTCTGGCATTTATCAGCAGCCGAACAGAGCAGAAAAGTAAAGAATAAAACAATCACCTGGTGAGGTTTGGGAGGAGAAGAGGATCAGCGAAAAATTTCGATGAGAGGTAGCACACAAGCTAGAGTTTTTTTTCCGGAGCCAGTGGCGGCGTCGACGGCTACGTCTTAGTAGCTGCATAGCGCACAATAATCGAACCCGGATTGAGTTAAGGCTTCGAGAACCGGTTCGGAGATTGAAGGTTCTAAATCAGAGAAGCGATTGTTCGTTAACACTCTGTTTGGGTTCGGTGATTCGGTGGTGTCCATTCTGTACCCGCCGCTTCTTCCATTCACTTTCAAAATCAAAATCTAAGTGTCTGTCTGGATTTAAGAGAAACGTTTTTTAAGGATGATTGAAAAACGAAAAGCTTCAATATCCAAAAGAATTCAGAAAATAGTAGTAATGGTGGAAATAGTGGCCCAGTCTTTGACTCCTTGTACAGTAGTTTGAACTTTGATAAGAATTGAGACCTGGGACGTTAAGGATTTTGAAGGAAAAAAATATACAAGGGACGACAGCAATAAACACAGAATTAATCATCGTTTGTGTTCAGGATTTTCTAAGGACTGGGCTAGAGTTGATGGCCTTTTGTTTGAGGTCTTGATTAATTTATCTGCATTTTGTAATTGGGCTTCTGTTGCCCTTTATTTCTAATTTGGGCATCGACCCATTCCATCAATTGATGATTGATTGCCGAGTTAAAGGAAAAGAAGACCACTTTCCTGGACCCAAGCAAAAAAATTACTGCAGCCATTTTAGAGGCGCTCTATTTTATTTTCTATTAAGCAATAGACAGAAAGGTTCTCTAGTTGGCCAAAAAGGATATGTAACGCTTAGAACACTTTTCTGTAGCGTAGCTTACCTTTATAGCTCCCAGCACATCATTTCATAGTTCCCTTGATCTTCTGGATTATGAGGACTGAGAGTCACGTCCATGTTGCTTGGATTGCAAAGCACAGACAGCCATTAGTTGTGCATGAGAAAATCTAGTGATGGTAGATGAATGCTGAGAAGAAAAACAACCCAGGTGATAAAGATATACGAGCAGCCTTCATCTGCTTCTGACTGTTTTTATAATCACAATGTTTGGCATTTGAAGTAACTTCGTTGGGACTTCTTGGCATTATTCCATTTGCACCGAAGCCACCACTACCAAACTACGATTTTGGAAGGTTTCCTCCACAAAAATGTGAATTTTAAGTTATTCAATTAGTCTATTGATGTCATTAATTATTTCCCATGTCATCATTTTAAGATGTCTTTATTTCTAAACCCTAACTTTTTTAATTTCTGTATAAATTAATTCTCAACGGCAATGGATAGGCACCGAATAAGAAGGTACGGTCATTAGGTAGATAACAGATTTTTTTAAAAAAAATCCTGGTGTTAGTTAATCTATCGCCATAATATAATTTCTTAAAGTCGGATGTACAAGAAAAGGAAGGCCAACCACTTGAAGCTGAAATACTACCAAATTCTCACCTAAACCTCTCGAATAAAGAATGGTAACTCCTCACGCTCTCTTGGTCGAATTGTTGTGGTGGTGGATGTGTCGTTTATGTATATAAAATGCCAAGTCTGGTATGAAAAAGCCAAGGCAAAATGATGTTGTTATCCATCTCTTTACTGATCTTAACGTACAAGTTAAGAAATTATTACAGCTTCCCTAGTAGTGTCTTAATGCGCCACCACCCCTTGCCGGGAGGGCGTGGTTTTCTACTTGTTCTCATGAGCCTTGACTCTCCTTCCCGGTGCCCTTTTGCAACATACAATGCCTGAGAAAACGTGGACATGAAAACCAGGATAGATATTTAGATAGATACGAAACACTACAATATATGAACGGATTATATATTAAGAATTTGCAACAGTTTTCATCAAATACTGTAATTGTTTGAAAATAGTTTGATGTCAACATTTCCAAGTGTTTCAGAAGCTCATTTTTTTGGAACTAGGAACAAAAAAAAAAAAAAACCTTACAACCTAGCAGTTTAATAATCCATGCAACAAATTCACCAAATAATAATAATAATAATAATAATAATAATAATGCATGCAACAAATTCACCAAATAATAATAATAATAATGCATGCAACAAATTCACCAGTTCGAGTTACACAAACCTTATAACCACTGAAGGTTTACATAATTGTTAACTTTAGAACCCGTGAGATTAGTTAAGATACGTGCAAGCTGACCCGAACACCCACGTTAATTAAAAAAAAAATACATGCAACAAACATTCATTCAACAAAGAAATCATCATAGAAAACTCTAAACCTTATGGTTTTTTATTATAGAATACACGATGCTTTTAAAAAATATAATCATTAATTTTATTTTTTTTAATTACATCCTTTAATACCAAAATTTATGATGAATTTATCAAAAAAAATGTTAAAGAGAGACAAAATTGAAACAAAGAGGGACCAAAGTGTAAAATAAAGAGAATATAGGGGATAGCATTTCGATCCCTTTATATTCAGATTCATGTGATTATTTGTTGACTATTTATTAATATCCCTGCTTGTCGTGATTTGTTTCCTTGCAATAAATAATTGATTATTATTCATAGCTGGATACAAGAGATTAACATTGATCAATGGTTTGGATCTTCCATCAAGAGTGCCTGGTAATGCGACCCGTTTCTTTATTAATTAATTCATGATAGCTCAATCTTTTCTGTATGCATGGGAGATGCAAAGCTGGAAAATTTAGATTTTTTTTTGTCATGTCATTGCGAGGAACAAATGTTGCCAAAAAGACGTGTCAGCTTCTCTTCCAAATGGCAAGTTAATTATAGTTTCCATTGTTTTATTTTTACCATGCTGTAAAAACAGTGTTTTATATATATATATATATATATATATTAAGTATCAATTTATAAATAAAAAAACCAAAAATACAATACTAAGGCAAGGCAAAGGATCAAATACCAGAACTTGTTTGTTTGTTATTACTTTTTTTTTTTCTCGACATACAATTTATTTTTATTTTTTTTCCATTGTATTATGTGTTCTCGAGATCTCGATTGATAATTTGATACACCTAATTATTACTATTATACATGCATCTGAACAAGTCAATTGTATTTGCATTTTGAGAACTAGTCACCAACCATATTTTAATAATTTATTAATGAGTGTCATCAAATTAATAATTTCTTCCTAAACCTAAAAAAAAATAAAAATTATTAGGGAGAGCGACTACTGCTGTATTAAACCTGTAGACGAAAATCAAAAACGTTATCATGAGACATCGAAATCAACACTAGTATTTTCTTTCCTCGAATGCTTCAAGCCTACATAATTGTTTCTATATAACGTTATGAACATTAAACGCAGTCTTAAAATTTCAAAGATGAAGCAACCTTTCACTGCTTCTTCTTCTTCTTCTTCTTCGTCGTCATCATCTCTGATCAGAAAGGCCCGTCTCTCTCCTTATCTCCTCACTCTATTGGTTTTCATAGTCTTTGTTGCCATTCTTTATGGCGAGGATTTCATGTGCCTCCTTGGCCAGCTCGACCCCAACCTTGACCGTCCAGCAACGTCCAGAACCGGTGAGTTGACTCGATCGGTGGTTATCAGATTTTAACTCTCTCACTCTATTTATATATGATTCGTCTGTTTGTTTTTT